>WNFT01016863.1_pt1 | contig 10394 bp, 10 predicted proteins | sample 5400191 | NCBI WGS metagenome assembly WNFT01 (sample SAMN13153359, study PRJNA577476) | soil metagenome | isolation source: 80 cm saprolite under Madrone tree | place: USA:California | collected 2016-06-14 | reverse complement strand
CGCGCTCGACCTGCTCGGCGAGGGCCACGACCACCTTGGGCGCCTCCTCGTCCGGAAACCTCCCCCACGTTGCCATGGCGCAGAGTATGAATCATCGGGACGCTTCGCACAACTTACCTTCACCTCGCGAAAGCGGAAATTGCCTCCCTTCGGCACGCGAATTGCTGTGAAGGGCCTCATGCCTGTTCCACGACAGCAAGACCGACGGCACCATCCGCGAGCCCGCATGTCGTGGCCCGTTCTCGTCAAGGTAGGGACGAACCGATACGTGGCAAGTTCCGTGGACATCAGCACGCATGGTGCGAAAGTCAGAACGAAAGCACTGTTGAAGACCGGGACCACGGTGCAGCTGGAGCTGGTTCCTCACGAGGGACCGCTGCTCCGCGTCGGAGCGCTCGTGTGGCGGGTCGATGCCGACGGACTGGCATTGCTGTTCAGCCATGAAGTCCAACATCGACTTCTCCGCGCAACCTAGCCACGGTTGCCCGATATGTTGTCGCGGGCCGTGACAGGAGAAGGCGGGATGTCCGGAACTCGCAGCCCAGGCTCAAGGGACAGCCGCCTCTCGACTCTCGACCATGAGACCCACAGGACAAGGAGGCTTGGATATGAAACGGTCGACCCTTACGCTCGCTGTGACCCTCGCTCTCGGCATCGCGGTTGGCGCGGGGATGACGGGCTTCGTGAACGCAATGCAGCATGCAAAGGTCGCAGAGCTCTACAAAGCTAACCTCGTCACGAGTGACGGGAAGGAAGGGAGCATATTCCTCGCTGAGCTCGCGCCCGGGGCGAACATGGGCAAGCACTACCACCCCGGTGACGCCTTCGCCTACATCCTCGAGGGGACGATGCTTCTGGAGATCGCCGGAAAGGAATCGGTCACCCTGAAGGCGGGACAGAGCGGTAGCCTGCCTCCGCGGACCGTGCACGACGACAAGAACGCGAGCCAGACCGCTCCCCTGAAGTTCCTCGTGTTCCACGTCGCAAAGAAGGGCGACCCGCTGGCGGTTCCGGTGAAGTAAGCGAACGTCGTCGCGACGCCCTCTACGACAGAGCGCACGCTTCCGCGTCAATGCTCCGCGCGAGACTCTACGCGGGCGCCGTCTTGGTGGCCCGGCGTCGAAGCAGCTGATGGAGGGAGCCGTAGATCCCCGAGGGCAGGAAGATGATGAAGATGATCAGGAGGAGGCCGTAGATCGTCTCCGCCATGCCGAGGAGCTTGAGGCCGAAGGCGATCCTCAGCCCTTCTGACAATGCGGTCGTGAGCGCGGTGCCCACGAGCGGACCCAGGAGCGAGTACATGCCGCCCAGCACCACCGCGAACACGATCTTGAGGGACACCCCGATGCCCGAGAGCGTGTCCGGGTTGACGTAGGAGAAGTACTGGGCGTAGAGGACCCCGCCCACTGCGGTGAGGGCGGCCGACAGCACGGTGATCCCCAGCTTGAAGCGCGTCACGTGGATTCCCACCGAGGCCGCCGCCGTCTCGTCCTCGCCGATGGCCTCGAGGCCCGAGCGCGCCATGCTCCGGTCCACGCGGTCCCAGATCCAGAGACCGGCCAGGAAGACGGCCAGGGAGGCGTAGTAGAACACGCGCTTGTCCGTGAACTGGAAGGCGAAGACGCTCCAGTCCGAGCCCGCCGTCTTGAGGGTCAGCCCCAGGGAGCCGCCCGTCCAGTCGCGCTCGGCGATGATGAGCAGGCGAATGACCTCGCCCACCGCCAACGTGACGAGCGCGAAGTAGTGGCCGACCACGCGGAAGCGGAAAGATGGAATGCCGAGGACCACGGCAATCCCGACGGCCACGGCCACCGCGAGCAGCATGCCGATCCAGGGCGTGAGGGAGTAGAAGTTCCAGAGAAGCGTGGTGGTGTAGGCGCCCACGCCGAGGAAAGCGCCGTGGCCGAGGGAAACGAGGCCGAAGCGCCCCATGAGAGACCAGGCCTGGCCGATGAAGGACCAGAGAAAGATCTGGATGACCACGTGGAGCACGTACTGCCGGGTGCCCCCTATGGGGACGAAGGGGAGGGCGAGAAGGAAGGCGAGGACCGCTCCCGCGAGGAGGCGACCGCTCACTGTCGTCTCGCGAGGATGCCGCCCGGCCGCACGAACATCATGACGATGAAGATGACGAAGGCGATGACGTATCCCATCTCCGTGGAAATGACCACGCCCCCGATGGCGATGATCTCGCTCATGATGAACGACGCGATGAAGGCGCCCACCATGTTTCCCAGGCCGCCGAGCACGCACACCATGAAGGTGAGCGGACCGAACTGCGCGCCGAAGAACGGGTGCACGGAGTACTGGATGATGAGGAGGGCCCCCGCCAGCCCCGCCATCGCTCCTCCCACCGCGGAGGTGACGATGTAGACGCGCTGGGGATTGGCGCCCATGAGGGCCATGGCATCGCGGTCCTGGGACACGGCGCGGATGGCCGTGCCGATGTAGGTGCGGGTGAGGAAGAGATAGAGGACGATGACGGCAAGGATGGAGATGGCGAAGGGGATGATCCGCGTGGCGGGCAGGAAGATCCCGGCCACTTCGTAGCTCGGCAGGCTCAGGCGCACGGTCTTGTGGTCGGTGGTCCACAGGAACGTGGCGAAGGATTGCAGGAAGAAGAGGAGCCCGCCCGTGGCCAGGAGCTGGTTGATGGGCGCGCTCGTGAGGATGGGCGAGATGATGAGGAGATGCACACCGACGCCGAGGAGGGCGCCCAGGCCCAGCGAGGCGACCCCCGCCGCCCAGATGGGCCAGCCATAGACGGCATTGAGGAAATAGATGGCGTACATGCAGAGCATGACGAGGTCGACATAGGCGATCCAGACGATGTCGAGCACGCCGAAGATCAGGTTCAACCCGAGGGCGAGGAGGGCCAGCACTCCGCCCAGGAGAATGCCGTTGATGGCCGCCTCGACGAGGAAGATCGGATCGATCATTCGAATCCCTCTCCCCCACTGGGGGAGAGGGCTGCCGTTCGAGCTGAGACGCTGCCCGCTTTTCGAGCTGAAGGGCGAAGCCCTGAGGCGAGAGCTGAATGAATCCCGCATGCCGGAGAGCGGCGAGGCGAGGGCTGAGACGGGTGAGGGGGACTCATACGCCGAGGTAGGCCTTGCGCACGAAGTCCTGCTCCGCGAGCTGGTCCGCCCGGCCCTCCATTTTGATGCGCCCGACCTCGAGCAGGTACGCCCGGTCCACGAGCTTGAGCACCTGGCGAACGTTCTGCTCGACCACGAGGATCGTGTAGCCCTCTTCGCGCACGCGGCGGATCAGGTCGAAGACGCGGAGGACCATCACGGGGGCGAGGCCCAGGGAAGGCTCGTCGAGCAGGATGATCTTGGGGCGCGACATGATCGCGCGCCCGAGGGCCAGCATCTGCTGCTCGCCGCCCGACATGCTCCCCGCGCGCTGGTCCTGGCGCTCGGCGAGGACGGGAAAGAGCGTGTAGACGCGCTCCAGGCTCTCGCGGTAGTGGGCGCGCGCCGAAGGCAGGAAGGCGCCCATCTTGAGATTGTCCGCCACGGTGAGGCCGGGGAAGAGGCGGCGCCCTTCGGGCACGTGCGCGACCCCGTGGGCCACGATGTCGTAGGCGGGATGGCCGGCCACCTCGGCGCCCTCGAAGGTGATCCGGCCCGCGCGGGGGGCGATGAGGCCCGAGATCACGCGGAGGAGCGTGGTCTTGCCCGCGCCGTTGGGGCCGACCACCGCCACCGCCTCGCCCTCGGCCACACGCAGGCTCACGTCCCACAGCGCGGTGAAGTGGCCATAGCCCGCCGTGATGCCGTGGAGCTCTAGCATGAGAGGCCCGGCATCAGGCCAAGACGATCTTCTCGCCCAGATAGGCTTCGACCACCTGCGGATGCTCGGCGATCTCGAGAGGAAGCCCTTCGGCGATCTTCTCGCCGTGGTCCAGTACTACGATGCGATCCACCACACGCATCAGCGTCGCCATGATGTGCTCGACCCAGACGATGGTGATCCCGAGGTCGCGGCGGATGCGCTTGAGCATCTCGGCGGCGTCGTGCATCTCCGACGGATCCAGCCCGCCCAGGCTCTCGTCGGCGAGGAGCAGGCGGGGCCCGGTGGCGAGCGCCCGCGCCAGCTCCAGCTTCTTCAGCCCGCCGGCGCCGAGCGAGGTCGTCCCCGCCTCGGGGTCCGTGGGCAGCCCCACCAGCTCCAGCATCTCGCGCGCGCGCGACCGGGCCTGCGCCTCCGTGTTGGGCTCGTTGGTCCCGTAGTGGGCGGCCACGGAGACGTTCTCCAGGATGGTGAGCTTGCGGAAGGGGCGGGGGATCTGAAAAGTCCGGGCGATGCCCCGATGGCAGATCTTGTCGGGGGTGAGCCCGCCGATCTCAACACCGCGGAGACGGACGGAGCCAGCCGTCGGCGGCAGCGCGCCCGACACGCAGTTGAAGAGCGTGGTCTTGCCGGAGCCATTGGGCCCGATGAGCCCGAGGATCTCCCCCTCGCGCACGTCGAACGACACCTGATTGAGCGCGGTGAAGCCCCCAAACCGCTTCGTCAGCTTCTCGACCGTCAGCATGTCCGAACGTCGCGGCTGTGATTTGTTCGAGCGCCGGCTTGGCCGGCGCAATCGAATCCGAGGGGGGAGGTTCGGAGGGGGCCACCGAGGCCCCCTCCGATTGACTTAGCGCACGGCAAGCGGTGAGGACGCCGGCAACGGCAGGATGGGCTGGGCGGTCGCCACGGTCTTGGGGAAGACCAGCTCGAACTTGCCTTCGATGATCTCGAAGACGGCCGGGAAGGAGCGCTCGTTCTGCCCCGCGAAGCGGTGCCCGGGCGGATTGAACTTCACCCCGTAGCCCTGCATGGTGCCGCCCTCGGGGATATCGGTGTCCCGGGCCGCCTTGGCGAGCGCCTCCGGGCCGAACCCGCCGTACTTGGTGATAGCCCGCGGCACCACGTCGTTCAAGAGGATCCACATGTTGTTGAAGCCCATGGAGACGTGCGGCGCGATGGCGCGGTCGGCGACCTCCTTGTCGTACTGCGCCTTGTAGCGCTTGACCATCTCGGCGGTGAGCTCGCCCACGCCGGGCTTGAGCTTCTTGGGATCGAGGAGCTGGGAGGCGATGGGGTCGAGGGTGTGGAATCCGTCGATCTCCTTGGCGCCGAAGGACTCCTTCAACTTGTCGATCTGGCTGTGGCCGGCGCCGTGGCCGATGTAGGCGCGTAGGCGCAGGCCCTGCTCCTTGGCCTGGCGCAGGAAGAGGGCGATGTCGGGGTTGTAGCCCGTGTGAAAGAGGACGTCGGGCCGCACCGACCGCAGCTTTGTCACCAGCGCGGAGAGATCGGGGGCGCTGATCGAGTAGCCTTCCTTGAGGACCACGTTGAGCCCGAGCTCCTTGGCCTTGAGCTCGTTCCCCAGGGCCACGTCGGCGCCATAGGCGCCGTCCTCGTGGATGATGGCCAGGCGCAGCTCCTTGGCGGGCTTCTTGAACTTCTCCTGCGAGTACTCGTTGATGTACTGGACGGAGAGCGCCCCGAACTGGTCGCCGGTGGGCTGCGGGCGGAAGGTGTACTGGAGGTTGCGCCCGTCGAAGACCTTCGACGAGATGGCCGTGGTGATCCAGAGGAAGCGCTTTTGCTTGTCCACCTTCTCGGCGAGGGGCACGGCGTGCGCGCTCGAGTAGATGCCGGCCAGGATGTCGACCTTCTCGACGTTCAGGAGGCGCTCCGCCTCGTTGATGGCGACCTCGGCCTTGGACTGGCCGTCGCCGTCGATCTGGACGATCTTGTACTTGCCCAGCACGCCGCCCCGCTCGTTGATGAGGTCGATCATCATCTTGGCGCCGCGCCAGCAGTTGAGCGACCCCGCCGCGGAGAAGGGGCCGGTGTGGTCGTAGAGCACGCCGATCTTGATGGTCTGGGCCTGCGCGCTCGCGAGATCGCGGAGGGCGAGCGCGCCGCCCGCGGCGGCCACGAGGAGCAGGATGAGAGCGATGCGAAGCACCTTCATACCGGAGCCTCCTTTGGCCGCCCGTTGCCGCGCAGGCTCATCCGCGACGACGTGGCGTCCCGAAAAAAGTGCTCAAACGTAGCACGCCCCCCTGGGTGAAGCAACGGCGAATCAGCTTGCGCGGCGCTCGGCCATGACGAACCATTCGAGATTCCTGCGCCGCTCGGGAGAGGCGGGCGGCTCCCCCGCCTCCACGATGCGGAAGCAGGGCTCGAGCACCGTCTCGATACCCTCCCGGGACACCGGGAAGGGGGGCCCGTCCGTGCCCTCTCTCAAAGGATAGAAGCAGGCGAGCAGGGTTCCTCCCGGCCGGAGGATGGCCTGGAGCACCTGCGCGTACTCGGCGCGGCGGTCGGGATCGATGGCGCAGAAGCACGTGTACTCCCACGCCGCGTCGAAACGTTCCGCGTAGTCGGGGCCAAGCGTGAAGATGTCGCGCTGCTCGAATCGAGACCCTGGAAATCGGCGATGGTTCGCTCGGCGCCGGCGTCGCGCAGCTCGGGGTCGCTGTGCGCGGTGGAGACCCCGACGGCACGCATGCCGGCCCGTCGCGCCGCCTCGATACCCAGCAGCGAGTCCTCGAAGACGAGGCACGCCTCGGGGGCGACCCTGAGGCGCGCGGCGGCCAGCTCATAGACCTCGGGGTCGGGCTTGCCCATGACGACGTCGTCCGCCGTCACGATCACCCCGAAAGCGCGCCGCAGCCCCACCGCGGCGAGCACGCGATCGACATCGAAAGCCGAGGCCGAGGTGCCGATGGCGCGGGGGACACGCAGCCGCTCCAGCGTCGCCACGAAGTCGCGCACTCCCGCGACGGCCACCAAACCGGCGCGCGCGAAGCCGACGTAGAGATCGCGCTTGCGCCGCGCGAGCCGCCGCGCCTCGTAGTCGGGCATGGCGCGGCCGAGGAGGAGCGGGATCGCCTCTTCGCTCGGCCGGCCGATGGTCAGCCGCCAGGGCTCGGGATGCGCCGCCTCCTCGCCCAGCTCGGCGAGCAGAGCCATCCACGCCGCGCGGTGATGGGCGCCGCTGTCGATGAGGACGCCATCCATGTCGAAGATGACCGCCTCGGTCATTTGAGCCGGTACAGCGGCGCCAGGAGCTGGAAGGTCTCGCGCGCGGCGCGCGCATAGTCACGGGGCTTCCAGCGCGCCGCCTCCTGCGCGGGCACCGCGCGCCCGAGGACGAGGGAGCCGTCACGGGTGCGCGTCAGCTCGTCGCCCAGACGCGCGATGTCCTCGGCCGAGAGCTCGCCCAGAATGGCGGCCGGCCGCTCGTCGTGCTCGTCCTTGAACCAGGCGAGGCCCTTGGCGCGCCTCAACACGGGCGCCAGCTTGGGACCCTGCCGCTTCCAGGCCGCCGCCCAGCGTCGCTTCTGGGCGTGCTCGGGCCCCGCCTCGAAGAGAAAGCGCACGACGCCGCGCGAGACGGCCACCTTGAAGTGGCAGTGCTTCTTGTAGCCGCGCTTGTCGAGCGCGAAAGCGACCCACGTGTCTTCCGGAGGATTGACGGTGCGCCGGGCGTGCCTGGCGACGTGGGCGAAGGCGGTGTCACCGGCGATGCGCGCGACGTCGGGCAGGAGATCGCGCCCGATCGCCTCGAGCTTGGGACGGATCCGCGTCTTGATGGCGTCCATGCGGGGCTTGAAGCCGTCGATGTCGAAGACCTTGAAGTCGGCCGGAGTGAAGCCGGGGAAGGACATGCGAGGGCCCTCCTGCGCGTGCGCCGCTCAGGGATAGGTCGTGTGGGGATCGAGGGGAAAGATGGGTCGCCTGATCCGCTTGAATTCGAAGCGCGCGAGGTTGGAGGAGGATAGCCCCGGGGCGTCGACCTCGATGATCTCGTGGGCCAAGGGCTCGAAGGCGGCCCGGTAGTGGATGGTGGACTTGATCACCAGCACCTTGTGGTCGAGAGGGTCGATGCCCACGAAGCGGATCATCTCCGGATCCAGCGTCTGCCAGCGGTACGAGATGAGGATGATCTTGACGTCGTTGACGTCGAGGACGGCGGTGGTGCCGAGCCGACCCGGCAGGCCGCGCGCCATGGGTCCCTTGTGCACGAAGCGACCGTCGGAGAGCGTGCGGACCACGCCCGTCACCCGCACGGGCGCGCCGTGCCGGTCGTCGACCTTGCCGCCGACCGAGAGCGTCACGGAGGCGCCCACGCCTGCCTTCACGCATTCCGCCACGGCCCGGGGATCCCAGAGGCAGGCGACCACGGCGGAGCGCGCGCCCACCCGCAGCAGCTCGCGCAGGATCTCGGTGCCGTCGCCCGCCGCGCCGCCGCCCGTGTTGTCGGCCATGTCGGCGAGCACGATGGGCTTGCCCTCGGCGGCCAGCGCCTTGGCCACCGCCTCGCGCACGGGGAGGGCCGTGTGGACGAACTCGTGGCGGTGGGTCCAGGCGGTGGCGGCAAGCTGATCGGCGAGGCGATCGGCCAGGGCCTGATCGTCGTCCGTGACGACATAGATGCCGAAGCCCGCATCGGGGATGTCGGCATGGGGGAAGCCCGCGAAGATCGAGATGGAAATGACCTTGGGGTTCTTCTCCATCTCCGTCGCCGCGTCGTAGAGCCGGCGCATCGGTCCGCGCGCGGTGCCCTGGCTGCCGAGGGGCGGCAGGATCGGCGGCTTGCGCACGGCCGCCGTGGGGCGGAGGCGCTTGCCGATGACGTCGAGCAGCCGCTCCGTCGCCTCCACGCCGCGCTCGCTCATGTCCACGTGCGGATAAGTCTTGTAGCCGTGGAGGAGATCGGCGCCGTCGACCATGCTCGCGCTCAGGTTGCTGTGGAAATCGAGGGTGACCGCGATGGGCATCTCGGGCCCGACCACGCGCCGCACGGCCTCGATGAGATCGCCCTCGCCGTCATCGAGCCCCTCGGGAACCATGGCCCCGTGGAGATCGAGGAGCACGCCGTCGAGGGCGCCCGCGGCCTTCAGGTCGCCGAGCATGCGCTCCTTCACGTGCTCGTAGATGTCCCGGGTGACGAGGCCCGCGGGGGAAGCGGCCGCCGCCACCGAGGGGACGAGGCGGGCGCCGTGACGCTCGGCCGCCGCGATCATCCCGCCCAGGCAGGTGCCCGTCCCGCGGAAGGCCTCGACGATCTCGCCGCCGTAGTGGAGATTGCGCGCTTCGAACTGGCCGCGGTCGGTGGGGACGTTGCTGAAGGTGTTGGTCTCGTGGGACATCATGGCCAGGAACAGTCTCACCGGGGTCTCCTCTACGATCGCTTTCTCCGAGGCGCCACCCTACCGATCAAGGAGCCAACCATGGCAGACAGAGGGCACTTTCACAACCTGAAACAGTGCAGATCGCTGAAAAAGGCCCATCTGCCCCGATGAGCGCTTGCGCGAAGAGGCCCACCTGCTCAACAAAGGTGAATCACCTCCGCGCGAGAAAATGACGTCGCCCTCGGCTGCACGCTCAACGTACGTGGCCTTGCGAGCTGAGGGGCGCAGCCACGAGGCGAGGACTGAATAAGCGTACGCCTCGCGTGCAGATTGACTCAGCCCTCGTCTCGCGTCGGCCAGGGGCCACCGCTCGACTCGAACTGCGGGGCGACGCCTCGCATCTGGACCTTTTTGAGCGATCTGCAAAGTGTCGGCCCCGGGTCCGCTACAGTTTCATGTGGGGGTCGAGCCAGTCACGGAGCGCATTGCCGATGAGATTGATCACCAGTGTAGTGACGAAGATGGCGAGGCCGGGAAAGGCGGCGATCCACCAGGAGTTCAGCATGTAGACGCGCCCCTCGCCGAGCATGTTACCCCAGGCGGGGGTGGGCGGCTGGACGCCCAGGCCGAGGAAGGACAGGAAAGACTCGAGGATGATGACCTGGGCGATCTGCAGGGTGGCGATGACGACGATGGGCGAGATCAAGTTCGGCAGGATCTGACGGAAGACGATGCGGGCATGGCTCCCGCCCAGGGCCCGCGCGGCAAGCACGAACTCGCGCTCGCGGAGCGCCAGGGTTTCCGCCCGCACGACGCGAGCGTAGACGGGCCAGCCCGTCACCCCCAGGACGATGATCATGTTGGGCATGCTCGGGCCCAGCACCGCGATGACGGCAAGCGCCAGAAGGACGAAGGGGAAGGTCAGCATCACGTTGATGAACGTCATGATGCTCCAGTCGAGGCGTCTCCCGAAGTAGCCGGCGGCGAGCCCGAACAGGATACCGATGGTCGCAGACAGCAGCACCGCGCAGATGCCGACCACGAGCGAGACGCGCCCGCCCCAGATCACCCGCGAAAGAAGATCGCGACCGATCTGATCCGTCCCCAGCGGGTGCTCGCGCGCCCCGCCTTCCATCCAGGCGGGCGGCGCCATGCGGTGCCTGATGTCCACGACCAGGGGATCGTGGGGTGAGATCCAGGGAGCGCAGACCGCGCTCAGCACGATGGCGAGGAAGATCGCGGCGCCGC
>WNFT01008524.1_pt1 | contig 10398 bp, 9 predicted proteins | sample 5400191 | NCBI WGS metagenome assembly WNFT01 (sample SAMN13153359, study PRJNA577476) | soil metagenome | isolation source: 80 cm saprolite under Madrone tree | place: USA:California | collected 2016-06-14 | reverse complement strand
CGTTCGTTTGCTTCGACGGCGCGTGGCTGCCTCCGCTTTTCGAACGGGAAGGCTTTCGTACCTATCGGCGCGAATTCATGCGATGTGAACTGCGCCGAGCGCAGCAGCCGGTGAGCCCACCTGCGCTGGTGCAGCTTGAGCCATTGCGGCGAAGCGATCTTCGCGAGGCAGCCGCTATCACGCTCGCGGCATATAACGGCGGAGTCGATGCGCAGATAGACCAGCACTATCGTACCTATGAAGGCTGCGAACTGGTGCTGCAGAATGTCCTGAACCACAGCGGTGGTGGGATTCCCATACTCGAAGCCTCGGCGATGGCCCGCCACCGGGGACGTGGAATCGGCTTCATCATTCTCACCGAGATCGCGGCTCGCCAGGGACATCTACCGCAGGTGGCGGTGCTTCCGGAATACCAGCGTCAAGGCCTCGGCCGCCTGCTTGTAAGCTATGGTTTGTCTCGACTGGCCGAGCTCGGATTCGAAACGCTTTCCTTGATCGTCAGCCGGCTCAATCGGCCTGCGCTTAGGATGTATCAGCTCATGGGCTTTCAATCGGTTTTGTCGTTTCCGGTCTTCACCTGGGAGATGTAGCGGGAGCCAGGGGCTCATCCAATAGGCCCGGCAAGAAGTGCTCTCCTGGATCAACGCGTTGGACCTCTCCACGCGCGTGGCGCTAAAAATAGGGCCATGCCACTCGACACATCGTTGGTTGGAATTACGGCGGGGCCGGTTGCGAGCGAAATCGACGCGCGCTGGGCCATGGCGTACGCCGCCGGTATCGACGACACCGCCGCATGCTATCTCGATACGCGTCGCCTGCAGGGGATCATTGCGCATCCGCTGTTCCCGGTATGCTTCGAATGGCCGGCGGCGCTCGCCATCCGCGCCAAGTCACGCGGCTCGCTCGCGCAGGCCGAGGCGTCGCGCGGTGTCCATGCCACGCAGCACATGATCCTCCATCGCCCGGTGCGGCCGCCCATGCGCCTCACGACCATCGCGACGCTGATTGGAATGGAAGCGCGCAAGCCTGGCGCATACGAGGTCACGAAGTTCGAGACCGTCGATGACAAGGGCACGCCGGTCTGCACGACTTACTCGGGAAGCATCTATCGCCAGGTCGAAATAAGGGGAGCAGAGCGGCCGGCTGCTACGCCGACGCCGCCCACGCTTGCGAAGCTGCCGGCGAAACCGCGCGCCGAGATTAAAGTTGCGATCCCGGCCGGTGCAGCACACGTCTACACCGAGTGCGCGCGTATCTGGAACCCGGTGCATACTGCCGCGATCATTCTGCATGGCACGGCGACGCTGGCGATGGCGGTCTCACGTATCGTGATGGCCGAAGCGGGCGGGGACCCGGAGCGCATCGCGGAAGTTTACGGGCGATTCGGTGCGATGGTGCTGATGCCGTCGGATGTAATGGTGCGAATCCATGCGCGCGAGAAGGCCAACGGCGGCGAGGCGGTGCTCTTCGAGGCGATCAGCGCCGAAGGCGGGCGCGCGATTCGCGACGGCGTCGTCATGTTGCGCGGGTAGCATCGGGTCGCGCGAGCCGGCGCGAGCATCGCGTAGCAGCACCCTCACCCGCGCGTCACGGCGGTTGCAAAAACAACGCAACCGCCGCGCCGCTCGCCCTCTCTCGCAACTGAGCGGGCGAGGGATCTTCAGAAAGAGGGCGGCTGCCCTATCCAGCGTGCGAGGGACCTTCAGAAAGAGTCGCTTGCCCTATCGTACAACTGTATTAAGAGATGAGAGGGGAAGACACATGGCGCCGACAGCGAGGTCCGCACTGCGAAGCAGACCATTTTCCACGACAGCCGCTACGCGTCGCATCTGGTCCTGCCGATGATTCCGCGGTGAGAGTTTGTGAGTTTTCCTCAGAGAAAGAGAAGGCACGCACTAGGCGAAACGCAGTGGAGCCGAGCTACGGAGTCTGCGACGTGCGCACAGCGCGCGATTCAAGATTAAGACCGAGCAAACGAGTCCGTCAGGGGGAGCGGCCGAGTCGGCGAGGCGCGGCCAAGAGGTGCGTTGAAAGAGAGATGCGGACTTCGCCCTGTTAACAGCTATCAGAGGGGGCCTTGTAGCCAGCCACAGGGCGCGCGTGCGGCTATAACAGATCGCGAATATCAAGTGAAAAAAGCCTTGTAGCCAGCCACAGGATGCGGGTGCTGCTGAATTTATGAATATCAACTGAAAAGAGAGGTGAGCCATGAAAGTGAAGGCCGCGATTGCGCACAAGGCCGATGCGCCCCTCGAAATTAGCGAAGTTGACCTCGATGGCCCGAAGCAGGGTGAGGTACTGGTTGAAATAAAGGCGACCGGCGTATGCCATACCGACGCCTACACGCTATCCGGTCGAGACCCCGAGGGGCTGTTTCCCTCGATTCTCGGCCATGAGGGTGCGGGCGTGGTGGTCGAGACGGGAGTGGGCGTGACGACGCTCAGGCGCGGCGACCACGTGATACCGCTCTATATCCCGGAATGCCGGCAGTGTCCGGCGTGCATTTCGGGCAAGACCAATCTATGCACGGCGATTCGCGAGACGCAGGGGCGAGGGGTGATGCCCGACGGCACAAGCCGCTTCTCGCTAGGCGGCAAGATGATCCACCATTACATGGGAACATCGACGTTCGCGAATTTCACCGTGGCGCCCGAAATCGCGCTCGCGAAGGTCCGCGAGGACGCGCCGTTCGACAAGATTTGCTACATCGGATGCGGTGTCACGACCGGAATCGGCGCGGTACTTAACACGGCGAAGGTGCAGGCCGGCGACCGCGTGGTGGTATTTGGCCTGGGCGGAATCGGCCTGAACGTCGTGCAGGGCGCGCGGCTGGCCGGCGCCGGGATGATCGTTGGAGTCGACCTCAATCCCGGGCGCAAAGCGATGGCGGAGAAGTTCGGCATTACTCATTTCGTGAATCCGAGCGAGGTCCGCGGCGACCTCGTGCCCTACCTGGTGGATCTTACCAAGGGCGGCGCCGACTTCGCCTTCGAATGCGTCGGCAACGTCAAGCTGATGCGTCAGGCGCTCGAATGCTGCCAGCGTGGATGGGGCACGTGCGTGATTATCGGCGTCGCGGGCGCCGGCGAAGAGATATCGACGCGTCCGTTCCAGCTCGTCACTGGCCGCACATGGAAAGGCACGGCCTTCGGCGGCGCGAAGGGCCGCCGCGACGTGCCGAAGATCGTCGACTGGTACATGGATGGACGAATCAATATCGACGATCTGATTACTCACAAGATGCCGCTCGAACGTATCAACGAAGCGTTCGACCTGATGCATCAGGGGAAATCGATCCGCAGTGTGATCGAGTACTAGGTCACAGCACCTGGATCATCATTTGTCGTGCTTTTTCGCCAACTCGAATATTAATGAATTCTCAATCACCACAAACAGCAGCCGCCCTCTGTCCCGAAGGTTAGAGAGCTTTGCGTGACTCGCTGGCCGCATCCTTGATGCGTCCGGGCGGCAGAGACGAAGTGCCTTCTTGATCCCTCTCCCTGTCCAGAGGCTGTCGATTTTCTCGATCTCGAGCCCCGAGCGAGCAAAAAAGTTGAGCATGGCGTGCACGGCTTTTGCGGAAAACAGAGAAAATCGACAGCCTCTGTCCAGGGAGAGGGTTAGGGTGAGGGCAGTTGCGATGATGATCGAGACTCATCCACGCAGGATCCCGCACCTGCGAGCGCGCAATCTCCGGCATGATCAGACTGACGCCGAGGCGAAGTTGTGGGAGCGGCTGCGCGGCGGCCAACTGGAAGGACTAAAATTTCGGCGGCAATTCCCGGTCGGCCAGTTCATAGCAGATTTCTGCTGCCCACAGCGCCGCCTGATAATTGAGCTCGACGGTGGCCAGCATACCGAACAACGATCAGCTGATGCGTGGCGGTCGAGAATTTTGAGCGAGCGTGGCTACCGTGTCCTGAGATTCTGGAATAACGAGGTGCTGACGAACATGGATGAGGTCTTGGAGCAAATTCTGACGGTGCTCAGAGAGAGAAGATAGTGAGAGACGCAATTTCCAGTGCGGAGTGAACACTAGGCGGAGCGCAGCGGAGCCGAGCAAAGGAGTCTGCGACGTGTGCACAGCGAGCGGAGCGAGCGATTAAAATGCAGGTCAGCGACTGTGTGGATACTGCCCTCACCCGCGCGCGCCAGGCGCGCTTGCCCTCTCCCTGGACAGGGAGAGGGATCTAGAGCGGCGCGAAGGGGCGCCGCGACGTGCCGAAGATCGTCGCCTGGTACATGGACGGGCGGGTCAATATCGACGATCTGATTACTCACAAGATGCCGCTCGAACGCATCAATGATGCGTTCGAGCTAATGCATCAGGGGAAGTCGATCCGCAGCGTGATCGAGTAATAAATCCTGAGCGTCGTACCGGCAACAATGAATGCGACGGGGCGGCCGGCATTTCCGCCAACCGCCCCGCATATTCTGTCGAGCCTTAACCTTAATTACTACAGCGGCTCAGGATCCACCCGCCGTGCTGAACTCACCGGCTACCGCGGGAGCATTGATTACGTCGAGGTCGCTGTCGACGAGCGTGGAAAACGTGCTTACGATCCGCCCCGTGGACCCGCCCACGTAAAGCGCGAAGACCATCTTTTTACCTGTATTATCCACATTGCATTCACCGACGGAGCTGACAGTAATGGTCAGCGTTCCGACTCCCTTCGTCACCGCCCCCAGAGTGTAGCTCACATCACCGGGACTCGTGAGGTGGCACGCCAAGTGCTGACTGCCGGAGAAGTCCTCATAGTCGATAGTCACGTCGAGCGCCTTCGTTGTTCCGGTTGTTTCGCCTTTTTTCAGCGGGTTGAGATGAATCAAGCCGGCCATCGCCATATGGCCGCTCGGGCTACCGCTATCATCAGTGTCAACCGCGCCGCCAAACCCGGTGATAAAGCGGTCGCCAGAGGCCTGATCGCTTCCGCTGCCGGCGGGCTCAAGCTCTCCCAAAATGGCCACGTTGCCCACGATATCCCCAAAATGGTCTTTCAACGTCGACCCCGTGCTCTTGAAGTGGGTATGCGAACCAATGGTGTAGGCTCGGAAGCTCAGGGATCTGCCCACGTTGGAAAACGTGACTAATGGAAATAACGTTTGGAAGCAGGTATCTCCGGCGGCAGAGATAGTAAGCGTCGCCGATTGGACAGGAGGTCCGCCTGAGATGACCAGATCGGCAGGATTGGTAAGCGTGCAGATGAAGCTGTTTAAGGGCGAGCCTTCGCCTATAAAATTGTCTTCGTATGCAATGGTGATGTGAAGCGACGAGGTAGTATCGCCCTTGGTCACAATCAAGCCACCAATGACAATGTGACCGGTATCGCCAAAGCTATCCGTCGTTCCGCCCTCAGCCAAGATCGCCTGCGAGCGGGCGAAAGCCGGTCTCGCCGTTGTGAGTGCAAGCGTCAGCACCGCAGCGAGTATTGGTAGGCAGAGTCTCGCCAAGGTTCCTTTCAGAAATTCGTTATCCATGTTTAAGGTCCTCCTCCCTATAGCCACCGAATTTTAGTCTTCGAGAACCGGCACCCCCATGATGCCTGACATTTTAATCCGATTGCCGCTGTCGCCACAACCGCCATCGGTGTGTGAAACGCGCTTATCTCGCATCCCCCGACGCCATGAACAGCAGCCACACCACATCAGCGACAATGATTTACCTTTTCCGCCAGTCTTTTGCAATCCACCCCCAAAACAAAAACTAACACCGAAAAGAATGAAAAAGGTCCCCGACGCTGCCGGATAGCGGCTGTAGGTGGCAAGTTGATCCGGAGTCAGTCTAAAACCATACAGGCGCAGCTTCACGGCCCCGGACTTCGCGAAGCCTGTCGTTCTTACGTTTCTTCCACTCTGAGCGGTCCTTTAACGCCCAACATGTGATGTCCCCGAAGTAGTACGCTCTCCGGTATAAGCGGCTCGCAACACCTGCCTGCGTGGATCATCGATGTGTCACCGGACGCACGCGGAAAGGCACCGCGTTCGGCGGCGCGAAGGGCCGCCGCGACGTGCCGAAGATCGTCGACTGGTACATGGACGGGCGCGTAAATATCGACGACCTGATTACCCACAAGATGCCGCTCGAACGCATCAATGATGCGTTCGACCTGATGCATCAGGGGAAGTCGATTCGGAGCGTGATCGAGTACTAGCCAAAAAAGAAACCGCCCGGACACGATGATCACGTGGCCGGGCGGGTATGAGAATCGATCCAGGCTAATCGCCTGCGTCGCCGGAACGTTACGGTGCGTTGTTGAGCAGGTTCGTGCAGATTCCGGTGCCAGTCTCCAAGAGATTCTTGACGGTGTTGTTATGTGCCGACACTCTAACCGCATTGCCCTCGTCATTGAGATTGCATAGCAGTGCTACACCATCTGTGCCGTTGTGGTTGGCGGTGACGTCTGTCACGGTGTTGAAGTCACCATTACCGAGGTCGATGCCGACAACCTTGTTGTTATTGGCCGCGCTATCGGCTACCTGGTTGTCACCATCGGAGAACTCCATTCCGTCCGCTCCGTTGTCGTTAGCGTTGGAATTAGCTACCGCGTTGTCGTTGCTAAGTATGTCGAACCCTGCGGCCGTATTGTTGCTGGCCTTGCTGTTGATCAGGGAGTTGCAGCAGTCATTCATGAAGACTCCGTTACCTTTGTTCCTGTTCGCTGTGATGTTACTGGCGCCGCTGCAGCAGCCCTCCACGTCTGCCCCATCACCCGCATTATCGTTGGCCGTGACCTTATTAACACCGGTGCAGCAACCGAGAGTTACGAAACCTTCGTCTCCGTTGTCATTCGCTTGAATTTCGTTGTACACGTCACAGCATTCGTCAACGAAAATGCCGGCGCTTCCGTTCTTATTGGCCTTAATTCGGGTAAGGCTGTTGCAGCAGCCTCGGATAAAGATCCCATCACTTTTATTGCTCGAAGCGTCGATCCGCTCGAGGGTGATCAGGTCGCTATCGAATCCGAAGAAGTCGATTCCTTCATTGAAATTCTTGATCTTGCCATTCGAAATGGCGACTGATTGCACAAAGATGCCGGTATCGGTAATTCCGCCGCCCGTTCCGTTGCCGGTGATGGTGTGGCCCTTCATGTCGATCGCGACATTCCTGTGGTGGACGATGATGCAATCGCCCGCCGCAGTCAGGTTTGTCTTGAGAAAGAAATTCCCTGCAGTAGTTATCATGAATGGGCAGGATGGTATCTCGGTGTCGGCCGAGGCGGCCGGAACCATTACCCCCAAGCAGAGACCCACCAACGCAACTAGAGTCAGCCAAAGCAGAACCGTTTTCGAAATCATCGCCTTCCTCCTCCCTTCTTTCTACGGGTGGCGGTCGCACGACCGCCACATTTTTTCCCTGATTGTGGCTGTCGCCACAACCGCCATCGGTGTGTGAAAAGCTATTATCAGGTGCCCCCGATGCTCTGAAGCCGCATCCACACCACATCAGCGACAATGACATACGGTTTCCGCCAATCTTTTGCAATCCACCTCCAAAACAAAAACTAACACCAAAAAGAGTCGAAAAGGTCCCCAACGCTGCCCGATAGCGGCTGTAGGCCGCAGGTTGATCCGGAGTCAGTCTAAAACCATACAGGCGCAGCCTCACATTCCTGGAACTCGCGGAGCCTGTCGTTTTTACGTTTCTTTTGCTCCGAGCGGCGCTGTAACTACCGAATGCCCGCTGTCCCGAAGTGGTACGCTCTCCGGGATAACCGGCTTGAAACATCACTTACCTGCGTGGATCATCGAAACGTGGCTCTCAAGCTTGTCGCCATGGCTGCCATTGCGCTCGCTCTCGCGATTCCCGCATGCTCGATGCTCCATCGCGAGAGGCCGTCGCAACAGCAACAGTTCCTCGAGGCGCTCAAACGCGGCGATTCGATCCAGGCGAGCCGTGCCTGGCTTCATATGGACGCGGACGACCGCGCCAACCTTTCGCACGGCATCGGATTCAAACCCGACCTCACGCCGGGCGACGCTCAGGCGGCGATCCTGAAGCACGAAAAACAAGAAGACGAGAAGGCCGGCGGCACCGAAACCCGGCCTGACGAAGTCGAGCAGGGAAACTCGGAAACCGTTGAGATTCCGGGCCTCGATATGGATCCCAAAGCCGGCAGCCTGCTCAGTCTTCCGTCCTACGCCGCACCGGCGTCGAGCGCACCGGCGCCGGATGCGCCACTGTCATCCCACTAGCGGCCGGCATCGAACACGGCACTCGCCAAGCGCGACGCACTGCGTAATCATGACCGCTGACCGGGCCGCGGGCATCGGGCATGGCCGCTCGCTGCTCGACACACTAGGCGGAGGGCACACTAGCGAAGCCGAAGACGGAGCGAGCCAAGGAGTCAGCGACGTGCGTTCAAAATGACCGGCGTGCGAGCGCGTCCCGGATTGTCCCGGCATGTCCCGGAGATTCAGGATGGATTTCAACTTCACCCAGGAACAGCAACTGTTGCAGCGGACCCTAGCCGAGTTCGGCAGCCGCGAGCTTGCCCCGGCCTACGCCAGTCGCGACAAGGACGATGACCTGCCACGCGAAGTCGTATCCCAACTGGCCCGGATGGGCCTGCTCGCGCCGATGGCCGAGGCGCGCTTCGGCGGTAACGACCTCGACTACGTCTCACTGGGGATCGCCCACGAGGAGATCGCCCGATACGACTTCAACGCCGCCTACGTTCTGCTGCTCTCCGGGCTGGTCGGAGCGATTATCACCGCACGCGCCGACGAACGTCAGAAAACCGCAATCCTCCCGCCGATATGCCGCGGCGAGGCCGTAGCCGCCCTCGGCGTCACCGAGCCGAGCGGCGGCTCCGACGCCGCACAGGTCAAGCTCCAGGCTCGCCGCGACGGCGACACTTACGTGCTGAACGGCGAGAAAACCTCGATATCGTTCGCTTCATGGGCCGATACCGTCCTCGTGATGGCGCGTACGGGAACTCCCGAGGAAGGTGCGCACGGCGTGAGCGCGTTCTACGTCGATTTGCATTCGCCGGGCGTCGGCCGCAATCGCTTCAAGGATCTGGGTTCGCGCGCTATCGGCCGCGGCCAGCTTTTTTTCGACTCGGTGCGGGTTCCCGCTGAATCAAGGATCGGCCCCGAGGGCGCGGGTTTCGTCCAGGTGATGCAGGGCTTCGATTTCAGCCGCTCGTTGATCGGCCTGATGTGTATCGGCGCCGCCGAACAGAGCGTCGAGGAGACTTGCAAGTACGTCGCCGAACGGCAGGCTTTCGGCGGAAGTCTCGCGCGGTTCGAGGGCGTCTCGTTTCCACTCGCCGAGGCGGCCGTGCAACTGCGCGCCGCACGCCTGCTATGTTACGAGGCGCTATGGCTCAAGGACCACGGCCAGCCGCATGGATGGCTCTCCGCGGGATGCAAATGGTGGGCGCCTGAACTCGCGGCCCATGTGCTCCATCAATGCCTTCTGCTGCACGGCCATCTCGGCTTCAGCCTCGATTTGCCGCATCAGCAGCGCCTGCGCGACGTGATTGGGCTGGAAATCGGCGACGGCACCGCGCAAATAATGAAGCTGCTTGTGGCACGTGCGCTTATCGGCAGTGTTGCACGGCCGTATTGATCAGATACTCACTCGGATATAATCGCGTATAAACTGTGAAAGCAAGTCGCCCAGATGAAGCCGCAAGTAGATAGTCACTCCACGAAGCATTTAACTACGGAGGCGCATATGACGAAGGAAGAAGAGTTGATCCGGCGCTACTTCGACACCTTCAACCGTCATGATATCGAAGGCGTGATGGAATGCTTCCACGAGACGCCGCTCATCATCGACGGTACGGGAGTGCGTTACGAGGGACGCGACGAGGTGCGGCGCCATTACGAAACCGGCTTCGCGCTGTTTCCCGACGGCCGCTGCGATTTGCGCGTATGCACCGGCAACGACGGGCGTGGCGTCGCGGAGTCGCTCTTCCATGGCACGCGGACGCGCTTTGACAAGGTTTACGAGGCGATCGGCGCCGAGGTGCTCGAAATCGTGGACGGCAAAATCAAGGAGTTGCGCGACTACCATCGTCCGCTGCCCGCGAAAGCCGCCTGAGGCCCCACCCGTTTCGGCGGCGCCCAAGTGCCGCCGAAACGGGTGGGGCGCAGAGCCCCCGCATCCGCCACCGGAGGCGAGAGCTTGCGACCGCGTAGCGGTCGCAAGCTCTCGCCCTGCTCCCCCCAGCCCCAACGCCACAATGATGTGGCAGGGCGGCGGGAGGGCGCGATGCGCCCTCCCGCCGCCCTGCCGCCGAATCAGCACACGCCGTCCGCGCCTCAGCGCGGACGGCGCGCGACGAACCGCAGGCGTATATAGTCGCCCGTCCAGCGCCCCTGCTCGTCGCATAGGACCGGCTTCAGTAGCGCGAGCACCTCATCGCGAGCTGCGAGGCGCTCTTCGGC
>WNFT01019564.1_pt1 | contig 10400 bp, 10 predicted proteins | sample 5400191 | NCBI WGS metagenome assembly WNFT01 (sample SAMN13153359, study PRJNA577476) | soil metagenome | isolation source: 80 cm saprolite under Madrone tree | place: USA:California | collected 2016-06-14 | reverse complement strand
TTGACGAAGCAGCGTCAAAGCCCGCCGACGGGATCATCGTCAGCCAGCCTTACACGTTTATTAAGGGTGCGGTGGTCACACAGGCGGAGCTCGGCCGCTATGCCGACATCTCCACTTCCATTGCGCGCGGTTGGACGCGCGGCCGCTATACGATAACTGTCGAAGTGCAACCGATTGACGGGAACAGCGCGAACGTGGCAATCAATGCAAAGATTGAAGGTAGAACTGACGGGGCAACGGGCGCTGAGTGGACCACGCTGAACACGGTGGGTCTGGTTGAAGAAGAATTCCTGTCGGCCCTTATTGAGAACATCACCGGTGCTCCTCCTCCCGGTCGCAGCGAATAACTTCGCGCGCTCGAGTTAAAGTGTTACTTGAATAGCAGCTCAACATGATCACAGAACATAGCGAGGAAGTTTTTATCGAAGCCACGGAATCTTCGGGTTTGAAGATTGCGGCGGCGATTTCTGCTCTGGTCATCACGGCTTTGGTTTTTGTTGGCTACGCTTACCTGCGTAAGCGACATGCGCAAAGCACCGCGCCAGATCAGCAAGCCGCCGGCGTTCAACCAAAAGCTCCGCCACGAGCCTTGATTCTGGTAGATGAAGCGCTGCTTCAGGGCAGTAACACGCAGTTGGGTGGCACTGTAAAAAATATTAGTAACGAAAGATTGGCCGGGCTTTCGGTCGAGCTTGAGCTCAAGCGGCGCAGCGGCGGCAGCACTGAAAAGCGGCAAGTGCCCTTGAGTCCCGCGGACCTTGACCCGACTCAGGAGGGTCGTTATTCACTACAGTTAAAGGCGCAGGACTACGTCTCCGCGAAAGTCGTTGCATTGCAGGGCGGGCCGCAAGCGGCGACCATCCCCTACTCAATCGCCCAAGGTGAAAAGCGACCGCCGGAGAGGCTCGAGTCGAAAACTATTAAAGTAGACAAGCCGCCCGGCAAACGCTCTGAATTTTTGAACTCTCCGGATAATCCAGCTCGGGTTCCCTGAGTAGCTAAAGTTCAAGCTGAACATTGGATCTGGTGTAACCGTCGTTGCGCCGTTTCCTTCAAGTTCTCGTTGAGCAGTCGGTGTGGCGACAAGTGATGTGATTTCTAAACTATTCCGCAAGTGCGGACTCGTCTGTTAAGAGAAGATTCTAAGGGTACTGCGCGTCGCTCCTTTAGCTACCCGCCACCATTGAACATATTTTCTGTAAGCAACCGGCGCAACCCCGAGACCCGTCATACTTCGCAGTCCGATGCTCTTAAAGGTCAAGCTCAATGAATCTCGTCTGCCGCATTCTTAGATACTCAATCGTCGTTGCCACTCTGCTGAGTGCCGTCACCGTAGCGGTCGGCCAGGCGGCGCGACCAACCCCTGAGCCGTCCATTCCCAGAATCGGCCGACCAGATGATCCCGACCCGATGACCTCAATTGAAGAGGAGATGCGTGCTAAACGCGCGCTCAAATACGCGGAGAAGGAATACCAAGAAAACATCGACCGTGCGCATGAACTGGCCGATTTGGGTTCGCAGTTGGGTGAATGTTTCAAGAAGAACCAACAGCTTGACCGGGAGTCCTCCAAGAAACTTGACCGCCTCGAAAAGCTTACCAAGGCAATTCGTAATGCCGCTGGCGGGTCGGACAGCGAAAAAGATTACGACAAGCATTCAGTAGATCTCACAGTGAACATAAAGAAAATGCTTGGCGTCGTTGAGTCGCTGGCCGATCGCGTTGAAAAGACACCGCGTCATGTTATATCCGCGGCTGTGATCGACGAGGCTAATGTATTACTTGAACTCATACGTCTTGTCCGAGAACAATCACCTAAGGCTTAACATTGAGGTCAAACCTGAAATCTATCGACCAGCGATTAGTTCATTTTCGACGGCCGCTTCTCGTTTGTCTTTTAGTGCTCTTATCTTCCACGGGGTATTCTCAGCACGATGATGAGGTGGTACGAGTCAATACTGACCTGGTCGTTCTCAACATCACCGTCACTGATGTCACTGGACAGTACGTTCCGGGCCTCAGGCTTTCAGATTTCAAAGTATTCGAAGACGGTAAGGAAATACCTGCACGACTGATTTCCAGCTTCAGCGTTCACGAGTCGCCGTTCGCCTCGGTCGTCTTGCTGGACACCTCCAGCAGCATGGAGGTGCGGCTTTCCCTTGCCCGCTCCGCCGCGATTCGCTTTCTTGACAGATTGCGTGAAGATGATGTCGCCGCCGTCTACAACTTTGATTCAAAGGTAGAACGCGTCCAGGATTTCTCCACTGGCCGCGACCTGGCGCCGATGGCGTTTGGTCTGCACGCAAAAGGAATGACGCGGTTGAATGATGCGATAGTCGACGCCGCGAAAGCACTCGCGGATCGCCCGGAGATGCGAAAAGCGATTGTGATTCTGTCGGACGGTATGGACACTTCAAGCAAGGCAACTTCTGACAAAGCAATAGAGAGTGCGCTCGGCATTGGCGCTACCATTTATGCCGTTGACATGTCAGGCAGTGGAGGCGGATCAAACAATCAACAAAGCGCTGCGGTCTTGAGAAATTTTGCTGAGAAGAGCGGTGGCAGGTTTGTCGGCACACCCGGCGGGCCCGCCTTACGCGATGCCTTCGCCAATATTGCAGACGAGTTGGGCCACCAGTACACCATTGCTTACCGGCCACTGAATCAAACACGCGATGGCAAATGGCGTAAGCTTGAAGTAAAACTTTCGCGGCCCGAGTTGTTGGTTAGAACGCGGAAGGCATACCGCGCCCCGAAGAAATGAAGGGAAACGGATCAATTGCGCGTTGTTTTGTTCAGCGACTTTTCGCGATGCCTTTGCAGCGCAAGTTCGATTAGACGATCAAGCATCGCGGTGTAACTTAAACCTGACGCCGCCCACATCTTTGGAAATCCGGAAATCTCAGTCAGTCCGGGCATTGTATTTATCTCATTCACTAATAGCTTCCGTCCGTCGCGAGCCAAAAAGAAATCCACGCGAGCGAGGCCCGCACCGTCGATTGCCTGGAACGCGCTGATTGCCATCCGCTGAATGCGCGCCGTCAGCGTCCGGGAAACAGGCGCCGGCACAACAAAATCGACGTGGCCTGTTTGCGTGTACTTTTCTGTATAGTCAAGAAAACCGGCCGCCTTGTCATGGACCACGTACTCTCCTGGCAGGCTGGCATTTGGTTCATCGTTTCCCAACACCGCGCATTCGATCTCCCTGGCGTCAACCGCTTCTTCAACAATTATTTTGCGATCGTATTGAGAGGCAAGCTGCACTGCGCGCGCGAACGATGCTTTGTCTGTGGCTTTTGAAACGCCTACTGATGAGCCAAGGTTTGCGGGCTTAACGAAGCAGGGCCAGCCAAGTTCGCGCGACACCTTGCGCGTCACGCCCTGCCGATCGGCTTCCCAATGTTTACGAAGAAACCAGGTGTAACGACACAGCGGCAAACCCGCCTGAAGAAACAAAGACTTCATCGCCACCTTGTCCATGCCGCAGGATGAGGCCAGCACGCCGCCGCCGACATAAGGCACGTTTGCCATCTCGAGCAGCCCCTGAATCGTGCCATCTTCGCCAAATGGACCATGCAGCACAGGAAACACCACATCAAGTGACTCCGCTGTTCCACTTCCATTGGCGTCAAAAGAAATCAAGCCGCGTTGCGTAGGATCCGGAAGGATAGCCACATCGTGTTTCAAAGAAGAGGCCGTGCGCGAGGGGAGCAGTGCACGCGCGCTTTGTGACAAGAGAAGCATGGCTTGCGCCGGCCCGAGCCACTTCCCTTCCCGTGAGATGGCGATCGGCACAACGTCATATTTCTTGTTGTCGATGGCTTCGATTACTGAAGCTGCCGAACGCGCCGAAATTTCGTGTTCACCGGATTTGCCGCCAAAAACAACTCCGACGCGGAGCTTTTTAGTCAATTGATTACCCAACCTATTTAAAGAATAGTCTTGCCCAGTGCGGAAAGAATTAGTTCAACGCCGAGTTCGGCTGTCTTGTTATTAATGTCAAGCGCTGTGTTGATCTCCACCACTTCAAGCGAACGCATCCCGCCGGCCTCTGCGATCTTTTCCATCGCCAGATGCGATTCACGATAAGTGAGTCCGCCACGCACCAGCGTGCCCGAGCCGGGTGCATCACCCGGATCAAGCGCATCAATGTCGAAGGTAACAGCGTAGCCGCCGCTCGCCCGCGAGGCAATGCTGATAGCCTCGTCCATACATGCATTCATGCCGCGCTCGTCAATCTCACGCATGGTGATAAAGCGAATTCCCAACTGGCCGATCAATTCGCGCTCGCCGCTGTCAATGTCGCGGGCGCCAACGTGCGCGCAAAGTTTTGGATCCAGCTTCGGCGCAAAGCCTGCGATCTTTGTCAGTTCCGGCGCGCCTCTTCCAAAGAGCACAGCCAGCGGCATGCCGTGAATATTTCCCGAAGGTGTCGTCTCAGGCGTATTCATATCTGCGTGCGCGTCAAACCAAATGAGTCCAGCGGTTTCATTCCTCGAGCGGCAGTAGGCCACAAAACCAGAAAGCGATCCGATAGCGATCGAATGATCGCCACCAAGCACTAACGGAAGTTCGCCGGCCGCCAGAATGCCTTCGACTTTCTGCGCCAGCTCGACGCAGGCGGTGCTGATTTCACTAAGATACTTGAGCTTCTCGGTAGGTTCCGGATTCTCCTGGGATTGTTCAACCTCTATATCGCCAAGGTCACGAACAACAAACCCAAGTTGAGCGATTCTGCGTTTGAGTCGAGCGACGCGAAGCGCGGCCGGGCCCAACTCAACTCCAGCCATACTCGCGCCATACGCCAGGGGCACGCCGAGTATGTCGACCGCCTTCAGGTTTCTGGAACCTGCTGCATTTGGTTTCTGATTTGTCGCAACCGCTTCGGCCATAACAAACGATTCGCTTTCTCAACCGCCCAGGTTGATTTTAAAACCACTGCCACCGCCGGACTGTGTCGGGAAAAATGGTTTGAGTAAGCCGGCGAGCGCCGCGAGATTTCGTGTTTGGATGAGAAGCTCACCTGGTCCACTAAATTCCGCCACGATGCCTTCGCCGCTCATCATGCTGCGAAAGAATCCAGCGGCCGCCTTACGCAAAGTGTATTGCGTTGTTCCTTCCCAGGCTACCAGGTGGCCCGTGTCCACCACGTATCGCTCGCCAGCTTGCAAAACTTTTCGATGAATCGCCCCAAAAGATGAAACCAATAACAGCCCGCGGCCCTGGACCAGCAGCACGAACAAACCTTCACCGCCAAAGAACGACTTTGCGCCGCCCCACTTTGTATCAACAGTCAAACTCGCATCGCCGGCAAGATACGAACTCGACTGCACAAAGAACGATTGGTTGTTGAGTTCGATGGCGGCAATATCTCCCGGCGCGCCGGGTGCGAACGTTACTTCTCCCGGACCGCCGCGCGCCGTAAACGTGGAAACAAAGGCCGACTCGCCACCGGCCGCGCGCTTGATTGCCCCGAACACTCCGCCCTTCATTTGCGCTTGCAGCTCGATGTTGGCCGACATCGAAACCATGGCGCCGGCTTCGGCCTGAATCGATTGTTCAGCTTGAAGTTGGATCACAGCTAATGAGAACGCCGGTTGATGTAATACTTCATATCGGTAACCACCGCCCTGGCCTTTCGAGTCTTCATCGATATGAATGCCATGGCCTGAAGCTGTTGACGGCGCAGCTGCCGCACCCGAGTCAGCCGCCGTCAAGCGATAACCGCAACCGCCGCAGAAAACGGCGCCGGAAAGCATTTGCGCGCCACACTTCGGACAGTTCATAGGACTACTCCTTGAGACTTCTCATTAATGATGGCCACGGCTTCTTCCGGTGTACGTGCGAAATCGAGTAACGCGACGTCCTGGTCGCTCACGACGAGATGCTTCTGCCACTCACGCACTATCGGCGGCCAACAGTCGCCAAGGAGGACGAGCGGCCGCGGCCCGATGACGCGAGTTTGAATCTTGTTCCAGACCAACGACAATTCTGTTACGGTCCCCATGCCGCCGCGAATAGCGATAAAGCCGACTGAACGCGTAATGAGAAGTTGCAGTCTTTCGTAAAAGTGTGCAGTCGCAACTTTGTCGGTGAGAAAACGGTTTGGCTCCGCTTTGAATGAGAAAACGGTTTGGCTCCGCTTTGAACTGGTTCATGGTAATGCCCAGCACGCGGCCCCCGCGTTCATGTGCGCCGCGGCTGGCGCCTTCCATCACGCCGAGATAGCCGCCAGTGCAGATTGTATAGCCGGCGTCCGCCAGAAGTTCTCCGACGCGCCGCGCCTGTGCATATTCGACGTCAGACTCACCGCACTTCGCGCCGCCAAAGATGGTCACAATTCTTTCGGGAGTTTCGCTCATCGCTCAACCTCGCCGCTCACCATCAGCGAGCCCGCCTCTCGATAACTCAGGAAATCTTCGCGAGTTTTGAATGAGCCGCCCGCGTAGTCTTCGGGAACCGGCGTCGGATCATAAATGCGTTGAGCGTGCACGCCGAAGAAACCAGCGCGCTCAAAAAGCGAACGATACTCATCGCTGCTTAAAAGCTGCACAGGCACTTTGAGCTGTTCGATCCATTGATGTGAGGGTTGGTTTTCCCGATAGAGATCCACCACGCAAACAAATTGGCCACCTTGTCTAAGCACTCGTCGAATCTCTTTTAGCGCAGCAGGCACATCAGCGTAGTAATAAAGCGACTCCATTGAAAACGCATGCGTAAATTCCTCTTCGGCGAAGGGCAGTTTCTCAGCGCTCGCCTCGCGAAACTCCACGTTAGGAAACGCTGCCGACGATTCACGTGCGAGATCAACCATTTCATCCGAAATATCGATGCCGACCACGCGCCCGGCACTTGCCTGCTGCGCCATCAACCGCGTTGCCCAACCGTTGCCGCAGCCGACATCGAGCGCGCGCCCGTTAATCGGAACTTTCATTAACTGAATAGCCTGCTCGCCGATAGGACGATGGCCTTTCTCCATACTCGGGCCACGCCCGGCTTTGGCCCAGTCGTTGAATTCCAAACGCAGGCGCTCGTCAGTTCGTTGGGGCTCACCTGTTGAAGCGCGGTTGGACATTTCTTCTCCGAAAAATGTTTAAAAGCGCGCGCTGCCCGCCGTCGCAAGATAAGCGATACTAACGAGGTGGCGTAGCTGTTGCTTAATAGGCAGAGCCGTTTGATTTGCCGGGCAGCGCCTGCCTCCAAATCACAGGAACACCTAAGGCCGCAGGCGATACAACATGCGCGGGAATGGAATTGTTTCTCTCACGTGCTCGATGCCACACATCCATGCGGTGCAACGTTCGATGCCCATGCCAAAACCCGCGTGAGGAACGCTGCCATAGCGGCGCAGGTCGAGATACCACTCGAAAGCTTCCTGTGGTAGTTCATGCAAGGCAATTTGTTCCTTGAGAAACTCCAGCGACGTCGCGCGCTCGCCGCCGCCAATGATTTCGCCATAACCCTCCGGCGCCAGCACATCGACGCCCAGCGCCAGCTCATTCCGTTCTGGATCGCGCGCCATGTAGAAGGCTTTAACTTCCGCCGGATAATGATGGACCATTACCGGCTTGTCATAATGCGAAGAAATGTAGGTTTCGTCGGGCGCGCCAAAATCGCCACCCCATTCAAAACGTGCTTCAAGCAAACCCTTGTCATGTCCCTCATGCAGCATCTTTACCGCGTCGTCGTAATGCAAACGCGGAAAGGGTGGCACAATCGCTTCGAGCTTCGCAGGATCGCGCTCCAACACCTTTAATTCTTCGCCGCGATCCTCGAGCACGCGCGCCGCGATGTACGCCAGCAATCTTTCCGCCAGCGTCATCACATCATCGAGCGTCGCATAGGCTATCTCCGGCTCAACCATCCAGAACTCAGTCAGGTGACGACGTGTCTTTGACTTCTCCGCTCGAAAAGTGGGACCGAAACAATAGACCTTGCCGAACGCCGCAGCCGTCGCTTCGTTGTAAAGCTGACCCGACTGCGTCAGGTAAGCCTTTTCGCCATCAAAATAGTCCACTTCAAAAAGCGTTGTCGTGCCTTCGCAAGCTGCCGGTGTAAAAATTGGCGCATCGGCAAGCGTAAAACCGTCATTATCGAAAAAATCGCGCACTGCTTTAACTACTGTGTGGCGCACTTTCAGGATTGCATGTTGGCGTCGCGACCGCAGCCAAAGGTGGCGATGGTCCATCAGAAACTCGGTGCCGTGTTCTTTTGGTGTGATTGGATAGTCGTGAACTTCGTCAAAAACCTGGGCGTCAATCAAATCGATCTCATAGCCACCAGGCGCACGCGCATCCGCGCGCACCGTACCGCGAATTGCGAGCGCTGATTCCTGGCCAAGTCCCTTCAACGCATCCCAGACTTCGGGCGTCACGGAATTCTTCATGGCCACACACTGGACCACACCGGTGCCGTCACGCAGTTGCGGGAAAAGAATTTTGCCGCTGGAGCGCAGGTTGTAGAGCCAGCCCTTGATGGTTACTTCCTGACCGGCGTGTTGCGAAAGCTGGCTAATGAAAACACGGTCCGCGGTGACTCTTCCCAGTGATGTTGATTCAGTTGCCATTTATCTTTTCGATCTGCCAATCTGTTTGCGTTTAGCTATGTCCGATAAGCTTTAGCTTGTCGTAACGCCCCGACAAACTAAAAGTTTATCGGACATCAAACTGACGCTAGTCTTTCTCTTATTGTGCGCCGCAGCACAGGAAATCTATCGAGCCAATCGGCCGCCTGAAGCACGATACAGAAAGTTGGTTGAATAAATCTTTCATACGTCGCGCCGCGGCCACTGACGGCCGTTTGATACGAGAAGGTGCCGATTGCCTTCAGGCCACGCTGGATCGTCATGAGGCGAAACTCCTGCGCGAACTCATCGGGGTCAAGCGCATCCAGGCCCAGCAATCGTCGCTCTTCCAAAAGGAACAACCGGTAAGCGCGCAACTCGGCGAGCGACGGTGGTTCCGCGCGGCGATCAAGCAAAAATGAAACAAGATCATAGGTGACAGGGCCCATGCGCGCATCCTGGTGGTCCACAACGCGCAAGCGGTCGCTTGAATCAACCAGCAGGTTTGCCGCATGAAAGTCGCGATGACAAAGCACGCGCGGCCGAGCGGCGAGTTCAGCTGCGATGTCGTTTAGTTCAGCCTTTAGTTCCGCGGCCTCGGCATGACGCAAAGTCTCATGCCGCAGGCTGCCGAAATAGTGTTCGACAAAGAAGTCGAATTCCCAGGAAAGCTTTGGCTCGTCAAACGCCAGGCGACTGGCGATCGACTGTTGTTCATAAGCGCTGGCAGTCGCGTTTTGTATTTGTGCGATCAGATTGACCGCGCGTTCTTTGTACTCATCACACTCGTCTGCAGGCGCCTCCTCATAAACCCGAAAGAGCGGCCGGTCGCCGAGGTCTTCCTGCACAATAATGCCCTGCTCGCCCTCAACCCAGTAGATTTCTGGCACCGGAATCCCGTTACTAAGAAACAGCCGGCTCACGTCGAGATAGGGATGAACCTCCGCGTCGAAGGGCTCCGGATAAACAGCGGCAACGGCCTTGCCCTTTTTCCACGGAATACGAAAGTAGCTTCGCGTCGAGGCATCGGGCGTCAGCGGCACGATCAATTTGCCGGCGGAACCCTGACCTTCGAGAAAACGCAGCAATCGCTCGGACGGCGAAACTTCAAAGGCGTTCACAGTGGTCTGTTTTGCTGAACTCATTGGGGAAACACGGGGGCTTCCAATCTCTTAAAAGTTGGCGGGACCGGTCTCAGTCCCGCCATTTTGCTTCAGAATTTCGTGCGATTGTATCACTCAGCCAAAGGCACAACAAAATTGTCGCCACGGACTTCGCCTTGCAAAGCTTTCGCGGGCGGTTCTTTCGCTTTGACTAACGGCGCGCAGACAACGGCAACGTTTTCCATGACCGCGCCACGAGGAATGCGGACGTTATCGGCAAGAATAGCGCGGCTTACTCGTGCACCGTCTTCTACGACTACGTTGTCCCATAGGATTGCTTCATGAACTTCTGCTGACGCGGAGATGAGGCAGCCCGCACCCTTACTTATGTCAGCGCCGGTCCGCGAGAGCAACTGCAAACTAATATCCAGATAACGTTGTATTGTGGATAACTCGTACCAGCTTCCTGCTGCGACATGCAGGGCAATGCGTTCGCCCGCGGCGACAGCCTGGGGATAGACGTCTGTAGTTGAGTGCGAAAACATGCCACGCGGAATATGGTTGAAGATTGCCGGTTCCAGTATCTGGATGCCGGTGAACATGAGCGGTGGATCTTTCCCAACGAAATCTGCAGCGCGAGGCATGCCGCCAAAACCTTGTAACATCCCCTTGGTTGCTTTCACGATCGAAAAACGTTCGCACGAAGCGTTCGGCAAAACAACAAGTGTTGCCAGCG
>WNFT01011894.1_pt1 | contig 10400 bp, 6 predicted proteins | sample 5400191 | NCBI WGS metagenome assembly WNFT01 (sample SAMN13153359, study PRJNA577476) | soil metagenome | isolation source: 80 cm saprolite under Madrone tree | place: USA:California | collected 2016-06-14 | reverse complement strand
GAGCGGCCGGTGGCCAGTTTGAATCTGAGTGCTGGAACCGACGTGAATAGTTCGGCCACTCACCACCCAATCGCCGACAAAGTTGGTGGTTCCAGGCAGAATCTCAACCGTTCCGAACAGCGCGAAAAAGGGCGTGAGAACGCCATTGCCCTGTGCGTGTTCGACCTCTACTGACAAAGCGTCAATCGTATTGTCTGTGCGCAGATTCCCTTCGACCTCGACAAAGGCTCCGACGGTAATTGCCCCGATGTTTGGTCTGATGATGGTTGAGCTGGTGACATGAACAATTCGGTTGCTCACCAGCCAGTCGCCAATAAGCCCGGGTGTGTTTGGCAATTGTTCGACCGTGCCATGCAACTCGAAAGTAGGCACGGGTCGTTCGGCTCCAGCGCTTCGTTCAACTTCGATGTTGGCGGCGTCAACTGAGCCGTCGGAGCGAAAGGTCCCCTTCACTTCGACGAATGCGCCGACAGCGACCAGTCCCTCTTCCTGCTCGATGTGCGTTGAACTGGTGACATGGACGGTGCGCCCGTCGACCACCCAGTCGCCGACAAAGCCGGTTGTGTTCGGCAAGCTGTTGATGATGCCGTGAAACTCGAACTCGCCGGCTTCAACGGGTTCGATCTTCACCGCGTCGATTGAACCATCCGTGCGAACCGTACCTTTCACTTCAACGACTGTCCCAACGGTTATTGGTCCTTCATCTCTCTCGATTTTCGTGAGCGACGTGACATGGACGGTCCGACCTCCGACGATCCAGTCACCAATCAAATTAGATGTGCCAGGAAGAGTTTGAACCGGACCGGTGAACTCGAAGAACGTCGTGTGCTCCACCTTCTCGGTCTGCACCTTAGTTGCGTCAATCGTTCCGTCGGTGCGGAGAGTTCCAATGACCTTTACCGGGACACCGATGGCCAGCGGCGCTTCGACCTGTTGGATGAATGTTGACGAGCTGACGTGGATCGTGCGCCCGCTGACGATCCAGTCGCCAATGAAACCCGCGGTCGCCGGCAGGTGCTCAACCCTTCCTCGAAACAGGAATTCCGAGAGGCTCTCCGTATTTGACTTGACTTCGATGTCAGTCGCGTTGACTGTGCCGTTTTGCTGCAGGACACCCTCGACCTCGACAGTCTTGCCGACAGCGGGGCTGCCGTCCTCCTGTTCGATGCGCGTGCTTGAAGTGACATGGACTGTGCGGCCGCCAACCACCCAATCGCCGATGAATCCCGCGGTGTTGGGCAGACTTGAGATGACGCCCGTGAACTCGAACTCGTCCTCATCGTCGGCTCGGACCGGCCACGAGGCCAGCGCGCCGAATAAGAAGAACACACTTAGAGTACACACGAGCCGCTTAATACTCGGACTCGACATAATTCCTTCCTCCCTTGTTCGAATCTTGCTTAGCAAAGTGGTTGTGCTTGCGATTAGTACAGTCGGGAAAGTTCGTCGTGTCCAAGGCAAAAGCCGAGCCAGTATGGCCACGAAGAACGGAAAACGATTTTCAAGAAGACAGCGGACGCGAATCAAGGTTTGCTACTAATCGTGAAGCAATAACCGACCCCTTCCGATTCCCCAAAGCCATTACCAGATACATCATTTTCGAACAGCAAACGATCGGTGAGCATGGCTCTCATACGCGAAAGTTTTACGCGCAGGGGCGAAGGGCTTACGTGGTAGTTGTTGAAATAAAACCGCAACGACGCCGCAACTCAAGTAACTTCCGTTCGCTTGGGGACAAGTGAGGGTGGATTTGATTTCCGCGTCTGGAAAATTCTATCGAGCCGTCGTATTTAGCGCGTCTAACGACGGATGATACGACGACTCGTTCACAACGGGCTTTTTCTTCCGGAGACTCAGTGTCAATTTGGGTGATAATTGCTGAAAAATTTTACTTGCGAGCCGCTTTGCTTATTGCTATAAGTGTTTACAGCCCTGGAATCCTCATGCCAATGGTTCAAAGATTAATCACAGGTCATTAACAGAGCCTTAGGAAATAATGAAAGGTCCGTCAGCGCGAAGACAAAGACTGCTTGCAATGCTCTTGCTTTGCTTGCTTCTAATGAAATTCAACTCTGGTTGGGTCGGCGCCGCCGCGCGCGAGTCGTCAAGTCCTTCAAAAATTCCGCATACTCTGTCGGGCGACATTCGCTTTGTAAAGAACTTCCATTCGCGATTCCTGGCGCAAGATCGGGACATCGTCATCTATCTACCACCTGGCTACGACAAGAACCCATCGAGACGCTACCCCGTTCTCTACATGCAGGACGGCCAGAATCTTTTCGATGCGGCAACGTCTTTCTTTCCTGGAGCGGAGCGGCATTTTGACGAGAGGGCGCAAGCGCTGATTGCCAAGCGGGCAATCCGGCCGCTAATAATCGTGGGGGTCTACAGCACGTGGCTAAATCGAGTCAATGAGTACACCCCCACAAAGGTGCCGGCTATGAATCGAGGCGGCGGGGCAGACCTTTATGGCCGGATGCTGGTTGAAGAGATTAAGCCGTTCATCGATTCTCAGTATCGAACGTTACCGTCGAGAACCAGTACCGGCCTCGGCGGTTCGTCACTCGGAGGATTACTAACCGTGAAATGATCGTGCGATACGTGGGGTCCTTGCCACGAAAGAGCGATCAGCGCATCTGGTTGTCGGTAGGAACGGGAGAGCCCGATCTTTTTATAAGTAGTACGCGGCTGCTGCGCCAGGCATTAATTGTCAAAGGATGGAAAGAAGGCAGCGATCTTGACTACTCGGAGACGCCCGGTGCGCAACACCGCCCCGGCGCATGGACGCCGGGCGTCGACCGGCTCCTCGAGTTTTTATTCCCAGCCGAAGTTTCAAGACATACTCATTGAGCACGAGCCGGCGAGCCCTGCGCGGCAAAGAATTCCCGAATCAGGAGACGACCTTTTTCGTCCCTGCTTCATGTAAGGAGCAGTGTCAGCCACCGTTCCGCCGACGTGTTGGTACAGCCACAATGCCCTGATCGGCGAAGCTCTCACTTGCCGTGAAGAATTGAGATCGGGTAGCTTCTCTGCGCCAACTAATTTCTAAAAGGTGAATCTTATGAATCATGACTTGCCGCTGCCTGAGCTTGGTATGACGCCGCCAGAGGCCGAGACCCGGTTTGACGAATTACAGCGAAAGCTTGTGCCGCTGTGGAAATCGATCCAGTCGTTCAATCAGGACGAGCAGACAATCGTGGTGGTCCCATCGATGACGATCGATTTCGAATGCTCGAGTTCCGAACTGCAGGCTTACGAAGAGCGCTTTCTTTTTCTGTTGCTGCTGTTGCGCCAGCCCCGCGCTCGTCTGGTCTATGTGACGTCGCAGATGATTCAGCCGAACATCATCGACTACTACCTCGATCTTTTGCCCGGCGTGATTTCCAGTCATGCGCGGAAGCGTCTGTTTCTGGTTTCGCCGCTTGATTCTTCAACCCGGCCATTGAGTCTTAAGTTATTAGAACGCCCGCGCCTGATCGATCACATCCGATCGCTGATTCTCGATTTTGACCGCGCGCATCTTGTCCCCTACAACACCACCACGCTGGAGCGCGATCTGGCAATCAGGCTCGGCATCCCAATGTACGGCGCCGACGCGAAGTTCTTTCCGCTCGGCACCAAGAGTGGCAGCCGGCGGATCTTCGCTGAAGAAGGCGTGCCCCATCCAATCGGAATCGAGAACCTTTCAAGCATCGACGAAGTAGCGCGAGCTATTATGGAGATGCGCACGCAGAAGCCGGGCTTGCATCAGGTGCTGGTGAAATTGAATGAAGGCGTTTCAGGTGAAGGCAATGCGCTGGTCGATCTGGAAGGACTACCGGCGCCGGGAGAGTCATCTGAGCGTGGATTGATTGACCAGCGGCTTCAATCCATGAAGTTTGAGTTGCCGGGTATTACTTATGAATCCTACGTGAAAAAACTTGAAGAGCGTGGCGGTATCGTCGAGGAACGGATCGTCGGGGAAGAGTTTCGCAGTCCGAGCACCCAACTGCGCGTGACGCCACTCGGCGAAGTCGAGCGGCTCTCGACGCACGATCAAGTGTTGGGTGGCCCAAGCGGACAGAGCTATCTTGGTTGCCGCTTCCCCGCTGACGTGTCTTACGCGCCCTCGATCATGCGCGAGGCGACGAAAGTAGGCGCGCGTTTGGCTCGCGAAGGAGTCGTGGGCCGATTCGCGATCGACTTTGTGGTGGTGCGCGACGGAAACGGAAATTGGGACGCTTACGCAATCGAAATAAATCTACGCAAGGGCGGCACTACTCATCCGTTCTTAACGCTGCAATTTCTTACCGACGGCGCTTACGATGCCGAGAAGGGCGTGTTCACCACGACTCTTGGCCAGCAGAAATGTTTCGTTGCCAGCGATCATCAGGACTCACCACTCTACCGCGCGTTCACGCCCGACGATCTGTTCGACATCGCCGCGCGTCACGGCATTCATTTCGATCAAACTCGACAGACGGGAGTGGTCTTTCACATGATGAGCGCTCTCGGTGAACTGGGCCGGCTGGGACTAACGGCCGTCGGCAATACTGCAAAGGAAGCAGAGGCGTTGTATGCAAAGGCGGTTGGTGTACTCGAACTGGAAGCACGCTTGGCACTGAATCGAGAAGCGTTGCCCGCGCGGTGACAGACAACGTGAAGGACCTATCTTATGAGGAGAGTTGCATCAGAGGAAGAGGATGATCTGCGGCCGGAGTATGATTTTTCTCAGATGAAAGGCGGCGTGCGCGGCAAATACGTTGAGCGATACCGCGAGGGAACAAACCTCGTGCTGCTTGATCCAGATATTGCGTCTGCATTTCCAGATGCAAAAGCCGTGAATGATGCGTTGCGCTCATTGCTGCAGGAGAAGCATAGTCCGCAGCCCGTTGAATCTCATCGCAGCCCAATTCGTCGGACCGAAGGGCATTGCGCGTTCTTTAACTTATTCGTTGAAATCGACGTTGTTGCTAACGCTTATCTGGAAGTTGAAACGTGTACCAGTGGATCTCGCCGCGCTTCATGCAACATTCTCCCAACCGTCCGCTTCCCAGGCGAGAGGTTCTTCTTCACTAGGGAACTCGTCCCGATTTGACGGCAGCGACTGGTAAACGGCAGCGTCGCTAGCGGGAACTAGACGCGCTAAAGGTTTGCCGTCTTGCACAATAATAACTTCGCCACCTTCTGAAGCAATTGTGATCAAGTCCGATAACTGATTCTTCGCTTCGTCAAGACTTACTGTTTGAGAAGGATTCATGCCCAGATGATAGAGGGCCGAGAGGAAACCCGTCAACGAAAAGCCCGCTCAAGTGTAATCCTGCAGTTACAAACCAGCCGCTTGCAGTCGCGAGTTTTACGTGAGAGTCTATTGCACATTTGAAGATTATGCTGCTGCGCATTGCATTCGTGCTGGTTCTGATTTCCTTGTCTTCGCAAGTGGCTTTTGCACAGAAGGTCGTAAGAGTTTCCGATCCCGACGCAATCAATCCCGCTGAAGTTACCATCGCAATCAACCCGAAGAATCCGGACAACATTGTCGCCGCTTCGTTTCAGGCCGGACGTCCGCCAAGGCCGCGTTATGCAAGCTATAACTACGTCTCGATGGATGGCGGCAAAACCTGGAAGACTGTTCCGGTCGAAGACCCGAAGGGTCTGACGCAAGGCGACGACGCGGTCTATTTCAGCAGCGATGGCATTGCGCATCATATTCACCTTTCGTTTGTCGGGATACGTGTCCCAACCCCTCCGCGCGCGGAAAGCGGCATGTTGCTCGAATCGTCAAAAGACGGTGGCTTGACCTGGAGTGAGTCAGTTCCGGCAATCAACCATGTCAACACCGTTATCCCTTTCGAAGACAAGCCGGGCATTGTGGTCGATAACGCGCCGCAGTCGAAATATAAAGGCAACGTGTATTTGGCGTGGACTCGCTTTGACGTTTATGGCAGCAGCGATCCTGACTGTCATTCACAAATTTATTTCTCCCGATCGACGGATGCCGGCAAGACTTTCTCGATGCCTTTTCGCATTTCCGACGGCGCCGGCGACTGCCGCGACAGCGACAACACCGTCGAAGGCGCAGTGCCGGCCGTCGGGCCGAACGGTGAAGTCTACGTGGTTTGGGCCGGTCCGTTGGGTCTCGTCTCTAAGAAATCGGTCGATGGCGGACTGACTTTCAGTAAAGACAAAGTGATTGCGCAGATGCCGGGCGGCTGGGACTTTTCAGTTGACGGTCTTGACCGAGCCAACGGGATGCCGGTTACAGGAGTTGATTTAAGCAACGGCCCGAACAAAGGAACACTTTACGTTAACTGGATTGACGCGCGTAATGGGGACCCGGATGTTTTCGTGGCATCGTCCCGCGATAGTGGCGAAACCTGGTCCGCGCCCGCTCGCGTCAACGACGATCCAATAAAGAACGGCAAGGTGCAATTCTTCACCTGGATGTCCGTAGATCCCGTCGATGGCTCAGTGAACGTCGTCTTTTACGATCGGCGCGACACCGAGGGAGCTTTGACGAAAGTCATTCTCGCCCGTAGCATCGACGGGGGAAGAACCTTCGTCAACCACAAAATCGATCAGCCGGCGTTTGCCTGCGATCCGAGAGTCTTCTTTGGCGACTACACCGGGGTTTCCGCATACAACGGACGGGTCATTCCGATCTTCATGAACTTTAATGAAGAGAAGAAACTGGCCGTCTCAGTCGCGCTATTTCATTTCAAGCTGGGCACGCAAGAGCGGATCGACTGAAGGTCTTGGTTTGGAGTTTTTATTTAATCCGAGCCCCGCCCTTACCTGAACCACAATACTTTAGGAATAGTCCAGCACTCCGGTATGCATGGTCATCTTCCACTCATCTCCGACTCGTGAATAGACTTTGCAGACTCGGCCGAGCCATCGATTCTCAGCGCCATCGGCGTCAATCCAAAGGGTGTCAATATCAACGACGGCGAAGGCGCCGTCGCCTTCGTTCGAGACTTCGATTTTTTTGATTCCCCGGCGGTTGAGGGCGAGACGATGCGTGTCAAACAATTTCTGCCAGCCATTTTTCCAGCGCTCGTAGTCGTAACGTCCCCATTCAATCACCCAATCCATCGGGTCGTGCGAATGCGGCGTTCGGGGCCAGGGCCAAACCATGTCTTGATGGAAAACGGTCATCAGCAAATCAACATCCTGCGTGTCCCAGGCTCGGGTTTCGCGATTTACGATCTCTTCGATCTGCTTTTTGACGTCTTCCATTGGTGCCTCCAAAACTAATAGTAAAGAGGCGCGGAGAATTCAATCTCCACGCCTCGGGTTTCGTTCAACACTTCAGAGTGTATTGGTTAGAAAGTAAATTTCACGGCCAACTGCAGTTGTCTCGGATCGCCAACGCCCTGACGCAGGAAGCCGTCGAAATTGAACAGCCCGGGTGTGCTCAGCGGATTGATGTTGTTCTTGTTGTTGAAAGTATTGAACATCTCAATCACGGGAATAAGCGCGTAGCGCTCACCGAACTTGAACGGACGCTGGATGCGCCAATCAAACGAGAAGTACGCGTTGTCCTTGCGCAAGGCATTCCGTGCGGGACTGGCCGGAGTTCGGTTGCCCGAGATGGGTTGCGCGCTGCGCCCCTGAACTCTGAAGTTCCCCTCCAGGCCCCAACCCATCTGCACGAACGAATAGAAGTTGAACTTGTGCCGGATGTCTCGGTCCGAAACTGAATAGTCAAGGCTGAGGTTGAGAAAAGTCAGCGACCGATCAGTGAATGGATCGCGCTCATTAGAATCATCATCCTGATCTTTCGACAGCACATAGTTCCATTCGAACTGATATCTCTTACTCATGCGTTTGCGCATGCCTACCGTGAAACCGTTGTACAGCGACTTACCCACGGCACTGGTGACGAAGACGTCACCCAGCGTCGGAAAAAGAGCAGTAGCAGGCATAAGCGGACCCGTCCGGTTGTAATTGAGGAAGCGGGTTAGATGCACGCCCTTCGAATGAGTGAAGTCAAAGTACAAAGAGAGATCGCGCGTTACTTCCTGCTCAAACTGCGCGTTCAGCGTATAGATGCGCGGGTTCGCGTAATCCTTGCTGAAGACGCGCACCGATGCGCCGAAGGGAATTCCGCCCGAAGGCAGCACGGTCTGTATACCCGGCCAGGTCGGCGGTCTGGTTGCGGCGCCGAAGCAGGTAGAAGCAAAGGTGGAGTTACAGAAGATACCGAACTGCTGGACGCCGTTGTCAGTGATCGAGCCGACCTGGGTCAACATGTTCTGCCGCCCATAGAAAATGCCATAGCTCGCGCGCACTACCGATTTGCCGTTCTTCGACAGGTCCCACGCAAAACCGAGGCGCGGCTGGAACTCTTTCTTCGGGCTGTGCAAAGTGCCATCAGAAGGAAAACGTGGATTGGTCAGCAGCGCGCCGTAAGCTGTCTGAGCGGGCGGAACAATCGGCTTGGGAAAGATTTGTGCTTCCCATCGCAAACCATAATTCAAAGTGAAGTTGGATCGCATGTGCCAACTATCCTGAGCGAACAACGACAGGTCTTCATTCTTGATGGTGGATTTGCCGGGCGGCGGCACGCCGGCAATCCCGGTCGGAATTCCGTTCTGCAAATACAAAAGCAGAGGCCCGCCAAGGCCGCTGTTCGGAGGACCGAAAATGCTGCTGCCCGCGGCGCAAGACTGACTAAATGGAGCACCTTGAGTTATCCACCCGGTGAACGCGCCCGTGGTGTTGTTAAAGCATTCGGCCACTGTCGGTCCAAAACCTCCCGCGGCCGCCGGTAACGCGTAACGCAGAAAGCCACTGACGCTGTCGAAGATATACCGGCCCGTAAAGAATCCACGGAAGACCTGATCGTTGAGCGTGTGCAGCCACTCGCCGCCAACCTTGACGTTGTGGTTGCCGGACACGATCGAGAAATTGTCCCTGGCGTCCGTGCGCCAGAGCAGTTCGTCAATGGTTGGATTAAGGAAAAACGGACTACCAAATCTAAAGCTGGTCGCGAAACCCATGGCCGTATCAGCCGGTACATTTGAGGGTGTGGCGTTACGCGGCCGCAACTCGCGCGTGTAAGAAAAGTGGGCTTCGTTCAGTCTGTTGGACGAAAGCGAGCTGAACAGATTGAAGTTGAAGTTGTTGATCTTTGATGGGCCCTCAATGCCGTTGGCCGAATTTCCATAGGTCGCAACGTCGAACGTTTGATTGGTGTTCTTCGAATAGTCGAAGTTGTACGAAAGCGCCAGCTTGTTCGCCGAGTTGAGGTCCCAGTCGACCTTGGCGAGAAACGCTTCGTTATTGATGTTGTGTTTGACCGGCATTCCCTCGTCCTGGTCTCTGGTCGTCTTGATGAAATTGATAAGGGCCAGTCTTTGACAATCGGCGCTGCCGTTGATGAGGGCTTCATTCGCCGTGATGGTGGGCGCCGCAACTGAGCAGGGCGTGCCGATTGCTTCGCTAAGATTCGCGCGGCTCAGTTTTTCGCGAATGCCTTCGAAAGCGAAGAAGAAGAACGCTTTGTTCTGGCTGATGGGCCCGCCAACTGACCCACCAAATTGCTTCCGATTGAAATCTTTGAGCGGCTTACCATCAGATGCGTGTGCCGTTAACCCTTCGAGTCGCTGAAAATAGAAAAGGCTGCCGTGGACGTTGTTGGTCCCCGATTTCGAGATGACGTTGATAATCCCGCCGGCCGTGCGGCCAAACTCAGCAGTGGCTCCCGTGGCCACTACCTGAAATTCCTTCACTGCGTCCAGGGGAACATCGATGGCCGCGCGTTGGCCGCCAAGTTGCTCGCCAAAGAAACCGTTGTTATAGTCGCCGCCGTCAAGACTGACGTTGTTAAAGACACCCCGCTGTCCAGAGAAAGTAATCTCGTCGCCATCAGGTCCCTGAACGACGCTGACGCCCGGAGTTAGGGTCAAAAGGTCTTCAAACTTGCGCCCCAGAATTGGAGTAGTATTGACCACCGTTTCGTTGATGGTGGTGCTGGATTCTGTCTTCACCGTATCCACGGTCGGCGTCGCAGTAATGGTCACACGCTCCTGGACCTGTGAGATCTTCATCGCCACCGGAAGGTTAAGAGCCTGGCCGATGGTGAGATCTAATTTCTCCGCGACGGCAGTAGCAAAGCCTTGCTTCGAAACTGTGACCGAATAAGGGCCTGGCGGCAGCGCCAGCGCGACGAAACGGCCCCCGTCATCTGTTGTCAGGGTCCGCGAAAGATTGGTCTCCAGATTTTTTATCTCGACGTTAGCGCCCGGCACAATCGCGCCGTTCGCGTCAGTCACAGTGCCTTGGATGGTTCCCGTGGTGATTTGAGTTTGAGAAGCAGTTGGAAATGCGACTGTGAACAAAAAGAACATGCCTGCAAGAAGACATTTCATCGAGCTGATTGCAGAGCGCAGTGTGATGTTATGCATCGTTCTTCT
>WNFT01006362.1_pt1 | contig 10400 bp, 9 predicted proteins | sample 5400191 | NCBI WGS metagenome assembly WNFT01 (sample SAMN13153359, study PRJNA577476) | soil metagenome | isolation source: 80 cm saprolite under Madrone tree | place: USA:California | collected 2016-06-14 | reverse complement strand
CATTCCCGCGAGGGAGCGGTCTTCACGGAAATCAGTGTCGACGGCGCGACGACGTCCGACATCATCGATCAATTCGGCGTTCCCTATTACGCGAAAGTCGACATCGAAGGTTCCGATCTTGTCTGCTTGCGCGGATTCGAACGGTACGAAACTCGGCCGCAATATGTTTCGGTTGAGGTGGATTTCTACAGAGTGGATGAGATGATTCGTTGTGCGACCGAGCTCGGCTACAAGCGGTTTTCCCTCGTGGGCCAAAGGACGGTGCCTCAGCAGACGCAGCCACGGCCCGCCCGCGAAGGGCTGGCTGTGGACCATAGTTTCACGCTTTTCTCCAGCGGACTATTCGGCCGGGAATTGCCGACCGACTGGGGAGATGCCGTACACATACGCTCGAAGTGCAACGCGATCATCAGGCAGTACAGGGCTAACCGGCTTGTGCAGTGTTGCGCGGGCATTCTGCCCAAGCAGTCCGTTGAGGCGTTCCAATCGAAGCATCTGCCCCTTGCCGGGGACTGGTACGATGTTCACGCGTCACTGTAGCGGCGAACGATGTTTTGAGGCCGGTTCCTCCCAAGCGCGAACGTCCGGTCTTCCAATGAGCGGACCCTATCGCGCTCAGAAATCCGGTTTGTCGGCGACAGGCGCCACTCGATTCGGTCCGGACGATTCATGCACGCTTTCGGCGCAAACCATCTCCGGCCATGCGGTCTCGGGTCGGTAGGTAACGAATCCCGTCCAGGGCATGGTGAAGACGCCCGGATCGTCGACGGTGACTTCGACCTGCAAGCCTTTGCGGCTGGTTTCCCAGTCGAGCTGAGCGCCGTAGATATCGAACTTCACGGTCGCGGGGTCCGTGGTGAATTCGCGGCGGTGTTTGCGGATCGCCTCGGCGGCGGCTCCGCCGTCGATCAAACGGTAGCGCTCCACGACATGCAGCGCGTCGCTGTGCGGCGTTCCGTAGCGGTCGATGACCGGCCAGGGGCTGGGCTTGATGCCGACGGTGTCGACCACCAGAGTGTCGCCTTCATAGTGGCCGACCGAATCCCCGAGCCAGCTAGGCGTGACATGCGCGGGGTGCGGCACATTCATGCGGATGTGGCGCACGTTCGGACCATTCACATAAATCAGCGTAACCTCGTTCTTCTGCTGCAGCAGGAGGATTTCCAATTGGATCGTCAGCGTGAAGGGCGGAGGCTCCGGCCTGCATTGGTTATGCGGATCGGGAATGGACTGGCCGGTGCGGGAAAACTCGCCGTGCAGTCGCAGGATTTGCGCGGCTTCCGGTCTGAGGATCGGATTGGTGAAATCGCCAACGCGCGCAGCGTCGTCGTCGATGGTGCCGTCGCGCTTCTTAAGCGTATTGCCGATAAACGTAGGCCCCGAGGGCGGCTGCTCAAGATTGAAGTTGGTTCGGCCCCAGTGGCCGGAAAGCTCGGGAATCGGGGCTGAATTCTCCGCGGCGATGGCGGACCAAGCGATCAGTGCCGCCGAGACGAACGCCAAACCTGCCGGCCTCAGATATTTCGTCGAAGTGATTTCCAACGTCCGCTCCCATGCCACCGCGGGCCAATCTACCCAATTGTGCCGAGCGACTGAAGCAGACGGAGAGCAACGGCGGCTCAGAGCGAGTCGTGCGGGCTGCGCTGGCGCGCCAAGCGCTCCGCCACGCGTGCCGCTCCCGCCTTGTCGGAAAAGAACGAGAAAATTCCGAAGCGGCGGCCTTCGGTCACGTCGAGGGCCTCATGCAGCAGCGCGGAGGAGAAGATCACGGCGCCGCAAGCGGACGGGCGATAACGCATCCGGCCGTACTCGGGAAACACCAGCTCGCCGCCCACATAATCGTCGTTGAGGTTGATCGAGATGGCAAAAGACCGGTGGTCGGTATTGGCGGTCGTGTTGTCGCGGTGACGGCGAAAATAGCCCTTTCCCGCCGGATAGCAGCCAATGCGGAAAGCCTCGGCCTGGGCCACCTCGAAGTTGAAGGCGCGGCGCATCGCCGGTACCACGCACCAGCGCACGGCGCGCATGAGCTCGGTCATGAGCGCATCGTCCGTGACCAGCACGTCCTCGCGCTGTTTGATTAATGCATCATAGGCGAAGCGGTCGCCGCTCTGCGCCACTGTGCCGGCTCGCTTCTCGCCTTCCTGCCAATAGCGCAGCAGGCGTTCGCACAGCGCGGACGAGATGACATTCGGCAGCACGATCACGGGCGCCTGGGCGCCGATCATTTGCGGCGCGGTTTCTTCGTGGAGCCGGCGGCATTCGTTGAGCACGGCCGGCGGATTCGCCGCCTCGCCCGCCAGTCGAGCCGCAAAGCGCCCGCCCGAGTCGAGGATGATCACGCCGTTGCCGCCGTCGGATAGGGCGAAAATGGGCCGGATCACGCCCGCGGCGTCAATCAACCCTTCGAGGGGCGCCGGCAGTGCAAGTTTGGCCGGCGTCACCACGAACAGTCGCCCGCCGAGACCACCCAGCGCCTCCGTCGCCTGCGCCCAGCGAGCGAGGTCGGCGCCGTCCGCCGGACAGAAGAGCACCACCAGTCCACCGGCGATGGACTGATGCGTCAAGCTCACGAGGCGGCCGGTGGGGTCGGGCAGATTGATGCGCGGAACGTAATCGCCAAGCTCGAACGGCTCGGGCGGCGTCGAGCGGCCAGGCTCCGCGCGCGGTGCGGCGGTGGAATCGGACATGGCGCAGCTTCGCCCCTGATGACCGGCAAATCCATTCTATCTTAGCGGGTTTGCAATACATCCCCAAAGGTCTCACTTCCGGCCCGTTTCTTACGGGCGGGAAGAGGGAGGAAGATCGGTGCGGATCTCAGTGCGGCAACGGGAAACCAGAGACCACGACGGCGAGCACGCACATCGTCAGCGTGTAAAGCGACAGCGACAACTTGTAAGACATGGCGAACATTCCTCCCGCTCGTGATCCCGTGCACGATACGCCTCAGTTCTTGCGAACGCTTTGCCGGCGCATGCGCCTTTTTATGAAATCCGCTGTGACAATTTTGGGTTGGCGAGATTCGGGACGGCGCCAAAGATGCAGGCAGCGCAATCCGAATCAGCAGGCATTCCTTAACCTCATGCTTCCACACTATGTGCGCAGGAAAGCCCGGCTCTGTTGCTGCGCCTCATCTGCACGAGGGCTGTGGCCGACGCCGGCAGGCCCGCCATGAGAGAGACATGCAAGTGCTGCAGTTGCCTGTCCTGGTACAATGGATTCAATTTATCGCGACGATTTTTATTGCTCTCTTCGCGGCGAACATCACGTATCGCCAGTGGGCAACCGCGCATGAGCGCGTCGTGTTGGATCTGTTTGAGAGACGCATGACGGTTTACGAAAACGTCCGCAAGGTCATCGCAGAGGTCACGCGCGACGGAACCGCGGACGGCGAGACGGTTTTGCATTATGTCCAGGCGGCAGATCGGTTGGGATTGTTGTTTGGAATGGAGGTCCTTTCATACTCGGATGAGACGAGAGAGCGGATCGTCCGCTTGGCTTATCACAACACCATGATCAAGGGCGGCGCGGCCGGTCAACGAGTCAACGATCACGATGTGCATTCGGAAAAAGCCGCGCAACTGCTCAAGGCATTGGGCGAATTTCACGACGATTTTTCAGTCCTCGTGATGCCGTATGTCCGGATAACCAAGAAGCTGCGCTGATATCCACATCAGAGAAATTTAGCCAAACGGGTGTGTCCCGCGCGTTTTGGCCCGGCCTTGCAGTCAGGCGACGGCGAAGACGGCCTGATGGCCTTCAGCACGCGCCCGAAAATCGCTATCATTGGCTGCGATCCAGGGTCATTCGGACAAGTCGAGATCGTCGCCCTCTGGACCAGCTACAGGAGGAACCCATGTTCGCAAGACGCATCGTCCTCGCTCTTGGAATGCTGTGCTTCGCCGCCGGCGCCCAGGCCGCCGACAGCCCCTTCTACGGCACCTGGAAAGTGAACGCCGCAAAATCGCACATCACCAATACCGCCCAAGCAGCCAACCAGAACGTTCTCATCGTTATCGCGCCCTATGGCGATAATGGCTGGACCCGGGTTCAGATCGACGTGAGGGAACCGTTGAAGTCGGGCCGCGAGGAACATTTCTCCGCGAAGTTCGACGGCAAGGATAATCAGACCAATGGCGGCGACCCGCGCGTGATCGCGCTGACCCGCATGGATGCTCGCACGCTCGAACAAGTGACCAAGCGCAACGGCAAGGAAAGCTCGCGTTCGCGTATCACGGTCTCGGCCGACGGCAAGACGATGACCAGCGCGGGCAACGGCGTGAACGGCCGCGGCGAACCGTACACAGATAATGTGGTGGTCTACGACCGCGTGCAGTGAATCGGGACGGCATGGCGAACCGAGCGAACTCAGCCGGTCCCTCCGGTCCGGTCAGCCGGCGCTGAGGTATAGGAGGCTGAAATGGCGTCTCACTCCACATCATCCGATCGTGTCCGGGACGGCGTGAGCCGCCGCGATGTGGTGCAGGTGTTGGCCGCGGGCGCGGCAGCGGCGAGTGTGGCCGCGCCGGCAGCGGCGCAATCCGCCGCGCAATCGGCCGTGATTGCCGAGGCGATTCCGGCCGATTATTCCCGCGACCGCTTGCGCTGGGGCAGCGCCGACGTTGCGGCCCTGTTCCCCGGCTTCAAGCATGTCGACATGCGCACCAAGGGCGCGATCATTCGCTTGCGCCATGGCGGCTCGGGGCCGCCGCTGCTGATGCTTCACGGGCACCCGGTCAATCACGTGTCGTGGTACAAAATCGCCGCGCGGCTTTCGCAGCGCTATCACGTCGTTCTCGCCGATCTGCGCGGCTACGGCGACAGCTCGCTGCCCGATCCCGGTCCGAACAGCATCAATTACAGCATGCGCGTGATGGCCGAGGACATGATCGAGGTGATGGACCAACTCGGGCATCCGCGCTTCTTCCTTGTCGGTCACGACCGTGGCGCGCGCTTGAGCCATCGCATGTGTTTGGATCACCCGGAGCGGGTGATGAAGGTTTCTCTGATTGACGGACTGCCGACCTATCATGTGTTCACCAACACGACGAAGGATTGGGCGATCGGGTCCTGGCACTGGTCGTTCCTGGCCCAGCCGGAGCCGTTCCCCGAAACGCTGATCAGCGCCGTACCGCCCGAGTGGTATTTGAAAAACCGCGGCGGCGGTGGGCTCGGCAATCTGCCGAAGCCGGTGTTCGACGAATTCGTACGCTGCTATACGCCGAAGACGATCAAGGGCACCTGTCACGATTATCGCGCCAACGCCACCATCGATTTCGAAATGGACAGGTCCGATAAGGACAAACGCATCCCTACGCCCTTGCTGATTCTGTGGGGCACGCGAGGCTCACCACCCACGAACGAATACCCGACGGTGTGGCGCAAATATGCGAGCAATCTCGTGTCTGCGGAGTCGTTCAACTCCGGTCACTATCTGCATTGGGACGTGGCCGATGACGTGTATGACCGGTTCATGAAATTCTTCACGGCGTGAAATCGTCCGGTTTCTCGGAAACGAACCTTCGATACCGGCATGGGGGGTAAGGGGCGAAAAGGCGCCTTTCCTTAAGACGCCTTCATTGTAACCCCTCGCCTCGAAATCCAGTTCGTCCGCGATGGCAGCGCCGCGAGAGAGATGGCGCGTGCCTGCGGGGCGGAAGCCGCATAACCTGGCGGCAGTTTGGCAGCCACCCGATAGACGCGCACCGGCCGGACGATGTTCTTCAAGGCCTGCTCGCCCAAGTCTTCGAAGGCGAGCGGCAGACGCCGCGCCACCTGATCCTGCACGGCCGCGGAGACGCAGATACTGCCCGGCTCGGCCAGCGCCGCAAGCCGTGCGGAGACGTTGATCCCGTCACCATAAAGGTCTCGGCCCTCGACCATCACGTCGCCCAAATTGGCGCCGATGCGCAGCAGGATTGTCCGATCTTCGGCCAATCCAGCATTGGCCTCCGCCATCGTGGCCTGAAGATCGACCGCGCAGACCATTGCCGCGACGACGCTGGCGAATTCCACGAGCACGCAATCGCCGGCGACCTTGAAGACGCGACCGCCATATTCGGCCAACAGCGGCCTCAAGATGCGACGGCGCCGCTCCTTCAGTGCGGTCAGGGTCCCCACCTCGTCCTGCTCCATGAGTCGGCTGTATCCGACAACGTCGGCGGCCATGATGGCGGCAAGACGACGCTGCGAACGCTGCACGAGCTCGCGTGCTTCGGCGATCCATCCCGCCAGCGCGCAGCCCTTCACCGACTCGGCGAGAGTCCTATGGGCGATTTCTCGTTCTGCAATTTCCGTCATGACACAGGCTTCTTTTCAGACGCCCGAGCCCGCTACCCAAGGAGGCACGCAGAACAAAAAACCCTCCAAAGCTTTTCGGGCTCGGGAGGGGTGGAAAACTGAACGGGCGGAAAGATTTAGGCCTCGTTCTCCTCGCGAGTCGATACCGCGGCAAATTCGCCGCCAAGGGTGGCCGACACGGCCACGATCGTAACAATGATGGTTTGCATCGGCCGGCTCGCCGGGATCGCAAGGCACCATGCCTCGCGGGCGATGTGGTTACGCCCGCGAATTTGCGAAGTCAATGTCAATACATGAAACGGAGCCAGTTTTGTTTGACGGATATTGGACTCGGCGGCTCCCGGCGAAGGAAATCTCGTATTGCTGCGTGTTCCCGACCGGAGGTACGGTGCCTTCGTCAGATCTTCACGCTTCACCCCCGACGCCGAGATAGGAGAGGCTGAAATGACTTCCTACACAGATTCGACCGATAGCAACCGCGTGAGCCGCCGCGATGTGGTGCAAGTGTTGGCCGCGGGCGCGGCAGCGGCGAGTGTCGCTGCACCGGCAGCGGCGCAATCCGCTGCGCCGTCCGCCGTGATTGCCGAAGCGACACAAGCCGATTATGGGCGCGACCGCTTGCGCTGGGGCAGCGCTGAAATTGCCGCCTTGTTCCCCGGCTTCAAGCATGTCGACATGCGTACCAAAGGCGCCATCATTCGCGTGCGCCATGGCGGCTCGGGGCCGCCGCTGCTGCTGCTGCACGGCTATCCTAACAATCACGTGCTGTGGCACGCGGTCGCGGCAAAGTTGGCGCAGCGTTATCACGTGGTGTGTCCCGATCTGCGCGGCTATGGCGATTCCTCGCTGCCCGACCCCGGCGAGAAGCTCATCAATTACAGCCATCGCGTGATGGCCGAAGACATGATCGAAGTGATGCAACAGCTCGGCCATCAGCAATTTTTCCTGATCGGCCATGACCGCGGCGCGCGGGTTTCCCATCGCATGTGCCTCGACCATCCGGAACGGGTGGCGAAGCTTTGCCTCCTGGACATGCTGCCGACCTATTATGTCTGGACGACCACGACCAGGGAGTGGGCGCTCGGCACCTGGCATTGGGCGTTCTTGGCACAGCCGGAGCCGTTCCCGCAGACCATGATCAACGCCGTAACGCCCGAGTGGTTTCTCACCAACCGGGGCGGCATCCCACGGCAGCGACCCAAAATCGTGATGGACGAATTCATCCGCTGCTTCACGCCGAAGACCGTCAGCGGCGCCTGCCGCGACTATCGCGCGGGCGCGACCATCAACTTCGAAATGGACGCGGCCGACAAAGACAAGCAGATCACGACACCCCTCCTCGTCCTCTGGGGTACCAGAGGCGCGACGCCGTCAGACGAATATCCGACGGTGTGGCGCAAGTTCGCCAGGAACCTCGTGGCCATAGAGCCGCTCGCCACCGGGCACTACATACAAGAGGAAATGCCCGAGCAGTGTCTCGATCGGTTCAATAAATTCTTTGTCGCCTGACACTAAGAACTTGGGAGGTAGCAACGATGTTGAGAACAAGAGTGCTCGCCTTGACATTCGGCGTCGCGGTCTTGCTGACTTTCGGCTCCGGATCAGAGGCTCAGACTTCGAACAATCCATACAAGGTCGATTACAACTGGGACAAACTCCAGGGCAGAAAGATCGGGGTGGCCAGCGGATTCAAGATGGCTCCCGATGGCCAGCATTTGTGGGTTCTCGACCGCTGCGGCGCCAATGGCTGCGCCGATTCCGACCTCGACCCGGTGATCCAAGTCACGCTCGACGGCAAGTTCGTCAAGAGCTTCGGCAAAGGCCAGATATCGTTCCCGCACGGAATTTTTGTCGACAAGCAGGGAAATGTGTGGGTGACCGACGGAGCCCCGCAAGGCGATCCGCGCGCGGCCGCCGGCTTAAAGAAGCACCTGGGCCATCAGGTTTATAAATTCAGTCCGGATGGAAAGCTCCTGATGGCGCTCGGCACCGCAGGCGTCGCGGGTTCGGACGAGACTCACTTGAACGGGCCGACCGGCGTCGTCGTCCAGGATAACGGCACGATCTGGGTGACCGACGGCCATGGCGGACCGCAAAGGGGTCCGTACAAGGACACCATGTACGGCTCCCGCGGCGGCAACAACCGCCTTGTCGAGTTTTCAGCCGACGGCAAATTCATCAAGCAGTGGGGCGGCGGGGTTGGTACGGAAGGCAACAATCCCCTCCAGTTCAACGACCCCCACGACATCGCGTTGGATCCGGCCACAGGCAACATGTACATCGCCGACCGTGGCAACCAGCGCGTTCAGGTCGTGGACAAGAACGGAAACTTCATTACACGCTGGACGCAGTTCGGAAAGCCGAGCGCGATCGCGATCGACAATAAGGGCCACATTTACGTGGCCGATGGCATGTCGGACGCTCATTGGAATCCGGGCTGGGACAGGGGTATTCGCGTCGGCGATATCAAGACCGGCCGGGTGAAGGCATTTATTCCCGACGAGCAGACTGCCACTACCGGGGCTGGAACGGAGTTCCTGGGCGTCGATCCCCAGGGCAATATTTACTCCGGGGCCAGCAGCCGGCCGGGGCTGGTTCAACATCAGCCGGTCCGGCCTTTGGACTGAGCTGAGCGCAGAAATCGTGGATGTCCAGCTCGCGCAGGTGAAGCTGATCAGAACGGATGTGGCTTTGCCTTAGAGCCTGATCCGATATGATCGATTTGCTTTGACGCGGGGCGCGGAGAGATGGCCGAACAGGATCGCGTCTTCGCCAAATGCGCGTGGCGGCTGATCCCATTCATGACGCTGCTCTATCTGGTGAATTTCATCGACCAGGTGAATGTCGGCTTCGCGGCGCTGACCATGAACAGCGATCTCAACTTTTCCCCCACCGTGTTCGGCTTTGGCGCGGGCGTGTTCTTCCTCGGCTATATGCTGATGCAGATTCCCGCGAGCGTCGTCATCGAGCGCTTGGGCGTGCGACGCTGCATCTTCGCTATCCTGTTCATTTGGGGATTGATCTCGGCGGCATGCTCCTTGGTGCAGGGCCCGGCGAGCTTCTACGCCTTGCGCTTTTGTTTGGGACTGGCCGAGGCGGGATTCTTTCCCGGCATGATCTTTTATCTCACGCTGTGGTTCCCGCAGGCCTACCGCGCGCGCCACACCGCGACGTTCGTGTCCGCAAACGCCTTGGCGTTCGTTATCGGTGCGCCGCTCTCGAGCGTGATCCTGAAGTTGGACGGAGCCCTTCAGCTTCATGGCTGGCAGTGGCTGTTTCTGCTCGAAGGCTTGCCGGCCTTCTTCCTCTCTTTCGCGGCGCTCGCATTGCTGCCCGATAGCCCGGCCAAGGCCTCATGGCTGACGGAGGCGGAAAAGAAAACGATCGCCGTGCGCCTCGCTCAGGAAGACAGCAGCGCGCAGCGCGACGTTTGGCCGGCCTTGCGCGATCCGCGCGTGCTCATCATCGGCATGATCGCGGTAACGATCTCATCATCGCTTTACGGCATCCGCCTGTGGCTGCCGCAGATCGTGCAGGCCATGGGTTTCTCCAATCTTGCCACCGGCTTCGTCGTCGCGCTCTTTTTTGCGGTGGCCATGCTCGTCATGAATCTCTGGGGCCACTCCAGCGACAAGAGACGGGAACGCTTCCGCCACGTGGCGCTGCCGATGTTCGTTGGCGCCTTGGGCTTCATCGTGGCGAGCACGGCGGCGCGCGAGTCACTGGTGCTTACCGCGCTCTTTGTCGTCGTTTCCAGCGTCTCGGCGGCGATGGGCGTGTACTGGAGCATACCGTCCTCGTTCCTGCGCGGACCGGCTGCCGCGGCCAGTATAGCCGTCGCCAACTGCTTCTCGAGTCTCGGCGGATTTTTGGGCCCCTTCGTCATCGGCGTTCTCAAGGAACGAAGCGGCACTTACGCGTCGAGCATGGCGGCACTCGCGCTCGGGCTCGTCCTTGGTGCTTGCATTGTGCTTGCGATGAGCCGTTCGCTTGAGCCGCGCGCAGTGACGGCGCGGCCGAGCGCGGGATGATGGATGCGGCGCGTCGCCTTGAAATGCGGCGCTTCCCCCCCTTCCGGCCCATCCGCCTTCGGCGGAGTC
>WNFT01021730.1_pt1 | contig 10401 bp, 9 predicted proteins | sample 5400191 | NCBI WGS metagenome assembly WNFT01 (sample SAMN13153359, study PRJNA577476) | soil metagenome | isolation source: 80 cm saprolite under Madrone tree | place: USA:California | collected 2016-06-14 | reverse complement strand
ACTTCCCGGCTTAGCGCAGATACGTTACCGGGAAGCCTCCGATGAGCAATTGTCTTATATTCCACCCGCACTGCGCCTGGCGTTCGAAGAGTACGAAACAATGCTCAACATCCAAGCAGAGGAAAACACAAAGGAGTTAAGTAGCGTTGATCCTGTGCGTCTCGCTGTTGCACAGGAGGCTAGCCAGAGGTTGTTGCAAACCTCTCTGGAACGTACCATGCCACAAGACCCATATGCTAAGGGATCGCTACGTTGGTGTCGCACCATGTTTCCCACCAATGCCTATGCCCAGGATGCTAACATGTCGTTGAGCGACTTCGAGGATTTCGTCTACCGTGCCTACTTCCTTGATGACGATGACCCGGTAGCTCGCTGGCAGGAACTCTCCAAGCGGCAGGAACAATATGTGCAATGGCTCAAGGGCAGGCATACCATTCACCTGCGCGGCCAGGACACCGACCTGACCCTCGCGATTGACGGGCGCATCTTTATCAATGATGACGGCCATTACAATCTTCCAGGCGGGGAGTTCTTTACCAGCCCTGTTGAGGATTCAGCCAATGGCTACATCCGCTATAGTTTCCCTGCTTCTTTTAACGGTCGCTCGATAGAAGATGTACGCCTGCGCTTCGAGAACGGCAGCGTCGTTGAAGCACGTGCCGGGCAAGGACAAGACTACCTGGACAAGATGCTGGGTTTAGACGAGGGAGCGCGCTGTTTAGGCGAATTTGCCTTTGGCAATAACCGTAATGTGGATCGCTGCACAAAGAATACGCTCTTCGACGAGAAGATGGGTGGTACGGTACACCTGGCACTGGGTAATAGCATCCCGCAAACTGGTGGTGTCAACAAATCAGCTCTACACTGGGATATGGTCTGCGATTTGCGTCTTGGTAGTGAAATTCTCGTTGATGACCAGTTGTTCTGTAAAGATGGCAAGTTTGTGCTCTGATTCAATTCGCTTAGCAATAAAAAGGTAACTATTCTGGTCTCCTTTCTCTTGCGCCGCCTCCGGCGGCGGGGTGAGGGAGAAAGGCGGGGGCACCCCGCACCCCGCCAAGGGGCCTGCAAGGCCCCTTGGAACCCCCTGCTGAATAGTTACTAAAAAAGTTGAAGTAGGGGTTCGTGGTTGCGCCACGAACCCCTACTTCAACATAGATGAGAAGTGGTCCTTTGCTCAAAGCATCGGGCGTATTGAGCGAATGGTATAATTTGTCTCACCGCCGGGGGTTGAAACAGTCACCGTATTACCCTCCTGGTGTCCCATGAGCGCTTTCCCTACCGGAGACTGATCGGAGATTAAACCTGATTTCGGGTCAGCTTCAAATGTCTCGACAATCTTGAATGTGCGGGTCGCTCCGGAATCGCTCTTCACATCTACCTGCATGCCAATACGGACAACGGGAGGTCCCTCAATCGTGTCGTGCATATCGGCTGTCATTATCTCGGCAGTATCGAGCAGGCGCTCAAGCTGAAGTATTTCACCTTCAACTTTTGCCTGTTCGTTCTTTGCATCTTCGTATGCACCACTTTCGCTGATATCACCAGCTTCTTTCGCCTCGTGGATATAGTCAGCAATCTCTTTACGCCTCACTGTGCGTAAGTATTCCAGGCGTTCTTTCCTTTTAGCGTAGCCCTCAGGTGTCAAACGATAGACCTTTTGCTGCTCGGATCTTGCCAGGCTAGCATCACTCTGTCCACCAATACTCATAATTTACTCCTCCCTGGTGTTGAGGGAAAAAAGGGAATGCGCAGGATAGCTACTCCCGCACTCCAATAAGAATACAATCACAAGTTCAACAGGGAGGACAACGGGGAGAGCATGCTGCCAGAAACCCGTTGTCTGGACCCTGTAATCTCCAAATCTCGCTCAGGGACATAGCCCCCTAAGAATCTTGTGAAAGACATGAAGGTGATTATACGTTCTAAACGATCTGACGTCAAGTGATAAAATCGCTTTTGTTCTAGCAAGAATCGGGAGTTAATTGATCCTCGAACCGGGGCGACGCAAGCGTCCCCCACTCCACCCCACACCGCCCCCGCCCCTACGCGGCAGCGCCTGTGCCCCTAGGAGCCTGGCGTCTCCTGTTCGGCTCGTCCGATACGAAAGAGGTTTGTACCACATACCTCGCATGTTCCTCGTAACGCTGGACGTCCATTCTTCAGTGTAACCTCGGTCGGATTTAGCATCGCTCTCTTCACCTTGCATTTCATGCAATAGGCCTCAACCGTTGTTTTCAGCGGAGGAACAACACTGGCCTTCCCTTCTTCACTCCACTGGAGAATAGTAGCAACAAGCATTTCAGGGTGTTCCTCGTGAACAGCAAGACCTGCATCCGGTAGTAATGCTAGTCGAGTATGTTCCATTGTCCATGTGTTATCCCGCTGGCTATCAATGTGCCCGGGATTGCTCAACCCCTTCGCTCCCCAGATAACCAGCGTAGCTTGCTGCACGGCCTCTAATTGCGGTGACACATCCTGCGCCAGTTTACCTGCAAGCAAGGCCATGGTTGCATGTTGGGCGCCAAATTGGTGTGTGGTTGCATAAAAATAATCAAGATCGGCAGTGCTTAAGCGAGTATCTTGCCTTGCCAGTAGATAGCGGAGCGCAAAACGCGTGCTGAGTATCGGATACAGCAGCCATTTCACCGGCGCTGTCTGCAGCAATTCGGACCAGGCGTTTACGATAGGGATCGCGATATCTCCAATGAGCACAGGTAAGCGAGAACTTTCTTCTGATAGCGTTTTTTCTTGTATGCCTTCCAGCGCCACGGGTGAAATCAACACGAGACGCGTACATAGCCCTGGGGAAGTTGCTGCCGTTGTCACTGCATAGTTGCAACTTATTTTGCTTGCGACTATCGTTGCGGGTTGTTTTATAACATCGGTCAGGAAATCCCGGCAGAGATCCACGTACATTTCAGCCGAGTAATCTATTGACGGTCGATCTGAAAGGCCAAACCCCAGCAGATCTGGAGCATAGACACGGTAGTGCTGTGCCAGCGGCTCCATAATCTTGCGCATCTCATAAGTTGAGGCGGCTATTTCAGGTGCATGTAGGAGAAGCAAGGGAGGGGCATCTGGCATTCCCAGCACTTTATAGAAAATATGACCACGTCCCCATTTATAGTAATTGGATTCTCCGGGCAGTGGGCTTTCCAGCCGTTGGGGAGTGTCTAATATATGTCGTAAGTCAACAATTGCGGTAAAAATAAGCGTACCTGTGAACCCCAGCCCTAATAAGCGAGTTATGTTTCGGCCAATACTATTAGAACGTGTACGTACTTCTTCCTGCATAGAGAGCCTCCTTCATCTCCTGTAGTATAGCATGCTTACCATAATTCACGCCATTTTCCAGCCAATTGGGTCAGGGCTGTTGCAAAGGCTCTTTTGCCGCCTGCGGCGGCGCGCAGAGGGGAGGTAAGCGGTCCCTGGAAGCCTCCCAGGCTTCCTTGCCCCGCACCCTGCAAGGGGACTACCGTCCCCTTGACCCCTGTTTGACTGCCTGGTTTTTCCGATCTTGCAACAGCCCTGCCAATTGGGTAGTGCTGACATAAAGTACTCACGAGCTGGGCTCTTAGTTGCCTGACATTGTATTGGAAGTATTCTAAGAAGTATGATGAAAAATTCTGTAACCTTAGAGCCGGGTTTTACAGATGTGGTTATATAGATGGTGCAAGAACAAAGTAGAAATAATGGTTACTGCTGTTGACGCCAAACGCTGTGCGCACTACAATACTCTTCAAGGAAACTGATGATTTATAAGGAACGAGATGCGAATTATACATGACCTGGATGAAATGACAGAAACTGCACGCGGATGGCTTATAGCCGGGACTGTGGGTATTGTCCCAACGGCGGGTCCGCTGCATACAGGGCATGTAACCTTAATACGTTCCTCGCTGCAAACGTGTGAGTTGAGCGTAGTCAGTATACTTGCCAATCCAGCGCAGTTTGGCTTCAACGAAGACCAGCCGCATGCATATAATCTTACAGAAGACCTGCAACTGCTAGACAGAGAGCGGGTAGATGTAGTATTTATTCCTCGTCCTAAAGACTTCTATCCCACAGATTTTTCTACCGTGGTCATTCCCTCCGGTCCGGTAGCTGAACGTTTGGAAGGAGCGCTGCGCCCCGACTATGCGCGTGGAATTGCTACGGCTATGATGAAACTGTTTCAACTTGTGCGACCGGATGTGGTCTTTTTAGGGCAGAAGCATGCGCAGCAAGTAGCTCTGATTCGTAAACTTGTGCGCGACCTCAATATCGATGTAAGCTTGCGTGTTCTTCCAATTGTGCGCGAGCGCGATGGATTGGCAATCAGCGCTCAAAACCGGCTGCTTTCACCAGCCGAGCGCCAGGCAGTAACTATCCTCTATCAGGCGTTACTTGCTGGCAAGGCTATGATCGAAAAAGGCGAACGTCACCCCGCTGTCATTGAAAAAGCCATAGCTAAACTGATCGCTACTGAACCAGGACAAATTGGGCTATCAACTCCGCCGTCGTCTCGATATCCTTGAGCGAGACAATCTCTGAACCGGTATGCATGTAGCGACAGGGAATATTCAGTAGTCCTGTCGCCACACCTCCTCGCGTAACCTGTATGTTGTCGTTATCGGTCCCGGTGTTGGCAGCGGCTATATCATACTGATAGGTGATTCCCGCCTCCTTTGTCGCGGCTACGAGCAACTGGTAGACTCGCGGGTTGGTGAACCCGCCGATCGTTATGGCGGGACCTTCGTTTAGCTTCACATCCCCTAATAACTGCTTGGAGGTCTGCGGGTGGTCGGAAGCAAAGGTGACATCGACGGTAATGGCGACCTGGGGATTGACCTCATAAGTGCTGGTGCGAACGCCGCGCGAGCCTGTTTCTTCTTGTACTGCGGAGACAAAATAAGCGCCGGCTTTGAGTCTTGCGCGCTGTTCATGGAGACGACGCATCGCCTCGACGAGAGTGAACACACCGCTTTTGTCATCTAATGCGCGCGAAACCACCAGGTCTCCACGCAATATCTCAAGTTGAGCGGCGCGCGTGGCGGTGCTTCCAATGGGCACCAGTTCCTGGGCCTCTTTCCTGCTGGACACACCAATATCAATCCACATGTTCGCCAACTTGGGTGCTTGACTACGCTCATCGCTGTCCATCAGGTGTATGGCCTTGCGGCCAAGCACGCCAGGTATAGAGCCTGCAGGCGTATGCACGAGTACACGCTCTCCAGGCAGTGTTGAAGGATCGAAACCGCCGATAGGCGCGAAATACAGAAAGCCTTCTTCATCGATATAGCGAATGAGGAAGCCCAACTCGTCACAATGAGCCGTGAGCATGACGCGAGGATTTCCATTTGGATTAAGCGTGGCAATGACATTGCCATGCACATCTGCGCGTACTTCGTCGCTATATTGCCCGATCTCTGCTCGAATCACTGCCTGAACAGGCTGCTCGAAGCCCGATGGGCTTGGGCTGGCAATCAATCGACGCAAAAACTCTACGCGCGACTCATGCATATCTCGCTCTACCGCACAATTTGTTTGAGCACTTCATCGACCCCAGGATGCGCACGATTTAGCCTGAGATCCTCGGCCCCCGATGGGTCTGTTTGCACGAGGAGGATACCTTGTTGGATACACGTATTCAGCAACTCGCGTGCAGACTCTCGTGTAAGACGACCGCGGAAACGGTTTTTAGGATTCACAGGATCTCCAATGAAATTGGATACGCCGATGATTGTGCGCCAGGACCAGTTGCGGTCGATATAATCAAGAAATTGCAGGAATTGTGGGTCAAACACATCCATCGAGTACGGTTGTTGGTACTGCGCAGCAGGCGTACCTAAAGAGATAGCGGGCATGCTTCCGGTATTGCCGGACGTGGACATCGAACCATACCCACTCTCACCGGCCGCGACAGGACTTCCTCCGGGCACCAGGGGCACAAATTGATTAGCGCTGCTTATTAGATCTCGGCTGACGGTTCCTGGTATACCAACAACAATCACAGTTTTGTTTAAACGTAGCTTTAGACGGGCGCTAATACGTGTAAAATCCTTATCGCCTGTCATCAGGACGAAAGTAGAGATAGTAGGACGATCAAAGACAGTTTCAATAATATCCATCAGCATATTTAAGTCAACGGTACTTTGGACCACCGTACTTTGGACAATCGTACTTGAACCACCTGCATTGACGGCAGGGTAGTGACCTGTATTCCCTGTAGACTGAACAGGGGAAGGACTGGCATATCCTAAAGGACCGGTGCTACTACTATAGCCGAGGGGACCAGTAGGAGCAGTTTGGCTATAAGGATGTTGGTACGAAGGGTTTTGCCGCTGATAGTTCTCATCAGCTAACGTCTCATCTTCAGGCAGGAGGTTCTCGTCAGTTTCAGCTTGTCCAAGCTCCGGTTCATCCTGGTACGACGGCCACTCATTGCCGCCGCCCTGTGGTTGAATCGCGGGTAATGGTCCAGAATTGCTGAGTGGTCCAGAGGGCCATTGGCGTTGATAAGGGCCTGGAGCAAAGCCGCCAGTTCCTTGTTCAGAAACCACCATCGACGGACCCAGCGTTCCCGTAGGGGTATTACCAGAGGTGTAATGGACCGTTCCCATGCGTATGCGGTCTCGCTGTTTGGCGGGACAATCGACCCGGTCGATCATCGCTGCCGTCAAGCTTCCCTTAAATGGTTCCGGTTGACGAGACCAATCCGCATAGGCGCGGGCTACCATAACAGTCCCATACCGACGGGCTACCGCGATCAATTCCTGTGGATCAGGTTCTCGCCGCTGGATATTCAGCATGCTATAACGGATGTTCTCAAAATCGATGAATAGAGCAATTTCTTCGGGCACAATCTTCTCCTCTCATAGGGAGAAACCGCGCAGGCCAAGATTTATTATGATTGTTCAGGTGCTCGGATATATTTCAAGCAGGGCTTTTTTAGCCAAAGCTGCTATTGCTATCCTGTAGCTATGAGCATATCACACTTTAATAGCAAAGTCGAGAGGTCTGCGCTTTACTTTTACGTAATAACATGATATAGTTTTTGATAGGGATACGTAAGGGCTTATCCATGCGGTCACCCTAAGTGTACAAGAGTATGGTGCTATGGAACTAACAACGCCAGTTTATTCCCCCGATAATTCGGTTTGTCCTGTCGCTCGCACTGCCAGGATCATCGGCGGGAAGTGGACTCTACTTATTATCCGAGATTTGGCGTCCGGTGTCAAACGTTTTAATCAACTTGAACGCTCACTGCAGGGTATCAGCCCCAAAACACTCTCCGAACGATTACGTTCCCTCGAGGAAGAAGGTATTATTCTTCGTCAAATGTTTGCGGAAGTCCCTCCACGCGTAGAATATTCACTCACCGAGAAAGGTTACGACCTGGTCGAAGTGGTAGAATGCATGCGTTGTTACGGAAAACAATGGCTATGTGACGCCAACGAGCTACAAGAGTAATCAGCTAATCACACACCAAAGTCAGTAAAAGTTCAACATATACAAAAACCGGGAAACTCCCCGGCTTTTTGATCTGGTTAAAACACTCCTCTCATCTCACTGGCAGTAGGAACATATAGCGCTGCTAGTGAGATGGATTTAGGGTACGGTGAACGTCAGATTAACGGGAAGCGCCTACGAGTTCACGTCTGTGCTCAGCGAGGAAGCGATGGAGTGTTCCTTCGTTTTCTGCTGTAACGCGCTCACTGCGCTCTTCCCCCTGATCCTCTGACCTGCATAGCAGGTCATAGAGACTGGCGATGTCATAACGCATCTGTACTTGAAGCTGACCGTCGCCATTAAACCCTTCGATGAAGAGACCATCCTCTTCCTCATGAATTGCGATGCTTTTCACGCTAACTTGATCTAGCACCTGACCAACAGCACGCAGGATGCTGGCATAACTGAACGTGGCCCGCATTGATTCCTCCCATTAATAATAGTTGGAGATAGACAATCATTGTACTTTGAGTGGACTGCACTGTCAAACATGCAAAACGACACTACAAACAAAGGTTGGATAGTGTGTAATGTGAGTTTTGCATCACACCTGAGTAGTTTACCATTACGCCTGGGTAAACGTCAAGGTCAATGTTTGCCCTTAGGGCGATTCAATCTGTAGTCAGGTAATGTTCGTTAACCCTCTATAGTCACCTAGTACGTTCTGGCTAATTTGACCTCATCGATTTAAATTGGTTTAGAAAGCTGTTGACAAGGCCAGAAAAATGTGGCATATTACCGGGGCACCAAAAATTCAGCACGTTTACAACTGAATGAAGAATAATTACTTCAATTTTGCCGAGGCAAGCCGACAAGACAGCGGAGGGCCCGTGCGGCAGGCAGCGCAAGCAGCGCAGCCGCCCCACGTGCCACAAGCAAGCAAGCGTACGAGGTGGATGCCTAGGTGCTGAAGGCCGACGAAGGACGCGGAGACCGGCGAAACGTTCAGGGGGAGCTGCATGCGAGCGCTGAGCCCTGAGATTCCGAATGGGGCAACCCCTCCAGAGTGATGTCTGGAGACCACCTGCTGAACACATAGGCAGGTGGAGGGCAGTGGGCGAACTGAAACATCTCAGTAGCCCGACGAAGAGAAATCAAGCGAGATTCCCGTAGTAGTGGCGAGCGAGGCGGGACGAGCCCAAACCGTGCTGACTTGTGTCAGCGCGGGGTTGTAGGACCGGCAACAGGTGAGCGTGGCGCACCCGAAGGCGTTGGAAGACGCCACCACAGGCGGTGAGAGTCCGGTAGGGACACCGCGATGCGCACCAGCCGGCATCCTGAGTACCACGAACCCCGGTGAGTTTGTGGGAAGCAGGGGGGACCACCCTCCAAGGCTAAACACCTTCAGCGACCGATAGTGCACGAGTACCGTGAGGGAAAGGTGAAAAGCGCCCCGCGAGGGGGATGAAAGAGACCCTGAAACCACGTACGCCCCAGCAGTCAGAGGTCACTGTGGGACCGTCCCACTAAGGACTGATGGCGTGCCTTTTGTAGAATGATCCGGCGAGTGCATCTGTGTCGCCAGGTTAACCCACGTCAACGTGGGGGAGCCGGAGGGCAACCGAGTCTGAAGAGGGCGCGCCGCCTTTTTCTCGTGAGGGAGGAGGGCGCGGTGGCGCGGATGCGACCCGAAACCACGTGAGCTATCCATGGCCAGAGTGAAGCGGCTGTGAAAGGCCGTCGAGGCTCGAACTCACCAGTGTTGCAAAACTGGGGGATGAGCTGTGGATAGGGGTGAAATGCCAAGCGAACGTGGAGATAGCTGGTTCTCCCCGAAATGCATGCAGGTGCAGCCGCCCTGTGCGCGCTCGTGGAGGTAGAGCACTGGATGGGCTCGGGGCCAAGTGCTGGTTACCAACCCCAACCAAACTGCGAATGCCACGAGCGGAATGGGCGAGTGAGACGGCGGGGGCTAAGCTTCGTCGTCGAAAGGGAAACAGCCCAGACCACCCGCTAAGGTCTCCAAGTCGATACTCAGTGTGAAAGGCAGTGCGTGCGCCAAGACAGCCAGGATGTTGGCTTAGAAGCAGCCATCATTGAAAGAGTGCGTAATAGCTCACTGGTCGAGTGCGCGTGCACCGACAACGTAACGAGGCTCAAGTATCGTACCGAAGCGGTGGATCCTCCAGGCAGCCTGGAGGATGGTAGGGGAGCGTTGTGTGCGCAGGGAAGCCCGACCGCGAGGACGGGTGGAGGGCACACAAGAGCGAATGCCGGAATGAGTAGCGCAATCCGTGTGCGAACCACGGACACCGGAAGCCTGAGGGTTCCTGGGCAACGGCAGTCGACCCAGGGTGAGTCGGGACCTAAGCCGAGGACGTTATAGTCGTAGGCGATGGAAAGCAGGTCAGAGAATCCTGCACCGGAGCGCGTCGTTAAGGAGTGAAGCGGGGACGCGGTAAGGCGAGTGAACCCAGCGAATGGACAGGCTGGGCTGCCAGGCCGGAGTGCGAGTCCGAGGCAAACCCCGGGCTCAGCAAGCATGACGGCTGGCACGAGCGTTCGTAAGAGCGCGGAAGTCACTGCCCCCTAGGCCGCCGAGAAAAGCCGCTAACCAGACGCCGTTCCGCCCGTACCGCACACCGACACCGGTAGGCAGGGAGCAAACTCCCCAGGTGAACGAGACAACCTCTGTCAAGGAACTCGGCAAATTGACCCCGTACCTTTGGAAGAAGGGGTGCCCTAGTAGTGGGTGTTGCAAGACACGTGCGAGGGGGCCGCAGGAAACTGGCTCAAGCGACTGTTTACCAAAAACACAGGTCTCTGCGAACGCGAAAGCGGACATATAGGGGCTGACTCCTGCCCAGTGCCGGAAGGTTAAAGGGAGTGGTGTACGTAGCCACGAACTGAAGCCCCGGTGAACGGCGGCCGTAACTATAACGGTCCTAAGGTAGCGAAATTCCTTGT
>WNFT01006361.1_pt1 | contig 10401 bp, 10 predicted proteins | sample 5400191 | NCBI WGS metagenome assembly WNFT01 (sample SAMN13153359, study PRJNA577476) | soil metagenome | isolation source: 80 cm saprolite under Madrone tree | place: USA:California | collected 2016-06-14 | reverse complement strand
AGCGGGGCAGGGCGACTCCGCCCTCGCCATGCTCCAGAGCTCGCTGAGGCTTGGATATGTGGGCGCTCCAGAGACCTATCTTTCGATAGGGAAACGTCTCGAGTTCTCGGGCAGAAGCGCCACCGCGGCGAAGCTCTACTCAGACTATCTGGAGGCCAAATACACAGAGGCCGTATGGGACCGCTCCGAGGCAATCGACAGGCCGGTCCCAACCGCTGACATTGCAGTAGCCGCGCATCTGCCGTTGCTCTACGTGCGCGCGCGTGAGAGCGAGCTGGCGATCAAGACGGCGGCCGCTCTTTCTGCCTTCGATCCATCGCGAGCAACCCTCGTCGACCGCTTCGTATCCGACATCGGGTCGCGCCGACGAGCAAACTGGGTGGCGAGGAGCTCACTGCTGCCGTGTACCGCGGCGCACAACAGCCGGCCGAAGGACGCAATTGCGTTCGGCGCGTGCGGCGTATTCCGCCGAAAGCTCTAGGCGGGCTGAGCGACCGCCGGCTGTCTGCTGCCGGCTCGGTGTATCCTGAGAGCGGCGATGCGCCGCCCATCCATCGCCACGACTTCCATTTCTCCCCCCGGGATCGGGATCCGGTCACCCATGCGTGGGAGGCGTCCCAGCTTTGCGAAAGCGAATCCTCCGAGCGTCGTCCAGTCGCCGTCGGGAATCTGGATGCGATAGTCCGAACGGACATCGATCAGCGACAGAGATCCCGCGAGCTCCAGCACGCCATCTGTCACTATGGATTCGCGCGAGGCGAAGTCGTATTCGTCGGCGATGTCTCCGACGACTTCCTCGACGAGGTCTTCCATCGTGACGATGCCCGCGGTGCCGCCGTACTCGTCCAGCACGACTGCCATGTGGGCCCGGGTTTTTCTCAGATCATCGAGTACTCGCTCCGCGGGACGGCTGTCGGGCACGTACATCGGCTCGCGCACGAAGTCGGCGAGATTGAACGGCGCGTCACCTGAGTGAAGCCACAGGTCCTTGGCCAGGAACACGCCGGTCACGTCATCGAGCGATTCGCGGTATACGGGATAGCGTGAGTAGCGTTCACGGCGCAGGATTTCCCAGACCTCTTCTTCGGTCGCTTCGATGTCCAGCGCCACCACATCCGTTCGGGGTCGCATGACATCGCGCGCCTTCTTCTCGTGAAAGTCGAGAACGCCGGCGAGCATTGCGCGGTCCGATTCGTCCAGCGTTCCACGGGCGTGCGCCTGCATCACCAGGAAACGGATCTCATCGGGGGTGTGGCCCTCCGGATCATTCACGGGCTCGACCCCGAATATCCGGAGCATGGAGTTGGCAGCCCCATTGAAGATCCAGATGAACGGGGACATGACGCGCGAGAAGACGAGGAGCGGACGGACGACGGCGCGCGCCGTCTTTTCCGGACTCGTCAGCGCGATTGATTTGGGGGCGAGCTCCCCGAGCACGATGTGGAAGAACGTCAGGAGAAAGAACGCCACCGGTACGGCCGCAACGTGCATCGCCGCCGGTGAAGGGTTGAGTCCGAGCGTCCGAAAGAGCTGGTCAAATAGGTGGGCAAGCACGGGCTCCCCAATCCATCCGAGGGCGAGGGACGCAATGGTGATCCCCAGCTGTGTCGACGCGATATACCGATCGAGATTCTGGAGCGCCGTTTGAACCGTTCGCGCGCTACGATCGCCCTTGGCGATCATCTCATCGAGCTTGCTCCGCCGCGCGGCGACGAGGGAGAACTCGGCAGCCACGAAAAACCCGTTCAGCGCGACCAGTCCAAGTACGGCAATCATGCTGCTCGCTGCCACTGCTATCGACGGAGGATCGGCGGCCTCCGCAGCAACAAGTCCAAGGACCATAAGTCTGTAATCTATTCTATTCTATAGTAGAGACTTAAGTGCCCGTCGAAGCGTCTAATTGACGACAGTCCTTAACCCCCGCAATTTGGAATCCTTGTTACCGGCCGTCCCCATCACACCAGCAGTCCCAAGGGCTGCCTTGACGCTCCCTGACGTCACCAGCGGCGGTCGGGAGCGGGTCCTTCGAGTCCTCTATCTCGGCCGTTTGTCGCTGGCGACCGCTATCTTCGTGGCCGCCATCGTGGTCTGGCGGCGTGCCGACACCACCGCGACACTCGTGGCGACACTCGCCTTCGTCGCGAGCCTGCTATTCACCAGCGCTTCGATGCTCTACAGCGCCCGCCGGCAGGGCATTCTCGGGGACACGTTTTTCTACGTGCAGATGATCTTCGATCTGCTCCTGGTGACCACCGTCGTCCATCTGACGCAGTCGGGCACGCCATCGCAGCTCGCCCCGCTCTACATCCTGGTCATTGCTGTGAGTGCGCTGGTGCTGCCAGCGGCCGGTGTGCTACTGATCGCCATGCTCGGCGATGTGCTGTATTTCGGGGTGACGATCGTCGATCAGGCTGCGGCGTTCGATTTACCGGTACTGGTTCAGCTCGGGATATTCGGAGCGGTGGCCCTCGGATGCGGCTACATCGGCTCGCGGCTCCGCGAGGGGCACGCGGGCCGCGAGGAAATGGAAGCCGAACTGGCCGCGTTCCGCCTGCGCGAAGCGGACATTGAGAGACTGCATACACGGGCGGAACGCCTCGAGGCAGTGGCGGAGCTGAGCGCTTCACTCGCCCATGAGATAAAGAATCCACTGGCTTCGATCAGAAGCGCCGCGGAGCTGCTCGCCAAGGTCCCGGGTGCAGACGACGACACGCGAACGCTGACCACTCTCGTTCAGCGCGAGTCCGACCGGTTGTCGCGACTGCTGTCGGAGTTCCTTGATTTTGCGCGAACCGGAGTCACCAGCGTGCGCAGAGTCAATTTGGTGGAGATCGCGCATCACGCCGCCGCTCTCGTCGCCGCGCACCCTGACAAGCCGGAAAATGTAATCATCCACGAGGTGTTTCCTTCAACACCTCTGGTCGTCGTTGGCGATGATGATCTGCTCCATCGCGCGATCTTCAATCTCCTTCTCAACGCGGTTCAGGCCTCTCCACCGGGCGGCGAAGTCCGGCTCGAAGCAGCGGAGCTCGCGTACCACCAGCTTCCGGCGCAAGCCGAGCGCTTTACGCGCGGGGCGATGATGCTTCAGGTAACCGATCAGGGGCCGGGAATAGCCGACTCGGTCAACGAGCGATTGTTCGAGCCGTTCGTCACGACGAAAGTGGGTGGAACCGGACTTGGCCTCTCGATCGTACACCGGGCCGTCGAGGCGCATCACGGTTTCATTCTCGTCGACCGTCATGGGAAGCGGGCGGGGACGAGGTTTACTGTGTTCTTGCCCAGACTTGGAAGCGAAGGGACGAGGAAAACCCCCAGGGCTGTGGCAAAGAGCGAAAAATGACGGGGGTCGCAACGTCGGCTCCGACGGTTCTCGTCATCGACGACGAGATGGGCATTCTCGACACGATCCGCATTCTGCTCAAGAACGAGGGGTTCATCCCTTACACAGCGCTTGGCGGAAAGAAAGGTCTCGAGCAGATCGCTGCGCTGAAGCCAGAGCTGATAATCACGGACGTCAGAATGCCCGACGTCACAGGTCTCGACATCCTGGCCTCGGTTCGCGCGCACGACCCCGAGGCCGTCGTGATTCTGATGACGGCGCAAGCGAGCCTGCAGTCGGCGATCGGCGCGGTGAACAACGGCGCCTTCTACTACATCCAGAAACCCTTCAAGAACGAAGAGCTGTTGACCATCGTGCGTCGCGCGGCCGAGCATCGCAACCTGCGGCGCGAGAGCAAAACGCTGAAGTCGGAGACGAAGCGGCGCGACCGGTCGGGGCGCCCGATTGGCGCCAGCAAGCCCTGGCTCGACGCGTTGCATGTCGCCGAATCAGTAGCCGTCACCGATTCCACCGTTCTGCTACAGGGCGAATCCGGAACGGGAAAGGAAATCGTAGCTCATTACATCCACGACCTTTCGCCGCGGGCGACCAAGCCGTTCCTTTCGATCAACTGCGGCGCGCTGCCGGAGAGTCTGCTCGAGAGCGAGCTGTTCGGGCACGTCAAGGGATCGTTCACTGGTGCCTCGCGCGACAAGGAAGGATTGTTCTTCGCTGACGGAGAGGGAACCTTCTTCCTGGACGAGATCGGAGAAACCACGCCGGCAACGCAGGTAAAACTCCTGCGGGTATTGCAGCAGCGCGAAGTAATTCCCGTCGGAGCGACGGAAGCGAAGCCCGTGAATGCGAGAGTGATCGCCGCCACGAACCGCGACCTCGAGGAAGAGATAAAGCGCGGCGGTTTCCGAAGCGACCTCTACTATAGACTGAACGTCATCTCCATCGTGCTTCCGCCGCTGAGGACGCGCCCGGGGGACATCGCGCTGCTGTCAGATGCATTCCTCAAGCGCGCTGGCGAGGCCCGCGGCGAACCGCCACGGGTACTAGCCCCAGAAGCCATCGAGGTGATGCAGCGCTACTCGTGGCCCGGCAATGTGCGTGAGCTCGAGAACGCGCTCGAGCGCGCCGCGATTCTCGCCAAAGGGGATACGATTCCGCTTTCGGCGCTGCCAGAGCGGGTCGTCGAGCCCAAGTCCGATCCTCTGGTAAGTGACTCCGCGCAGACGAACCCAACTCTGGACACCATAGAGCGCGCTTACATCCTGTGGGTTCTGGAGAACGAGGGTGGCAACAAGCCACGCACCGCCGAGGTCCTCGGGATTGATCCTTCAACGCTTTACCGCAAGCTCTCCAGATACGGCCTGCCAACTTAGTTGCAAAATGCGAGAGATTCGCATAAAGCGAAGAGAATTGCGTCGGTACCGACATATTATAAAACCTCGTAACTCCTGACAGCGCGGCCAGTTAGGATTGACGTTTGTTTTGCGGTCCCGAGAGTGCTGTCCTGTGCCTTGCCTCACTGTATCTGGGGCGTCTTTACCATAGGTGAATGCACGTGCATTCCATCCCCACCTCGCCAACGCTTCAGGAGAGTCTTGAATGAGCAACAAAAAGGGTTTCACCCTCATTGAGCTTTTGATCGTAGTCGTCATCATCGGCATTCTTGCCGCGATCGCGATTCCGAAGTTCGCCAATACGAAGGACAAGGCTTATGTCGCAGCGATGAAGTCCGACCTGCGCAACCTTGCGACCTACGAAGAGCAGTATGCAGCCGACCAGAACGGCGCGTACTTCGCAGGAACCGCGACGATGGCTACGCCGATGCAGGGCTTCACGCCTTCGCAGAACGTGACCATTACCGCAGTGCTGATTGCTGGCCCGCCCCAGGGTTGGAGCGCGACCGCAACGCACTCGCAGTCAGCCAAGACCTGCGATAACTCGACCGGTGTGATCGTCTGCACCTGATCAGGACTATCGCCTGAACCAGAAAGAGGGAGCGTCGAAAGACGCTCCCTCTTTTCTTTTTGGCCGGAATGGATTTGGTACCGGCCGTCGACTAGGAATGACGCGAATGCTGTGGAGCGCGGCATAGTCAGGACATGTTGACCAAGCGAACTGCCGGGTACACGCTGATAGAGACCATAGTCGCGCTACTCCTTTTCACCATTGGCGGTCTTGCCCTGGTGTCCACGAGCGCTCTGGTCGGCCGGGAGATGAACACCAACGCGGTTCGCGAGCGCGCAGGAAGGATGGCGGCGAGTCGCCTCGAGATCATTGGCGCCGACTGCCGTAGAGCGGCGAGCGGGCGCGAGACATTTCAGCAGGTCGAATCCGCGTGGTCCGTCGCGTTCGTCGACTCGACGCGCCTGAGCGTCGTCGAGAGTGTCAGCTACCCCACGCTGGACGGGCGCCGCGTCGATCAGTTTCGCGCCGTGCTGTCGTGTCCGCTGTGAGCGATCCACACCGGCCCGCCAAAAAAATGAGAGGGCAAAGGCGACGCGGATTCACCATCATCGAGCTCGCAATAGTGCTCGCAATCCTCGGTGTGGTGGGAAGCGCAATCGCGTTTACTCTGCTACGCCAACAGCGCTTCTACCGTGGCGCGACGGAGCTGCTGTACGCGCGCGAAGGCGTACGCGACGCAATGGAGATCCTGTCGACGGACATCCGCGGAATGTCGACCGCCGATACGGCGATGATGCTCGCCGATTCGGCGGTGGAGTTATTCGCGAACATCGGCACCTCGGTGATTTGCCAGATCGCTGGTTTGAAGATTGGACTGCCACGAGCGGTCACTCCCCGCGGAAATACACTGTCCGCCTTTCTCACCCAGCCCGACACGGGCGACCTCGCGCTGTTCTTTCGGGATTCGGTGGAGGCCGGCAGCCAATGGGAACGACATCGAATCGCGGGCTTCAGCTCTCGTTCACTGGCGGCGGCGTGCCCCGAATCGAGCGGGTATGCACAGGCCGACGCTGTCAGCGGGGGCGCGACGGGATTCCTGATCGATCTCTCGACTCCGTTGAGCAGCCACGTCAGCCGCGGGGCGCCGGTGCGGTTTGTCAGGCATGGCAGATACAGCTTGTACCATGCTGGTGACGGGGATTGGTATCTCGGGTATCGACGGTGCAACGCGATAGGACCATCGGTATGCGGCGCCATTCAGCCGTTGAGCGGGCCGTACAAGGCCTACACTAGCAACGCGGGCTTGAGCGGGCTCCTCTTCGAATACTTCGACGCTCATGGTGCGCGTCTCGGCGCGGGCGCTACTTCCCTCGCGCGAGTCGACATCTCCGCCAGGTCGGCAAGCCATCAGCGACTCATAGTTGAAGACCACGCCTGGGCCCCCAGCGATTCAGCAACGGTTACCGTCGCGGTGCGGAATCGGCGGCCATGAGAGTCAAAACCGGCTGTCGACCGATCCCGTTTGCGCTCGGCTCTCATCTTTTGTCCCGTGAGCGGCGCGACGGCTTCGCGCTCGCAGCAGCGCTGCTGGCTATGCTGCTGATCTCCGCGCTCGTGACAGCGGTGTTCTTCGCCGCAACGGAAGAGACGAAGATCGGTACGGCGTCGGCCAAGCATCAGCTTGCTTTGTCCGCTGCGGAGTCGGCGGTCGAGATGACAATCGCGGACTGGAATCCAGCCTGGTCGCCTCAGGTAGGACTGGGTGGCACCCGAGTCACGACGATCGAGGGGTTCGAGGTGCCGGTCGATGTCCACGTAACGCGTCTCGATTCGACGCTGTACTGGATCGTTGCCGATGCCGCTGATTCCTTGCCCGCGTCCGGCATCTCGAGACGGATCGGCGTTGCAATCAGAGTGTTGATCGCTCCAGATCATTCGATAAGGATCGACCGAATTTCGGAGCGATCGTGGTCGGAGCTTTTCTGAGACCCTCCTGGCCCGTCGTTACTTTCCCGCCAATTGAATCGTGTCTTAGTTCGAACACCTGGTTACCGACCAAGAAGGCACTAGTGCCACTCGGTTGGTCTCCATGCAAGTGCAGACAAACAGGGTCTTTGGGATCGCATGCTTCAAGAAGGTGAAGAAGTGGCGCGCACCCTGGAAATACCCTCTTTTTTTCATTTACCAAGGGCGCGATGGCGTTGTTTGGGCGGAAAAAGACTACCGTAGGGCTCGATATCGGATCTGGCCTCGTGAAGGTCGCCGTCGTCGATCACTCGAAGTCGACACCAGAACTGATCAGGGTCGCAATCACTCCGTTGCCCGATGATGCTATCGTGGAAGGCGAAGTGATGGATCCGCATCTCGTATCAGATGTCATCCGCTCGACTATTGAGTCGGTAGACGCGAATACGAAGGCCGTAGTCGCCGCCGTCGGTGGACGCGATGTGATCATCAAGCGCATCAAGACCGAACGGGTCAAAGAAGCGCAGGCCCGCGAGCTCATGCGTTGGGAAGCCGAGCAGCACGTCCCGGACGTCGACTCAGTCGAGCTCGATTTCCAGATCCTCGATGGGGACGGCGACGGCAGAGACGAAATGAGTGTACTTCTCGTCGCAGCCAAGCGCGACCTGGTTGAAGCCAAGCTCCGCATCCTTGCCGAGGCGGGGATCACGCCAAGCTCAATGGATGTGGACGCGTTCGCGCTGCACAATGCGTTCGAGCTCAACTATCCGAATGCGATGGCGGGCGCCGTTGGGCTCGTCAACATCGGGCACGAAGTGACGAACATCAACATTCTGGACGAAGGCGTCCCAATTCTGACGCGCGATCTTCCCATTGGCACCCGCCGTTTTCGCGAGGATCTCCAGCGCGAGCACGGACTCTCGGCGGCCGACGCTGAAGCACTCATTAGAGGATATGACCGGTCGGCACAACTCGACTCCGTGATTCTGCAGCGCACCGAAGAGATCGCCACCGGACTCGAGCGCGCGATCGCGTTCCTGTCCACGTCTCTCAAGGGCGACGGGCAAATGAAGGCAGTCTATACCTGCGGTGGTGGGTCACGCACGCCAGGTCTGACCGAATCACTTGGGCAACGTCTGAAGAAGCCAGTGGAGCTCGCCAACCCGCTCACGACGATGTCGGTGAGGGACGGCGCGCTGGAGTCGCTAGTGACCGACGAGGTCGCGCCTCTCCTGATGCTCGCGATCGGCCTCGCCCTCCGTAAGAACTGACCCCGGAGCACAGACACATGATCGAGATCAATCTCCTACCCGGGGACGGCAAGAAAAAGCGACGGGCGAAGACCAGCAGCCCGACGAAGTTTGAGTTCAACCTCAAGCCTCCACCGTGGCTCGCCGGGCTAACCGAAAAAATCACCGACAAGTACATGCTGGGCGCAGTTGCCGCGGCAGGTATAAGCGGAGCGCTCATCGTCTTCATGTTCATTCATCAGGCCGCGAAGGCAAGCGAGCTCGATGACAGGCTGACAAAGGCGGTCAAGGATTCAGCGCAGTTCGGCGCCGTTCTGGCGGCAAAGGCAAAGGCAGAGTCCTCGCGCGACTCGTTGTATCAGCAGATCGCGATCATCAAGTCGATCGACGATTCCCGCTATCTGTGGTCGCATCTCATGTACGAGATCAGCAACGCGCTGCCACAGTACGTGTGGCTGACCGAGATCACGCAGACAAGCGCGCCTCGCAGCGTCGCTGCCGCTGATACCACGAAGAAGGCGGCGCCTCCGGTCGACAGCACGCAATCGCCGGCGGCGAGGACGGCGGAGAGAAATCGTGCGCTCAAGGCCAGATCCGATTCGATGCTCGCCGCAGCGAAGGAGCTGAAGTTCAAGGTCGTCGGACACACGGTGGACATTCAGGCGCTAACACGGTTCATGAAGTCGCTCGAAGCGTCGCCGTTCATTCAGAACGTCCAGCTAAGCCGCTCCGATCTGGTTCAGGCCGAAGGAAAAGAAGTAACGGAGTTCACTCTCGAGGCGGAGACACAATCTCCTCCCGCCTTCGCGATCAAGACGGTTCCACTCGTAGTATCGGCGGTGCACTAACATGGCAATCGGCGCCAACATGACGAAGCGCGAGCAGACGATAACGGCCGTCGGTGTCGCCGCCGTGCTACTGCTCGGTGCGTACTGGTATTTCCTGTACAAGCCAAAGGCTCAGGAGCTCACGGCTACGCAAGCTCACGTCGACTCACTCGACAAGAAGAACCAGCAGGCGAAGGCCGACATCGCTCAGGGCAGCCTGCAGAAGCTGCGCGCGCAGTCCGCGGAATACGAGCAAAGCCTGAGAGTGATGCGGCAGCTCGTTCCGAGAAGCAACGAAGTGCCGGCGCTGCTCGAGGACATTTCGACCGCGGCACGCCGTGTCGGACTCGATCTGGCGACAGTGGAACCGATGCCGGTTCTCCCGGGCGAACAGTTCGATACCTATAGGTACAAGCTCGGCGTAATCGGCGGGTATCACCCGGTTGGTCAGTTTCTCAGCAACGTCGGCTCGCTGAATCGCATCATCGCGCCCGTGACGATGGCGATCAAGCTGCACCCCATAGCGGACAAAACGAAGGCTCGGGTGAAGAAGGGCGAGTCGCTCATCGACACCCAGTTTCAGGTGCAGACCTATGTGGTGCGCACGACGCCATATGCGGCGCCCTCGACGGTGAAACAATAATGAAGCGCTCCATCTCTTTCGCGCTGGTTTGCGTGGCGGCTCTGGCGAGCGGCGCATCCGCGCAGGCGCGCGCCCAGGCAACCTCGCGACCGACTCCGAGTACAGCTGCCAAACCAGCCACCAAGCCAGCAAAAAGGGCATCCCCGCCTCCAGCTCCCGACCCGCGGAAGCCGGCCGTCCCAGCGGCGCCAGTTCCCGCCGTCGACAGCGGGCCGAAAGTGCTGATCAACCGAGAGGTCTTCTCGTACGACGGCGCCGGCCGGCGCGATCCATTTGTGTCGTTGTTGACCACATCCGACCTCAAGCCCCTCCTGACGGACCTGAAACTGGTGGGTGTTGCCTACGACCCCCGGGGCCAGAACTCTGTTGCGGTTTTGCGAGACGTCACGTCTAGAGACCAGTACAAGGTGCGAGTTGGCCAGACCATCGGAAGAATGCGCGTCGCGGCCATCCAGCCCAAAGCAGTGATTT
>WNFT01006357.1_pt1 | contig 10403 bp, 10 predicted proteins | sample 5400191 | NCBI WGS metagenome assembly WNFT01 (sample SAMN13153359, study PRJNA577476) | soil metagenome | isolation source: 80 cm saprolite under Madrone tree | place: USA:California | collected 2016-06-14 | reverse complement strand
TTCCCGGAGGCTGCTGGCAGACCGTCGGCGATACCGACGCCGGCGGCAATCCTCGTTGCACCATCGCCGGCACGACCCCGGTACAAGCCCTTTCACAAGGCGTCACATTTGGTACCGATCAAGTAGCAGCAGCTCCGGCAAACACACAGACGGTGTTTGGCCAAGCGGCCCCCTGCAGCAATGTCCCAGCCGGCGTGGGGGCTCCCGGGGGGACCATAGACAATACGGCGTGTATTGAGTTCAATTCGCGCGGCGTTCCCATTGATGCCAGGCCCGCTACCTGGGGCGCTCCCTACGGAGACGGCGCTTTTTATATCAACAATAGAACCGTGGCCTCCGCCGGAACCATGGTGTATGCGGTGACCGTGGCGCCGACGGGCTATGCACTTAACTGGTCGGTTGCGGATGCATCGGGAAACGCAAATTGGAAGCACCAATAAGGACTGAAGATGAAACGCCAAAGCCAATTCCGTGCGGTGAAGAGCCGTAAGTCGCAGGCAGGCATGAGCCTGATTGAGACGATGCTTGCCCTAGGCCTGCTCCTGGTCGTCGCGGCGGGAGTCATGGGTCTGGGAGCTGTAGCCCTTACGACCACCGAAAATCAGGGTCACCTGGCGGCTCGAACCGCGGAATATGCCCAGGACAAGATGGAACAGCTGTTGTCCCTCCGGTACCTAGACGGCTGTACTGACACGACTGTTTTCCCTGCTGTCGTCGCGTGTGGAACCGGCACAGGACTCACACCGGGCGGCAACCTGACTCCGGCAGCTCCAGTAGCAGGTTACGTGGACTACCTGGATGCGAACGGGAACCTCGTCGCCGCAGGCGCCCCTTGGCAGTATGTCCGGGTCTGGCAAATCACCGAGAATGCCGCGACAAACCTGAAAACGGTCTCGGTCACAAGCCAGGTACGGTATGGGGTGGGACAGACCGGGCTGTTGCCGCAATCCACGGTGGTGGCGATGAAATCAAGTCCGTTCTAAGGGGGACAACGTGCTGGCATCCGGGAGAGAGTTGAAAGTCATGACACGCAAAGAACAAGCAGGCTTCACATTGCTGGAGACCATGGTGTCACTCATCGTGCTCATGGCGGTGTCCGCTATCGTGATGAACGGTGTGAACCAGATGATGATGACACAGGGAACGATTGCGAACCGCACGGAGATGCACACCAGCGTGCGAGGCGCGACGGAACTTCTGGAACAGGAAATAGGACAGGCGGGGAGAATATCATTACCGCCGCTGCCCCCAGGAACCACGTCATGGCAGATGCTGACGGCAATCCTCGTTCCGGCGGACGTGGCGGTTACACAGCCACTGGTGTCATTTTCTCCATTGCTGACGACGCTTTTCGACGGCGAGCAGTTGCTGGTGGATACGGGAACGAACCAGGAAACCATCACCATCACCTGCCCGGTAGCGGGCGCCTGCACAAACACGTGGACTGCCGGCCCCTTCTACAACAGCCACGCGGCTGGGGTTCCGATTAGCGCGCCCGGGGCTTTTGCAACGGGAGTCGTGCCGCCCGCACCTTATCCAAACGGATCGACGGCCACGACATTGAAGCTCTATGGGGATATTAACGGTGACGGGAACATGCTGTATATCGAATATACCTGCGTCCAGGGAACCCAAGCGGCACCCGGGTTCCTCTACCGCAACCAGAGTGCATTTGACGCAGCGGCGAAGACCTGGGGGGCCCCGCCACTCCCCGCCAACTCGGCGTTGCTAACTAATCTTGGGACCAATCCAGGTGGAGTTCCGTGCTTTACGTATCAGGTCGTACCCGTGGGTCCGTACACTTTCGTGACCGATGTGGCGGTGACGCTGACGGAATGGACGCAAAGCGCCGATCCGCAAACGCACATAAAGCAATCGGAAACCAAGGCGCTGCTGAACGTTTCGCCGCGCAACGTATTCGATGCTTATCTGCTCGCCAGGCAAGACTACACGAACCGTGTTCAGCCAATGCCCTGGAAGACGCAGACGAATTTATTGCCATGAGTAACGGAAAGAGAGATATGGCCATGAAACGACGCAACGAAAAAGGCACCGCGATGCTGTTCGCCATAATCATGGTGCTGGTTCTTTCGGTCATGGCGGCTTCCATGATGTTCCTCTCGCAATCAGAGACGTGGGGCAGCATGAACTACCGGATGATGACCCAAGCGCGCTATGGCGCGGAGGCCGGATTGCACCAGGCAGCGAACTTTTTGCTGTACAACTATGTACCGCCGGCCCCCACTGCGGGTACGCCACCGCCTCTCCCCGCCGGCTATAACCTGCTCTCGCCCGTGCCTGCCGGCTGCGGAGGCATCCCTTGCATGACAGACGGCGGGGGGAACCCGCTTGTCCTGTCGTCCGTGAGCACCATGCAGTCAAATTTTCCGGATGGCCAGCAACTGGCGGCATTCCAGGCGGCCACAAACCAATCCGTGGCAGCGGGCCATAACACGGTGAACTACTCGGCCACCGCAAGGCTGCTTTCGATGAATCAGATCACTCGCTTCGGAACGGTGACACCCATCATGGTGGCAACTTGGCTGATCACCGCGCATGGCGACGTTGCCAACGTGCGCAACGCAGAGGCGGAAGTATCGGCGGTTCTGGAGACACAGATCACGCCGGCCTTCGGCTATGCGGCTTTTGCAACGAGCAATGGCTGCGCGGCACTGAGTTTCACGGGCAACGGCACGACCAACAGTTACGATTCCGGGTCGCTGGCAATGGTTGGCGGCGTTGCGACACCGCCAGCGACATTCAATACCTATGGAGGAAACGTCGGGACCAACGGGAACCAGACCGACAGCGGGAATAACGTAACGATCAACGGCACGTTGTCGACCCCGGACATCGGTACCGGTGTTTGCACAGCCGGCCACGTTACGGCATTCACCGGAAACACTTCGAATATTACGGGTGGCATAGTCCAGTTGGCCGCGCCTGTCACCATGCCTACGCCGGTGATACCGCCGCCCGGGGCAACTAACGTAAATAATACAACAACCCTAACGCCGGGCAATTACGGGGACATCTCATTAAGCGGTAAAGCCGTCGTGACGCTGACCCCTGGCGTCTACAATATCAACAGCATCTCGGAGTCAGGCCAGTCGCAAGTTGCGATTGGTCCGGACCCGATAACAGGTAAGTACGGCCCAGTGATCATCAATGTGACGGGCAACAATCAAGCTACGCCCATCGACCTTTCAGGCCAAGGAATCGCGAACCCGACGCTTGATCCATCGCTGATGCAGTTCAGTTACGCGGGCACAGGAACAATCAACATCGTGGGCAATGGCGCCAGCGCGGCGGTGATTTATGCCCCGAACGCGACGGCTGACTTTAAGGGAAACGCGTCCTTCTATGGGTCAGTCATTGCGGCGAAACTGTTAGACGTCGGAAATGGGGCCATCCACTACGATATGAAATTAAAAAAGAAGCTGTTCACGGTGGGGACTCCCACACTCAATTCGTTTACGTGGAGCAAGTTCTAATCTCTCTGAGCAGGAGGGTATGCTTCGCCTTCTGCTGAGGGTGATACCTGAGCATTGAACGAGGGCCGCAAATCGTGCGGTCCTCGTTTCATTTTGGAGCTTCGGGCGGCGGTTGCTACGCAGCATTGTTTCTGCTCCAATAATTGTGTGACCGCCGCGAAGAAGCGCCCCCCTACGAAAATCCTGGTTTTTGACGTGGACGGTGTACTGGTGGACGTGCGCGGGACGTATTGGCGGTCGGCGCTGGAGACGGTGCGCCATATTACGGGGAAGCGCGTCACGTACGCCGAACTGCACCGATGGAAAAGCAAGCCGGGATTCAACGACGACTGGAGCATGGTTGCGGCGTGGGCGAGTTCGCTGGGGCACCCTACTTCGTACGAAGAGGCGCGCGCAGCGTTTGAGAAGTTTTATTGGGGAAGCAACAGGAAGCCGGGAAACGTTCGCAACGAAAAGCTGATGGTGACACCACGGCAGATTGAAAAATGGGCGCAGCGGTACGAGCTGAATCTCTTCACGGGGCGCACGCGACAGGAGTTTTCTTTTACGTTTAAGAACTGGCCGGCAACGAAACACTTTCGAACGATCATCACGATGGACGATGCCAAGAGGAAGCCGCACCCGGAGGGATTGCAGAAGATCCTCGGGGGACGTGATCCAGCAACGGCGCTGTATCTTGGCGACAACATTGACGACGCGCTGGCCGCGCGTGATGCGGGCGTGCTTTTTATGGCCATCATCGCCCGAGGCGAACACGGTTACCAGGAGCGCGCGGCGCAATTTCGGGAGCTTGGGGCGATTGCGCTTCTTCCGCGGGTGACGGAGCTATTCCGGAAGCTGAAATAGATTGAACAGAGGGGACTAGCCGACGGGGTAACGGCTGGCATAGAATGCGCGTTCTTCAGCATCGGCCTGGCTGCGGAGGCGCCAATCGGGGAACGCGGCTAGATCGTCGGCTAGAGCCTCGATGGTTGTTCGCAATTCAAGAGGAGCGAGCCAGCGCGTGGGGATGGCTTCGATTCCGGAGCCGGCGCCGAGAAGATTGCCGGTGATCGCGCCGGTCGAGTCACTGTCTCCGCTGTGATTTACCGCGAGGATGATGGCGTCTTCAAAATTCCTGGCGCTGAGCGCGCAATAAATTCCCATCGCGAGGGCTTCCTCGGCGACGAAACCTTTTCCAAGTTCGCGGAGCGTACTACGTTCGCGGGGTCGAGACTTGGCGAGGCTTTCGGCTTTCTCGATGGCAGCGAGAGTTTCCTTATGGGATGGATGCTTGCGGAGCTCTTCCTTTGCCGCTTGAATGGCCTCGGCAAGCGCGGTGCCGGAAAGCACCAGGCTTATTATGACGGCAAGCACGCCTGCGCTGAGGAATCCGCTGGGATGTCCATGAGTGATTGCGGCAAGATCACTGGCAGTTGCAAAGCTATTTGAATGTAAATGGCCGCGATGGTGTTCGCGACTCAGGGAATGCGCGAAATACATGCCCACCGGGGCCATGCGCATCACTCCGCCGCAGCCTTTGCTGTCGTTGGTGACCCGTGTCACTCTGCCGCGGCTGGTCTGCAGCGCAGAGAGACAAGTGGTTCCCGGAGCGCGACGGCTGAAAAGTTTTTTCTGTTGGAGAAGCCAACTTGCTTTTGTGGTTGCGGAGGTCAGCAAGCGGGAATTTTCCTGAGTCATCAGCCAGCGCGCGTAAGAACCGGCCCCGGCACGAAAGAAGTCCGGCTCATGGCTTTCGAGAGCGGCCGAGAGATGCGCGGAGAGCATGGCTTCGGCGGTGAAAAGCGTCATCTGGGTGTCATCGGTGATGGCGCCTAGTTTTCCGTAAGCGGGAGCGTAATCGCAGATTCCCTGTTCTCCGTAGGCGCGGACGATTTCGTCGAGATCAAGAAACTCAACGGGAGCGCCGAGTGCGTCGCCGACGGCGCCGCCGAGCAGGCAGCCGCGGAACCGGCTTTGCAGACGAGAATCGGATGGAGTTCGGGGAAGGGACATTTTTAGCCGCAGCCGCCGCAGCGTCTCTCGCCGAAGAGGATACTGCGAATTTAGCAGAAGTCAGCCAGCCTTACTAAGATTTACAAGCATCCTAGAGGGAACTCTTTTTTGTCCCTGAGGGAATTCATAAATGGGGAATGCTCGGAAATTGGGATTGCACATGCAAGCTGCTTATGTATTCAAACTGACCAGATTGACTGCGATTGCGACACTTGGGCTTCTAGGGGCTGAAGGGTCGAGTGCGCAGTCTCCCTCAGGGCCTATCACGGCGGCCCCGACGCAGGCCGGTCCGGCGACTGCGGCGAATCCTGTGCCGCTACCAGCTCCGCGCACAACCATTCTTGGAGCTTGGAAGTTCAACCCGGACGACAGCGACGATCCGCGCAAGAGGCAAGAAGATTCCAGAGGACCGAATGGCGGCTACGGCGGCGGACGCGGGCGCATGGGCGGCGGGTATCCCGGGGGTGGGCAGGGCGGCTACGGCAGGCGAGGCGGCGAGAACGATGAAGAGCGGCAGAAAATGCGCGAACTTTTCACGCCGGCGAAAGCGATCACGCTTTCGATGACCGGAGCGGAAGTCGATCTCGTGGATGACCGGGACCGGAAACGCGCGTTCATGACCGACGGGCGGAAACTGCAGAAATCGAAAGATGATAATTATCAGGAAATTGCCGCCAAGTTCGATGGGACGCGGCTGGTCAGCGATGAAAAAGATCCCCGCGGAAACAAAATGAGCCGGACCTTTGAGCTGTCATCCGATGGCCGGCAATTGTACGAGACGCTGCACATGACCAGGGGACGAAGCAACATGCCGCTCGTGATTCGCTACGGGTACGACATTCCGATCCCAGCGCCAGCCCGCCAGTAGAAGACGCGCCAGCCGTTGATGGGCCTCGAGGGTCACGTTGACGGAAAGCCGCTGCGAATGCTATAAAATACTGTTTCGAGACGGCAGCGATAAGCCCACCATGCGCTCCTACGGGGTTGGAGCGCGGCTGCCAACCTGGTGGCCGGTTGGCGGCCACACTTGACGGAATTTAGGCGATCCCATATCGATGCAAGCGATTGTTCACCAGTTAGGCGAACTCTTCCTGCAGGCTGTGCCTACAGTCCTGATTATCCTCCTTTTTTACTTCATCTTACGGGCGGTGTTCTTCAAGCCGTTGCTGGCAGTTATGGCGGAGCGCGATTCCCGAACTGTAGGTGCTCAGAAGGCTGCGGAAGCCGCCCAGGCTGCCGCGGCCCAAAAGGTGAAGCAGTACCAAGAGGCTCTGCGGCAGGCGCGGGGGCAGGTGTACGCCGAGCAAGAAGCCGCGCGCAAAAAATTGCTTGATGCGCGTGCCGCGCAGATTAAGGAAGCGCGGACAAGGGCCGCGGCCGAAGTGACCGCCGCGAAAGCGCGTGTGGCCGCGGAACTTGCCGCTGCGCGGCGCGACATGGAAGCAAGCGTCGCCGAACTTTCCGCTGAGATTGCGCGCCGCATTCTCGAAGCTCCGCCGCGTCCGAACGCACCCGCGAGAGAGGCTCGATGACGCGAAATCGTTGCGTGCTGTTGGCGACGGGCGTTCTATTGGTGTTGTTCTTAGCCGTCGTTGGCGCGCAGGCCGCGGAGGAAGGCGGCAACGCGGCCACCGCGCGCGCCACGGAAATCTTCAAGTGGATCAACTTTGCCATCGTTGCCGGTGTGATTGTCTGGGTGTTCGGCAAATTGCTTCCGCCGGTATTCCGGAAGAGAGCGGAAGCGGTTAGCTCGGCAATCACAAATGCCACCAGCGCCAAAGCCGCGGCTGACGCGCAGCTTCGTGACGCGGAAACCAGGCTCGCGAATTTGCAGAAGGAAGTCGCGGAGCTACGCGTCTTTGCCGAACGCGAATCCGCCGCTGAGGTGGAGCGCCTCCGCGCCGCAACGCAGAGTGATGTACAGAAAATCGCTGCCGCTGTAAAAGCGGAAGTCGAAGCAGCGGAACGCGCTGCGCGACTGGAGCTAAAAGCACTGGCTGCAAATCTGGCCGTTGACGGCGCGGAATCGTTGCTCGTCAAGCAGCTCACTCCGAAAGCGCAGGAATCGCTCATCAGCAATTTTGTGAAGAGCCTCGAAGGGAGGCCGAATTGAAGTCCGCGAGCCTCCAGTATGCAAATGCATTGGCGGACATCGCGCTGGCACAGGGCGCGGCCGAACCGGCTGCCAAGCAACTGCACGAATTCGGCGCGGCATTCGCGCAATCCGCGGAGTTGCGCACGTTTCTGGCAAGTCCGGCGGTAAGCGTTGAGGCCAAGCACGCGGTTATCGAGAAGATCGCGGCGCGGGTGGGCGCGAGCAAGATCATCCGCAATTTTCTATTTGTTCTCGCGGATCACCGGCGGACGAATTTGATTCCGGAGGTCATCGCTGCGTTTTATGAGGTCCTCCGGCAGCGGCAGGGGGTTGCCGAGGCGGAGGTTTCTTCCGCGACGGAATTGAGCGCATCGCAAAAGAAGGAAGTGGCGGCGATGCTGGCGCGGCTGACGGGCAAAAAGATTGAAGCAAAGTACGCGCTGGACCCGGCGTTGCTGGGCGGCGCGGTCGTAAGGATCGGGGACACGATATACGATGGCTCGTTGCGCAGCCGGTTGAATGAGATGCGCATGCGCCTGGCGACGGAGTAGGGATGGCAAAGCCCGCCCTCTGAAGAGGGCGGCTACAAAAGGCTTTTGACGGAAGCGACGGAGCAGGCATGGCGAACATAAAAGCGGACGAAATCAGCAAGATTCTGCGCGAGCAGATTGAGAACTACGAGCAAACCGTTTCTGTCGACGAAGTCGGCGCAGTCATCAGCGTCGGCGACGGTATCGCGCGCGTTTACGGTCTCGAGAAGGTCATGGCTGGCGAGATGCTCGCTTTCCCGCACAACGTTTTCGGCATAGCACTGAACCTCGAAGAGGATCAAGTTGGCGTGGTGCTTCTCGGCGAATCGCAGGAGCTGAAAGAAGGCGACGTCGTCAAGCGCACGAACACGATTATGTCCGTGCCCGTAGGCAATGAGCTGGTTGGCCGCGTGGTTAATCCGCTCGGCCAGCCGGTGGACGGCAAGGGCCCCATCGCGACGAAACAGCGCAATCCGCTGGAGCGCATCGCGCCGGGCGTGCTCGACCGCCAGCCAGTTCGCGAGCCGCTACAGACTGGCATCAAGGCCATCGACGCGATGATTCCGATCGGACGCGGCCAGCGCGAACTGATCATTGGAGACCGTCAGACCGGAAAGACCGCCGTTATCCTCGACACCATCATCAATCAAAAGGGCGGCGACGTCATTTGCATCTACTGCGGCATCGGGCAGAAGCGCTCGACGATCGCGCAGGTAGTGAAGACGCTGACCGACGCGGGCGCGATGGATTACACCATTGTGGTCACCTCTTCCGCCGCGGAACCAGCTTCGCTTCAGTACATCGCGCCATACGCCGCGTGCGCCATGGGGGAATATTTCCGCGACAACCAGCGTCACGCCATCACGTTTTACGACGATCTCTCCAAGCACGCACAGGCCTATCGCGAGATTTCGTTGCTGCTGCGGCGCCCTCCAGGACGCGAGGCCTTTCCCGGCGACGTGTTCTATCTCCACTCGCGCTTGCTGGAACGCGCAGCAAAATTGAATGACAAGCTCGGCGGCGGCTCGCTGACTTCGTTACCGGTCATCGAAACGCAGGCTGGCGACGTTTCCGCCTACATTCCGACGAACGTCATCTCGATTACCGACGGCCAGATTTACCTGGAATCCGACCTTTTCAACGCCGGCATTCGTCCCGCGATCAACGTCGGCATTTCCGTCAGCCGCGTGGGGGGCAACGCGCAGATCAAGGCGATGCGCCAGGTGGCTGGTTCGCTGCGTCTCGATATGGCGCAGTACCGCGAACTCGCGGCTTTCGCGCAGTTTGGTTCCGATCAGCTCGACAAGGTGACGCAGGGCCAGCTCGCGCGCGGACAGCGGCTCACGGAAATCCTCAAGCAGGATCAATATGTGCCACTGCCAGCGGAAAAGCAGGTGCTGATTCTCTATGTGGCGACGAGTGGCTTGCTGGATGCTGTGCCGGTCCCGGAAGTTCGCCGCTTTGAGCGCGAATTCACGCAGTTCGTTGAGACCAATTACCCTTCGATCCTGAAGAATATTGCCGCGAAGAAAGCTCTCGACGACGGCATCAAGGCGGAAGTCCAGACTGCCGTAGAAGCGTTCAAGGAACGCTTCACGGCTGCTGCCGCCACGGCGGCGAATTGAGGATCGGCGCTTAACGAGTCACGATGGCCACACTTCTTGATTTCCGGCGCCGTATCCGCTCGGTAAAGAATACCCAGCAGATTACCCGCGCAATGAAGTTCGTCGCGGCGGCCCGGCTGCGCCGCGCGCAGGAAGCTGCGATCGCGGCGCGTCCGTATGCGAGAGAGCTTGCGCGGATGCTGCGATCGATCATGTCGCGCATCGCTGAGCCTCAGCATCCGCTGCTGGCAAAGCGCTCCGAGGAGCGTATTCTCGCACTCGTCCTGACGGGGGAACGTGGCTTGGCCGGCGCCTTCAACGCCAATATTCTGCGCAAGGCCCAGGATTTCTTCCGCGCCAACAAAGGCAAGAAGGTTTCGACCATTCCGGTCGGCAAAAAGGGCCGCGACGCGCTGAGGAAAGCGGGATTCAACCTCATTGCTGAATATGTGAACGTCCTTGCGCGGGTCGATTTTGGGAAGGCACGGGAGATCGCCTCTCTAGTCACGGACCTGTACGCGAAAGAAGTGATTGATTCGGTCTACATCGTCTTTAGCGAATTCAAGACGGTGATGACGCCGAATCTGGTGGTTACCAAGCTGCTGCCGGTCGAAGCGGTTCATGCGGACGAAGAATCCGCAGCGGAAAGCGCGAGTTCGCAGGTTGATTACATTTATGAACAACC
>WNFT01006356.1_pt1 | contig 10403 bp, 11 predicted proteins | sample 5400191 | NCBI WGS metagenome assembly WNFT01 (sample SAMN13153359, study PRJNA577476) | soil metagenome | isolation source: 80 cm saprolite under Madrone tree | place: USA:California | collected 2016-06-14 | reverse complement strand
TTTCTCGCGGAGCGAATTTGACGAGAATGTCCGACGAAACCGGTGTTCCCGTCGCTACGTTGCAAGCCGAGAGGACGTCAACGGGGCTCGGTTGGGGTGAATTGGAGAAAGCACACTTGCTGGCTAATGCGTCTGGCAAGAGCTTCGACGACATTGTAGCAACGCATAAAGCCGGGGAGGGCTGGGGTAAGATTGCGCACGACAACGGCCTCAACCTCGGCAAGGTCGTGAGCGCCGCGCGCCGGTCGGATCGTGCAGCCTTGCATGCTCAGAACGCTCATGGCCACAGCGTTCATGGTAAAAGCAGCCTCCATGGCAAGAGCGCCACTGGCTTTGGCAGGGGCCACGCAAGCACGATGAGAGGTGTTGGTCATGGATCGAGCGTTAAATCCGGCCGAGGATCCGTTCATAGCACGGGCGGTATGGGTCACGGCCATGGCAGCCATTAAGACGGCTACGGGACGAGCAGCTCTAAAAAAGTGACTACTTAAGCGTAATTTCGCGCATCGTTTTGGTGCCGAGAATTTCTCGAATGTCGAGACGTTTGACCGCCATTTCTTTCCGTTGCTCTTCCGAGCCCATCACTTTCGCGATAACCGGGTCCATTTTGTCGCGTAGATTGTCGAACGCTGCCCAGTTCGGGTATTCCACCAAAATCAGAATGTTGAAGTCGTGCGGACTGGACGCTTCACCGTTCAGGATTTTGTAATCGAAAATGACTTTCTGCTTTTTCTCTTCGTCATAAACGGGCTTTACCGTTCCCGTGATCTGCTTGAAGTATTCATCGGCGAGTCCGGTTTTGGTTTTGATCATGGTCAAAGTCCAAACCGAGCCTTCATTATAAGGCGCGCTGCTGCCGCCGGACGTTTTGGTGGTTGCCGGTGAGCTTTGAGCGAAGCAAATACCGGACAGGCCGCAAGTTAATGCGATAATGCGAAGGATTCTTGTTCTCATGGTGGCGACGCCTGAAGAATTCTCGACACAAAGAACAGGATTTAATTCAGTTTCAGGAGCTTAGAACTTTATGAAAAACAGATTCCTTCTCGCGCTTGTCTTGGTCGTAATCGCTGGAGCGTTTCACCTCACCGAAGCGCAAGAGAATCCAGCGACGATGAAAGCCGTCGTCATAAATGAGTACGGCGGGCCGGACGTTTTGAAGTATCAAGATGCGCCGCGACCGGAACCGAAGGAGGATGAGATTCTTGTCCGGGTCATGGCCGCCGGTGTGAATCCGGTCGACAGTTATGTGCGGCAGGGAATGTTCGCCAAGCGCGGTCTGGACAATCGTCCGATGATTATCGGCTCCGATATTGCTGGCGTGGTTGAAAAAACTGGCGCGCGCATTAAGAAATTCAAAACCGGCGATGCGGTCTATTGTTACTTGTCGGTGACGCGCGGCGGCGGTTACGCCGAGTTCGCCATCGCAAAAGGGTCCGAGACTGCGCTCAAACCCAGGAACACCGACTTCGTGGAAGCGGCTGCGGTCCCGCTGGCGGCCACGACCGCGTGGCAGGCGCTCATTAATACGGCGAAGATCGATAAGGACCAGACTGTTCTAATTCACGGCGGCTCGGGCGGTGTTGGAAGTTTTGCAATCCAAATTGCGACAGCGCGCAGTGCGAAAGTGATCGCGACTGCGTCAACCGAGCACCAGACTTTGCTCAAGCAACTCGGCGTCGACCAGGCGATCGATTACACCACGACAAAATTCGAAGACGTGGCGAAGGATGTCGATGTTGTCCTCAACTGCGTTCGCGCGGACGCGCTCAGTCGTTCCTACGGCGTTGTGAAAAAGGGCGGGATCATTGTGTCGATCACAGATGAGCCCGATAAAACTGAATGCGCCAAGCACGGGATCCGCGGTACTCGGTTGGGCGCGCATCCGGATTCGAAAGTTCTCGAAGAGCTTACGAAGTTGATCGAAGTGCGGAAAATGACGCCAATCGTTTCTCAGACTTTTCCATTGGCGGATGCGAGCAAGGCACACCAGCAGATCGAGACTCATCACACGCTCGGCAAAATTGTGCTCAAGGTCGCAGAGGGACCTTCAGTGAAAGCGAAATGACGAACAACGAGACGGTGAACTCATGAAAAGAGAAATTGCAGTTGTATTGACAACGTTGATCGCGGCTCCGCTTTTTGCACAATCGCCAGGATCGACAATTAAGGCCATCGTCGTTCATGAGTACGGCGGACCGGAAGTTTTAAAATACGAGGACGCGCCGCGGCCGGGGCCGAAGGAGAACGAAGCTCTCGTGCGAGTGATCGCAGCGGGCGTGAACCCAGTGGACGCGCTCATTCGATCGGGGAAGTACGCGAAATTCTTTGGAACGACGTTGCCGCTGATTCCCGGATACGATATCGCCGGAATTGTTGAGAAAACGGGAGCGAAGATCACGAAGCTGAAAGCTGGCGACTCGATTTACGCATACATTCTTTGGGGCGGCGGTTACGCGGAGTATGCAGTGGCGACGGAGGGGGAGGCGACAGCAAAGCCGAAGTCGCTCAATTATATTGAGGCTGCCGCTGTGCCCCTCGCTGCATTAACGGCGTGGCAGGCGCTCATCGACACTGCGAAGTTGAGCGCGGGTCAGACTGTTCTTATTCACGGCGGCTCAGGCGGCGTGGGCAGTATGGCAATCCAGATCGCAAAAGCGCGCGGCGCGAAAGTGATCGCGACGGCATCAACCGCAAACCAGGAGTTGCTCAAGCAGCTCGGCGCAGATGTGACAGTCGACTACACGAAAACAAAATTCGAAGATGTCGCCAAAGATGTCGATGTGGTGCTCGACTCGGTTGGGAAGGACACGCTCGCGCGTTCTTACGGCGTAGTTCGGAAGGGCGGAATCATCACAACGCTGGTCGCGCAGCCTGATCAAGCGGAACTCGACAAACACGGGATCCGCGGAGCGGCGATCTCGGTCAAGCCCAACGCGAGCGAGCTCGCGGAAATCACCAAGTTGATCGAAGAGAAAAAGATCACGCCGGTCGTTTCTCAGGTGCTGCCACTTACCGAAGCAGTGAAGGCGCAAGAACAGGCCGCGACGCATCACACGCGTGGAAAGATCGTGCTCAAAGTCGCCGAGGAACCGAAGTAGCAACTGGGCATTTGCCTGTGGTATAACACAGGAATGAACTGGGAAGCGGTTAACGCGATCTCGCAATTGGTCAGCTCGATCGCGGTCGTTTTCTCGGTGTTATACCTCGGCATTCAAGTGCACCGCAGTACGCGCGTGGCCAAGCTCGCCACGCAAGACGCGGCAGCCACGGCCCTGCGCGACGTGACCAAACCTTTCATGGAGAACGCCGAGCTGGAGCGGATCTGGCGAGTAGGCCTGGAAGACCTGAGCGCACTCTCCGCCGAAGATCGGGCGCGCTTTTTTCATGCTACTTACCAATTCTTAAAAGCGTTTGAGACGATTCATTTTCATTACGTTTATGGGCTAATGGATAAACAGCTCTGGGATGGCTGGCGCGGGCTTCTTCGACATTACGTTGCGGCGCCCGGGATCGCCCATTATTGGAACCTTCGTCCTGAAGTTTTCTCGGAGCGGTTTCGGAAATTTGTTAATGCACTCGAACCTCCGACCGAGCAACGCACGGTGGGAGATCTTTTCGAACAGGAACGAAATTGATCGCGCATCCCGGCCGATCCCCTGGAGACAGCCGCTGTCGAACGCAGCTCTTCCAGATCCTGCAGACAAAACGCGCGGCACTTGCAGAAAAACCGTTGCCGCCATGGATAACGCGCGCTAATTGCACGGACTGCCGCGCGCCGAACGCATGAACATCCACGAATACCAGGCGAAGGAGTTGCTGCAAAAGTTCGGGGTGGCGACACCGCGCGGGAAAGTTGCTTCCACACCGGACGAAGCGGAGCAAGTGGCGCGCGGTCTGGGAGATGTCGATCTCGTGGTCAAAGCGCAGATTCACGCGGGCGGACGAGGGAAGGGGACTTTCACGAACGGATTCAAGGGCGGCGTGCATGTGGTGAAATCGGCGAAGGAAGCGCGCGAAGTCGCGAGCAAAATGCTCGGGCAAACTTTGGTGACGCACCAAACTGGGCCGACGGGTCGGGTGGTAAACAAAGTGCTGGTCGCGCAGTCGGCTGAGATCGCGCGTGAAATTTACTTTGCCGTTCTTCTCGATCGGGCGACGGCCGCGCCGCTGATCGTCGCGAGCACGGAAGGCGGCGTGGAGATCGAAACGGTCGCGGCGAAATCGCCAGAGAAAATTATTCGCGAGCGAATCGATCCGCTTGCGGGGTTGCAACCGTTTCAGACTCGCAAGCTGGCCAAGCAGCTCGATATCGAACCTGCGCAATCAAAAGCCGCAGCGAAGCTGTTCGATGGACTCTATCGAACTTTCGTAGCTTGCGATTGCTCGATGGTGGAAGTGAATCCGCTGGTCGTGACGAAGAACGGCGACGTGCTCGCGCTCGATGCGAAATTTAATTTCGATGACAACGCGCTTTACCGGCATCCGGAAATCGCCGCCATGCGGGATATCGCAGAGGAAGATCCGCGCGAAGTCGAAGCGTCGAAGCACGGACTCAATTATATCGGTCTCGACGGAAACATCGCTTGTTTGGTGAACGGCGCCGGCCTGGCCATGGCGACCATGGACATCATCAAGTTTTACGGCGGCAGCCCGGCCAACTTTCTCGATGTCGGCGGCGACGCGACCGAGGAGGAGGTAACCGAAGCGTTCAAAATTTTGATCGCCGACAAAAACGTGAAAGCAATCCTGGTAAACATCTTCGGCGGCATCATGAGGTGCGATGTGATCGCGCAAGGAATCATCAATGCGGCTAAAACGGTGAAACTTTCCGTGCCGCTGGTGGTGAGACTTGAGGGGACAAATGTCGATGCCGGAAAAAAATTGATCGCGGAATCGGGCCTCGCGGTCATCGCGGCGGATGATTTGGCCGATGCGGCACAGAAGGCGGTCAAAGCCGCAAGTTCCAAATCCCAAAAACCAAATCCCGAGATCCAAAACCCAAGTTCCAAGCAATATTCAAAATAACAAAGAAGAGAGCAGCGAAAGCGGTTCAAAACCGCGCGATTTGGAAGACAGAACTTTTCTGTTTGCGGAATCGGTCCGCGCGTTTGTGAAGCAATTGCCTAGAACAATCAGCAATACTGAAGACGTTCGACAATTGGTGCGCGCATCTGTTTCGGTCGCGGCGAACTGGATTGAGGCAGATGAAGCTTTAAGCAAAAAGGACTTTCTAATGCGTGTGAAGATTTGCCGGAAAGAAGCCAAAGAAAGTCGAGTGTTTTTGCGACTAATTGATAAAGGTCTAAGTAAAGACAATGTCGCCAGTTGCGAGGCATTATCGACGGAGGCGCGCGAGCTAACGCTAATTTTCTCCTCAATCATCTCAAAAAGCGGCGGGGCATGAGCAACGTCTCTTGGATTTCTTGGGAATTGAAGCTTTGCTTGGGATTTGGGAATTGGGATTTGGAACTTCTCGAAGAGTAACATGAAAATCAAAGAAATCGGTTTCGTTGCCATTCCAGTCACGGATATGAAACGGGCGCGTTCGTTTTATGAGGACGTGCTGGGCTTGAAGATGTCGGATGAAATGATGGGTGGAAAGTGGATCGAGTACGGAGTCGGCGATGACACACTCGCGATCGCGAACGTCAGCGACACGTGGACGCCGTCTGATCAAGGAACCGGCGCCGCGCTCGAAGTTGAAGATTTCGATGAAGCGATCAAGCGATTGAAAGATCGACATGTTCGTTTTGCGGCCGAGCCGTTTGAAACTCCGTGCTGCCACATCGCCGTCGTGCAAGACCCGGACGGGAACAAATTAATGATCCACAAATTGAAACCTGATAACAAAAAAGAAAGATGTTTATGATCAAAGAAGTAGCATTTGTCGCCATTGCCGTTTCCGACGCAGAGCGTGCGCGGAAATTTTATCAAGAAACACTCGAACTACGGCCAAGCACCACGGCGATGGGCGGCGCCTGGGTTGAGTACGATCTCGGCGCAACCACGATCGGAGTCGGTTGCCATCCGGATTGGAAACCATCGCGTGATGGAACAACGGTGGCGTTCGAAGTCGATGATATCGATGCGGCAATCGCGAAACTCAAAGAGCGCGGCGTCAAGTTCGACCTGGACAAGCTCGAGACGCCCGTCTGCTGGATGGCGCAATTTCGCGATCCCGACGGCAACAAGTTAGTCGTCCACAAGCGCAAGAAAAAATGACGAAGCACGAATGACAAATGACGAAGGAAATCCGAATGACGAAGCCGGAAAGTCGAAATAGCGATTACGATTTCTTCGTCATTCTAGCTTCGTCATTGTTTCGTCATTCGTCATTCGTCATTTGTCATTTGTCCCATGCCTGTCCTCGTCGATAGAAACACGCGGCTGCTCGTGCAGGGAATTACTGGCAGCGCCGGCGCATTTCATACGCGGCAATGCATGGAGTACGGCACGAATGTCGTCGCGGGCGTGACTCCTGGAAAAGGCGGACAGATGTTCGATGGCAAAGTGCCGGTATTCGACACGGTTTGGGAAGCGCGACAGAAAACGAATTGCAATGTCTCGATGATTTTCGTGCCCGCCGCCGCGGCCGCCGATTCAATTCTGGAAGCGGTTGATGCGGGCGTAGAGCTGGTGGTCTGTATCACGGAAGGAATTCCGGTGATGGACATGATGCGTGTGAGGGCGCAAATGAATGGCAGCAAATCGCGACTGATCGGTCCGAATTGCCCGGGCATCATCACGCCCGGCGCATGCAAAATCGGGATCATGCCTGGTTACATTCACAAGCCAGGCAGTGTCGGCGTGATCTCGCGCTCGGGCACGCTCACGTACGAGGCGGTGTGGCAATTGACTTCGCGCGGTCATGGCCAATCGACTTGCATCGGCATCGGCGGCGATCCGATCGGCGGTTTGTCACACCTCGACGCGGTCAGACTTTTCAATGAAGATCGACATACAGAAGCGATGATCTTGATCGGCGAGATCGGCGGATCCGCGGAAGAAGAAGCGGCAGCGTGGATTAAAAACAATTGCAAGAAACCTGTCGCCGCTTTCATCGCCGGGATGACCGCGCCGCCGGGCCGTCGCATGGGTCATGCGGGCGCGATTGTTTCGGGCGGAAAAGGAACAGCCGCGGGAAAAATCGAAGCGCTCAGAGCCGCGGGAATTGCGGTTGCGGACACACCGGCGACAATGGCGGATACGTTGATTAAAAGAATGAAGGCCGGGAAAACATGACCTCCCGCGGACTTGAAGGCGTCGTCGCGAACACCACGCGGTTGAGCGATGTCATTGGCGACAAAGGTCAGCTCATTTACTGCGGCTACGACATTAACGAGTTGGCCGGAAAAGTCAGTTACGAGGAAGTTGTTTATCTCCTTTGGAACAACAAGCTGCCGAATCGCAAAGAACTCGAGCGCTGTGTGAATCAACTGCGTAGTCAGCGAAATTTGCCCGAGGGCGTTGTCGATTTTATCAAAGCTGCGCCGAAGAATGCCGCGCCCATGGATGTGATTCGCACCGGCGTGTCGATGCTTGGCCTTTACGATCCAAACATCCGCAAGGAAGCGACCGTCGAGATCGGCAAGCAACGCGCCCGCAGCATCACGGCGAAGATCGGCGGGATCGCGGCGTATTTTCATCGGGCGCGAAACAACCGGCCGCTGCCACCGGTACGCGAAGACCTAAGTGAGGCGGCACATTTTCTTTATTTAATGAACGGCGAACTGCCGAGCAAAGAAGCGGGCGACACACTCGATTTGGCCTTTGTCTTGCACGCCGATCACGGGATGAATGCTTCCACCTTCAGTGCCCGCGTCACGATCTCCACCCTGAGCGACATGTATTCCGCGATCACATCAGCGATCGGCACGTTGAAGGGTCCATTACATGGCGGTGCGAACGAAGAGGTCATTCACATGCTCACGGAGATCGGAAGTGAAGACAAAGTGGACGCGTACATCGACAATCAACTCGCGCAGAAAAAGAAAATCATGGGGATCGGGCATCGCGTTTATAAAACACTCGACCCACGCGCGCCACATCTGCGCGCCATGGCGGTAAAGCTGAGCGAAAAAATCGGCGAGCCGAAGTGGATTCGGATGAGCGAACGGATCGCGGAGTTGATGAAGCAGAAAAAGAACTTGAACGCGAACGTGGACTTTTATTCCGCGACGGTTTACCACTCGTTAGGCATTCCAACCGATCTTTTCACGCCGGTTTTTGCGATTGCACGCACTTCCGGCTGGACTGCTCATGTGCTCGAGCAGCTCGAAGACAATCGGCTTTATCGCCCGCTGAGCGAATACGTGGGCGAAGCGGCCGGCAAAAAGGTCGTGCCGATCGACGATCGACCCTAATTGGCCGGCGTGCCAAGTTGCTCGAAGCGACACATTGATGAAGCGCATTCTTCTCATCGCGCTGGGTCGCTGGGGCGCGAATCATCTGCCGCTTTGAAGTCGATGCCGGTGGAACTTTTTGTCAAGCAATCGTATGGATCGCCTCGGAGCGGCAGGGCCAAAGTGTGATCTCGATCTCATTTTCGTATTGGAGCATCGCCGGAAGTACCATCACGTGTCTTTATTTCATCTTCGGGCGAGACCCGGTTGGAATTCTTGCTTATCTGCCGAATTCCTTAATCTACATTCGCAACCTGGCGCTGATCCGGCGTCGTAGGTTTGCGCTCACCGCGGCCGCGGCGTCACAGCGACCGCGAGAATTGGGTTAGGAAAAAGTAATTCACGGCTGCGTTTGTGTCCCGGTCGCTGGGCCGCCGGGATCGACATCTCCCGCCGGCAGTTGCGCTGCTTTCCAATCCATCGCCATGCGAATTCGCGCCCGGCCGCTCGGATGATCGAAGAAAATAAATTCTTCGATCAGGCCCGGATTCATCTTGCGGTAAGTGCCGAGTTTGAGCGCCGCCTGGGCAAAGCCGTCGCCTTCGCGCGACGTGTTAAGACCGAACGCATCGGCTTCACGTTCAATATTGCGCGAGACGGTGTTGATTATCGGCGTGAGGATAAACGTGAGCGTGGAAAAAATAAGGACGAGCAACGGAAACGCAGCCGGATCGGCGATGCCGCGAATGCGCCAGCGCTTGCCCCACTTACGCACGGCGAAATCAAAAACGAGCCGGGCCAACAGAAATCCGGCGAGCGCGAAGATGAAGAACCCGCTAAGAAGCTTCATCGTGTGGTTGAGTACGTAGTGGCCCATCTCGTGGCCCATGACGAAACGAATTTCCGGCAGGGTGGATTGCTTGAGAAGATTGTCGTTGAGCGAGATGCGTGTTGTGCCGAGGAAACCAGACACGTTTGCGCTTGGCTTGGTTGTCTGTCGCGACGCATCAAACTCGTAAACCTGCGCGACCGGGATTTCGTTCGCGCGCGCAAGCGCGAGGATGGGGTCGCGAATTCTGGCGTCAGTCAGTGGCTGAAATTTGTTGAACAGCGGGAAGATGAAAATCGGCGCGACCATGACGCCAATGATGAAGAGCAGAATTGCGACACCTGTCCCGAATGCCCACCATAAACGCGGCGCGCGCCGGAAAACGAAATAGAGCGCGCCGAGCAAGATCGTGTTCGTGATCAGCGCGACGATGAGTCCCTTTGCTTCGTCGCCTATCCAGGAACCGAAATTCTGAGTGGCGAGTCCATAGGCGTGTTCGCGGAAATAATTCTGATAAAGCTCCAATGGAAACCCGAGAAGCATAGTGATGAGCGTGAAGAGAATGGCATAAAGAATTACTTGCAGCGTTTTGAAGCGTGTGATGCGCTCGGCAAAATCGCGCAGTCTCGCCGATGTGCGCGACGTCAGAAGAAAGATCGAAATGGCGGCACCGAGCAAGAAATTCCATAGAATCAACCAGTAGCCGCCTTCGAAGTAAGCGTCGGATTTTGCGCGTTTATCGGCGGGGATGGTTGCCAGCCACGCCTGCGTCGCGGCGGCGGGATCAAAGGAACCCGGATTCTCGGCGGAGATTCTCGCGGCCGGCGGCGGTGTCGGCGCTTGCTGGGCGCGCTCTCCACTCGACAGCGCGACCACCAGACAGGCGGCGAGCAATAACAAAATCAAGCGGTTGATCATGCACGTGGGAAATAGCGTATCGTCGAACAAAAGAAAAGCGCCGCGCGCGCTAATATCCGGAATAAGCCCGAATTCGCTCGTAAGATCGGCATCTTCATGTCAAAGGCTGCAGAGCTTCCGGACGTCTCTAAGTCTCACCGAACATGAAAACACGATTTTATCTGCCGCTCATTCTACTTTGCCTGACTCCCGGCGCCTACGGGCGCGAACCGGTTCCGATGAAATAGACCCTGGAAGGCGTCGAACGAGAAGCTCTCGTTTATTCTCCATTAACATCCACCGCAACCAAGACGCCGCGAGATTGAGCGCCGATC
>WNFT01006354.1_pt1 | contig 10405 bp, 7 predicted proteins | sample 5400191 | NCBI WGS metagenome assembly WNFT01 (sample SAMN13153359, study PRJNA577476) | soil metagenome | isolation source: 80 cm saprolite under Madrone tree | place: USA:California | collected 2016-06-14 | reverse complement strand
CAAAAGTTACATCGAGCGGTTCCACCGCAGCTTGAAGCAAGAAGAAGTCTGGACGGCGGAGTTATCGGAGCACGCAAGAAGCGCGAAACAGCATCGCGCGCTGGATCAAGGAGTACAATCACGACCGGCCCCATCGCCGAGTCAACAACCGCGCTCCACACGAAGCCTTCTTGGCTTTCGCAGGTCTAACTAAAAACGAGGCCCTGAACGTCTAAATTAGCGGGGAGCATTACAAGCTCATGAACGGTCAAGCATTGCTGTACATCATTGTGATCCCCATCTGCTGCCTGCTTTTCTCGAGACTAAGAAACTTCAGATCTCGTCAAGTGCTTTTGCTTTTTATGAGCTACTTCCTGTATTCAAACTGGGGTTTGGGATTCCTAGGCATCTTGGTGTTGAGTTCGTTGTTGAATTATTGGCTGGGATTTCGCTTGCGTCGGAAGCAATCCGCTGCAACACTTTGGCTCGGCATCGTTGCGAACATCACGATGCTCATTGCATTCAAATACTTGCCCGCGATCATGCCTTTGCTCCGACGCATGTCAATCGGGACCTTTGCAAACATTGCCTTACCAGTGGGAATCTCTTTTTGGACCTTGCAAGCGCTCTCGTATTTGTTTGACCTGTACCGCGGAGAAGATATGGAGCCTTCGCTGTTGGAATTCCTGCTCTATATGGCGTTTTGGCCTACCGTTCTGTCAGGACCAATTTGCCGCCTCTCCAGCTTGCTTTCTCAATTTCGGAAGACCTCAAAGCAACTCACCGATGATGTGCGATGCGGGTTGGACCGCATTTCCATCGGGCTGGTTATGACCGCCCTTGGCCAAGTCTTGGCGAGTGGAGTCCACCCTGGGCAAGGACTCGACGCCATCTTCGATAAACTTCCGAGCCGGTTAACAGGACCCGACGTTTGGTGCGTGGCTATCGGATACGGATTTGAGCTATTCTTTAATTTTGCAGGCTATTCTCACATCGTCATCGGGACAGCTCGTCTCTTCGCTATCCATTTGGACGAGAACTTCGACCGCCCCTACTTCGCCACTAGCCCGTCCGAGTTCTGGACACGCTGGCACATGTCACTTTCGTTTTGGATCCGCGATTACCTCTTCCTCCCGGTAGCCATGCTTCGGCCAGGAAAATGGTGGCGGAGTTTTTCTCTCGTTTTGTCAATGGTGGTGTTCGGCTTTTGGCACAAGGCGTCCTTACTCTTCCTTGTTTGGGGGCTTTACCATGGGCTGCTCCTGGTTCTGCATCGGCAATGGCAGGAGCTTCGGCGAAGAATGAACTGGCGCTTTTCGCAGGTCATCATCGGACCCACCTCTTGGTTGATCACGTTCGGCGCAATTTGCCTTGGGTGGGTGTTCTTTCGGGTCGGAACTTTTTCTCAAGCACTTGCCATGCTGCGCGCGGCCGTGAGTCTCGTCACATACAGTGGCCATGTGCTACCGTGGAGTTTGTATTTGGTTGTCTTAACTGTAGTGGTTGCCTACTTCGGGACAGTTAATGCGGGTTTGTTGCGGCGCAGGCATGGCCGAGTGCTTGCAATCCCACAGGAGTTTCGCTTCGCGCTATACGCTGTAGCCGTCTACGTCGGCGTCTTACATACAGCGCAAACACAAGCATTCATTTATTCTAAATTCTAATGAATCAACTATTGCTACGCGCGCGGTGCGCGTTTGGGTTAGTCATCTTCATCTTGGTGTTGGAACTGTGCGCCAGGATTGATGATTTCTTGACTTACGGAGCGCCGTTCTGGGGCACCTACGACGATCAGGTTCTCTATACGCGAGATAACGTCGGTAAGTGGGGACGTCCAGGAGCTCGCTATAAAGAGTGGCAGCTCAACAGTCTGGGGTACCGGGGGCCTGAACTCCGACCCGGAGGTGTGAGGATCGTATGCCTCGGCGCTTCTGAGACGTTCGGGTTATATGAGACCTCGGGCGAAGAATACCCGAGAGAGCTTGAGCGGAAACTGAACGAGAAGGCTGGACGCGAGCGATTCCAAGTGGTAAATGCAGCTTACCCAGGAGAGACGATCGGCACTGCCACACGCCGCTTAAGAAAGATCGTTGAACAAGTTCATCCTTCATATGCCATTATTTATCCGTCCGTGGCCACTTATGTCTCGTTACCACCGACTACAGAAGCGACAGCGTCAGGTGGGCCAGGCGGGATGGAACCGAAACAGCCTGAGGATCATCTCGAATGGAGAACCGGAGGTCGCCTGCGCAGCCTATTGAAGGAGGCGCTGCCGGAGGTCGTTCAAGCACGGCTAAGAGAATGGCAAACTAGAGAGCTGGAGCGTCAGTATGCCGTAATGGATCGGATACCCGAAGAAAACGTAATTCGTTTTCAAGAAGATTTGACCAAGCTTGTGCGTGCGTTTCGCGACCATGGAGTCGAACCAGTATTGGTTACGCACGCGACTGCCTTCGCAAAGAACTCTGCGGACTGGGATCGTAATCTGCTCGTCGCTTGGAGAAAATTCTACCCGATGCTGAAGGAGGATGGTTTCATAGATATGGAAAAGCGCATGAATGATGCGATTCGTAACGTTGCCGCTGGGCAGCGCGTTTTGCTTATTGATGCAGCAAATGAGATACCCCCGGACCGCCCGTATTTTGCAGACTTTTCACATTTCACGTCTGCAGGTGCAGAAGTCATGGCCCGCTGCCTTGCAGATGGCTTGCGACCTTTGATCGATTCTCAGCTCCGAGAGGAAGGTTTTTGAGAGGTGATCTAATTTCCTGGTAGCGGAGCTTCCGAGATTAGGACTAAAGCCTCTCCGAAGATTGATTCATTGATTGCCGCGTGCTCGCCGACTCACATTGAGTTGAGGAAACATGAGCGATAGGGTGTTTTTCCGTGAACTTCCATACCGAACCTTACCTGACGCGCTATTTGCCGCACCTGAGGAAAAGCCTTTTGTAACAAGTTGGAAGAATAAAGACGACATCGAGTCGGTTACATTTGGAGAATTCAAAAGACGCACCCTGTCTCAGGCGAGGTATTTCCGTTCGAAGGGGGTCAAGCCAGGGGACACCATCATCCTTATAATGCCTCAGAGCATTGCCTTGATGGCTGCATTCGTAGGGGTGATGCTGATTGGGGCAGTTCCAGCAATTCTTGCTTACCCAAACTTCAAAGTTGAACCCACTAAGTATCGCTACGGACTGAAAGGAGTGTCAGCCAACCTAAAAGCCACGCTGATCGTGGTCGACAAGGATTTCCCGGATGAGTTGACGAAGCATATCAGCGTCGAGGGGGCTGCTCGTTTTATTCGATGCACCAGCGAAACTTTGCTTGAGCCACTGACAGAAGCGTACCACTGTCGGCTTCCCAATGACTTAGCGTTTATTCAACACTCCGCAGGGACTACTGGACTGCAAAAGGGCGTCGCCCTTTCACATGCCGCAGTCCTGAAGCAAATCAGCTACCTCGCACCTGCGATTGGCATCAGTCCCAAAGACCGGATCTATAGTTGGCTGCCCCTTTACCACGACATGGGCCTGGTCGCGTGCTTTATACTGCCTCTTGTGTGTCATCTGCCGGTAGTCATGCAATCACCTGCTGATTGGGTCATGCAGCCGGCGACTATGCTTGAACTTATGAGCACTTTTCAGTGTTCTTTGGCGTGGATTCCGAACTTCACATTGCAGTTCTTGGCGCGAAAGGTGAGACCTCAAGATCGTTCCGCGTTTGATCTCTCCTGCGTAAGAGCCCTCATCAACTGCTCGGAGCCTGTGCGGGCTTCCAGTATGGACGAATTGTTTTCCGCATACGCAAATGCCAAGTTGAAGCCAAATATTCTGCAGAGCTGCTACGCAATGGCGGAGACCGTCTTCGCCGTCACGCAATCCGACGTAACAGGCCCGGGGCCGCGCCGAATCTGGGTCGACGGCGACACCTTCCGAAAGCAAGAGCGTGCGTTCCCAACATCGAAAGATGCAGTAGGGGCTGTTTGCCTGGTTTCCTCAGGTAGCTGCCTTCCAGGTACACAGATTCGAATTGTGTCAGACGGAGGAGAAGACCTCGCTCCAGGAAATGTCGGAGAAATTGTCATTCGTTCTGAATCGATGTTGGATGGATACTACAACCGCCCCGATTTGACAACTAAGGCTATCCGGGACGGGTGGTATTGGTCAGGCGATTTGGGATTTCTACTAGATGATGAACTGTACGTGACTGGTAGAAAGAAAGACTTGATCATAGTCGGGGGCGAGAACATATATCCGCAGGATGTCGAAGAAATCGTATCCGCCCACCCTGCAATCTATGATGGGAGGGTCGTGGCTTTCGGGAGATACAACGCGAGCCTCGGGACAGAAGAAATCGTCGTTGTTGCCGAGGTCCGCGAAGAGAGCGACTTACAAAACGCGGAAACGATCGAACGCGAACTCAGGAGTTCAGTTACTGCACAGCTCGGTGTCGGGATAGGTTCTGTTTATTTGAAGCCGCCCAGGTGGATTGTTAAAAGCACCGCAGGAAAGCCGGCGCGCTCGACGACGCGTGAAAAGCTCTTCGCGGAATGCGCGGATTTGCAAGTTCCAGGAGGACTGACCTAATGTCAGAACTCGGCATAAAGATGATCGAATACGTCGTGCAGGAGATAATGGGGCGTCGAGACGCTCGGATCGATGAAAATACCCCCTTGGTTTCGTCGGGTCTAATCGATTCACTCGCGCTCGTCGATATTCTTTTCAAGCTTGAGGAACTGACGAACACGCGGATTCCAGCGGGGAAGGTGCAAGCGAAGGATCTCGATACGGTTGAACTGATGTTCCGGACAGCACATCGCGTAGGGAAACCAAGGAAATGACCCATTTCGTGGGCCCCCGCCCACCGGCACCTCCTGATCCTTACGATTGGTCGAGAAAGGGTGGACGCAAGCCGTTGTGGGTTGTCGCCGAATCGTAGTTGATCAGTCAATTGGATGTGTCCCCCCAATATTCACTGGTCCCCGCCAAGTTATTCCCGTTGTCTCTTACCATCTGAAGTACCAGTCTGGTCTGGAAACGTCATCCAGCGCGGCATCTTTGTCTCGGTCCCCGACTTGGTATATCGCATCAAGACTTACATCCGGCTCTACAACCGTAATGCCCAGCCCTTCCGCTGGACCTATCGGAACCCGAAAAGGCGCATCCGTGTTTCACTTTCTTCGGAAACGCGACACTAGTGATGCGCTCTGTCGAGTTCAGCCGCGCGCCGCCCGGCTCTCCCCCGCCGGGCGGCCATCTCCCTCAGCCTCTTTTCACTCAAGCACTTCAACCTCGCAAAGGGGGATACGATGTGACAGGGCTCTGTTGACCAGGATCCACTACTATTCCCCCTCTGATGACGCCGCCACGGGCCTCGCCCCAGGCGGCGTGGACATCACATCTTTCCTACACCGTTTTTGAGCACATCCCCGTAGTGGTCCTCGAACAGATCCTGCACGAAGCAAATCGGGTGCTCTCCGACCGCGGTGCCGCCATTCATCACATTGACCTGAGCGACCACTTCTTTCAGGTGGAGATCCCAACGTTACAGCCATCAATTTCTTGCAGTATACGGAGGAGGAATGGGATCGTTACGCGGGTAATCAGTGGGGCTACCATAACCGCTTGCGCGTGCAAGATTACCGGGAGATCTACCGCAAAACCGGCCAGGAGCTTTTGAAATGGACGACCGGGGTGGACGAGCGGGCCCTGGCCGCCATGGGCAATGGCTTTTCGCTAGCCCGGCGTTTCCAGGCCTTCGCCCCCCGAGGCCCTGTGCACCGTTATTGTGGAAACGGTTTCGCGCCCCCAGCCTCGCTGCGCTCAAAGCTAGCGCGGAAATCTGAGCCAAAACGAGGCCGTGGGTATAGACTCAGCGCTGCTTCGCGTTGTCAAGTGGAAATCCCGGATAATGGGTGCAGTTCCGCACAATTCAGAAGGCCATAGTCGGCGTTCGACCTTGAGGTGCGCGTCCATGCACCCACTAACCTGACGCGAATGGAGCTCCTGGCTTGGGCCGGCGAGAACTGGTTCTCTGCTGCAACGTCCTCTATCCAAAGTGGTTACTACCTCACTGTGGGGGCCTGAAACTGAACAGAATCGAGATGGGCGGGACGGGGCTAGCATTTCCCGTTGCGTCTTTGCCGGTTGCGTTCACCGTGTAGGTCAGGCTTGACGGAATCGCTACGGTCGCGTCGATGACCGTGGTCCCGGTGGTTGGGTCAATGTGCGTTATCTGGAAACCGTTCACGCAACTGGCGGTCACCGTAGCCGAGCAGACGTTTTGGACGATAAGGTTCATGACCCCGGAGATGGTGGGCAGTGATGAGGTGCTGGTGCTGGCCGCAGCAGGCTGGAGCGCCACCAGCGCACCGACCCAATAATCGGCGCTATTGAGTGTGAATGTAGCGTGATAACTCCCGGCCGCCGACACTAATTGGTCCTCGATCGCACTTGCTCCGGTTGGGGTTGTTTGCCGGAGAGTGTAGCCGGTTCCGGCAGTGAACGTGTGGTTCAAGGATGCAGTGACAACATGACCGAATAACAGATCGCCGGGAGTGAGCGTGGTGAGCGCGCCGCTGTCCGCTGTGGTACCGGATGTGGGGCCAGCGGCTGCTGTAGCATCCACGACGGCTGCTATCCCCGAATACTCCGCGATGATCAAATGCACGTTCGCAGCTTGGCTCAGAACAACGGCAACTGTGTCGGCACTGCTGCCCTTCGAGGTAGCCATCCAAATTTGCTCTCCTATTCCCACGAACGGATTGGCCACAAAGCCTGTCGCTGGAGTGAAGGTGCTCCCGAGCGTATCGGTCACGGATGTGATGGTGGCCGTTGGCACGTTCGTTCCGATGGCAACCAGAAGGAGGTCAGACGTGGTGACAGGTGACGAAAAACTTACGGAGTATGTGGAGACCATTGCACCCGGCGTTCCGGAATTGGTCTGGACCAGGCTTGCGTGCGCGCGCGGTGCCGAAATCAAAATCAGCAGACCAACCGAAATGAAGTTTCCCACAAACTTAGCCATGCTGGTCCCTCCCCAGGCCGAAAAGTCTGTTTCTTTTTAAAAAAGACCGTAATGAGCGTCCGAAGCCAACGGGTGAACTTGTGAAACCATCAATCCTATGAGCTCAATTTCCTAGAACGGATAGTCCCACAACGGCTGGAATCCCAAGCTAATACTAATACATGGGGCCAATTATATACACGTCGGTATAATTGACGCCCCCTGAAGTACCGGACTGGTTGTAATTGCTGTCGAATGCGACGTACTTTCCGCTCCGGCTTAACGACGCTCGAGTTTGCGCCCAATAAATCGCGGCCGTACGACTGCGATGATGGGCTAGACGGACCGTGTTGCCGGAAGCGTCCCACAAGAGAATCTCGCCGCTGTAGAGGCTCCACCCCGACATGTTCGTTGGGTTGTTGAAACAGTAGAACGAAGAGCCGGGGCAGGCCTCGCTGTCGTCGATTGAAGAAATAAACCAGTTCTTCGATTGCATGTCGCGGGCGCTGTTGTGCGAGGCGTTGCCGACGTTCTGAATTCCGTCGTTAAGGCAAAGACGCACGGCGTTGCTCGCCAGATCGAGCAAGCCATAGCCCCACTGGCTGGGGCAGCCGTTCTGCGCCGTTCCAGGGTACCAGGCGGAGACGGCGACCATTTTACCTGAACCATCGAGGCCCCAGTCCGTGTGGTTGTCCGTCCCGCCTCCCGGCACTTCATAGACGGAGCCGTTGGTGTTGTAGATCGTTCTCGATCCGGAACCTTCTACGCTCACGCCGTTATTGGGCACGATTTGAAGCTTGTGGAAATAAATACTGTTTAGAACCGCGCCCATCGCGGCGCTGGTGGCATTGCCGTTGCCGGCGTTTAAGGTCACTAGAAAAACGTCGGCCGTTGTATCTTGAACATTCGCTCCGCTTGCGAGCCAGATATGGAGGCCGTCATTGGAGATGTCCATGATGCCGGGGGTGATGACGCTCGCGTACTGAGAAAAGGCGGCCAGGACGGTCGGCGTTACCGTGGCGTTCGGCGGCGTTCCGGTGATGGTCCCCTTGATGAATTGATTCCCGCTCGTGTAGTAAAAAACTTTCGGATTCGTCGGGTCCCAAGGCAGAAGGTTAGAGTTCGAGCCCGGCATATTCGATGGAGGGACAATGATGTTGCCGCTCAAATCGACGATGAAAGGGCCGCTGTTATTGTTCGAGAGCACGTAGAGATAACTATCATCGGCGTTGAACGGAGTAACCGTGTTGTAAACGTGAATCGCCCCGTAGGGTGCAGAGGTGGTGTCGGTGACGCGCGTGATCTTGCAGCCGAAGACCGGATCGGTGTAGCTGCCGCCCTTCCCCGGTGGGGTGAAGGTATCGTAATTGGGCGGAACGTAGATGTTGGCGTCGTTTAGCTTTCCGCACGTAGGCAAACTGCTCGTTGATGCCACGCCAGAGCCGCTGAGCGTGATGGTAGCGGGCGAGTTGGTGGCAGTGCTCACCACCAAGACGCTACCGGTCACGCTGCCGGAGACCGCAGGTGCGAATGTTACGTTCATGGTTGTGGAGGCGCCAGGGTTGAGAATGAGTCCGATCGAGATGCCACTGACACTGAAGCCTGCGCCCGAGAGGGTGACATTGGAGATGCTGACAACCGAACCGCCGGAGTTGGTCAGCGTCACCGATTGCGTACTGCTGCTGCCGACATTTACGTTTCCGAAGCTTAGGCTCGAAACGCTGGAGCTTAGCTGACCGGGCGTGGTCAGCGTGAAACTAACGACATTGCTGGCCAGACCAGCCACGGTGACTAGCACGCTGCCGGTGGTGGCACCGCTGGGTACCGGGGCTACGATGCTGGTGGCGCTCCAGCTGGTAGGCGTGGCCGCCGTGCCGTTGAAGCTCAGCGTGCTGCTGCCTTGAGTCGAGCCGAAATTCGTTCCGGTGATGGTGACCGAGGTGCCCACGGGGCCGGAGGTGGGCGACAGGCTGGTGATGCTGGGAGGCGTGGTCAGCGTGAAGCTCACAGCATTGCTGGCAAGAGCGGCCACGGTGACTAGCACATTGCCGGTGGCGGCACCGCTGGGTACCGGGGCTACGATGCTGGTGGCGCTCCAGCTGGTGGGCGTGGCCGCCGTGCCGTTGAAGGTGACGGAACTAAATCCCTGAGTCGATCCGAAATTCGTTCCGGTGATAGTGACCGAGGTGCCCACGGGGCCGGAGGTGGGCGACAAGCTGGTGATGCTGGGGACCGTGGTCAGCGTGAAGCTCACAGCATTGCTGGCAAGAGCGGCCACGGTGACCAGCACATTGCCGGTGGTGGCACCGCTGGGTACCGGGGCTAGGATGCTGGTGGCGCTCCAGCTGGTGGGCGTGGCCGCCGTGCCGTTGAAGCTCACCGTGCTGCTGCCTTGAGTCGATCCGAAATTCGTTCCGGTGATGGTGACCGAGGTACCCACGGGGCCGGAGGTGGGCGACAAGCTGGTGATGCTGGGAGGCGTGGTCAGCGTGAAACTCACGGCATTGCTGGCCAGACCGGCCACGGTGACCAGCACATTGCCGGTGGTGGCACCGCTGGGTACCGGGGCTACGATGCTGGTGGCGCTCCAGCTGGTAGGCGTAGCCGCCGTGCCGTTGAAGCTCACCGTGCTGCTGCCTTGAGTTGATCCGAAATTCGTTCCGGTGATGGTGACCGAGGTACCCACGGGGCCGGAGGTGGGCGACAGGCTGGTGATGCTGGGGACCGTGGTCACCGTAAGCGTAGCACTATTACTGGTGACGCTGGCCGCCGAGTTGCTGATAATGACGGTGAACTGGGCACCATTATCGGAGCTGCTGGTGGCCGAGGTTGCGTAGCTCGCCGAAGTTGCACCGGTAATAGCTGCCCCGTTCTTCTGCCACTGATAGCTGAGCGGAGCGGTGCCTGTGGCCGCGACCGAGAAGGTGGCGGTCTGTCCGGCAGTGACGGTCTGGCTGGCCGGCTGGGTAGTGATCGAAGGTGCCACGGCGGCGCTCACGATGATGTTCAGCGCTTGCTGAGCCGTGAGGCTGACTGAATCAGCGACCTGAACGGTAAATGAAAACGTTCCGGACTGTGTGGGCGTCCCGGAGATGGCGCCGGTGCTCAAATTTAGCGCCAGTCCTGCCGGCAGCGAGCCCCCCGAACTGATGCTCCAGCTGTAGGGCGTCGTGCCACCACTAGCTACTAGTGCCGCACTATAAGCCGTCTGCACCTGCCCGCTCGGCAAACTGCTCGTGGTGATCTGCAAAGTCTTTGGTTGGACCGTTGCGTGCAAGTACTTTTGCGACTTCTGAGGAACAGACGGCGGATCGCTCACCTCTACCGTGAACGCATACGAGCCAGTGCTCGTAGGAACGCCACTGATCACGCCGCTTGAGCTATCCAGGCTCAGGCCAAGCGGTAAGTTGCCGGATGAAAT
>WNFT01017295.1_pt1 | contig 10406 bp, 7 predicted proteins | sample 5400191 | NCBI WGS metagenome assembly WNFT01 (sample SAMN13153359, study PRJNA577476) | soil metagenome | isolation source: 80 cm saprolite under Madrone tree | place: USA:California | collected 2016-06-14 | reverse complement strand
ACATCTGGACGTGCGCGGTTGCTGGGGTTCAGACTTCTCGCATTTCTATCGCGGCGCTCAGATTATTTCCGATCCGGTTCGCTCAGCGTCCTGGGTCGCGCTGAAGAGCAAACTCTCTCGGTACGAACTCTCCGATGCGAATAACGCGTTGGCGGATGTTGCTCAAGGGCGCGTGCTGAAGGCGCTGATTTATCCAAGATAGCACCGACAATCCTTGTGGCACCGACTCTTATCGGAAAATGTTCCGGACTAATTCGGTCACCGACCTGAACAATTCACTCGTCATTACAATAAGTGAACCGCAAAACACGGCGCGCCCCAGCCCAATTGGCTTCACGTTGGATTGTTAACCTGACCTTGTGGACAAATTTGCGCTTGCAGAGTATGCTGCTTGAGTGGTAATCAAAGTACCCGATCCCAGTGGCAACCGGGATCGGGCTCGTGCTCCCGGCAACCGAAGCCGCCGGGGAGCGCTGGGACTAGCCCAGTTTGCACAGGGAGGTAATCTAGCACTCCAGACTTGGGCTCGGCAAGCGCTTCCTTTCCAAGAAAGAGAGAAACAACGATGGCTAACAATAAAAAGACCAAACGGGCTAACCCGATCGATATTAATTCGAATGGCAAGCAGGAAACTAAGCGATTGTACGTGAGCCAGTCGGACGTACCAGCCTACAGTCTGTCGAAAGCGGTAAGAATTCCCCAGGCGATCGCTGATAATTACGGAAAAGCTCCGACTCGACCACTTCGAGTAGCAGAGGCACTCAACCAGCAGCCGACCTCGAGCGCCTTTCGGATGCTGACCGGGGCGGCAATCGCGTACGGGCTCACCGACGGTGGTTACAACGCCGAAGCAATCTCTATTACGCCGCTCGGCAAACGCATTGTGTCACCGACGGACGTAGGAGACGACCTAGCAGCGAAACGTGAAGCGTTACTCAAACCTCGAGTTGTTTTCGAGTTTCTAACGAAATACAACGGTTCGAGAATCCCCCCCGATCACATCGCACAGAATGTCTTGGAGGAACTAGGAGTACCTAGCGATCGCACTGCCAGTACGTTGGACCTAATTCGGGAAAGTGCGGGCGATGTGGGCTTTCTCAGAGAACTGAAAGGCCAGACCTATGTGGATCTCGAAGGTGCTCCATTATCCGCGAGGGAGCGTAGAACGGATGGTGAGGAAGTCCCTCTCAACATCGATGCGACTGAAAAGTTGGAAACGCTCTCAGAGCCTAAAGCAGACGCTGTCGTTCCCCTATCACCAAAGACCAACAACCGCGTTTTCATAACGCACGGAAAGAATCAGGAGATAGTTGGACAGCTTAAGGAATTACTAACGTTTGGTAGTCTCCAGCCGGTACTAGCCGTGGAACACGAGACGGTCAGCAAACCAGTTCCTGACAAGGTGATGGATGAGATGCGTTCGTGCGCAGCCGCCATTATTCATGTCGGAACTGAAATGCGTCTCATGGATGAAAAGGGCGAGGAACATCGAATTTTGAATCCGAATGTCCTCATCGAAATCGGCGCGGCCATGGCCTTGTATGTCCGGAACTTCATTCTCTTGGTTGAAAAGGACGTCACGCTGCCCAGCAATTTGCGTGGGCTTTACGAGGTTCGTTACGAAGGCGATAAGCTTGACTACGAGGCTACGATGAAATTGCTGAAGGCCTTCAATGACTTTCGCAAGTAACGACGGTTGATTCCGGTGATCGGGCTAGACTGATTTCTCGTCGTGCGGCGGCGACTTGGAAGCGCTTGTTCCAAGTTCGACCGCCGCACCAAGATACTTAGAGACTAGCTAAAAGAAGCCACTCATCCCATCTGCTCGTTAAGAGCCAATTGCTGACTCTTGTCTGCTCATTGGGCCGCGTGTAATCTACCGATAGAAAGCGGAGTCGCGGAGTCGTCTAAGTTGAAAAAAGACCAGGAAGAGATTCTTAGGGTCCTGAGCGCGAACGAGGCGAAGATCAAAAGCTTCGGCGTGCGGAGTCTGAGTCTATTCGGTTCTTCTGCTCGTGGCGAAGACACACCTGAAAGTGATTTAGATTTCGTGGTTGAGTACGAGAAGAAGACGTTTGATTCCTACATGGATCTCAAGCTCTTTCTTGAAGAACTTTTCCATGGTTCTGTTGACCTTGTGCTCGTCGACGGTATCAAGCCTAGACTACGCGCAGCCATTTTACGAGAGGCAATCCATGCCCCGGGACTTGAGGTCTATCTCGAAGTCAGCCCGCGCGATAAAATTCGGGGACATTATGGCTCTAAATAACTGTTACGACTGCGGCGCGAGGATAAGCGAATCTGCCACCCAATGCCCAAAATGCGGGTCCTTTTTTATCAAGGGTGTTCAATGCGTGATCTGCGGCGATCGGATGAAAGCCTCCGAATCACCCATGAGACATACTGAGGTTGCGAACCGGGCACATATGCATCAACGATGCGGAGCCAGTTTGTTCGGCCTCAAAGCACGATGTCGGGAATGTAGCAGTACTATTTGGGGTGGATGGGGCTCCAACTGGTCCTCAGATCTCAGCCACAGCCTCCGGATCGCGGCAGCTCAAGACGCTTATCATCGCCCAAAAGGAGGATCTAACGCCTGCAGGAAATGTGGCGCACTGGATCCCATGAGTTTCCGTGGCATCTGCAGAATCTGCCGCTTACCCGTCTACGAACAGCTTCATGAGGTCTCGACCGTGGGCAATCAGCACAGACAATGCGAGAGGCGACAAAGTGACCGTCACTAGCTAGGCGTTTTTGTTTGCACGCTAGCTAGGCTTCTTCAGATCTGCGAGCGACGAGGTGTTGAAGTGCGATTGAAATGCACGCGTGAATATCGGGCACTTTCTAACCTATAATTCGTTGGACGCGAGCGGCGGGGAGCGTGTTTCGCAACTAGCTTGGTGCGGCGAAGGGTGCTTTGATTCGGACCGCCGCGTCAACTCAACCGATATCCGAGAATCCATCGACAAGGTCAGGAACTATACCGCAGGCCTGACGCGTGAATCGTTTGCCCAAGACCCCATGAGGATCGATGCGGTGATCCGCAATCTGGAAATAATAGGCGAGGCCGCAAAGATGGTTCCTGAATCGATCCGAACTCGGTTCCCTTTAGTCGAATGGAAGAAAGTCGCCGGGTTACGCGACATACTTGCCCATCACTATTTCGAAGTGGATCTTGTGGCTTTCGTTTTGCCGTTGCCGGTATCCAGCTCCGCCGGGGCCGGATAGCCTTTGCCTTTGAGGGCCGCAATCTCGATTACAATCTCTTTCTGATTGTTGGCAACACGAGTCTGCTTCTTTGTCGCGCTCGATTTCCTTTCGAGCATCGAGTTGGAATCATTCCTTGAAGATCCTGTTGAAGATGTTGGTTTAGCCGCGGCGGTTTTCGCGTTGGCTTGCCCGGACATCTGCGCCAAAGCATCCAGTGCCTGAGCCCGCTCGTCCTCGTTCAAATCCTCCAGCTTCACGCCGCTTGCCATCAGTATGGATCGCAGGTTTTCCTCAGTGTTCGTGCCCTCGTCGTAAACGTCGCGATAGATATGAAGCTTGCCGTCCTCAACCACGATTGTTTCGTAACGCAATTCGACGGGCACCGCTTTGGTCAATTTCACTTGTTTTGTTTGCGTCTTGTCACGACCGAATTTCGCGAGGTCTTCGTCAGTCAGACTTGTGCCGCCCATCTGCGCCAGGATCTTCGCGAAGTCTTTCACTTGCGGAGTGGTCAGACCAACGCAACCATGAGACGCAAAAGTTCCCAGCTTTGCCGGCGATTTGCCCCCGTGAATTAGAGACGGACCGCCGATGGGAATTTTTATTGGACCGAGCGGATTCAATTTGCTGCCGGCTTCGACTTTCTCTCCGGCGCTCACGTTTTTCATCCTGGCGACCCATGGCTCGTCGGGCGGCGTCCAGGTCGGATTGAAAATGATTACATTTGCTTTGCGCAGTCCCGTCGGTAATGGAAACTGAGGATAGCCGATGCCGATCTTGTATGACTTAATCAGCCGACCTGCGTCAAAGACATCCATCCGGTAAGCCGGAATATTGACGACAATACGCGAGTCGTTTGGCACCCTGTTGGCAGCGTCGCGCGCCGATTCCCTGGGATTGTTTTCCGCTGCGGTCTGGTTTGAAGTATCGTCTGCCGCGCTGTTCCAGCGTTCGCGCACCAGGGCCGCGAGCTGCGCTGCTTTGTCATTGCCGATTACGGCACCGATCTTTTCCTCGGCGGCCGCCCGGGCGGCTGCACTCTCTCCTTCTCCCTTGCCCGCATTTTCTTCATTTAGTTTAGCGGTTTCCGCGTGGGCCAATTCTTTCAACTTTGCGATCTGTTCTTCGCTGATATGCAGACGCGTTCTGAGCAACGCTGAAAAACCTTCGTCGGCAAAAAATGCGTCGAGCACCGGGAGTGTCAACGGTTCTGCATTCGCAGCCTCCCCGTTGACCGGCGATGGCGAAACGCTCGCTGCCGGCGAAGCGGGCGGGCTCAAATTGTTGTTCGACTGATTAGTCGGCACGGCTATACAGCCGGTAGCATACAAGCCAACTAAAATCAAAACCAGATATGGTAGACACCGTCTCATACTCGTTACTCCGCAAGCTGTCGTTGGAATTGAATACGAATTCTTGTGGGTGCTTGCAATGAGTGTTCCTTCACAAGTGAGATACTACAACCCGCGGTTTTGAGGAAACGAAATTTGAGAAGAAAGGTTAGCTTGCACGATTAGCGAACGATGAAAAATGCGCACCGTTCAATTGCTGAACGAAATGTTATCTCAGGAAGCCAGGCGAGGAGAGGCGGCCCATCTTCACTTTACTTCTTCAGCAAAGGGTAGGGGTTGATGTTAACGCCCTGCCAATATTTTTTCGGATCAGAGACCACGGCAATTGAGAAATGCAGATGATAATTCCCTGCTCCGGCGTTTCCGGTATCGCCGACATAGGCGATAATTTCACCCTGCCTGGCTATGTGCCCTTCCGCTAAATCCTCGGCATATCGATCCAAGTGCGCGTAGTAAAATATGAATCGGCTGTCAGTGCTCAACTGATAAATGGTCGTGCCGCCACGATCGCTGTGAAAAAGTTTCAAGATGGTTCCGTCCGCGGCGGCGACCACGGGAGTTCCGAGCGGCGCTGGAATATCGATCGCGTCGTGAACCCGGCCTTCGGCACGCGCTTCAGAAAATGTATCGCGCAATTGATCGGGCCGCACACCGGCGACCGGAACAATCAAAGGTGGTGGCGCGTCGGAAATTGTGGGAGATGCTTGATTGGTAGCTGACGAAATGCTTGCCGCCGGCGAATTATTTTCCGATGATCGTTCAGAAGAATTCGCGGAGGTGACATTGCCCGGTGGTTCGTTTCTCGACCAGGTGATCGTTTGTCGATTACCGACGCGAGAGACTCGTTCAAGCCGCGCCACCAATATAGCAATGGCAACGAGTGTCGCCACCAACGCAAGAATTAGTCGAGTACGCGGACGGGCCCACTTCATTCTGCTAATTTCCACCGGGCCACGCACTCCGCGGTCGTTCCTCTTACTGACCCGATGCCATCACCTTGCCGATATTCTTTTCACGTGTAGCATTTGGATTGTCTGCCTGAGAGCGCAACGCCAATTCAGGGCATCTTACGACGGGCTTGATCTATCACTTGCTTGATCGCATCGATCACAATCTGTGGCTGTTCACCCTGAATAAAGTGGCCGCTCTTTTCGACTTTGATGTGTTTGCCGCCGGCTACTTTGCTAATCCACTCGTCATGTTTCTCCACCCAAACTTTTCTGGTCTCTGCTGACACGTTGTCGTCCTTCATAGCGGTCAGAAGTATCACCGGGATGCCGGCCGGAAGCTTGGCCACGCGCGCCTGCTGAAAGTCCATGTCCACGGCCGCGGATTCATCGCGAATTCCCTGGGACAACTTAGCCAATTGGGCCTGATCATCTTTCGGCTGGGTGATCTGATGCGATCGCGCCCAATCGTCGAACGCTTCCTGAGACGGGTCAATCAAAACCATCCCCGCCACTTCCTTTGGATACATGTCCGCGAACACGCGAATGAAGATTCCACCGAGGGAGTGCCCCACCAAAACATAAGGCGGCCGGATCTCTGATTTCTGCAAAGCGGTGTGAAGCTCCAGAGCAATCTGTTTTGCCGAACGCGGTTTTGGCCCGGCTTCGGATTGCATGAGACCTGCGCGATCGTAGGAGACTGTGCGCGAGAACTTTGCGACGTAGCTCTGCACGCTGGACCATGATGCGATGCCGACGCCGAATCCTCCTTCGAAGACGACCGCGGGAGTGCCCTCGCCTCCGATGAGCATGGTGAGAGTGTGGCCGCCCGCATCTATCTTTTCTAATTTCAAAAGACTTGCCGCAGGAGTTTCACCGACGCGTTTGAAAGTAAGGGGAAGAGCCTGCCCCTGCTGTCTCCACTCGCCCACCATAACCGCAGGATCATTCCCAACTTTACCTTCGTAGGGCCATCCCTTTCCGCGGCAATATGGAGGACCAGCCTGAGTTTGGCGACGCCCGCATCCAACGTCCCTTCCCACGTTCCAACGACATCGCGTGGCGCCAGAGCCTCCGGTGGCTTGTTCTGCTGAGCGGCGATTTTGCGAAACTCGCCGCCGCCAAGTGCAAGTACGCAACTGACGACGGCGAGAACCGAGCAGATCGCCGTTCGCTTCAAATTATCTGGTTGAAACTTCATGGAGCCACCGCAATCACATTGCCGACATTCTTATCCCGCAGCATCCGGTTGAAGTTGCCGAGGTCCGTGCTCACGACGCCGTCTAGTCGCTTGCGCGAGTCAGCTAATTGCGATTCGAACATCGCCTGCACTTCTTTCTGCTGCGTGTTCGGTGGATAGTCGCCCGTCGCCACGCCACCAGCCAGATAAGTGATCTTTCCAATCAGTTTCGTCGGATAGCGCGTGGTGTCCTGTCCCTGCCCACTGTATTTTCGCTGGATCAGATTATCTTCGATGTCGATAAGCTTCTTGTCGAGATCATCAGCAGCCGTGCGAACATCAGCGTTACCACGCAACACACCTTTAAGATTTTCAAGTTGCGCGCGAATTGTTTCGATTTGGTTAGTCATATCGGCCGCCGCCTCCAGATCCTTGCGCAGTTCATAGAGCATTGCGGTCTGCTTCTGAATGTCCTCGTCGCTGGCGCCCGTGTTTGGATCTTTCACGACAGTTAGCGGCGCGCTGTACTCCTGGCCATCGACCGACAGCTTTACTGTGTAAGTTCCCGGGGGCGCCAGGATCGTCACCCTTCCACCTTCCGGCAGGGTCCGCCAACCTTCGGCGTTCAAACGAATCTCCGGTGCGTACGCCGGACTCGTCCGCAAACGCACTTCCTTTGATTGATCGGTGCGCAGGTTCCACCACACGCGATTCATTCCCGCTGTTCGGGTGCCGCGTATCGTCTGCACGGTCTGCCCCTGAGCGTCGACGATCTTGATTGACGGATCGCGACCCGGCGCGCTCTTTAAATAGTAGTTGATTGAGACTGCGCCGGGCGGGTTTTGTCCGGCGGTCGGATCGTCTGCAGACGCGTACGGAACCGTGATGCCGCGCAAACGGTACGCAGTACGCGGCGGAAACAGATGCACGTTAGAGTTCTGCACGTCCGCGGTCCACTGCTGAATGGGCGTGATGTCGTCGAGGATCCAAAAGCCGCGGCCATAGGTGGAAATTGCCAGATCGTTGAAACGCTCCTGAACGACCATCCAATAAACCGGCGCATGCGGCAGGTTGCTTTGCAGCGACTGCCAGTTCGCTCCATCGTCGTAAGAAACGAACAGCCCGCCTTCCGTGCCGAGATATAACAAGCCCTGGCGCGTTGGATCCTCGCGTACGCAGTGGGCATAGCTGAGCATCGTGTGCGCAATGCCGTTCGTGATCAATTTCCATGTCTTGCCGTAGTCGCTCGTCTTGTAAACCCACGGGTCGCGGTTATTGACCTGATGTCCATCGACGGTTATGTAAGCCGTGCCCGCGTTGTAGCGCGACGCCTCGATGTTGCTCACCGTACCCCAGGCGAGCATGTTGGGAATGTTCTTCGTGACGTTCGTCCAGTTCTTGCCGCCGTCGCGGGTGATTTGCACGAGGCCGTCATTCGTTCCCACCCAGATCGTTCCCGCTTCTTTCGGCGATTCCGCGATCGCGAACACTACGCCGGCATATTCAACGCCGATGTTGTCGCCCGTTAGACCGCCAGAGAATCCCTGCCGGCTCTTATCATTCAGAGTCAGATCGGGACTGATCACTTGCCAACTGTTGCCGCCATCCGTCGTCTGGTGAACGTACTGACTGCCAATATAAAGCTTGTTGTGATCGTGCGGAGAGATCGTGAAGGGAGCAGTCCAGACAAAGCGGTACTTTATATCCGCTGCGGTCGTACCGCTGATATTCTCCGGCCACACTTCGACGTTGCGTGTCTGACCCGTGCGCAGATCGAATCGTTCGACGATGCCGCCCACGCTGCCCGAGCCCGAAGCTGTTGACCAAATAATGTTGTTATCAACCGGATCGGGCGTCGCCCAACCGCTCTCGCCGCCGGCTACATTAATCCAGGCGCTGCGTGGAATGGCGCCGCCGCCGAACCCTCCCCCGCCACCACCGAAGCCACCGCCGATTCCGGTGCGGCTTGGCCCTCGATAGGATGGTCCATCCTGACGATTACCGTAGACGTAATAAGGAATTCGATCGTCGACCGTGACGTGATAGATCTGTCCATTTGGAAGTTGAATTCTTTGCCAGGAGCGGCCGCGGGTGACTGAAAGACTCACGCCGGCGTCGTTGGCGACCGCCATGCGATTCGGCTCAGTCGGATCGATCCAGATGTCATGATTGTCACCACCGGGGCTGCCGGCAAAGCCTCCACCGCCACCACCACCCCCGCCGCCTCCGCCGCCTCCGCCGCGCAGAGTCTCGCCGCCGTCGAGCGAAACAGAATAGGGATTAGTCAGGAAATGAAGTTCATTTTCGTTGTCGGGCGATACTTCGACTCGGAAGTAGTAGTGCGTCCGGCCGCCCATGCTCCGATCGTAACTGGCAACCCGCCAGTTCTCTCCGCCATCATCCGAACGCCAAAGTTTGCCGCGATCAGTTTCCTGTCCCTTGTAGGGGACGCCGTCTCCCGTTTCGATCAACGCATAGACGCGATTTGAATTCGAGCGCGCGATTGCCAGCGCCCACTTGCCTGTCGCGCGACTCGGCAAACCGTGTCCAGTGATTTTTTTCCAGGTCGCGCCTTCATCGCGCGTCATGAAAAGCCCGCTGCCCGGACCGCCGCTCTCTCTTCCCCAGGTATGCATTTCGAGCGGCCACATTCCTGCGAAGATTACGCGCGGGTTGTTTGGATCCATCGCGATGTCTGAGCAGCCCGAGTTTTCATCCGTGAAGAGCACACGCTCCCAATGATTGCCGCCGTCGGTCGTGCGAAATACGCCACGCTCTTGCTGCGGGCCGTATGCGTGCCCGAGCGCACATGCCACGACGACGTCCGGGTTTTTGGGATCGATTGCGAGGTGCCCAATACGTCCGGTTTTCTCCAGACCCATTAGCTTCCACGTTTTGCCCGCGTCTGTCGATCTGTAAATTCCCTGCCCCACCGAAATGTGGCTGCGAATCCATGCTTCACCAGTGCCGGCCCAGATCGTGTTTGGATCAGAAGGCGCAATTGCCAGTGACCCGATCGACGACACCGGTTGACCGTCGAAGATCGCCTCCCAATGGATGCCGCCGTCCGTAGTCTTGAAAATTCCGCCCGACGCGGAACCGGCATAGTAGATGTAGGGCTGCCCCGGCACGCCGACTACCGACGTCACGCGATTGCCGACAGGACCGATATACCGGTAGCGCAGGGCCTCCGTGTTGGGTTGCTGGGCCTGGACCACGGTGAAAACAAAACCGACTGAAAGTAACGCAAAGATGAATCGTATGCTTCTCAACATCGCTGACCTCCTGCAATGGATTGATGATTTAGCTCCTTGGAAAAATCAAGATCGACTTGCGATCTTGCCAGATTTTCTCTAGCCCAAGCGTTCACGCCTGGGTGTGACGATGAACCGTCCTAGCGGCAGCCCCATTTATGGGCTTTGCCAGTGAATCTCGGTGCGCGCTTGGCTGGGCCAAGCCCAAAAGCCTCCTGAAGAAGTCTGTCGGAAAAATCCCGTAGGGATGCGATGTTTATAGAAAGGACCCAGGCCCCACGCGAGGAGCCCATTTATGGGCGGAAGGCATTCGGTTTCGCTCCTAAAGGAGCTTCCAGATCTCAATTCGGTCTGGTGTTCTATAAACATTTCGCCGCTACGCGGTTTCTACCGCAGCCTCCTGAAGTCAGGAGGCTAAAAATCGAATCTTCTTTGACGCACCCAGGCGTGAACGCCTGGGCTA
>WNFT01006353.1_pt1 | contig 10406 bp, 10 predicted proteins | sample 5400191 | NCBI WGS metagenome assembly WNFT01 (sample SAMN13153359, study PRJNA577476) | soil metagenome | isolation source: 80 cm saprolite under Madrone tree | place: USA:California | collected 2016-06-14 | reverse complement strand
CGGCGGCTGGATCGCGGCGCGCCGCCTGAGATCCCGCCCGCCGACTCCTGGATCAGGGACTGATTAGATGGGGGGCCACGAAATGGCCCCCCATACCCCCCAGCCTTCGGAGCGACCCGGCGAAGCCGTGCCGCTCCTCTAGACCGCGCCAGCCTTTGGGGCCACGAAATGGCCGCCCATTCGGTTAGATCTTCAGGGCCGCGAGGACTTTGCGGGCCTGGTTCAGGTGGTCGATGGTGTGCAGGCGCAAGAAGACGGCGTAGGCCTTCCAGTCGATCTCGTCCTCCCACGCCAGCGGCACCGTGACGCCGTCGGTCGCCGGCGCGTTCATGACGACGACGACGCGCGCGCGCACGGCGGTGGGGAAGCCGTCGGGCGCGCGGGCGAGGTCGGCGACGATGTCGGCGTGGACGCGCCCGAGGTCGTCGAGCACCGCCGCCCACGGGCGCCCGAGCGGATCCTTCGACTGCAGCGACGCGGAGATCGGCGGGCCCACCGGCCGGTGGCCGGCGAGCAAATCGCGGAGCTCGTCGCGCGACGGGCGGTGTGTCTCCACGACGTGGTCGGCGATCTCGTGCAGGCTCCACTCTGCCGGCCAGGCGCGGCGCGCCGCGCGCGCGGGATCGGCGGCCCGAAGGAGCTTCTCCAGGCTCTCGAACGCCTGCGTCACGCGGCGGCGGATGACCGGCGTCGGCGCCAGCGTACCGTTGTCGCGGAGGTAGTCACGCGCGCGCGCGCGGAGCGCGGCCTCCACCTCGGGTGCGACGACGCTCATCGATCGTCGTGGGGGGCCCCGATATGGCCCCCCAGCCTCTTCAAGCGAAGGGGGCTACGCCCCCCTCGGACTCCCCCGGCCACCGCTCGGACGCGCCCCGGCGCAGCCGTGGCGCGCCTCGGGCTTGACCCAGGATGTCTCATCGGCGGCCGTCGCTAGGCGTCGGGATCTGCAGGAACGGCACCGCGCTGGAGCTGCCGAGCGTGTACTGGGGCAGGCGGCCGTCCCAGCGCGCCAGGTACTGCTGCTGAATGAGGACCGGCGTCAGCGAGGCGGCCACGCGCGAGTTGTACGCCGCCTCCGCGTCGCCCTTGAGCCGTAATGCTTCGGCCACGCCGCGGGCCTCCTCCCGCGCGGCGTCGCCCCGGCCCTTCGCGCTCGCCGCCGCGATCTCGGCCTGGCGCTGGGCCTGGATCAGCTCGTAGCGCTTCTGCTCGGCCTTCTGCTCCTCGATCTGCTTGGCCTCGATGGCCTTCTCGTAGTTGGCGTCGAAGCGGATGTTGGCCAGCGAGGCTTCCTTCAGCTCGACGCCGTACTTGGTCAGCCACTGTGTGATGCCGCTCTGCACGTCGGACTTGATGGCCTGCCGCCGCACCAGGATCTCTGCCGCGTTGTGGGTGGCCGTCTGCGCCTTGAGGACCTCCTGCGCGGCCGGGTCGATGATGACGCTGGAGTAATTGAGGCCGATGGACTTGTAGACTTCGGGCGCGCGGTCCGGTACCAGGCGGTAGTTCAGCACCATCTCCACATGGACGGCCTGGAGATCCTTGGAGGCGGCGTCGTAGCGCGTGGTGTGCTTCTGCACGCGCGTGTCCATGATCACGATGTCGTAGAGCGGGTTCCAGACGACGTTGAGTCCCTCGCGCAGCGGCACCGGCTCGACCTCGCCGAAGAGCACCTTCACGCCGACCTGGCCGGCCGGGATGATGCGGAAGATGGAAAAGAGCACGATGAGCGCGGGGATGCCGATGGCGACGGCGAGGATGGCGCGCGGAACGATCTCCGCCAGCGCCGTCGGCAACAGCCGGCGCTGCCGTTGTACCGTCACGTACAGCGCGTAGCCCACCACGAACACGATCGCGGCGAACACCAGCTTGCCCATCGCCCCCTCCTAACCCGTCGTTAGCGTCCCCCTCGCCGCCGCTCCGCCGCCCGCTCGGCCTCCAGACGCTCGAGCGCGACCTCCGAGTGGTCGGCGAACGTCATGGCCGCCGCCAGCGCGCGGTGCCCGGCCCGCTCGGCGATGAGCCGGTGCATCGTCTGCGCGATACGGCGGTAGGCCGGGTGGCCCTGCGGCGCGCTGCGCAGCTCGATGAGGTGCATCGCCTCCCGCGCGTTCATCTCCATGTAGAAGCGCAGCCGGTACGCCATGGCCACGGCGTAGGGCGCCACCTCGACCAATCCCGCGGCCGCGATCGCGTCGTGCAGCGCGGCCGAGGCGTCGAGGGATCGATGCCAGCGATCCTCGACGCGCGCTTCGACGATGGCCTCCGGCATGACCGACCCGTGCTGCGGCGACAGCCGCTGCCACTCGAGCGTGAGCAATCGATGCCGCTGCAGGTCGCGGAACGCGCCGTAATCGCCGAGGACGTCGAACCGGTATGCCGTTCGCTCGAACGCGCGTCCCGGCCGATGTCGCCGATTCGTCCGCTGGCCGACGTACGCCTCGAGGACGGCCCGGCGCTCGCCCTCCGTCATCTTCTGCGCGATCTCGAGCAGTCGATCATCCGGAACGTCCGAGACGGCGTAGAGCGCCGCCGCCACGACCTTCACCTCGCCGTCCGGATCGAAGTCGGTCAGCGTGACCTCGTCGCGAGGCGTCGCGCCCTCCTCCGCCAACAGGGCGGCGGCGACGCGGGACGTCGTCCGGCGCGTCTCGTCCAGGTAGGACGACCACGCCCCGCCGCGGTCGAGGAGGTCGACGCGCCGGAGAAAGGCCGGGATCACCTTGCGAAGCTCCACGAGCATCATGTCCGCGTACGCCCGCACCTCCAGCAGCGGATGGGCGCGCATGCGAATCAGTAGATTTTCGTAGGCCTGCCCGGTGCCGTAGATTCCGACGTTCGAGGTCGTCGCCGCGGGCAGCAGCCCGCGCAGCGTGTCGAGCGCCTTCGCACGGATGCTCATGCGGTACGCGGCGTCCGAGGTCTGCGCGTCCCGCGGGAAGCGATCGGCGAAGTGCTGGCGGAGGATCGGCAGCAGCTCGCGATAGGTGTCGAACATCGCGTCGAGCGTTCCGACGTACCGGTTGCGAAGATCGCCCTCCAGCTCACGCGGGACGTGATACCGGTACCGGCCGTCGACGAGGTCGTCGTAGGGGACGTACCGCGTCGACTGCTCGAGGTAGGCGGCGAGCCGTCCCCACTCGAGCACCTTCGTCAGGATGTTCGAGGCCCCCTCGCAGGCGAGGTGCACGCCGCCGAGCTGCGCGACGGAATCGTCGCCGTACTCGAAGAACATCCGGCCGTAGAGCTCGTCGGCGCGCTTCGTGTCGAACGGCGCGGCCGGCGCCCCTGCGAGCGTGCCGCTCGTCAGGAACTCGTCGAGGAAGAGTCGGCGGAGGGACTTCGGCGAGCGCGAGTAGCGGGCGAAGAGCGCGCCCTTCACGACCTCGGGAAGATTGACGAGCGCGAACACGGGACCGTCGAGATTCGTGAAGTACGGCGAGAGGGTCGCCCGCTCCTCTGGGCTGAACTGACCGGTCATCCGCAGAGCATCTTAGCCGAGCGCGCGCAGCAGCGCCACCACGGCGACGGCGACGGCGACCGACGCGAGGAGGTTCACGCCGCGTGCGGCGAGGACGAACACGACGGCGGCGCCCCAGAGCGGCGGATGCGCGAGGCCGAGCGCCAGCCGGCCGTCGCGCACGAGCACCAGCGGCACCGCGAGCGCCGGCAGCACCGCGAGCGGAACCAGCCGCAGCCAGAGGCGCACGCGCGGCGGCAGCGGCCGGCGGGCGAGCGCCAGGAACATCGGCGCGCGCGTCAGGTACGTGGCCACCGCCATTCCGCCGATCACGAGCCACACGCGGCTCACTGATCGTCGTGGGGGGCCCCGACATGGCCCCCCACACCCCCCAGCGCTCGGACGCGCCCCGGCAAAGCCGTGGCGCGCCTCGATGACACATGGCTCATCGCAGCTGGATGACGGGGACGACGGACATGCCGGGCACGAGCAGCGTCTCGCCCTGCTGGCCGGGCTCGAGCACCAGCTTGACGGGGATGCGCTGCACGACCTTCACGAAGTTGCCGGAGGCGTTCTCGGGCGGCAGCAGCGAGAACCGCGAGCCCGTGCCGCTCTGGATCGAGTCCACGCGAGCGCGGAGCACGAGCCCCGGATGCGTGTCCACCGAGATGGTGGCGGGCTGGCCCGGGCGCACGTGGGTGAGCTGTGTCTCCTTGTAGTTCGCGACCACCCAGACGTTGGCCACATCCACGACGGCGAGCAGCGGCTGGCCCGGCTGCACGGTCTGGCCCACCTCCACCGTGCGGCGCGTGACGCGGCCGGAAACGGGCGCGGCGATCGTCGTGTATTCGAGGTTCAGCTCGGCCTCGCGCAACGCCGCGCGCGCCTCGGCCAGTTGCGCCTCGGCGCTCGCCGCCTCCGCGCTGCGCACGGTCACCTCGCCGCGCCGGCTGCGGGCGTCGCCGAGCGTGTGCTCGGCCTCCTCGCGCTGCCGGCGCGACTGCGCGAGCACGACCTCCTGCGTGGCCACCTCGGCCTCGGCCTGGGCCACCTCGGCGTGGGCGACGTCGAGCCGCTGCCGCGCCGCCTCCAGCGCCGAGCCGGCCGTCTTGAACGCGTTGTCCGCGTGGTCGAAGTCCTGACGCGCGACGAGCTTGCGCTCGAGCAGCTCGGCGGTGCGCCCGCGGTCGAGGCCCGCGCGGTCGAAGTCCGCCTGGCGCGCCGCGACCTCGGCCTGTGCGGCCTGCACAGCGGCCGCCCGCGCACGCAGCTTGCTGCGGCGCTCGTCGAGCGCGCGCGCGGCGCTGTCGATGCCGAGCACGGCCCGCGCCGCCGACGCCTCGGCGACGCCGACCTGGCTGCGCGTGGTGCCCTCGGTCATGGGAACGCCGGCGGCGGCCGCGCGCAGGCGACCCTGCGCGGTGGCCAGCGCCGCGCGGGTCTGGTGGACCTTGACCTCGAGATCGCGCGGGTCCAACCGCACGAGCGGCGCGCCCGCGGCCACCTCCTCGTTGTCGCGCACGAGGATCTCGAGCACGGTGCCGCGCACGCGCGTGCTCACCGGCGAGACGTGGGTCTCGACGAACGCGTCGTCGGTCGAGATGTGGCGGTCCCAGTACCGCCAGAGCCGGATGCCGTACACGGCCGCGCACAGGGCGACGACGCCGAGGGCGACGAACGCATACGTGCGTCGGCGCCGCCGCCACGCGTCGAGGCGGCGGAAGACGTCCACACGCTCGATGACGCTCACGGCCGCGCCGCCTTCCGGTCGGCGCGGTGACCGAGCCGGGCCGACAGAATGGCCGCGGTGGCCTTGACCTCCGCGGCCAGCGCGCGCAGGCGCGGGCGCACGCGGTCGGTGGGGCCGCCGATCGCGCACCCGCCCGCCACGCGGCCGTGGCGCTCGAAGATCGGCGCCGCGATCCCGGACGCGCCCGGGACCAGCTCCTCGATGGTCACGCAGACGCCGGTCTTCCGGACGTCCTCCAGCGACGCGCGCAGGGCAGGCAGGCTCGTCACCGTGCGGTCGGTGTGACGCGAGAGGGACAGCGACTTCAGGATCCCGTCGCGCTCCCGCGCGGGCAGGAAGGCGAGGATGGCCTTGCCGATCGCGGTGGCGTGCAGCGGCCGCCGATCACCGACACCGCCCGCGTACCGGATGATGTGATCGCTGTCCACCTTGTCCACGAACACGATGGACGTGTGGTCGCTGGAGAGCGTTCCCAGGAAGACGGTCTCGCCCGTCCGACGCATCAGGTCCACCACCGCCGGGCGCGCCGCCTCCATCAGGGCGTTCGCGGTCGGCACGGCCGCCCCGAGGTCGACCGCGCTCCGCCCGAGCCGGTATTCGCCCGCGCGCCCCTGAGCGAGGTAGCCGCGCGCCGTGAGCGCGCGCAACAACGGCAACAGGCTGCTCTTCGGCGCCTCCAGCTCGGCGCTCACGTCTCGCAGGGCCAGGCCCTCGGGACTCACCGCCAGCAGCTCGAGAATGTCCACCACGCGGTTGGCGGCGCGGTGCCCCGCGTCGCCCGACGTTCGGATACCGGAACCTCGTTCCGTATTCGGCACGCCGGGAGTATACCCGAAACCGCGGCACGACGCGCACGCAGTGAGAGGCGGACGCGCGACTTCCGTCGCGGGACGCCGCCGGTGGGCCCAGGAGCCTGTCGGAGTATCGAGGGGTTTAGAGGAGCGCCCCAGCTGTGCCGGGGCGCTCCGAACGTTGGGGGGTTGGGGGGCCATTTCGGGGCCCCCCATTTACCCAGGCGGCCTAGATGACTCGCTCGGCGCGCAGCGCCGCGATCTCGCTCGCCGACATCCCGAGCAGGCCGGACAGCACCTCGTCGGTGTGATGGCCGAGCGCGGCGCCCGCGTGGGTGATGCGGCCGGGCGTGAGCGAGAGCTTGGGCGTGACGCCGGGCTGCGGCAGCGCGCCGATATCGGACGGGACGTCGACGATCATCTCGCGGGCGCCGTAGTGCGGGTCGGCGAAGATGTCGGCCATGCTCATGACCGGCGAATGCGGGATGTCGTGCGCGTGCAGCTCGTCCATCGCCTTGTCGAACGGGCGCGCGGCGAACCAGCGCCGCGCCATCTCGAGGATGATGTCGATGTGCTTCGGCCGCTCCGTCGCGCCGGCGAAGCGCGGGTCTCTCGGCAGATCCGACTCGCCGAGCATGACGCACAGGCGCTCGAAGAGGTGCTGGGCGGGCGCCGTGAACACGATCCAGCGATGGTCCTGCGTCTCGAAGGCGCCGCCCGGCCAGCCGGCGTGCTGCAGGCCGCCACGCTCGCGCACCACGCCCTGCCGGCCGTAGAACGTCGTCGTGAATTCCATGATGCGGAACGCCGACTCGTAGAGCGCGGCGTCGATCCACTGCCCTTCGCCGGTGGCGTCGCGGTGGCGCAGCGCGGCCATCACGCCGAACGCGGTGAAGAGCCCGGTGAGGTAGTCGGGATAGACGGGCGTGGGGCGCGCGGGCGGGCGGTCGGCGTGACCGCTGACGTACCACGTGCCGCCGAACGCCGAGCCGATGGCCGCGTAGCCGGGCCCCTGGCGCAGCGGGCCCGTCTGGCCGAACGCGGTGATGCGCGCCATGACCAGGCGCGGGTTGAGCGCGCGCAGCGTCTCCCAGCCGAGGCCCCACTTCTCCAGCACGCCCGGGCGAAAGTTTTCGAGCACGACGTCGACCCTCGCAACGAGGCGCCGCACGATCTCTTGTCCCTTCGGCGTGCGGAGATCCAGCGTCATCAGCTTCTTGTTGCGGTTGTCGACGGCGAACCAGTAGGAGACGCCGTCCTCGCTCGGGCCGAGGCGGCGGAGGTCGTCGCCCTTGCCCGGCATCTCCGTCTTGATGACCTCGGCGCCGAACTCGGCCATGAGCGTGCCGCAGAACGGACCCGCGACCACCTGCGCCAGCTCCAGCACCCGGATGCCGTCCAGCGGCCGTCGCGTCTGCATGACCGCGTGAGTCTACAACTTCCAGCACGGAGGTGTACTATCCCCGCGAGGAGAGAACGCCATGCCCTACACGCGCATCTCGGCCGACTGCCACATCGATCTGCCCATGCTGCCGCCGGACATCTTCACCGCCAATGCCTCGGCGGCCATGAAAGACCGGATGCCGTACGTCACCGACGGGCCCGATGGTCCGTACTGGACCTGCAAGAACGGCGGCTCCTTCGGGCTCCTCTGCGGCGTCGGTCCCGCCGGGCAGAAGCTCGTGCCCGGCCAGAACCACCGCGTGGACGCCATGGCCGCCACCGGCCTCTACGAGGACGGCAAGAAGGGCGTGCTGCGGCCCTCGACCCCGGCCCTGCGCGCCAAGGACATGGACCGCGACGGCGTGCAGGCCGAGGTGATCTTCGGCATCCTCGGCGCCGCGACGCGGCTGAACGATCACGAGGCGGCGACGGAGATGTTCCGCATCTACAACGACTGGCTGGTGGACTTCTGCAAGCACGACCCCACGCGCTTCATCGGCCTGGCGTGCCTGCCCTACGGCGACATCGACGCGGCCGTCAAGGAGATCTACCGCGTCGGCCGGCTCGGGCTGCGCGGCATGGAGCTGTCGTGCTCGTGGGACATGGAGCCCATGTGGCATCCGATGTGGGAGCCGCTCTGGCAGGCGGTGAACGACGTGAACCTCCCGCTGCACTTCCACACCTTCCCGTCGCTGCCGCCCGGCAAGATCGACGAGCAGAAGGGGCTGATCCGTCGGGCCGCCTTCTTCACCGCGGTCTCGAGCTTCCAGCTGAACCTGGTCAATATCCTGTCCGCCGTCATCGGCCGCGCTGTCCTCGAGCGCTATCCGAACATCCGGATCTCGTTCGGCGAGAGCGGCATCGGCTGGATCCCCTACGCGCTCGATCGCATGGACTACGAGTGGGAGGACCGCTTCCGCGACCTCGGCCTCAAGATGAAGCCCAGCGACTACTGGCGCCGCCAGTGCAAGGCGACGTTTCAGTACGACCGCATCGGCACCAAGCTGATCGAGGACATGGGCGTCGAGACGCTGATGTGGGGCTCCGACTACCCGCATCCCGACGGCGTCTGGCCCGAGTCGTCGAAATACATCGCCGAGCAGTTCGGCCACCTGCCGGCCGACGTCACGCACAAGATCACGTGCGAGAACGCGGGGAAGTTCTACGGGCTGATCTAGGCGGGGCGCGATGATGAACCTCCTGCGCCCGAACGAGCGCGATCTCGTCGTCGACGGACGACGCCTGCGCCTGCTGGACTGGGGCGGCGACGGCCGCCCGCCCCTGCTCCTGCTGCACGGCTTCACCGGCCACGCGCACGCCTGGGACACGCTCGCCATCGCCCTGCAGCCGCACTTCCACGTGATGGCGCTCGACGCGCGCGGTCACGGCGACAGCGATCCCGCCGACGTCTACGACGCCGCCGGCTCGTTCCGCGACCTCGCGAGCGTCGTCGACCAGCTCGGCCTGCGCGCCCTCACGCTCGTCGGGCTGTCGATGGGCGGGCGGAGCGCGATGTACTTCGCGGCCAAGCGCCCCGAGCTCGTGGATCGCCTCGTCGTCCTGGACATCGGACCCGAGATCAGCAAGAAGGCGAGCGCGCCCTCGTCCGGACCGCCCGAGCCCGAGACGTGGGAGTCGATCGAGCAGGCGGCGCGGCACCTGCTGCGCGGCAACGCCTACCCGGGCATCCACTATTACCGCTGGGTGGCGTCGTCGAGCCTGCGCGCGCGCGAGGATGGCCGGCTCGTCTGGAAGTGGCATCCGTCGATCAAGGAGCGCCGCGTGATGGGCGACGTCGACTGGTGGGCGACCCTCCGCGAGATCAAGGCGCCGCTGCTGCTGCTGCGCGGCGCCGAGAGCATGGTGCTCGACGCCGACGTGGCCCAGCGCATGGCACGCGAGCTGCCGCGCGGCACGCTCGTCGAGATCCCGCGCGCCGTCCACACGCTGCACGAGGACAACCCCGAAGCGGTCCTCGACGCGCTGCGCGCATTCCTGAAATTCTGACCACAGCGAGGCGACCATGAAGATCGTGTTCTTCGACGAGTTCAAGCTGGGCGTGCTGAAGGGCGATTCCGTCGTCGACGTCTCACGCGTGGTGCAGGACATTCCGCACCTCGGGCCGCAAGACATCATCCGCGGCGTGATCGAGCGCTGGGGCGAGTTTCGCCCCAGGCTCGAGGCCGCCGCCGCCCAGGAGCGCGGGGTGCCGCTCGACCGCGTGAAGATCCGGCCGCCGCTGCCGAAGCCGACCAACATCGTCTGCATGGCCGTGAACTACATGGAGGACGGCACCCGCAGCGAGCCGGCGCCCATCAACGCCTTCCTCAAGTCCCCCTCGGCGATCATCGGCGACGGCGACACGATGGTGCTCCCGGACGTGCCGGCCACGATCTTCGAGGGCGAGGCCGAGATGGCCGTGATCATCGGCAAGCGCGCCTCGCACGTGAGCGCGGCCAACGCGATGAGCTACGTGTTCGGCTACACCAACTTCATCGACGGCTCGGCGCGCGGGCTCCTGCCACCCGGCAACACCTTCTACCAGATGAAATCCCGCGACACCTTCGCGCCGCTCGGGCCCTGGCTCGTGACCGCCGACGAGATCGCCGACCCGCATCAACGGCAGATCAGGCTCTCGGTGAACGGGACGGTAAAGCAGAACTTCAACACCAACGACATGGCGCACAAGATCCCGCGCTGCATCGAGTGGGTCACCTCCATCCACACGCTGGAGCCGGGCGACGTGCTGGCCACCGGCACCAACCATCGCGGGCTGAGCGGACTTCAAGATGGCGACGTCGTCGAGGTGGAGACGGAAGGTCTGGGCACGCTGCGCTTCAACATTCGCGATGCGCTGAAGCGCACGTGGGACCGTGAGACGCGCCTGGATCGGCAGCAGAAGGGTCAGGAGGGGACGACGCCGCAACTCAGCGGCAAGCACGCGCCGGCGAAGAAGGACTAG
>WNFT01006351.1_pt1 | contig 10408 bp, 8 predicted proteins | sample 5400191 | NCBI WGS metagenome assembly WNFT01 (sample SAMN13153359, study PRJNA577476) | soil metagenome | isolation source: 80 cm saprolite under Madrone tree | place: USA:California | collected 2016-06-14 | reverse complement strand
AAATTCCCGGCGCGCGCGAGTGTGCGGTAGAATTACGCAGTTTTTCCAAGAGCGGCGGTTTCACTGGCGTGCGCTGCGGGTTTACGGTCATGCCGAAAACGTTGCTTGCCAAAACAGAGTCCGGGAAAAAAATGCCACTGCATCCGCTTTGGCATCGGCGCTGGAGCACCAAGGCGAACAGTGTGAGTTATCCGGTGCAGCGTGGCGCGGAAGCGCTTTATACGCCGGAAGGCTGCGAGCAAGTTCGCGCGCTCGTTGAGCATTACATGGGTAACGCGCGGATCTTGCGCACGGCCGCCGCAGAAGCTGGTATGACAGCATTCGGCGGAATAAACGCGCCCTACATCTGGGTCAAAACGCCGGACGGCCTGACGAGCTGGCAAATGTTCGATCGCATGCTGCGAGATTTGAACGTGGTGATCACGCCCGGCAGCGGCTTCGGCGCACAGGGAGACGGGTATTTTCGCATTTCCGCTTTCAACAGCCGGGATAACGCTGAGGAAGTGGCGCGGCGTCTGGAGAGATTGTGCTGATATTAATTCTGTAGCCGCCGCCCTCTGGGCGGCGCGGCGCGCGTTCGTTAAAGGCATCAGCGCAGCGCTTCCCAGAGGGAAGCGGCTACAGGCTCGAATCCTCCCTTGTCCACTGAGTCAACGCGCGTAACGTTCCCGTTTTGAAAAATCAGAGTGTCCGCTACGAAACAAAATATACCGCAGCTTTATCGCTTTTGTTTCTTGATGCTGGGTGACGCGCACAAGGCGCAGGACGTTTTTCACGCAACGTTACGTGAGGCGGCGGCGCGCGCGGCCCAGGGGGAACTGCCAGACGAGCGATTTTGGCTTTTTCGCGACGCGCGCTGGCGTTGCCTGGAAGCAAGCGAAACCGATTTGCAAGCCGAGCCCGTCGGGCTCGACGAGCATGACATAGGTCCGGAGGCCCCTTCAAAAATTGAGCAACTCGATCCCACGCAGCTCGCAATTTGGATTTCCTGTGCACGCGATCCTCAGAGAACTGCCCTGGCACTTTTTTATCTCGATGAATTCGATTACCGCGAAATTCTTAACCTGACGGAACTCAAGCTAGGCGAGCTTTCGCGGCTACTGGAGCTGGGGCGGCGACAATTTCAAGCCTGGCTGTACGCAATGCTTCCTCAAAAGCCGAACTTGAACGTATGAAGACGCCGCGGTTATCGCGCCGGCAACGGGATCTTCTGAATTGTGCGCCGACTAGTGAGGAGCGGATGCGCGACCGGCCCATGCGCGCCGTAATGTCTCGTGCAGGCAAGTCCAGCGAATTTGTAAATCAACAGAACTTCGATCGCGCAGTGGCGGCACTGATTCGCGCAATCCCTATTCCGCCAGAGACCGCCGAATGGTTCTCCACTGACCTCATCTCGCCTTCCAAATGGACGTGGAAAAAAACCGTGCGGAACCCAGCCGTCCTCGCGATCGGGCTCGCACTTATCGTAATCGCCGGAGTGCTCGTCTTCCAGTTTGTTGCACGACTAAATGATTTTCCCGGATCCGCAACCGCGCGGAAATTATTGGCGATTGCCGGCTCGACACGATCGGTCCTTCTCGATCCAGTAAACGCGGACGTGGGAACGTTGAGCGATCTGTTTTTTATGAAACATGGACTTGAACATTACGATGTTCCGCCGGAATTCGCCGATTTTCGCACGATCGGCTGCCGGGTTTTCGAGGACGATGAGTCGCAACGGATCGCCCAAATCTGGGTTGCCGAGAAACGCATGCAGTTTTTTCTTTTCCCAGCGGAGAGGAATGCCAAGACCGGCGCTGTATTAAAGTTCCCGGGGTGGCGGTACGTTCATCAAGAAAACTGGATTGGCGCAGTTACTCAACGCAACGGCGTCTGCTTCATGGCCGCGCTGCGCGGCCGGGAAAAAGACCTCACCCCATACATTCCGAAGACGAAACAGTAAGTTCAGGTTCCGTTGACATGTCGCGACGTGCGATTGAATCTTCTGGCCCGATTTAATGCCAGGGTAGCTCAGCGGTAGAGCAGGGGACTCATAAGCCCTTGGTCGGGAGTTCAATTCTCCCCCCTGGCACGTCGATTTTGCGTTGCGGATTTCCGGTTGTGCAATGGTTGAATGTTCGACGTTGAGCGCCTGCCGCACCGTAGCGTTGCGAAGGCGGTTTTGAGCGTCGAAGGTCTGAGGCACGCGCTCGCCAGCGTCCGCGTCATGAATGACGAAAACATTCTCGACAAGCTTTTCGCGGGCGGCAATTCCTATTGGCTGACGCGTTTTGTCATTCTGCGGTTGCTCGGGTTTGTTTATGCGATCGCATTTTTGGTAGCTGCACAGCAACTCGTGCCGCTTATCGGCGAGCACGGATTAACACCGGCGAATCATTTTCTTACCGCCATCCAGACCCAGGTTGGCTCGCGAACGGCCGGAATGCTGCGAGTCCCCACGCTCTTTTGGTTTGAAAACTCGGACAGTGCGCTGTCGATCTTTGCCTGGACAGGTTTCGGTTTGTCGCTGGTCGTTCTGGGCGGCTACGCGAACGCAATTATTCTCAGTATTCTCTGGGCGATGTACTTGTCGATCGTCCATATCGGGCAAATCTGGTACGGTTACGGCTGGGAAATTCAACTCCTAGAGACCGGATTTTTGTCGATCTTTCTCTGCCCATTGATCGATGGGCGCCCTTTTCCGAGATGCCGTCCGCCGATCCTTGTTTTCTGGCTTTTTCGCTGGCTCGGTTTTCGGATCATGATCGGCGCTGGCTTGATCAAGCTACGTGGCGACTCCTGCTGGCGCGGCCTTACTTGCCTTTACTATCATTACGAAACGCAGCCGATCCCCAACCCGATCAGTCGCTATTTACATTTCGCCCCCCACTGGTTTCACAAATTCGGTACCGCTTGGAATCATTTTATCGAACTGGTCGTGCCATGGTTCTCATTCGGTCCACGCACCGCGAGGCACATCGCCGGTGTCTTGCTCGTCAGTTTTCAAATCGTTCTCATCATTAGCGGCAACCTCTCCTTTTTGAACTACGTCACCATCATTCCGTTCCTCGCCTGCTTCGATGATACATTTCTGCGCCACTTTCTGCCGGCGACACTCGTCAGGCGCGCCGAAGGCGCGGCTCAGAAATCGAGACCGTCGCGCATCAACAACACAATCGCCATCGTATTGGCGGTCCTGGTTGCCTATCTGAGCATCGCGCCGGTGCTCAATCTGGTTTCCGGGCGGCAGCTGATGAATTACTCCTATGATCCGCTCGATCTGGTAAACACGTATGGCGCGTTCGGCACGGTCGGCCGCGAACGCGACGAAATTATTTTCGAAGGAACGACTGACGCAACAATTACCGGCGACACTAAATGGAAGGAATACGAATTCAAAGCCAAGCCGGGTGATCCGAACCTGCGCCCGCCGTTCGTCGCGCCGTATCAACCAAGAATCGATTGGCAAATCTGGTTCGCCGCCATGGCCTCACCTGCCGAATATCCGTGGACGCTGCATTTTGTTTGGAAACTTCTACACAATGATCGTGGCACGCTCTCGCTCCTCGCGAATAATCCCTTTCCGAACGAGCCGCCTCGTTACATTCGCGCGCGACTCTATCGTTACCAGTTCGCGCCACTGGGCGAATCAGCGTGGTGGAAACGCGAACCAATCGGTGAATGGCTTCCGGCTCTTTCGAGCGATGATGCTCAATTACGTCGCCTGCTCACCGCGATGGATTGGCTCGATTAATGGAATCGATCTCTTCGCGCCGTCTACAGAGCGCGCGCCTTCAACCACGCGATCGTTTCGCGTAGCATGCGGTAGCCAAAATGCCCTTGCGGCACGCGGAGCAGCTCCGATCCATGCCATTGCTGCTGAATTTTCTCAACATCTGCCGGCCGGGAAATTAAATCGAATTCGCCCGCGACAAACAGCACGCGGTCAGCGTCACACAGCGGTTGGTTGTACATTGGCGAGCTGAGATGATAATGCCGCGCCACGAGCGATGGCTCGATGCTCGCGCGGCGGAGTTCGCGTCGCATGAACCGTGCGGCGGGGCTTTCCCAGATCGCGTGTTCGACGTTTACAATCGGCGCCATCAAAGCAACGAAACGAAAATCGCGCTCAACCATCGCCAGAAGCGCGCCGATCCATCCGCCATAACTCGTGCCGAGTACGCCAAACTCCTGGCAGCCGCGCTTACGCAATGCTGCCATCAACTGCCGCACCTCGATCACGCCTTGGCGTAGCCCCTCGGCGTTGCGAATGAGATCGGCTGTGATTGCGAGTTCGCCGTTCCAGTAGCCTCGCGGGACACGCGAATAGTGATAGGGAAGGTGGACGAAGCACGCATTCCAGCCGAGTTCGTTAAGACGCGCAGCACAGCGGCGATACCCAATGTGACTCGCGGACATGAGCGCGTGCAGCATGAGAACCGTCGGTGCATTCCAGCCGTGTGGGCATGGGAAGAAATCCGCGCGCGCGACATTGTTGGCAGGAAAATTTGTAATGATCGGGCTGCGCCAGGTAATTGTTGGGCCGGGTCGATCGCCGATTGCACTTGCAATTTCAGCGCCGTTTGGCACGGCGTAAAAATTCTTAGCTGTGAGCTTTTCGCACGCCGACACATAACGTGCCATCTCATCGCGACTCCGCGCGTGCAGACGATGGCGCGACTGGAGCAGATTTATCGACGCGCACATAAGCAAATCGACGCCGCTCGCGGCGAAACGCCCGAGCTTGCCAGCTCGAGCCCTTGGAGTTTCCGGCCTATGCAAAGCTGCTGATTTCTCGACGGATAATTTCATTCGGCCATACGTTCTCTCGGTGGATGCGGCAGATCGTCAGGTGCGAGCGAAAATTTTTTGTGCAACTCAGCATACAGAAGGCGGAACGCCGTAGCTAATTCGCGCTCGATGCATGCGCGTGCGGCGGATTTTTCCAGATCAGGAAAAGGCGGGATGGCATCGCCAAACGCGATCCAGATCGGCGTACGCCGCAGCGGCAGCCAGCTTTTCTTCGAGTACAGCCGATCGCTGCCGACAATGACGCATGGCAGGATCGGAGCGCCGGCGATGTGCGCGAGCGTCGAGGCCCCCGGTCGGAGGGGCGCGCCTTCCAGCAGCGAGCCTGTGCCATCGCGGATGCCACCCTCGGGAAAGAGACCTACAATGCGCCCGTGCTTCAGCCGCTCAATCGCGCTGTGGATGGTTTTGCGGTCGGCGCGATGTCGATCCGCCGGGAATGCATCGACGGCTCGCAAAAGAAATCCGACCAGCGGAAGTGGAAAGAATTCGGCCATGGCCATCCAATCGATTTTGCGCCGCACCACTGATGAAATGATAAACGGATCGAAATGGCTGATGTGATTTGCTACCAATAGAAATCCGCCATCGTGATTTGCGTTTTCCCGCCGCACAACGCGAACGCGCGCAACACATGCAAACAGCAATTTCATCGAGAGCCGTGCAGCAAGATTGGCGAGTGAATGAAACAGTGAGCGCATCTGATCCAATAGTTTGGCGGAATTAACCGAGTTTGCCGGAGTGAAACGACCAAAGCAAATTGGGGCGATAACCGCGATTTGGTCGCAGTTTTCGAATCTGATGTGAGATGCTCTCACGGACGCGATTTCTTTTATTCGCGGGATTCTTTGTGTTGTTGAGCCCGTTCTCTGCCATCGGCACGGAGGAGCTCGCGAATCCCCCAACGCCGTTACCAGTCAGGGCCGGTGAACAAATTGCGGCCAGCCTTGTCGATTTGATTTTCCTGTTCGATAGGGTAGCGAGCGATCCGCCGACTGCGACTACCCGAAATTATCTTGAGCGAATTTCAAAGCCTTCCTCTCCATTCTGTAGCGATTATCTGGAGTACCGGCGAGGCGCGATCAGTCGCGCTGAACTCGTGAACCGCTTGCCCCATGTGGCGATGATGGGTGACAGCCTTACACAGAATTTCTACATATCCTCGCCGATTAGCCTGTTTTGGCGAGCCAGAACCGAGCGACGCAAGAATTGGTTTCTCGATACCGATCCCGATCCGGCCAGCATTTATAGTGTGTTTGAACGATTGGAAACTTTTACGCCGGTGGTCGCTACAGAATACAATGGCGCCGGGGCTCTCGTCGCGCCCAGACCGGCCGGCGAAGGCATCCGTAGAAGAATTGTCCGAACACGCAATCTTGCTGGACAAGCGCGTCAGATTTTGCGCAAGAAAAGATTTCCGGATTTGATCCTGATTTGGATTGGACACAATAATCTCGACTGGGCGGAAGGACTTTCTACAGCCGAACGTGCGCATTCGGAAAGGCGCTTGGCAGAAATAACTGCGAAGTTTCGACAAAATTACACCGAACCGCTGCAGTCTCTGATCGAGCGCGCAAAAAGAGAAAACCACAACGTGGTGATCGTCGTCTTTGGGCTGGCGAATATTGACGCATTCTTCAAAGCAAGGAAAAAGGCGGAGGCGCTTCACACGAGAAATCGGGCGCTCTACCCGTATTTTGAAAGCGGCTATCGCAGTTTCGAGTCTCTGCAGCCGCCGTATCAGAAAAACATGGTCAGGCTGAGCTTCATGCTGAATGCCGAGATGCGAGCGATGGTCGGCAGTCTGAACTACGACCTGAAAGACTATCGTAATATTCGCGTGCAGTACTCCGATGCATTAACAAAAGTGGATTTTAGCCGCTTGGAGCTGATTAATCCCGTAGATGCGTGGCATCCCTCAGTTCAAGGACACAAGGCTCTGGCTGACGCCGCCTTCAGCGCGATCCGCCCAAGTCTCGCGTTTCTGGGAGTGGGACAAACGCCGATGTTCAATCATCGAGTTGTGTTCAAAAATCACCGCACACCGGTTGCAGCAGTTTCTCCACGGTGACGCAATCGCGTCACACGCGGAATGAATGGCGAATGTTTAATGACAAAACAATGCCCCGCCTTCGCGCAGCTACGGCGTGGCAGACCAAATCCGAATGACGAAAACTTGTCCGGCGGCTTTCGTCCAGGCATCGCGATGAAGACGCAGTCGTCCACATTCAGTTGCGGATGCGTCGGATGATGCGGGCAAGTTTGCCTATCTTATTCTCTTTGATCTTCAGATAAGACGCCGCCCATTCCTCCGACAGTTGGGTGCCTTGCTTTTGAACTGTCGGCGGCGCGATTTCGAAAGCAGACGGAAACGGCACTCCCAAAAATTCGAGAACCCGTCTGGCAGCATCACGGTTGGAAGCGACAACATCTTCATAAAAGAGGACGAGAGGATCAATTTGGTTTTCATGAAAGTAATTTGTCCAGCCTACTTCGCCAGCCACGATACGGTTATACAAGTCATCAATGACGTTGAAATCAAAGCGTGGGATGGCACGCACCTGGGGCTTCTCGCCTGTTTTTTGAGCCCAAACATCTGTCTGCAATGCTATTGCCCAAGAGACTGCTTGCTGGACGCGGTTCCGGCGGCGCATCCAAATGTATTTCGGCCGGTTGAAAACGGCAGCGAGGAGTTGTGATTCATTGAAATTCTTATATGCGGGAATTTCTCGCAACATTTGAACTACGCGATCGAAATAAACCCACATTACTACAAACCCAAAGACTCCATCGGCGGTGGTGTGCTGCTGAAAAATGCGTTCGAGATAGGCGGCGCGAGAGGGACTGTCCCAGCGCTCTTCCCACGTTTCTCCGTACTTCGAAAAAAAATACTCATCCGGCGAGCCTGCGCCTGCACTTTGGAGGATACTGCAAAGCAAGTGTGTGCCGCTGCGTTGGACAGAAGCAACGATGTATGAGATTGCAGGTTTCATTTCCAGGTTGCCGCTGCGATCAACTAGGTCGGCACAAGCTCCCTGCATTTTTTCAGATCGAGTTTGCCGGAAGCGAGGACGGGAATGGATTCGACGCGCTGGACGTGTTTCGGAATCCACAAATTGGGAACACCGGCCTCATGAAGTTTTTTGCGCAGCTGGGCAAGATCGATGTCCACCGCACTGAGGAGCACGAGCGCTTCGCCTTTGGCTTCGTCTTGCACCCCCATGATGGCAATCGGGCGCTCTTCTCTTCCGGAGAAGCCGAGGAGATCGACAATTTTGCTTTCGATTGCTTCATGCGGCACCATTTCTCCGCCAATTTTTGAGAAGCGAGAGAGTCGTCCTTCGATGTAGAGAAATCCATCTGCGTCGAACCGGCCGAGGTCGCCGGTCTTGAGCCAGCCATCCTGCAGCACGTCGGCTGTGCGTTGGGGATCATGCAGATAACCTTCGAAAATGTTTACTCCCCGCAGCCAAAGCATTCCAGTTTCGTGCAGCGAAAGTTTGCGGTCCGTTTCCGGTTCGCGGATTTCCGCAGCGATGCCGGGCGCCATTTTGCCAACGGAGCCTAAACGACTCGATGGTTGCACTTGTTCGCCGGATTTGGTCGGTCGCGGCTCGGGCAGATTTACGCTTACCACGGGCGAAGTTTCGGTCAGCCCGTAACCTTCAAAAACTCTTTGTTTGAAGCGTTCCTCAAAATTCTGCGCGAGATCGAGTGGCAGTTTTTCCGCGCCGGTGATGACGAGGCGCAAACTGCGAAGCTTGTCCGGTTCGACTTTGCGCAAATAACCGCGCAGAAAAGTGGGTGTCGCCAGCAAGAGCGTCAGTTTGTATCGTTCGATCAACGCCGCGTTCTTCGCGGCTTCCAGCGGACTTGGATAAGTCACAATCCGTACCCCTTCGATGAGCGGATACCAAAGCGTGACAGTCGATCCGAAGGTGTGAAAAAACGGCAGCGACGCGAGAATGGCGTCGTCTTTTGTCGCGTCGAGCAATTGCCGGAACTGCGAGACATTTCCGACGACGTTGCGATGGCTGACTACGACACCTTTTGGTTCGCCGGTGCTTCCGCTTGTAAAAAGCAGGACTGCTTCGGTGTGGCCGCCCTTCTTTGGAATTTTCAAAAGCCGCAAAAGCAGACGCGCGGGAAGAAGGATCGACATCATCCACCACAGAATGATTTGAGGTTTCAGTCGCGGCATCAGTTCGTCCAACTTTAAAACGCGTTCCGGCCACGGAAAATCTTTGAGTCGTTCCATGAATTGTGTGGCCGAAACGGCAACCCGCAGGCCGGCGCGCTTGCAGCAAGATTCATTCGCCGCACGTCCCATCGTGAAATTAAGATCAACCGGAACTTTGTCCGCCAGAGTCATTGCGAGATTTGCCACCATCGATCCTTTGCTCGCAGGCAGGACAATGGCGATCCGTTCATCGGGAAATTCTTTTCGAAGATAACGGCTCAATGCCGCCGCGGCTCCGAGCAATTTCGACCGGCTTAACGCGCTGTGATCGAGCCCATCGACAACGGCGGTCGCAAAAGGTCTTTTCTTCAATCCCCGGACGCATGGTTCAGCAAGATGTCGATTTAACGATGGCCGCTGGCTGAAACAAAATTCGCCGAGTTTGAGCAACTCTTCGCGCACGGTCGCGATATCAGCAGCATTCGCTTCGATCGGCTTACCGAACGCAATCGTAACCGGATATGGAATGCGCCTCGGTAGTTTCGTGAAAAATCTTCCGCCTTGGAATGAGAAGATCGAGCCCCAGAGCTGGTCGAGCCAGACCGGCACCACCATCGCATTCGCGTGGCGCGCAATTAATTCGTAACCGCGCCGCAGCCGCAATAACGTCCCGGCGCGTTCCAACTGGCCCTCGGGAAAAAGACATACGACCTCGCCCTCGGCGATTTTTTCCGTCGCAGCGCGAATGGCGGAATGCGAATGTCGCGTATTGATCGGGATACAGCGCAGCAGCCGCAAAAACGGGTGCAGGATCGGTTTGCGATAAAATTCCTCGTCGATGATATAGCGAATCGAGCGAGGGCAGGCGAGCTGCAGAACAATCGCATCCACCCAAGTGATATGGTTAGGCAAGAGCAGAAATCCGCCTTTAGGCAAGCTGTCACTTCCGAGCGCAGTGACTCGATAAAAGCAACGCACCAGCAGCCGCCCGAAGAAATTGAGCGCGCGTTCAGCGGCAGACGTGGAAGCCATTGTTTATCATTTACAATTAACGTGTGGCCATCTGCAATCGGCAACTGGCGGTGGAAGGCGGCATGAAGAAATCGATTAGCGGCGCGAACGGTGCGCTGTTGCTTCTGCTCGGGATCAATCTGTTTAATTACATCGATCGGCAAATTCTGGCCGCGCTCGAGCCTGATATTCGCGCGAGTTTTCTTGCACCCGGCGACGTAAACGCTATGACGAAGACCGGCCTGCTCGGCGACGCGTTTTTCGTAACTTACATGATCAGCGCGCCGATTCTCGGTTTCCTCGCCGATCGGTTCTCGCGATGGATCATCGTCGGTTTCGCTGTGATTTTGTGGAGCTTGGCCAGCGGCGGCTCCGGTTTGGCGGCGACGTTCGCCATTCTCTTTGCGACGCGAATTTGCGTTGGAATTG
>WNFT01019544.1_pt1 | contig 10410 bp, 12 predicted proteins | sample 5400191 | NCBI WGS metagenome assembly WNFT01 (sample SAMN13153359, study PRJNA577476) | soil metagenome | isolation source: 80 cm saprolite under Madrone tree | place: USA:California | collected 2016-06-14 | reverse complement strand
CGGCGGCGGGTTGAACTGCTTTCCAGCCACGTCCTGGTTGGGCGGCGCCATCGCCACCTGGGCCGCCCCGCAGCCGGCGAGCGCCAGCATCAGTCCCCCCAAAAGCGCCTGTCGCATCGAATCCCCCCGTTCGTCGTCCGCCGAGTGTGCCACCGACAACGACGTCGACAAAGGCCTCGATCACGCCGGCGGAATGCCTTCGCTTTCGACGTGGAAGGCCTTGGAGGTGATCAACCAGTCGCCATCGATGTGATGGTAGCTGAGGTAGTCGACATAGACGATCGCCTTGATCCTGACGCGCACCTTGACCAGCGCCTGACTGTTGGACGTGACGTCGATCAGGAGAATTTCTTCCTCGCGCGGCGCGTTCTGCGACGCCGGTGACGGCGTGCGGGCCAGTGCTTCGCGATAGGCCTCGGCTGTCAGAACCCGCATCTCACCGTTGCGCATGCCATGAAGCTGGGCGGTCGATCGGAAGACCTGATCGAAGCGCGAGATATCCGAATCATACATCAGGTCGAAATAGCGCGTTACTGCGCCTCTCAACGTGTCGATGGCGGCGACGGACGCCTCTGACCGGTATGCCATGGCAAATTCCTCGTCTGTGGTGTTGCGCGGCGCACCATCTCAGACGAAACCGAAGCGAGTCCTTGCGAAATACGCCAAGCCAGGGCAGGCATTCGCAACGTTGTGCCCCACTCGAACCGCAGGATGCGCACTTATGCCAAAACCTGACCTGGATGCCATCGACCGCCGCATCGTCTCAGCGCTGCAAGCCGATGGCAGGCTCACCAATATCGACCTCGCCGGCAGGGTCGGCTTGTCACCCTCACCTTGCCTGCGCCGTGTGAAGCGATTGGAGAGGGACGGCTATATCGAGGCCTATCGCGCCGTGCTGCGGCGCGACCGTGTCGGCCTGGGCTTTTCCGTATTCGTCGGCGTCAAGATCGACGGCCACGCCAACCAGCGGGCGCTCGGCTTCGAGAAGGCCATCGCCGCCATGCCCGAGGTCGTCGCCTGTCATCTCGTTTCAGGCGAGGCCGACTATTTCCTGGAAATCGTCGTCCCCGACCTCGACAACTACCGGCGGTTCCTGGTCGACAAGCTCCTCGACCTGCCGATCGTCCGGGAAGTGCGCAGCAACATCGCCATCCAGACGGTGAAAGCCGGGGCGCCTCTGCCGCTCGACCATCTCGATCCGCCGCGCGCGGTCCGGCCCGGCGCTAGCCGTTCGGCGGCTCGCCGGCCTTGATCCAGGCCTGATAGAGCGCCTTGGTCTCGTCGTTGGGCGGATAGGTACCCGTGATCGGCTTGCCCTGGCCGATACGGATGGCGACGAATTTCTCCAGCCGCTCCTGCTCGAAGGAATCGCGCGCCACCTCGTCGGCGAGATGGCGCGGCACGACGATGGCGCCGTCCTCGTCGGCCACGATCACGTCGCCGGGATAGACTGCCACGCCGCAGATGCCGACCGGCGTCTGCACTTCCACCGGATGAAGATGATTCATGCTGGGCGGCGCGGCGGCAGCCGAGCAGAACACGGGAAAGTCGAACTTGCCGATGACCGGCGTGTCGCGGATGGCGCCGTCGGAGAGCACGCCCGCCACGCCGCGCACCTTGAGCCGCAGCGCCAGGATGTCGCCCAGCGTGCCGGATCGCGTGTTGCCTTCGGTGCCGATCACCAGCACGCAGCCGGCCGGCGTCTCCTCGATGGCGGCGCGTTGGGCGCTCGGCGGATCGTTGGGCGTCGGCGGCTTGTCGAGATCCTCGCGTCCGGGAATGTAGCGCAACGTATAGGCCGGCCCGACCAGTCGCGTGGCTTTCGGATTGAGCGGCCGCACGCCGTTCACCGCCGCATTGCGAAAGCCGCGCTTCAGCATCTGCATGGAGACGGTGGCCGTGCTCGCATACAGGAAATTCTTGATGGTCTCGGCAGCCAGCGGCGCGGTGGTCATGATGCTCCCTCTCTACAACAACGACCCCTGATTGCCGCTGCCGCCGTCGCGGCGGCGAGGCGCCGCGGCCGGACGCGGTGCGCTTCCTGCACCGTCAATCACCTTGGCGCCGATGCGGCCGTCGGCGAATTCGATGCTGAGCGTGTCGCCCGCCTGGGTCTTGGCCGCCGCCAGCACGGGATGGCCGTCCTGGTCGCGCACCAGGGCAAAGCCGCGGCTCAGCACGGAATGGAAGGAGTAGCTTTCGAGAAGCTTGCCAAGCTGGTCGACCTGGCGCCGGCCCTGCTGCAACAAGTCGCCACCATGGCGCTTGAGCCGCTCGCCGTATTGCTCGAGCCGTTCGAGCATGTGCTCGGCCTTTTGCAGCGTGTCGGCCTTAAAACGCTCGCCTGCCGACCTCAGTGCCCGGACTTCGCTGTCCAGCAATTGCTGCTTCGCGTCCATCACCCGCTGCGGACCGACAAGCCGCGCCGCCGCCAGTTGATGGCCGCGGCGCTCGACGAGCTGGCGCGTGGCCAGCGCCAGCCGTTCGCCGCTGACATCGAGCCGCTGCTGGCGCTCCTCGATCAGGCGCAGCGGATCGCCCAGGCCGCGCGCCAGGCCGGTCACCGCCAGCGTGGCTTCGCGCAGGACGCGGTTCATGCAGGCCATGGTGCGCTTGCCGAAATCGAGTGTCTGGGCGATCAGGTCGGCGCGCACCGGCACCGCCATCTCGGCCGCGGCTGTCGGCGTCGGTGCGCGGCGGTCGGCGGCGAAATCGATCAGGGTGGTGTCGGTCTCATGGCCCACCGCCGAGATCAGCGGAATGGTCGAAGCCGCGGCGGCGCGCACCACGATCTCCTCGTTGAAGGCCCAGAGGTCTTCCAGGCTGCCGCCGCCGCGCGCCACGATCAGGATATCCGGCCGCGGCACCGCCCCTTCCACGGACAGGCGGTTGAAGCCCGCGATGGCGGCAGCCACCTCGCCCGCCGCCTTCTCGCCCTGCACGGCGACCGGCCACACCAGCACATGACGCGGAAAGCGGTCGGCAAGACGGTGCAGGATGTCACGGATCACCGCGCCGGTGGGCGAGGTCACCACACCCACGACCTCGGGCAGGAATGGCAACGGCCGCTTGCGATCGGAATCGAACAGGCCCTCGGCCTGCAGCTTCTTGCGCCGATCCTCCAGCAGCTTCAGCAGCGCGCCTTCGCCCGCGAGCTCCAGCCGGTCGATGATGATCTGGTAGCGCGAGGAGCCGGCATAGGTCGTGAGCCTGCCGGTGACGATCACCTCCATGCCCTCCTCGATCTTGATACCGAGGCGCGGCATGGTGGTCTTCCAGCACACCGCGTCGAGCACGGCGTTCTCGTCCTTCAGGCGGAAATAGCAGTGACCCGAGCGCGGAAACGAAGGCTGGCTGATCTCGCCGCGCACGCGCACGCGCGGAAACGACGTCTCGATCTCCCGCTTGAGTGCAAAGGAGAGCTCGGAGACGGTAAACTCCGGAATATTGCTGACAGCCTGGTCGGGCGCGGTCGACTCCATGTCCCGACGCTACACCCGGGCATCAATGTATGCGAGCGGGCCCTTCCAGCCGAGCAGGCGTGCGTCCGAAGTAGCAAGCGATGCACCGAGCTTGAGCGCGGTCGCGACGATCAACCTGTCGGCGGGATCGTCGTGAATATGCTGCAACTCATTGGCCGCGATGCCGATCACGCCATCGATCGCCACTTCGCGAACACCAAGACGCAGAACGTTGGCCCGCCAGTCCATCACCGGTTGAGCCAAGCCGAACTTGCCCTTGCGGATCTTGAGCGCGAGCTCCCAGAACGAGATCGCCGACACATGAGCGATGCCGTCCAATACGGCTTGCTCGATCGATCGCGCAGCGCGGCTGCCCAACGCCTTGTCACCTTCGAACGCCCAGACCAAGGCATTGGTATCGAGAACGACGCTCATTCCTTGAGTGCTTCCCAATCTTCGCCCGTCGGTTCATCAAGATCGCCCATGAGGGTAACCGAACCCTTGAGCGCCCCAATGATCGACTTCGGCTTGTCCACGAACGGTACGATCTCCGCTACCGGCTTGCCGTTCTTGGTCACGATGACGCGCTCATGCGTGGACGCGACCTCGTCCAGCACGCCCAAAAACTTCGCTTTGCACTCCGACGCTTTCATGGTTTTTGTCATTGCGAAACCTACGATGTGACCATGGTCATGACCATAGTCATATTGTCAGAATAGGGCTTAATTTCAAGGGGTTGGGAATGCGGATTCTGGTGGTCGGCGGCGGCGGGCGCGAACATGCGCTGTGCTGGGCGATTTCGGCCTCTCCCCTGTGCACCAAGCTCTACTGCGCTCCCGGCAACGCCGGCATCGCCCGAGTCGCCGAGTGCATAGACGTGGCGGCCGAGGATATTGCGGGCCAAGTCGCCCTTGCCCGGCGCGAGAAGATCGACTTCGTGGTCGTCGGCCCCGAAGTGCCGCTGGCGGCGGGTCTCGCCGATCGCTTGAGCGAAGCGGGCATAAAAGTATTCGGCCCGTCGGCCCAGGCGGCGCAGCTCGAAAGCTCGAAAGGCTTCACCAAGGAGCTCTGCCGGCGCCACGGCATCCCGACCGGCGCCTATCAGCGCTTCACCGATGCCGACCAGGCCATTGCCTACATCGAGGCGCAGGGCGCGCCGATCGTGGTCAAGGCGGACGGACTTGCGGCCGGCAAGGGCGTCGTGGTGGCCGAGACCGTCGAGCAGGCAACCCAGGCGGCGCGCGACATGCTGTCGGGCAACCGCTTCGGCGCCGCCGGCGCGTCCGTCGTGATCGAGGAATTTTTGGTCGGCGAGGAGGCGAGCTTCTTCGCGCTGTGCGACGGCGAGCACGCTCTGCCGCTGGTCGGCGCGCAGGATCACAAGCGCGCCTTCGACGGCGACCAGGGACCCAACACCGGCGGCATGGGCGCCTATTCGCCGGCGCCGGTATTCGGCGACGCCATGCAGAGACGCACCATGGACGAGATCATCCTGCCCACGGTGCGCGCCATGGCCGAGGCCGGCACGCCGTTCAAGGGCGTGCTCTATGCCGGCCTGATGATCACCGACCAAGGCCCGAAAATCTTCGAGTACAACTGCCGCTTCGGCGATCCCGAGTGCCAGGTGCTGATGATGCGGCTCAAGTCCGACATCCTGCCGGCGCTGATCGCCTCGGCCGACGGCGGGCTGAAACATTTCGACCTGCGCTGGTCGGCCGACACGGCGCTCACCGTGGTGATGGCGGCCAAGGGCTATCCCGATGCCTATCAAAAGGGCAGCGAGATCCGCGGCCTCGACGCGGCGGGCAAGGTCGAAGGCGTGGAGATTTTTCACGCCGGCACGAAAGCCGATGGCTCACGCGTCCTGGCCAATGGCGCGCGGGTGCTGAACGTGAGCGCCGTGGCGCCGACCGTCGAGGAGGCGCGGGCGCGGGCCTATCGTGCCGTCGACCTGATCGACTGGCCGGAAGGCTTTTGTCGGCGCGATATCGCATGGCGGGCGGTCGGTCGGCGGCCGTGACACGCCGCCATCGCCGGGGCTAGGGTCGATCCATGCTCGATTCTGCCGATCAATCCCAGCGCCTGCTGGCGCAACTGCGCTTTCCCTGCGGCGACGTGCCCGAACCCGGCACCATCAAGAATGTCGCGCCCGGCATCTACTGGCTGCGCATGCCGCTGCCCTTCCAGCTCAACCACATCAACCTGTGGCTGGTCGAAGAAAAGACCGGCTGGACCATCGTCGACACTGGCATCAACACGCAGGCTACGCGCGAGCTGTGGGAGAAGATCTTCGCCGAAAAGCTTCTGGGCAAGCCAGTGACGCGGGTGATCGCCACCCACCTGCATCCCGATCATGTCGGGCTGGCGGGCTGGCTGTGCGAGCGCTGGGATGCGCCGCTCTGGATGACGCTGGGCGAATACATGAGCGCCATCGCCGCGCGCAACGACTTCATCGAGAACGAGGACCTGCGCGCCGCCCATCTCAAGCGCAACGGCGTGCCGGCCGATCGCATCCAGCTGTTCCACCGCCACATGCTGATCGCGGGCGATCAGGTGCTGCCCAAGATCAGCACCAATGTCGGTGTATGGCCCAACGAGCCCAAGGCCGACGCGCTCACTTGGTTCCTCGACGGCTTCTCGCGCTTCCGTCGCCTGCCGGCCAACGCGCTGGTGCTGCCTTCGCACGGCTTCCCGTTCATCGGCCTGCACACCAGGCTCGACCAGCTCGTGGCCCACCATGACGCGCGCCTGAACGACATGACCGCCGCCATCGCCCAACGCGGCGCCGAGGGCGCGACCGGCTGGGACATGGTGCCGGTGTTGTTCCCGCGCCATCTCGACAACAACCAGATCGTGTTCGCCTTTGGCGAGACCTTGGCACATCTCCATTGCCTGGAAACCCGCGCGCGCGTGAAGCGGGTCGTCGAAGGCGGCGTGCACCGCTTCGTCGCCCTGGTCGATGCCAACGCCGAGCCGCCGGCCGACGATTCGGACGCCGACGTGATGGATGTCGGCACGGCCTAGCGTGCTACGTCCGCTGCCAGCGATAGCGAACGTCGGGCATCTTTTCCTCGTTGTCCGCGCCATCGGTGAAGCAGATCGCGCGAAAGCCGCGCGCTTCGTAGAAGCGGCGCGCCCGTGTATTGGCCTGAAAGCACCAAAGCTCGAGGGCGGCGACGCCGGAGGCCTTGGCGACGACCAGAAGCGAGCCCGCCCCCGCCCCGATGCTCGCCGGATGCATGTAAAGCAGGCGAATTTCCTGCCCGTCGCGCGCCAGAAACGACACGATACCGTCTTCGCCTTCCGCGACGGTCACGTCGCAGGTCTTCAGGATGACGCTCTCGATGAAGCGGCGACGCTCCTCGTCCGTGCGCACCGTCGGCAGGAACGTGAGCAGCCGGAAGGACGACGAAAACACCGCGGCGATGCCATCGGCATCCTCGATCGTCGCCAGGCGGCATCGGAAGCGGACTGCCATCGCCCGATACTGGCCTAAAGTCCCAATGCGCGTCGACCTCTTCGACTTCGATCTTCCCCAAGACCTCATCGCCCAACGCCCTGCCCATCCGCGCGATTCGGCGCGGCTGCTCGATGTCGCCGGCGATGGTCTGCACGATCGCTCGGTCCGCGACCTGCCTGGCCTGCTGCGTCGAGGCGACTTGCTCGTCTTCAACGACACCAAGGTCATCCCGGCGCGGCTGATCGGCGTGCGCCTCGCCGCCTCCGGCCGCCAGCAGGTAGCGGTCGAAGCCCTGCTGATCCGCGACCTCGGCCGAGGCCGCTGGCTTGCCTTCGCCCGTCCCGCCAAGCGCCTGCGGCCGGGTGACGGTCTCTCCTTCGCCGGCCGGCTCGACGCCAAGGTCGAGACCAAGAACGAGGACGGCTCGATCGTGCTTGCCTTCGATACCACCGGTCCTGCCTTCCTCGCCGCTCTCCAAACGGGCGGCGCCGTGCCGCTGCCGCCCTACATCCGCGGCGGTATCGCCGATGCGCGCGATCGCGCCGATTACCAGACGCTGTTTGCCCGCTACGACGGCTCGGTAGCCGCGCCCACCGCCGGCCTGCATTTCACGCCGGCGCTGATGGCCTCGCTCGCCGCTGCCGGCATCGCCACGGCCGGTGTGACCCTGCATGTCGGCGCCGGGACCTTCCAGCCGGTCCGGGTCGACAACACCGACGCGCACACCATGCACGCCGAATGGGGCGAGGTGCCGCGAGCCACCGCCCATGCGGTCGAGGCGACGCGCGCCGCCGGCGGACGCATCGTGTCGGTCGGCACGACCTCGTTGCGCCTCCTGGAGACCGTGGCGAGGATCCACGGCGGCGCGCTAAAGCCTTGGAGCGGCCAGACCGACATTTTCATCGTGCCGGGCTTTCGCTTCCGCGCCGTCGACCTCTTGCTCACCAACTTCCACCTGCCGCGCTCTACGCTCTTCATGCTGGTGGCAGCCTTCGCCGGGCTGGAGCGCATGAAGGCCGCCTATGCGCACGCCGTGAGCGAGCGATACCGCTTCTATTCCTACGGCGATTGTTGTTTGTTGCGGCGATGAGCCTTTCCTTCGAACTTTTGGGCCGCGATGGCGCCGCCCGCCGCGGCCGGATCGAGACCGCGCACGGCACGGTCGAGACGCCCGCCTTCATGCCGCTCGCCACCGCCGGCACCGTCAAGGCGATGCTGCCGCAGTCGGTGGCCGAGACCGGCGCGGAGATCGTGCTCGGCAATACCTTTCACCTGATGCTGCGGCCGGGGGCGGAAAGGGTGGCGGCGCTGGGCGGGCTGCACAGATTCATGAACTGGCCCGGCCCGATCCTGACCGATTCCGGCGGCTTCCAGGTGATGTCGCTCAAGGAGCTGCGCAAGCTCGATGCCGACGGCGTCACCTTCCGCTCGCCGATCGACGGTTCGGAGCATCGGCTGACGCCCGAGCGTTCGATCGAGATCCAGAATCTTTTGGACGCCGACATCACCATGTCGTTCGACGAATGCACGAGCTGGCCGATCGAAGAGGATGCCGCCGCCTTCTCAATGCGGCTGTCGATGAAGTGGGCGGCGCGCGGCAAGCGGGCGTTCAGCGAACGGCCAGGCTACGGCCTGTTCGGCATCGTGCAGGGCAGCATCTTCCCCGCTTTGCGTGCCGAGAGCGCCAAGGCGCTCACCAACATCGGCTTCGACGGTTATGCCGTGGGCGGGCTGGCCGTCGGCGAGGGCCAGGAGGCGATGTTCGCCACGCTCGACGTCACCCTGCCGCTGCTGCCGGCCGACCGGCCGCGCTATCTGATGGGCGTTGGCCGGCCCGCCGACATCGTCGGCGCCGTAAAACGCGGCATCGACATGTTCGACTGCGTCTTGCCGACGCGCGGCGGCCGTACAGCGCAGGCCTTCACGCGCCGCGGCGAGCTCAACCTGCGCAATGCGCGGCACCGCGACGATCTCCGGCCGATCGACGAGCATTGCGCCTGCCCGGCCTGCCGGCGCCACAGCCGCGCCTACCTGCACCATCTCATCCGCGCCGAAGAGATTCTCGCGTCGATGCTGCTGACGTGGCACAATCTGCAATATTACCAGGACATCATGCGCGGACTGCGGGGCGCCATCGAAGCCGACTCACTCGGCCACTGGATCGCCGCATTCGAGGCAGAACAAAGTCGCGGAGACATTCCGCCATTTTGTCACGGAGTTTGACGACATGCCCAACGAGGCATTGATCGTGGTCGACATGCAAAACGACTTCTGCGAGGGCGGCGCCTTGGCCGTCGCGGGGGCCACTGCGATCGTGCCGATGGTCAATCGCCTGATCGCCCGCCACGACCACGTCGTGCTGACCCAGGACTGGCATCCGCCGGGCCATGCCTCGTTCGCCAGCGCCTGGTCGGGCGGCGAACTCTTCAGCACCGTACAATTCCCCTACGGGCCGCAGACCCTGTGGCCGGACCACTGCGTGCAAGGCACGCCGGGGGCCGCCTTCCATCCCGAGCTCGACACCGACAAGGCGGAGGTCGTCATCCGCAAGGGCTTCCACACCGGCATCGATTCCTACTCGGCGTTCCGCGAGAACGACCGCATGACCCGCACCGGCCTCGACGGCTATCTGAAGGCGCGCGGCTTCACCAGGCTGGTGTTTTGCGGGCTGGCGCTCGACTACTGCGTCGCCTGGTCGTCGATCGACGCCCGCCAGGCGGGCTTCGACGTTGCCGTCGTGCAGGAGGCCACCGCCGCGATCGATCTCGAGGGCAGCAAGAAGCGCATGCTGACCGAGATGCGCCAGGCCGGCATCAAGCTCAACGCGACAGCGTAGCTGTCGTCCTGAGTCGCGCGGATCAGATCCGCGCTTAAGCGAAGGACCTCATCACCGCTTGCAACCGGCATGAGATCCTTCGCTGCGCTCAGGATGACATGAGTTACTTGGCGACGATCAGCCCTCGCCGAACCACGCCCGCAGCCCTCAAACGCGCTCGATCGCCAGTGCAATGCCCTGGCCGACGCCGATGCACATGGTGCAAAGCGCGCGCTTGCCGCCGGTGGCCTCGAGCTGGTTGAGCGCCGTGATCATCAGCCGGCCGCCCGAGGCGCCCAGCGGATGGCCGAGCGCGATCGCGCCGCCGTTGGGGTTCACCTGCTCGGCGTCGTCGGCGAGGCCAAGCTGGCGCAGCACCGCCAGCGCTTGTGCTGCAAACGCCTCGTTGAGCTCGACCACGTCGAAATCACCGATCGTCAGGCCGAGCTGGGCCATCAGCTTCTGCGAGGCCGGCAGCGGGCCGATGCCCATGATGCGCGGCGGCACGCCGGCCGAGACCATGCCGAGGATGCGCGCGCGCGGCGTGAGGCCATTGGCCCGCGCGGCTTTCTCCGAGGCGATGATCATGGCGCAGGCGCCGTCATTGATGCCGGCGGCGTTGCCCGCCGTCACCGAGCCGCCGTCGCGAAATGCCGCCGGCAACTTGGCCAGGA
>WNFT01006348.1_pt1 | contig 10413 bp, 7 predicted proteins | sample 5400191 | NCBI WGS metagenome assembly WNFT01 (sample SAMN13153359, study PRJNA577476) | soil metagenome | isolation source: 80 cm saprolite under Madrone tree | place: USA:California | collected 2016-06-14 | reverse complement strand
GCCCGCGCATCCACCGATGCCGACACACGCGCAATCGACGTGATAGTCGTGTTCTTTGAGCCAACTTTTCCGACTCTGGCAACCCATTCGACGATAGTTCCGAGTTCGCCGTAGAGGGTGGCGTCAAGTTGGCGGGGGTTGGGGCCGGGCTTGAGGACGATGCGCTCGATGAGACCGCGCAGCGCATCTGCCGCCTCATGGCGGTCTTCGGGATGGTTGAGCGCATCGGCAACGCGCGCAACCTTGCGGCGGTACATATCGGCAACATTGGGATGGACATCCGGCAGATCGACCGTTGGGCGTGCCATGCGCTTCGTGATTTCGTCCTGCTTGGCCTCCAATTCCCGCAGGCGGTCGGATAGCATCCGGGAATAGCCGCCATCCTCAATGGCGCTGACGATCTCCCGGAGCTTACGCTCGACGTCGGCCAGCGCCCGGCGGTCGGCATCGCCAGCGGTCCTTCGCTCGCGATTGAGCCGGTTGGTCTCGACTGCGTAGGCCCTCATGGCTTCGGCCGCGACTTCCGGCGCCATGAGCTTGTTGCGCAGACCGTCAAGGACACGGGTTTCCAGGGCTTTGCGGGCGATCGTGCGGCTGTTGTGACAACGGCCCGTTCTGACGTGCATCATGCATGCGTAGCGGTCCTGCCCGCGACGAGCGAACGAGCCTCCACAGCATCCGCAGACAAGCAAACCCGACAGCAAGGTACGCGGGCGGTGGGTGGCGTTGAGTGCCTGTGCGACGGCCTCGCGCGACGTCGTGACGATCTTGGCGTAGGTGACGGCTAATGCGGCCTGCCGCTCCTTCACCGCCGTCCACAACGCATCATCGATGATACGAAGGTCCGGCGCGTCGACCCTGACCCATTCGGATTCGGGGTTCTGGCGCAGGACGCGCCGGCCGGTCTGCGGGTTCTTGAGGCGGCGCTGCCGGTTCCAGACGATGCGGCCGATATAGAGTTCGTTGTTGAGGATACCGGTGCCGAGGCGGCGGTTGCCGCGCAGGGAGGATTCAGCCCATAGTCCGCCATCCGGTCCCGGAATGCCCGCGCGGTTGAGATCGAGGGCAATGCGGCGCGGGCTGCGGCCGGCAGCAAATTCCCGGGACACCCGGCGGATGATATTGGCTTCTGCTTCGACGATCTCGCGTTCGCCGCGGATCGGCTCGCCGGAAGTGTTGGACATCTTCACCACGCGGTACCCAAAGCAGTTGCCGCCAGCATTCTTTCCGGCCTCGACGCGTCCACGAATACCGCGATGGGTCTTGGCGGCGAGGTCCTTCAGAAACAGGGCGTTCATGGTGCCCTTGAGGCCGATGTGAAGCTCGCTGATGTCACCCTCCGCGACGGTGACGAGCTTCACGCTTGCGAACCGCAATCGCTTAAAGACGGCCGCCACGTCCTCCTGATCGCGCGAGATGCGGTCGAGAGCTTCGGCCAATACGACGTCGAAGCCATGCTTCAGGGCATCCCGCATCACCTCCAGGATACCGTCCCGCAGCAGGGAATCTCCTGACACCGCGCGATCGAAGTAGGTGTCCACCACCGTCCATCCCTGCTTTTGCGCATATTCGCTGCACAGCCGAAGCTGGTCCTCGATGGAGGCATCGCGTTGGCTATCAGAGGAATAGCGCGCGTAGAGCGCAACGCGTGTCATGGTTTCCGGTCTCCTCGATCAATCCTCGCCGGCCTTGGGCGGCGGCTGGTTGTCATTCACGGCCTCCGCCTGGCGCCTCTCATACTCTTCCCGGGCGATCTGACGTCCAATGAGCCGGGCAATGGCGACGATGCGCGGATGCATCGGGCCACCCCCAACAGCGATGTTGTCGTTCGCGGCCGGTGTTTCGAACGGGCTATCGGTCGAGCGGCTGTTGTCGTCCTTCATCGCCAGCCCCTAATCAAGAACAAATTGATCGAGAGCTGGAATTGGGATCGAGGGGGCGTGGCGTCAATGCAATTTTACCAATCAAATCATAGCATTATAGCGAGCTTTAGCGAACCGATGACGCCCTCCGGCAAACGTCGTCGCAGTTTCGGAAAGGTGAGGAAGGAAAATATTTTTTGACGGCGCTGGCACGTGCCGGGGCGTCGCGCTCGTCACCGTATGCTCCTCGGAAAAATCTTCAAGCGCGGCCACGAGGCGGACCGCCCCAGGGTGCCTCGTCAATCGGCGCCCTCCATGCGGTCGCTCCAATCAACATGTAAGCTGAAGGGCGCAAGACGTGTTCGGAAACCTCCGCGCGCAGTAGCGTGCAAATCGGACACTGACGCAATCGGTGGCCTACGCCCGACGGACGCAACGATGCCGCCGCACGCACGGCGCGCTTCTGGACAGGCACCGAAAAACGGCCGGCCTTCAAGTTGTCGAAGCTGTTTGACGACGAGGCCGCCACCAAGGACGAGGTCAAGGACCTTTCCCCAGATCAGCTTCGCGCCCGCAATATCGCCGCCTGCAGCCTCGGCGCCATCGCGAGTGACTGCACCGCGCCCCAGCTGACCTGAGTGACGGCGGCGCCGAGCGGAAGTTGGATCCGTGGTGGCGGAAGATCCGGCTCGGTGGACGCACATTTGGCAAGTCGAACTTGTGCGCGTCGGCGGCACGTGGATCACTCGCCGCCGGTCGAACTGTTCCGGCCTTGCCGGAAAGAGGACGCTCAACCATACACCGACAAATAATTGTAGCACAGAGTTGATCCCCGCCTCCCGCGGGCAGGACGAGAATTCCTGGGGGTACGCGGGCCGACCGATGGACACAGCAGAAATCCGGTGCCAGGATCTCAACCCACGCACGAAAAATGGCGACTCCAGCTGGGCTGATTTTTCACACTGCCCGTCGGCTCTTCGCTCGCCGACGTTGGTGCCCTTGATCAAGACCAGAGCCGAGTACGAGTACGAGATTAAGTGTCATAGAGACGGGCTGTACCAGGAATGTCCAACCTACTGCGGCAAAGCTCATTTCAGGAGGCCTCGGTACCCCCGCTCGCGGTGAAGGCAACGGAGGCCTTGCGGCTTGGCGACTTCAAGCAGGCGATCGATCTGTTCAAACGGCTTGTCAAGCAGGAAGCCCGGCCGGAATGGCGCGACGCGCTCGCCGAGGCCTATGCCGGCCGCGCACGGATCCTTGCCGCCAAGGGAATGTTCGAAGAGGCCGAGATCGCGCTGAGCAAGACTGCGGCGCCGGATGGAACGATCCAGGATCCGCTGCTCTACGTCCAATGCCTCGTCAAACGCAGTCAGCTGCACAAGGCCGCCGAACTCGCGGTGAAATATGTAGGAAACGACAAGGTTCCGGCGGCAGCCGCGCCCAAATTCGCCGAGCTGGCCGCTGGCTTGTGGCTGGTCGCGCCGGTCCCGCTGTCCCCTCCGGCGGATCAGAAATCCGAGGCTGGCAAGTGGGTAGAGCACGCGGCGGCGGCCCAGCAGAGTTTGACCGCCTGGATCGAGGGCAAGCCGCCGCAAGAGATCGACCAGCTCTTGAGCCGGATTCCTTTGCGGTCGGCGTTCAGGGCGCTGCGGCTGATCCTCAAGAGCCTCATGATTGCCGCCGACGATCCCGCAAGGGCGCGCCAGCTGCTGGACGGTATCCCGCCCGAATCGGCCTTCGCGCCCTTCCGCCTCGCCGTCGAAGCGGCGCTGCCGGCGGGGCCGGCTGAACCCGTGGCGATGCCGACCTCACCGAGCAAGGCGCAGCAGGTGTTCGCCGTGGAAGTCAAGGGGCTGCCAAGCGCTGCATCCCAGTCGCTGGTCCAGTTGACCAAGGCCGAGCGGAGCGGACCAGGCGCTTTGTTGTCCTTTCTGGCAAGTCAAACCGGGACCCTGCCGGCGGACGACGTCAAGTGCGCTTGCCTCAATCTGCTGCCTCAGGCGCCTCACCGTCTGCGGCAATTCGAGAGCACGTTCGGTCCCTTATCGGAATTCGACAGGAACCGGGTTCTCGCGCTTGCCGCCGAAGCCGGAAACGATTGGGGGCGGGCCGAGCGATGCTGGACCATTGCGGCACAGAGCATCGAACCCGCAGCCGGTACGGAAACGGGACTCTCGGCAGGCGTGATCTATCGTCACCTCGCGCATCTGGCGCATGAACATCCGGAGATCGAAGGCGAACAAACGTCTGAATTTCCTGAAATCGAATATCTTGAGCTGAGCCTGCGGGCCGACCCCGATCACCTTCCCGCCGTCCTACAATTGATCGGGCTCTATCGCACGCACAGACAGGACCGGGACTGGCATCGGTTGGCGGAGGACGCCGCGCAGCGCTTCCCCGAGGAAAGCGCAGTTCTGCTGCAGGCGGTAGATTCGGCGATAGCGCGGAAGGCCTACAAGAAGGCGGTGGGTTTCGCCCGCAAGCTCCTGACTCTCGACCCGATCAATCAGGCGGCGCGGCAGCGGATGATCGAACTCCATATCTCCCATGCCTGTAAGCAGATCCGCTCGAAGCGGGCCGATCTGGCATGGAAGGAACTTGCCGAGGCCGCGGAGTGGGAACGACCGGGCGCTCCGAGCTTTCTGCTCCGCATCAATCAGGGGCTGGTCGGGCGTGAGCTTGGTCAGGAACCGGACGCCGAAGCGCGGCTGCGCCAGGGTGTGGAGCTGGCGGGCGGTGGCGTTGCCGGCTGGTTTCGCGCTTCGCTTGAACACGCGCTGATGAACGCAAGCGATGCCAATGCGGCGCTGCTGCGCCACGAGTTGACGCGGGCTCAGCAGGCAGCGGCTCCGACGAAGGAGGGGATACTGTCAATCGTCTCAGCCGTGAGCGGCAAAGAAGCCAGCGAAAGCAAAAGGGCGGTTGGAGGACTGATCTTCCGAATTCGCGGTTGGCTGTTGAAAGGAGGCAGCCTCGCCTGGTCCGCTGCGGAGTTCCACCCGATCGCCGAGATGTTCAGACGGGTCAACGCCTACGACCTGCTGGGCGACTATGCGAAGCTCGCGGGCCGGCGGGAACCCGAAGACGCGACCTGGCGCTATTACCAGTTGGTGGCCAGCTCGAAGGGCGATCCCGGCCGATTGTCCTTCGGTGAGACGGAGGAACTGTTCCATATCGAAGAGGCTGCGGCGCGCCGGCGTGATTTCCATACGGTCAACCGCATCCAACGTTTCATCAAGGGTTCTGGCCCCAATTCGGCACCGCGCCGAGGATCAAGACGGGTCTCCAGGGCCGACCTCATGGACTTCGATGACGACGACGAGTCGCTCGACGCGTTGTCGGAGTTGCTGGCCATGGGTCTGGAGGGTACACCGCCGGACATGGTGAAACGCATGATTGAAAAGCTCGGGCAACGCCAGGCGGTCATGGCCCTCGTCGACAGGATCCGCGCGTCGCCGCTGGGGGCCATGCCGGAGCCGTTGCTTCGCGAACTCGCTAAGAACATCGTCGAAAGCGTGATCGCGACAAACGGCAGGCCGATGCATGAATGACCCGTTCACTGTTCTCGGGGTCGGCGACGATGCCGGCGACGATCAGATCAAGCAGCGCTATCTGGCGCTGGTGCGCGCATTTCCGCCGGACCGCGAGCCGGAGCGATTCCAGGCCTATCGAGCGGCCTACGAGGCTGTGCGCGACCAGCGAATACGTCTGGAGGCGAAACTGCTTCGGACCAACGATGCGGCCTTGTCGCGCCTGAAGCTGGCCGTCGTTGCGCCGTCCAGACCGGTCTGCGGCAGGGCCACCAAGGCGACCGTCACCGCGCTGCTGCTCGAAGGAATAGATCGGGCGTGCACCAAAGTGAGCGGTTCGTCGGAATTATGACTGCTGCGGGGATCCCCTCAGTTCCTCCTTTTTGCCGCCCCATCCGTCGCGTCGGTGCGGCGTGCGCGTAACGGGCGGTCGCGATCGACATAGCCTCGAGGCGATCGCCGATCGGACAACCAATACAGACGGGCAAGAAACACGCACCGGGCAAGGGAACAACGTTGGACGAGACCATCAGGGAAAAGTTGCTCAGTCAGTTTGTCGCTTACCTGGACGGTCTCGATCATGACGAGTCGGGTGAGGCGCCCGCGGAGACGGCGGCGGAGGCGTCGGAGGAAGCCGACCTCTTCTCGGTCTTCGTGGAACTGGCCGGTCTGCGAAACGAGGTGCGGACACAATCCCGAATCGTGAAGGAGGCGCTCGACCGGTTTCGTTCCGTGTTCGATACGCTGCAGGCCAGCCACGCCACGCTGGAGCAGGAGTTGAAGCGGGCGCGGGCGGACGCGCACGACCGCGAACGCACGCTGCTGAAACCGCTGCTGCTCGAAATCATCGACGTCCGGGACAGGCTGGCCGCCGGGCTGAAGCCAGCCGTCGCGGCCCCGCCCCGGCGGTGGTATGAGCGCTTCCCTAACCCTAAAGCGAAGCGCGCGGCGGCGGAGGCATGGCGGGAGGGGATGCGGATGACCTTGCGGCGCGTCGACAGGCTCCTGGCGGATCAGCGCATCGCTGCCATCGAGACGGTGGGCCGCCCGTTCGACCCGCGCCACGCCGCCGCAGTGGGGACCGTCGAGGACGCGGCGGCCGCGGACGGCATCGTCGTGGAGGAAGTGCGCCCAGGGTTTCTCTGGCAGGGTGAATTGCTGAGGCCGGCGGAAGTGATCGTTGCCAGACGCGCCGTCCGAAATGGAGACAACGCATGATCGAAGACATCGTTGGGATCGACCTCGGCACCACCAATTCGGAAATCGCCGTGTACCGGGACGGCCGGCCGGAAGTGCTGGTGGACGAACGCGGGTGCAAGATCCTGCCCTCGGTGGTCGGGGTCGGGGAAACCGGCGAACTGCTCGTCGGCGAGGAGGCGCGCAACCAGTTCATCCTGTATCCCGAACGGACGATCAGATCGATCAAGCGCCGGATGGGCAGCAACGACAAGGTCCATCTTGCGGGAAGTGAGTACACGCCGCAGGAAATCTCGGCGATGATCCTGAAACGCCTCAAGGACATCGCCGAACGCAGCCTCGGGCGGCCGGTGCACAAAGCCGTCATCACGGTTCCGGCCTATTTCTCCGATACCCAGCGTCAGGCGACGCGCGAGGCGGGCGAGATTGCCAGGCTGGAGGTCGTTCGTATCGTCAACGAACCGACCGCGGCGGCCCTGGTCTACGAGGCGGCGCAGCATCAGGGCAAGCGCATCCTCGTCTATGATCTCGGCGGTGGAACCTTCGACGCGTCGGTGGTGCGAATCGAAGCAGGCGTCGTCGAGGTCATATCGAGCCATGGCAACAACCATCTCGGCGGCGACGATTTCGACCACAAGATCGTCGAGCACATCCTCGATCACCTGAAGATCAAGCAGGGGGTGGACGTCTCGGACCAACCCAAGGCGATGGCGAGAATCCTGCGCTCTGCGGAGGCCGCCAAGAAGCATCTCTCGGATCATCCGTTCGCCCGCATCGAGGAAGAGTACGTTGCCGAGACGGCAGGCAAGCCGATCCACCTTGCGCTGGAGCTGTCTCGCGAAGAATACGAAGAAATGATCGCCCCCTTCATCGAGGAGACCTTGTCGGCGGTTCATGTCGCGCTCGAGTCGGCCTCTCTCACCTCCTCCCAGGTCGACGAGATCCTGCTGGTCGGCGGCGCCACCAGAACCCCGTTGATCCGCAAGCGCCTGCTCGAGGCCTTCGCCCGGGAAGCGCGCGGCGAGGTTGATCCCGACCTCTGCGTCGCCTTGGGGGCGGCGATCCAGGGCGGCGCCATCGCCGGCGCGGAGGTCTCGGCCGTCCTCGTCGACGTCACGCCTTATACATTCGGCACCAGCGCCCTTGGCGAACTGAATGGAGAACTCTACCCCTATCACTACGTACCGATCATCCCGAAGAACACCGCGATCCCGGTTCGCAAGGGCGAGGTCTTCTTCACCGTCGTGGACGACCAGAAAACGGTGGAGGTGCGGGTCTTCCAGGGCGAGAACGCCGACGCGCTGGAGAATATCCAGCTCGGCGAATTCCGCGTCGAGGGGCTGAGCGAAGCCCCGGCCGGAAACCCGATCATCATCGATCTTGCGCTTGACCGCGACGGCATCCTGCATGTTTCGGCCACGGAGAAAAACACCGGGCTCGAACGCCGGATCACCATCGACAAGGCGATGTCGCGCTATGACGAGAACAAGTTGGACGACGCACGTCAGAGGATCTCCGACCTGTTCGACGCCGAAGACGCGGACGGAGTGACGCTGCCGTCAGGCGGCACGACCGGAACGCCGGCGGAGACCGGCCTCGCCGCCCTGGTCGCCAAGGCGCAGGCCAAGCTCGACGAGGCGGGCGATGAAGACCGCGCCGAACTCATCGACATCGTGGAGATCATCAGGGATTGCAAAGAGCGCGGCGATGTCGCCGGCCTTGAGGAGGCAAGCAGGCAGCTCGGCGATCTGCTGTTCTATCTCGAAACCTGATGTCATGATGCACTGTCCGATCTGCCGCGCCCTGCTCAACGGCGCCGACACCTGCCGCCGCTGCCGCACCGAGTTGAAACAGGTGCAGGATGTGGAACGTCGGGGACGCGAACTCATGGACGCGGCGATGCACCTCCTGGCATTGGGCAATACCGCCGCCGCGCTGCGCCTGCTGCGCCGCGCCCGCGTCGTTCATGCGACGCCCGAGGTGCGGCTCCTGTCGACAATGGTGACAACGGCTGCCCCATCGAGCGGCGAGTGGCCCTAAATCCGTGAGTCGGATCGTCTGATATCGGTCGCTGAGAGCTCCATTCAACTGTGGCTTCCACGCGTCTCATGCCTGCTGCAGGTGCCGTTGGCGCACCGCCGTCAGCGCAGCGACCGGCAGGCAAACGAACCCAAATATTCCGCTGGTAATCGCGGTGATGCTGCGTGATTTATCCAGATCTGGCACAGTCAACTGTGAAGGTGCCTTGCGTAGCCGCTGCTCTGCATACCGCATTAGCAGGCGAAAGGTGTCGCGGTAGCTTGCGATGTTGGGGGGACTCGCCTGCGGCTGCCGCAATCAGTCGATCCATGAAGAACGACTCCAGCAGAGTGGGAAATTGGCCAGTTCCTTTCATCGACGACCCCTGCGTTCGGATCGCTCCACCCGCCGCAACACGTAGCGAAGCAACTGCAGGATCGCAGTGAGGTGGGTGTCAGTGATATGTGCGTGGCCCAAATACGCACTGAGCGCAGGCAGATGACGCTTGACATCGACTCTGCGGCGATGCCGCTTTACAAGCGTATTGGTAGCCAATCGGTGGCGTAACCCATGCACACGGGGGCCGTGCGAATCGTGTGGCCAATCCTCTCTGGTTTCAGTCCTTTGGCGCCGTGATGGGCATGGACTGGCATTCCTCCGGCATCACGACGAGGGTCACCGGTGCACTCAAGCGAAGGCTGACACCGCTTCGCCTTGAGCTCGGCATTCACGTGTGCGGAGGACTCGGCCACCATTCGCGGCGAACACCGCAGGTAACAGATAGCAAAAGCCGGCGTGATCGGTAGTGGAAATGCGATGTAGCGGACCTCCGACTCGCCCCCCGCACGTTGTCTATGTTCAACTCGCATTCAAACGTCCAGCCACAGCTTCAGGCGAACCGAATGCGAACAAACGCCCGCACATGACAAAAATCGCCGAAAATTTAAGGATCGTCCGCGCCCGGCCTCGTTCTGGACGAGGGGGTCGCAGGTTCAAATCCTGCCACTCCGACCTGCACTTAGCTGAATTTCAGATTCTCGCCGGCACCGATTGCGGCACCGTTTCATGCCGCCGCTGGCTTTTGAAACTGATCAATCCCCGAAGCCAGGCGGCATAAGCGCTGCGGAACGCACGCCTCCGGCCTGGCGCACTTGGTCCCGCGTTCCCTCTCGGCGGCAAGCTCACGCTCCCTGCGCGCGGCGTGCCTTCGTAAAACTCCAGACTACGAATCTGGGGGTCGGAGGTTCGAATCCTTCCGGGCGCGCCAGCTCGTTCAATTACTTAGCTGATGCGCGCCGTACTAATCTTTAAATTAATACGGCATTTAGTACGGCAGATTTTCCGGGTCATGTTCGCCCAGAACTGGTTGCTGACTGCCCGAGCGCGCCTCGCCCTTTCGTCAGTCAACAAAAGTCCGCGCACTGGGCCTCCACCATGCAGCCCTACGATTTGCCGACGCGACGAAGTCAGCCTCGACGAGGTGGAGCGGATTTTGATTCCGCCATTCCCAGGTTCGAATCCTGGCGCCCCAGCCAGCCAGTGCGGTCTCTGCGGTGTGATTTCCAAGGTGTGGGAGAACCGCCGACATTCCCGAGGGTTAGCGGGCAATGGGCGGGTCTTTGGCGAGGAAAATCGGGGGCTTCCCACCGAGGGGGGCGTTTTCCTCGACGAGTCTCTGCTGCATGAATTTTCAATATCCGGAATTTGACAGGTGGTGTGACCAGAGACCGGTTGCGTTTTGGCAGAGACGGGTTCGAAGGTCGCCTGGCTCGACATCAGCCTCATCAAGGCCGGTATTGTTGGCC
>WNFT01006346.1_pt1 | contig 10414 bp, 5 predicted proteins | sample 5400191 | NCBI WGS metagenome assembly WNFT01 (sample SAMN13153359, study PRJNA577476) | soil metagenome | isolation source: 80 cm saprolite under Madrone tree | place: USA:California | collected 2016-06-14 | reverse complement strand
CAGGGTGGACTTGCCACAGCCGGAGGGACCAATGAGAGAGGTGACCTTGTTGGTGGCGATACCCATGCTGATATCGAAGAGAGTCTGCTTGCTGCCGTAAAAGAAGTTGAGCTTGGAAATGGTCATGCGCATGGAGAGGGCCGCCGACGTCTCTCGCGCCGCCGGGCTGGTCACGATGGGAGGTATGTTCACGGACAATGCTGGCCTCACAGAAGCGTGCATGGGTTAAGACCTCGGAACCGCAATGCCCCGGGAAAGAATCGCCCGGGCGACGATGTTAATGACCAAAATCAAACCGAGCAGGACGAGCCCCGCGGCCCAGGCCTGACGATGCCAATCATCGTATGGAGCGATGGCATAAGTAAAGATCATGACCGGCAAAGAAGCGGTGGGGTGATTCCAGCCGGGGCTCCAGAAGCTATTGCCTAAGGCGGTAAAGAGGAGCGGCGCAGTTTCACCAGCGACACGAGCGAAGGCCAGCAGAATGGCGGTGAGAATGCCGCGATAAGCGGCGGGCACGATGACCGAGATAATGGTTTTCCACTTGCTGGCGCCGAGGGCCATGGAGGCTTCGCGCAAGGCGTTGGGCACAGCGCGAAGAAACTCCTCGGTACTGCGGAGGGTGATGGGAATCATCATCAGGCCGAGGGCGAAACCGCCGGCGAGCGTGGAGAAATGCTTGAAGGGCAGGACGGCAAGACTGTAGGCAAACATGCCGATGACGATGGAAGGGACGCCGTTCAGCAAGTCGGCGGCATAACGCACAACGAAGGCAGTGGTGCCGCCGCTGAATTCGGCAAGATAAATGGCCCCTAAGAATCCGATGGGAACGCCGAAGAGCGTAGCGAGGAGAAGCAGCTTCCCGCTGCCGACGATGGCGTTGGCCATGCCCCCGCCGGATTCGCCGACGGGCGCGGGCAGCTTGGTAAAGAAATTCCAACTGATGGACGTTCCGCCGTGATAGACGAGGTAGCCAAGGATGAGGAACAGCACGGAAACAGAAACCAAGGCGCACACGCCGGTCATGGTCAGCATGAAGCCACTCACAAACTTACGCCAGCGCAAATGCGGGCTCATGTGTGCCCCATTGCACGGCCACGCTGCGAAGTAGCCACAATCAGCAGGCGAGCGAGCCCGTTGAGAACGAAGGTCAGAAGAAAGAGTACGAGTCCCAATTCAATGAGGGATTGATAATGCAGATTGCTGCTAGCTTCGGTGAGCTCGTTGGCGATGACGGCGGCGATGGAATAGCCGGGAGAAAAAAGAGAAGCGCTGATGATGGGCGTATTGCCGATGACCATGGTGACGGCCATGGTTTCGCCGAGGGCACGCGCAAGGGCCAGGAAGATAGAGCCAAAGATGCCCGGGCGGGCAAAAGGCACGACGACTCTCCAAGTGGCTTCCCAACGCGTGGAGCCGAGAGAAAGGGCTGCTTCGCGCTGGTCGCGCGGCACGGATAGCAGCACTTCACGCGAAACGGAAATAATATAGGGAATGACCATGATGGCGAGGACAACGCCGGCGGTCAGAAACCCGATGCCATACGCCGGGCCTTGAAAGAGCGGAAGGAAGCCGAGCGAATGTTTGAGCGCGGGCTGGATGTATTGGCGCATCAAGGGCACGACGATGAAGACGCCAAGGACGCCGTAGATGACGCTTGGAACGGCGGCAAGAAGATCGATGAAGAATTCGAGGGTGTCAGAAACCCAAGCGGGGGCCAATTCCGCAAGAAAAATGGCGGCGCCGATGCCTAGCGGTACGGCGATGAACAGCGACACCGCGGCGGTGACCAGGGTGCCGTAAATGAAGGGCAGCGCGCCAAACTGACCGAAAATGGGGTCCCATACGGAGGTGCGGAAAAAACTAAAGCCGAACTTGTGGCGCGGGAGAACGGAGCCTTGCCACAATACGAAAACGAGCAACAAGGTGACCAGAACGACGGAGGCGGCGAACAGAAAGGTGATCATCCGGGCGATTTCATCACCTTCGCGGAGCCGCGAAAGAAACGAGCGCAAGCCCGCGACGGGGCCTGCGCTCGGAACGGTGGTAGTCGTCGTTGCCACGTTACTGGACGTTGTTGAGCGCCTTCAGTTCCTTTGCGACGACTTCCTTGGGAAGCTTCGCGTAGGACAGGGCCTCGGTGTAGTTCTGACCGTCCGCGAGCATCCACTTAACGAATCCTTTGATGGCGTCGCGCTTAGTGGCGTCGGAAAACTTAGCTGGAACAAGCAGCCATGTAAAACTGGAGATGGGGTATGCAGTCTTGCCCGGAGCGTCCGTAATGGAAACGCGGAAATCGTCCGGCATGTTTTTTGCTGCGGCAGCCGCCGCGGCAGTGACGCTTGCAAGGTCTGCCTTGATGAAGGCGCCAGACGAGTTTTTCACGCGACCGTAAGCCATGTTGTTCTGGATCGCGTAGATCAACTCAATATAGCCGAAAGAATTCGGAGTCTGCTTAATCATGCCGGCCACCCCCTCGTTGCCTTTTTGACCTAGGCCCACGGGCCAGTTGACGGACGCGCCCTTGCCGACTTTGGTTTTCCATTCATCGCTGATCTTCGAAAGATAGTCGGTCCAGATGTAGGTTGTGCCACTGCCTTCCGACCGGTGCACCACGATGATATCGTTCGCGGGGAGGCTTACGCCTTTGTTGGCACCTGCAATCGCGGGATCGTTCCATTTTGTAATCTTGCCCAAGAAAATACCCGAGATTGCTTCTTGCGTGAAATTGAGTTCGGCAGAAACGCCGGGAATGTTGTAGGACGGTACGTCAGCGCCGAGCACGGTGGGAAAGTGCAGGATCCCGAAGCCGTGTTTGTCCTGAAAAGCCTTGAGCTGCTCGTCGTTCATGGGGCCATCGGTAGCGCCGAAGTCCACGGTGCCTTCGGTGACCTGCTTGATGCCCCCGCCGGAACCGATGGATTGATAGTTGATCTCAAGATTGGCGTTCTTTTTGTGGTATTCGTCAAACCACTTGGAATACATGGGGTAAGGAAATGTCGCGCCCGCGCCGGTGATCGAGAGAGCACTTTCGGCCCATAGAACACCAGCGACGGCGAGAACTACCAAGAGCAATCCTGTGATTCGCTTCATGCGTCATCTCCGTCTGAAATATTTGTCTTTTCCCGGGAATGCAAAGTATGTGCTGCGATTGTTACGGCATTGTTACAACTGATTCATTGTTGCTTGAATCGCGAAACCAATAAGTTCAAGACCAGGACCTAAGGCTCTTCGGATGAGGGATTTGGATCGGTGCGACGGCGGAGCAAGAAAAAGGGCAGCTCGGTGAGGAGCTGCCCCTTTCCGTCCCCAGGGGAGGGACGGGCCGCCCATTGCCTGGCCAGAACTACGGCAGGTAATAGCGGAAAGAGGTCCACACCATGTTGTCGACGGCCTTGGGTGAAAGACCGGCACTACCTGCCGCTAGACCACCACTCCCGGACCAGCCGGTCCTGGTCAAGTAAGAATAGGTCATGCCCCAGCGGAAGCCACCCTTGGGACCCTGGTAAAGCTTGTGCCAGAAGCCGAGGGTACCTTCGATGACAATGCGCGCGTCGCCAGCGCAGTTTGCGCCGGCGTTTGGCGTGAGCTGGTTTGTGGGCGAGAGTTCCATGCTGCAACCAGTGTTGTTCGCGGCTCGATTGCCATAGCCGCCGTTGATATTGTTGAGGCGCGCCACAGTCGTGGTGGTCTCGAGAGGCGCGCCAGGGCCACTTCCGGTGAAAGTATTTGTGGTGACCTTCACGGTCTCGTAGCCTGTGTACGCAGCGCGAGCAGCGTACTCCGCTCCCCCGTAGCCGTAAATGTCCAGCTTCGGCGTTGGGTGGAACTCGAGAATGCCTAGGCCGTGCCCCGTACGAATTGGCGCGAGCGTGCCGTCAGGACGAGCAGTGGCATCCGCCAACTGCGAAGAGCCGAAGCGGCCAATGCCGTCGCCGTAGACACCTTTGACACCAAAGTCAAGCTTCTTCGCGAAGAGCGGAACACGCAAGCTGGCCCCGCCTCCTCCCCCAGTGCGTGAATCATTAAAGGCTCCAGCCGAAGTAGGAGCTATAGCCCCCGGAGCTGCCGCGCAACCGATTTGCGGGCCGGTGTATGTGGTCGTGCCAACGGTCCCGGCTGCGATATCGCTAACCACCGCGCAGGGATAAATGCGGGCGCGCAACTGGCTGACGATTCCGAAGACTTCATAGTGGCCCCAGCCCGGATCAATAGCCGCTTTAACCACAACGTCGGGCGCTCGGTTCTGGGCGTATCCCGTGGTGTCAAATGCGTTGTTGAGTCCGCCGCCGTTTCCGGGGGCTGCGTACCAAAAATTCTGCGAGACAGCGCCAGCGGCGGTGGTGAAGGCCGAGAAGCCGCGACCGCCGAGGGTTGTTTGCGGACCTTCGATGGAAACGCCGAGTGTCAGTTTATTGCCGAGAAGACTCTGCGTTGCGCGGAGCGCATAAGCACGTTGCCAGGTGAACCCAACGACGTACTGCGGATCGATCATCATTGGCAAGGCTTCCTGACGGTTTTGAATGCTCTTCCTATTTTCCGTTGCAAGACTCCACATTTGGCCGCCGGTGATGGAAAAACCACTATCGAAAGCGGCTTGCGCCCACAATTGGCGCTGCCTGAAAACATAGCTGTTGCTCTGACGATTGTTGGAGGTGGTGCCGGCGCCGAGGAAGTCCATTTCGAAGTAGCCGGTGAGCTTAGCGCTGCCGACCTTGGACTCGGCCAACATGGTGGCGCGGGTCTGGCGAGCGGAGAAAACGTTTTCGGAAACTTTGCTGAGCGCGTTGCCGGGGAAGGGGATGCCATTGAGTTGGGTGTTGATGTCGGCACTCTCCGCGCGCTGGCGATAAACTGTTTCCGCCGCGATGAAGCCGCCAGGTGTGAGGCTGACGCCCTTGTACTTGATGGTGGACGGGCCGTCTTCAGACGCTTTTTGGGCATCGGCTTGTTCCTTGGCCACGGTGGTCTTGAGGACTTCATTACTGGCTTTCAAGGCGCTGACGGTGGAGTTGAGCGAAACCGCGGTGGACTTCACTTCGGCGGTTGTATTTACAGCTTCGGCGGCTTTGGTGCTCGCTTCGGCTGCACGAGCGTTGGCCGCCGCCGCTGCTTCGCGCGCTTCATCGATCTGGCGGTCGCGCTTGGCAAGCTCTTCCTTCAGCATCTGAAGTTGCTCCTGCTGCGACTGGAGAGCCTGCCGCAGCTCTTCGAGCTGGGCCGCAATGGCTGCGTCGGACTTCTCAGCCTTCTTGGCCGCTTTGGGCTTAGCCGGTTGAGCCGCCTTGGCAGGTTGCGGATCGGCGTTCTTCGGCGTATCGGCAAAAGCAGTTCCGGTAACAAGGAATAGCGATACTGCAAGTGCTGCTAGTTTTTTCATTTCCTCTCTCTTTGGAGCAAAATTCGACCTGGTACCGAAAAAAATGCGTACCACCCCCGCGGCAGAAGGTAAAGGCCCCGTCTTACAACTACGTCAATCGAATGTGAATATCCTGTAACAATAGTTGGGAATCCACGGGAAACCATTGACGTATCAGAGGTTGCGGATTTTCCGGTTTGTTAACGGCAACAGACAGAGGCCGAGGCGAGCCGAAGAAAACAACTTGTGGGCCGCATCTCGTCCGCTGCCTGGTTACAGGAAAAACCGAGCCATCTGCAATCTCCAAAAGGCGGCTTCCCCTCGGCACCGCGAGGAGGGACCTACTTCGGTGACGAAATGCTATAGGCAAGGACGATTTGGGTCAAGCGATATTGGTATTTGGCATCGGTGTCGGCGATGTCGGCTTCGGTTTTTCCGAGTTCGGCCTGGCTAAATTCGACGATAGAGCCGAGACCGAGATTGTAGCGGGATTGCGCGAGGTCGAAGGCTAGACTGGCTTGTTCACGCAGCTGCTGGGTGACCGAGAGGCGCTCGTAGGCGCGCATGGTGTCTTGCCAGGAAGTGCGCACGTCGCGGGCAATGTTGTTTCTAAGATCGGCGAGTTTTTGGCGATTTACTTCGGTCTGAAGATCGGCGGCCTTGGCGCGCGCGTTGAAGAGAAAACCGCTAAAGATGGGGATGTTTACATTTAATCCGACGGCGCCATACCAGTTGGGGATATGGTTGTCGCGAACGGGAGCCTCCCCGACGACGCCGAGTGCGCTGACGGTGGGACGCCAAAGGTCATGTTCGGCGCTGCTGAATTTTTGCGCGGCTTCGACTTCGTTTTGAAGCGCCGCGACCTCCGGTCGCTGCTTCAGGGCTTGCTGAATGAGCGGGAGGGCGTCCAGAACAGGGGGAGCAATCGCGGTGAGCTCCTCAACGAGTTGAAAATCCTGTTCATCCGGGTAGCCGAGGATCGCCGAAAGGGCGGCGAGCGAAGTTTGGTAATTGTTATGCGCTTCCAACAGCAAGAGTTTTCCGCGGGCCAGGTCAACCCGCGTGAAACTCAGATCGAGTTCGGACTTCAGCTTGGCGTCAGTGAGCGCCTTGATCTTGTCGACGAGGAGTTGGCGGGAGTCGACCGTTTGCTGGGCCACGGCCACCAGCGCCTTGGTTTCCAACACATTGTAAAAAGCCTGGTCCACCGCCAGGATGATTTGGGCCGAGGTGGCTGCGGAATTTTGATCTTCGGCCTTGGCCTGGTATTCGGAGCTGGAGAGCAGGTTCGTGGAGCGGCCGAAATCGGTGATCAACTGGCCGACGGTCGCGCCAGCCGCGGCGCGTGGGAAAAGAATCGGATTGTTAAGGCTACCGGCAGCAAGGCGGCTCCCGGGATTGGAGTCTACCGCAGTGACGCTGAGATAGGCGTTGGGTAGAAGTGCAGAGCGAGCCTCCCGGACATACTGGCGCGCGACCAGTGCGCGCAGCTTCCCAATGGCAATTTGCGGATTGTTTCTTAGAGCGAGGGCTTCGGCTTGGGCCAACGTCAGTTCCTTGCCAACGGGGGAGGGCAGAGATGGGGCCGAAGAGGCCGGCGGGCTTGCCGGCATCTGCGCCAGAAGTGGCGCGCAGATCAGAAGGGAAAGAATGCAAGAAGCAAATGTATAGCGCATCACGCTTGCGCCTCCTGAGAACTCGTCTCTTTCTTGCGGTGCACGATGAGGTAAGCCGCAGGCACGAGATAGACAGTCACGACAACGGAAACAAGCAAGCCACCAATGATTGCCCGGGCCAACGGGGCGTATTGTTCGCTGCCTGGCTCGGTGCCGAGAGCCATGGGGATCAGGCCGAGAAGGGTTGCAAGGGAGGTCATCAAGATGGGACGAAGACGCAAGCGAGCGGCGGTCGAGACAGCTTCCTGTAGCGGTTTGCCTTGATGATGAAGATGGCGGGCAAACTCGACGATCAAGATGCTGTTCGATACCACGATGCCAACCATCATCACCAGTCCCATCAGAGACATCACGTTCAAGGTCGTGCCCGTCGCGAGCAGGAACAAGAGCACGCCGGCCAGTCCGGGAGGTATCGCCAGAAGGATGATGAAGGGATCCTTCCATGACGCGAACTGCGCAACCAGAATCAGATACACCAAGACGACGGAGAGGATCAGGCCGATTCCGAAGCTCTTGAAGGAAGCGCGCATGCCCTGCACCGAGCCCCGCAGGTTCACGCGAACTCCCTCCGGCAGCTGGGTGTCCTTGATAATTTTTTCCACCTGGCTGGCCAGCCGGCCGAGATCTTCGCTCTTCGGCGACACGTATACATCGATCACACGAAACAATTGGTAGTGGTCTACTTCCGTTGGGGAAGGAATAGCGCTGACTTTTACCACGCTATCGAGGGGGGTAGGTTCCGTGCTTTTCCCGCCGCGCAGGGGAATCTGCTTCAGATCGGTCATCGTCTTGACCTGGTCCTCGGGATACTGGACGGCCAGCAGGTAGGGGTTGCCGCTCGTCGGATCGATCCAGTAATTCGGCGCGATCATGCCGTTCGAAGTGAGGGCGGTGATGACGTTGTCGACGATTTCTTTCTGCGAGAGACCGAGAAGACTGGCCTTCCCGCGGTCAACGTCGAGTTGCAAGGCCGGATAGTCGATATCCTGGGGAATGAGCACGTCGCTGACGTCTCCAAGGCCGCGAACGGGCGCAGCGATTTTTGCCGCTGTGGCGTAAACGCTGCTGAGATTGTTGCCGCTAACTTGTATGTCGATGGGCGCGGGCAAGCCGAGATTGATGACTGCGTCGACCAGCCCGCCCGACTGAAAGTAGGTACTGAGCTGAGGGAGCTGCTGGCTGAGCTGCTGGCGCACGCGCCGCATATACTCGTAGCTGCCGACCTTGTGGCCCTCCTTAAGGCTTACTTGCACGAACGCGGTGTGCGACGCCGAATTGGGCGTGTAAATCGCCGAAAAATCCGTTGTGCTGCCGATGTTCGAAACGATGATTTGGAGCTCGTTGGCAGGGACCACCTGGTGGATGATCCGCTCCACCTGTTTCACATAATTTTCGGTGAGCTCCACGCGGGTTCCGGAAGGCGCCTTCAGGTTGATTACGAACTGACCAGGATCGGTCCTCGGAAAGAAAGAAACCCCGAGAAACGGATAGAGAGAAAAAGAAAGCAGTGAGACGCCGACGAGGCCGACGACCGCGCCGGCCGGTTTCAGCAGCGATGCCGCTAGCGTACGGTCGTACTTTCCGAGCATTCGCTCAAAGTAGAGATTGAACTTCCTGACGATCCAGAGGTGCGGCGAAGTGGAATGCTCCCCCACTTCCTCATCGGCCTCATGTTTCTTGATGAGCTTGGCGCAATACAGCGGGACGACGGTCATGGCAACGAGGTAGGAAGCGAACAGAGAAAGGATCACCGCCGTGGCAAGAGCCATGAAAAGGAAACGGCTGACGCCGTAGAGAAAAACCACCGGAAAGAAAACGATGGCGGTGGTGATGGTTGCGGCAAGCACAGCTAGAGCGACTTCCTGCCCGCCTTTCTCCGCGGCGACTTCAGGGGCCTCTCCCATCTCGAGATGGCGGAAGATGTTTTCGAGCACGATGACGGAATTGTCGATCAAGCGCGAGAACGCCAGTGCGAGTCCGCCCAGCACCATGGTGTTCACAGTGCCGCCACCGGCGCTGATGGCCAGAAACGCGGCGAGTGCGGAAAGTGGGATGGAGAGGAAGACTGCGAGGGTAGCGCGCATGCTGCCGAGGAACAGAAGAATCATCACACCGGTCAGGACCAGTCCAATCGAGCCCTCGCGGAGCAGGTTGGCGATGGCCGTTTTGACAAAGAGAGACTGGTCAAAGACGACGCGAGTGACGAGCTGTTTCGGAATATCAACGAGGTGCTGCAAGGCTTCCTTGATGCCGTCCACCACCGCGATGGTATTGGTGTCCCCGCCCTGCTTCAGGATCGGCAAGTAAACCGATGCCTGACCGTCCACTCGCACGATGTTGGTCTGAATGGCGTTGGCGTCCACGGCTTTGCCGACATCGCCGACGAGCACAGAGGATTGACCCACGGTTTTTAGCGGCATGCCGTTGATGAATTTGGCGGTGGGAGCTTGGCTGTTGGAGTACAAGTTGTAATCGATTGGCCCGATCTTGACGTCGCCCGCGGGGAGAATGAGGTTGCTCTCGTTGACCGTACGCACCACGTCCATGGGGCTCAACTGGTTTGCTTCGAGCTTCAGCGGATCGACATACACCATGATCTGACGATACTTTCCGCCGAAGGGCTGCGGAACCGAAGCGCCCGGAACGTTGGCGATCTGATTCCGCACGGTGTAGCGGCCCAGGTCCTGGAGATCCGTTTCGTTTAATCCCTGGCCTTTTAGCGTGATCAAACACACGGGCAAGCTGGAAGCGTCGAACTTCAGCACCACCGGCGGCAGCGTACCGGGAGGAAGGCGGCGGAGGTCGGCCATCGCGAGGTTGGAAACCGTGCTGAGGTCGGCGTCCGCGTTCGTGCCCGGTTGAAAGTAGATTTTGATGAGGCTCACGCCTGGCAGCGAGCGCGATTCGATATGATCCACACCGCTGGCCAGCGTGAAGAACCGTTCGAATGGATTGGTGATGTTCGTTTCGATCTGCTGAGGCGGCATGCCGGAATAAAAGGTAGCCACAACAACGACAGGGATGTTGATGGGAGGAAAAAGGTCAACCGGCATACGCACGAGGGTCACGCTGCCAACGATGGCTACCACCAGGCAGGCGACGATAATCAAAAAGGGATACTTAATCGAGAAGCCGGACATCAGGTCTGTCCCCCCACTTTTGAGGCGCCTGTGCCGACGTCCTTGGGTTGAATTTTCTGTCCGTTGCGGAACTGGCTGCGATTGCCGATAACCACCCGATCTTTGTCCGTTAGGCCGGAGAGCACTTCCACACGGACGCTGTCTTCAAGTCCCAGCTTTACATGGCGTTCTTCGATGATGTTCTCCGGGTTGACGGCGAGCACCGTCGCATCGTCGCCGTTGCGCGTGACGGACTCGAG
>WNFT01041375.1_pt1 | contig 10415 bp, 9 predicted proteins | sample 5400191 | NCBI WGS metagenome assembly WNFT01 (sample SAMN13153359, study PRJNA577476) | soil metagenome | isolation source: 80 cm saprolite under Madrone tree | place: USA:California | collected 2016-06-14 | reverse complement strand
CATCGTCCAGTTGCTTGTTGCGATTCGGCAGGTGGGAACACTCTCTGTCAAGGAACGGAAGGTTCGCATCATGCCCCAGCAGTGGGAAGAAGTGGAGCGTCTGATGGGTCTGGGGCCGCAAGAGTTCCAGGAAACCGTCCATATCGCATGCATGGGGCATTACATCGGGGAGGTGAATATCACCGAGGCAGGTTTGGACCTCCTGGCAGTCCAGGAACAACTCAATAACAGGAAAGAGAAAGAGCCATGAACATTGAGCATTTTACTGAGAAAGCCCGCCAGGCGATCAGTGATGCAGCACAGTTAGCCAGGCAGTACCATCATGCTCAGGTCGAGGTCGAGCATCTGCTGGCTGCCTTGCTGGCCCAGGAAGACGGCGTGGTGCGGCAGGTGATTGCCAAGGTCGGTGGCGACCTGGCCGCGGCACAGCGCATCCTCAACAACGCCCTCGAGCGCATGCCACATGTCTATGGGGGCAGCGAGCCGGGCATGTCGCCTCGTCTGCGCAAGTTACTGGAAGAGGCCTGGGGCGAGATGAGCACCTTCCACGATGAGTACCTGAGCGTGGAGCACTTGCTGCTGGCCATGTTCAATATCAGCGATGGAGAGGTGCAGCATGCGTTGAGAGAGGCAGGGCTCACGCGCGAGAACGTGTTGCAGGCGCTGACCTCCATTCGCGGCGCGCAGCGGGTGACCGACGCGAATCCGGAGGAAAAGTACCAGGCATTGGAGAAATATGGGCGCAACCTCACCCAGCTGGCTGCGCAAGGCAAGCTTGATCCCGTGATTGGGCGCGACGAGGAGATTCGACGTGTGATCCAGGTGCTCTCCAGGCGCACCAAGAATAACCCGGTGCTGATAGGCGAACCGGGCGTGGGGAAAACGGCGATTGTTGAGGGATTGGCGCAGCGCATTGTGCGTGGTGATGTACCAAAGACCCTGGCCGGCAAGCAGGTGGTCGCGCTTGATCTGAGTGCGCTGATCGCAGGGGCCAAATATCGCGGCGAATTCGAGGAACGCCTGAAGGCCGTCCTGAATGAAGTGACGAGTTCCGAAGGGAATATTATCCTATTCATTGACGAACTGCATACACTGGTCGGCGCGGGTGCAGCGGAAGGGGCGATGGATGCCTCCAATATGCTCAAACCGATGCTGGCACGTGGGGAACTGCACTGCATTGGTGCCACCACGCTGGATGAGTACCGCAAGCATATCGAGAAAGATGCTGCCCTGGAGCGTCGTTTCCAGCCGGTCATGGTCGATCAGCCCTCGGTTGAAGACACGATTAGCATTTTGCGTGGCCTCAAGCAGCGCTACGAGGTCCATCATGGCGTGCGTATTACCGACGGTGCCCTGGTAGCAGCTGCCGTCCTCTCCAACCGCTACATCACTGATCGCTTCCTGCCAGACAAGGCCATTGACCTGGTTGACGAAGCCGCCAGCCATCTGCGCGTAGAGTTAGATAGCACCCCCAGCGAGATTGATGCCCTGGACCGGCGCATCCGGCAGTTGCAGGTGGAACTCGAGGCGCTCAAAAAGGAGACGGATCCGGCGAGCCGGGAACGACGAGCAAGAGTCGAGCAAGAGATTGCGAATCTCTCGGAGCAATTGCGCGCCTTGAAGCTGGCGTTTGAGCAAGAACGCCAGCCGGTCGAGGAGATTCAGCGGCTCCAGAAAGAGTTGGAGCAGGCGCAGGTCGCACTGGAGAAAGCTGAACGCGAGTATAACTACGAGGAAATGGCACGGCTGCGCTATGACACCATTCCCAAGCTGGAGGAACGGATCCATGAAATGGAGTTGAAGCTGAGCAGCATGCAGGGTGCGCGTCTGCTCAAAGAAGAGGTCGATGCCGAGGACATCGCGGAGGTCGTCTCCAAGTGGACGCATATCCCCGCCTCCAAGCTCATGGAGGCCGAGATCCAGAAGCTGATCACGATGGAGGATCACCTGCACCAGCGTGTGGTGGGACAGGAGCAGGCGGTGCAAGCGGTCTCCGATGCGATCCGTCGTGCACGGGCAGGACTGCAGGACCCCAATCGCCCCCTGGCCAGTTTCCTCTTCCTGGGGCCAACCGGCGTCGGGAAGACCGAGCTGGCGCGGGCACTCGCCGAATTTCTGTTCGACGATGAGCGGGCACTCATTCGTCTCGACATGTCTGAGTACATGGAGAAGTACAGCGTCTCGCGTTTGATCGGTTCGCCTCCCGGCTACGTGGGCTACGAGGAGGGCGGCCAGTTGACCGAGGCCGTGCGCCGCCGGCCCTACAGCGTTGTCCTCTTCGACGAAATCGAAAAAGCGGCACCGGAAGTGTTCAACATCTTGTTGCAAGTGCTCGATGACGGTCGCCTGACGGACGGGCAGGGCCGCACCGTTGATTTCAAGAACACGGTCATCATTATGACCAGTAACGTCGGATCGCGCTGGCTGCAGGAGTTCGAGGGCATGGATGAGGACAAGATCCAGCGCCGGGTCCGTGACCGCTTGCGGGAAGAGGGCTTCCGCCCGGAGTTCATCAACCGCATCGATGAGATCATCGTCTTCCATCCAATCACGCGTGATCAGATGAAGGACATTGTGGAGATCCAGATGATTCGCCTGCGCCAGCGCCTGGCCGAGCGACATATCACGCTGGAGCTCACTGATGCCGCACGGGACCTGCTGGCAGAGATGGGCTTCGACCCGCAGTACGGGGCCCGTCCCCTCAAGCGCGTCATCCAGCAAGAGGTCGAGAACCGCATCGCCCGTAGCCTTCTCGATGGTACAATTCACGAGGGTGATACGGTCACGATCGACGCGAAGGACGGCAAGCTTGTCATAGAGTCCGAAAGAGCACAGGCACAGGAAGAAGCCCATGCACATTGATGAAGGGACAGGAGTGTGATAGCTTATCTCGTCGTCATCTTCAGCTTCATGGGTCTCTACCTGCTCAATGCCCATGGTGCCACCCATCTCCGCTGGGATGAAGCACTGGTCCTGAGCGTGAGCAGCTTTCACGGACGTGGCTTCTTTCTCCAGAATGTGACACTAGGAGACGCCTTTGCTCGACTGGCAGCTGTGGAAGCAGTGCTGGGTCTGCTGATCGAGGTCATCTTTATTGCGACCTTCACCCAGCGCTTCTTGGGAAAGTGAGGGAGGACCTGAGTCATTTTTTCTTGGATCTGAGAAACGTCTTACACATCAAGCAGTCTTGTGCGTGAGAGTTTGAACGTCACCTCATCTTGTTGGCGGGACCACGAGTACCAAAGTTTGAGAGAGGTAGCAATCGGCTTGAAGATATCCCAGATAGCATCAGCATCATTCCTGGTCAGGCCAAAGAACTTCAAGACGTCAGAAGATGGCACATGAGCAAATGTAGCAGATGCAAGGGCATCATCCCCTGCGATCGCCACAATGCTACCTCCGAGTGAGACGACGTGCAAGGCAAGCGTGTCCATCACCACCTGGGCCCCATGACCCTTGAGGCCTTTCCATCCAGGTGCAAGTATGTTGCCAACTGCAGCAATGAACTGATGAGGAGAGCGGCCTTGCTCCTTGAAGTACACGACAGAAGCCAATAGATAAGCGAGTGCGTTTTCTTGCGCTTGATGGCGAATCTGCTCAAAATTAAATATGGGTTCTGCCACGTTTTCCCTTTCTTTAATAATTAAGAAGAATAGAGAATGTTCAAATAAACAGTTTGCACCGCCCTCTATTGTAGCATCAAGATAAACCGCCTTCAATGACACCGCGTCAAATCCAGATATTTGGAGAGAACGCCCCCATTCGCTTCGCTCAGAGTAAACTCCGCGCAGGGTCTGGCTCGCCGGACGCAGAGATCCTTCGCTGCGCTCAGGATGACAGCCAGGGCTTCTCAACAGTCGCTCTGATTGGCAGCAAGCCCCCCACCCCAGATTAAAAAAGAGCGTGTTGCCGCTTGGGCGCGACCGCGCCCAAGCGGCAACACGCTCTTTTACTCCTTTTTGGGGCGGGGAGGGGAAGAGGAAAAAGACGTTTGAGAAGCCCCGAAGCTTGAGAGAAGAGGACTTGCGCCTTCTTCTGCCGGTTGCGTATAATTTGTGTAGTGAATGGATCACACATCCTAGCAACAATCGAAACAAAGGAGTTTCGGACAATAGCTTTGTATGGGGGCTATGTACTACTTCTGCTGGTGCCTCGTACAGTGAGCATTTTGTCTTCCTCAACTCCTGTCATCCTTACGTTTCATGATGTAAGGCCCGAAACGATGGATGCATAGCAAAAGGAGTGATTGACGATGACGACGGAACCACGTATCATCAAGATCTACGAAACCACGCTGCGTGATGGCGAACAGACCCCTGGCGTCAACTATTTCCCGGAAGAAAAGCTGGTCATTGCGCAGGCCCTCGCTGATTTGGGCTGTGACACACTGGATTGCGGTTTTCCGATCTCCTCACCGGGAGAGTTTGAGGCAGTGCGTTTGATCGCCTCGAAGGTCGAGAATGCCGAGATTTTAGCCATTGGGCGAGCGAACCCCGCCGATATCGAACGGGCCTGGGAGGCAGTGAAGATTGCGGCCCACCCGGCCATCGAACCGTTTATCAGTGTTTCACCCTTGCACCGGCAGGTGAAGCTGGGCAAGACACGTGACGAGGTGCGCGAGCTGGCAAAAGCAGCGGTTGCACAGGGCCGCTCCTATACCGAGAATATTGATTTCGCCCTGGAAGACACAACCCGCACTGAGCATGATTTTATCCTCGAAATCTGCGAGACCATCATCAAGGAAGGTGTGCGCTTCATCACGCTTTGTGATACCGTTGGCATCTCACTTCCCTGGGAGTTCGGTAAACTGGTGGCAGATGTGAAAAAGGAGTTCCCTCATGCGCGCATCTCCGCCCACTGTCATGATGATCTCGGGATGGCTGTTGCCAACGCCCTTGAAGGACTGCGGAACGGCGCGGAACGGGTTGATACCTGCATAAACGGCCTGGGTGAGCGCGCAGGCAATGCAGCTACTGAAGAGGTAGTCATGGCAATTCGCACACGTTCTGCCGACCTGGGCATGGATATCAAAGTCGATACCACGAAACTCATTCCCACCAGTCGCCTTATAGCTAAATTTTCAGGCATGCAGCCACAGTGGACGAAGTCCGTTGTCGGTCAAAATGCCTTCGCTCACGGCGGAGGCATCCACCAGGACGGCGTGTTAAAGGATGCTCGTACCTACGAAATTATGACACCTGAGTCTATCGGTCTCACCTCTGCTGATCGCAGGATGCACATGGGCAAGCTCTCCGGGCGTGCCGCGCTCGACGCGCAGATGCGCGAGCTTGGCTACGAGCTTGAGAAGGAGCAGTTAAACAGGGCGTTCGATATGGCAAAACTCCTGCTCGGCAAGAAGAAGGTGTTGGAAGAGATGGACATGCGCTATATCGCTGAGGCGGCGGTAACTACTACTACCGTAGTAGAGCTTGGTGACTACTCCGCCGGCTAAAGACGCGGGGCTTTCTGGGCCGTCATTGTGGAGACTCTGAAAAGCAAAATGCTTTAAGTGGAAGTGGAATGACTCCGTTGGGAGTGGCTGTAGCCATACTACTATGCTTAGTGGTAGTCGTTTTGATAGCGTTTGCTATCATCCGGCGGAGGACAGGCGGTAGTAATGGCCCACCACGAGGTGGCGGCAGGCGTAGAATGGGGGTATTGAACACCCCATACCCATACTTTGGTGCAATCCCTGCCACAAGCGCGCCTCCGAGTGGGAACTATGGTGGAGGAGCGGGTGGCAGCTTCGGTGGAGGTAGTAGCGGTGGCGGCGCAGGTGGTCACTTCTAGGTGCCATGTTTCCCAGAGTGGTAAGATCATCGTTATCAAAATAAAAATGTGAGATAATTAAGAGCAAAAGGCTCAATGGTGGAGTCTTACAGTCACCTTGAAGGAAGTTGAAAATGGAGCAGAAGCAACCAGAACCAAAAACAATGTTTGAGAAAATCTGGGAAGCGCACGCTGTGCGTGAAGTTCCCGGAGAATCCACTATCCTGTATATCGATCGTCACCTTGTACATGAAGCCACTTCCCCGCAGGCTTTTGCGGGCTTGTATGCTCGACGTGGTGGACCAGGACAGCCTGGATTGCCTGACCGCGATGGAAGGCAATGCACGCGAATTTGGCCTCACGCTTTACGATATGGCCGACGCACGCCAGGGCATTGTGCATATTATCGGGCCGGAGCAGGGTATCACACTCCCAGGCATGACCCTTGTGTGTGGTGACTCGCATACCTCGACGCATGGTGCAGTCGGAGCACTGGCCTTTGGTATTGGCACCAGCGAGGTCGAGCATGTTCTGGCGACCCAGTGCCTGTTGCAGCAGCGACCCAAGACCATGAACATTCGTGTAGAGGGCACTCTCGCCCCTGGCGTGACCGCCAAAGACCTTGCGCTTGCAGTCATTGGCAAACTGGGCACAGGCGTAGGCACTGGACACGTCATCGAGTTCAGCGGCTCAGCTATTCGCGGCCTCTCAATGGAGGGACGTATGACCCTCTGCAACATGGCGATTGAAGCCGGAGCGCGCGCTGGCATGGTAGCTCCCGATGAAACCACGTTTGCCTATATCAAAGGACGCCCCTACGCCCCACAAGGCGAGCTTTTTGAACAGGCAGTGGCGGCATGGCGTCAACTTCGTAGCGACCCCGGCGCTCATTTTGATGCCGTGTATGAGATCAACATTGATGGCCTGGGACCTCAAGTCACATGGGGTACCAATCCTGGTATGGTGCTCGATGTGAATGGTGCCGTACCCGACCCCGCTGCCCAAACAGACGCCGAAAAGCGCAATGCCTATGAGCGTGCTCTGAAATATATGGACCTCAAACCGGGACAGAAAATCATCGATATCCCTCTCAACACGGTTTTCATCGGTTCCTGCACCAATTCTCGCCTCGAAGATCTGCGTATGGCGGCCAGCTATGTCAAGGGCAAACGCGTTGCGCCCAACATCCGGGCAATGGTCGTACCGGGTTCAATGCAGGTGCGCCGTATGGCCGAAGAAGAGGGGTTAGCCGACATCTTCCGCGAGGCAGGGTTTCAGTGGCGCGAATCAGGATGCAGCATGTGCATTGCTATGAACGGCGATCAACTCTCTGAGGGTGAACGCTGCGCCTCAACCAGCAATCGCAACTTTGAAGGACGCCAGGGCCGCGGTGGACGCACCCACCTGGTCAGCCCTGCTATGGCTGCCGCGGCAGCGATTGCCGGACACTTCGTGGATATCAGAGAGCTGTAAAGGCATAACAACGACAAGGAGGTCTAGTACTTTGGAACCATTTACCACGCTTACGGGCCTGGTTGCCCCATTGGATCGCGTGAATGTAAACACAGATGAAATCACACCCGCCCGCTTTCTCAAATCAATCAGGCGCAGCGGTTTTGAAGCTGCCCTTTTTGCAAACTGGCGCTATCTTGACAACAAGGCCCAAACACCCAACCCCGACTTTGTGCTCAACCAGCCGCGTTACCAGGGCGCAACCATTTTACTCGCAGAGGACAACTTTGGCTGCGGCTCCTCGCGTGAGCATGCCCCCTGGGCTATTCACGATTATGGCTTCCGCTGCCTCATCGCACCCAGCTTCGCCGACATCTTCTATAACAACTGCTTCAACAACGGCATGCTGCCCATAACGTTTGAGCGTCCTGTCATCCGGGAACTCTTCGCGGAAGTTGAGGCAAACGAGGGATATACCCTGCATGTTGACCTGGCGGCACAAACAGTAACTACTCCCAGTGGACGCGTGCTGCACTTTGAGATCGACCCGTTTCGCAAAAATGCCCTGCTCCAGGGTTTGGATAACATCGGCTGGACATTGAGCCATAGCGACGAAATCGCCGCTTATGAGCAGCGACGCAAACAGGAAGCCCCCTGGGTATTCTCTCAAAGGAGCGCCACATGACCATTCAACAAGTAGAACCCGGCCTCGTTCCCTACCAGGTCCTCGATATCGAGGGAAACCTGGTGGGAGAACTGCCCGACCTGAGCCCTGAGCGTATGCTCTCGCTCTACCGCTTTATGCAACTGGGGCGAGCCTTTTCCAACAAGATCATTGCCCTGCAGCGGCAAGGTCGGGCTACCACCTTCGGTTCGTTAGCCGGGCAGGAAGCAACGGCTGTCGGGGTGGCGGCTCCATTACAGCCACAGGACTGGTTAACAACCTCGTACCGGGAAATAGCCTCGTTATTCGTCAAAGGCGTTCCCGTGCCCACCGTAGCCTACTCGTTTCGCGGCTTCACGCCTGAAAACTGGCCCAGCGAAACGCATTGCCTGCCGGTCCAGATTGTGATTGCTACGCAGATGCTGCACGCCGTTGGCCTGGCCATGGCCGCCAAAATTGCTGGCGACCCCGTCGTTGCCGTCGGTGTCTGTGGCGATGGCGCGACCTCCGAAGGCGATTTCAACGAAGCCTTAAATTTCGCGGGCGTCTACCAGGCTCCCGCGGTGCTGGTTGTGCAGAACAACGGCTGGGCCATCAGCGTTCCACGCCACAAACAGAGTGCTGCCCAGACCTTTGCCACTCGCGGGGCAGGCTTCGGCGTGCCATTCGAGTTAGTAGATGGCAATGACATCCTGGCAGTCTACGACAGCATGCACAACAAATCGTCGCAGAGGTTGAGGAAGAAGTCAACGAAGCGGTGCGCATAGCCGAAGCTATGCCCTCCATGGCCCCGGACAGCTTCTTTGACTACACCACTGCCAACCTCACTCCACGCCTGCAAGCGCAACGCGCTGATCTCCTACGCTATGTAGATCGCAAAAGCTAAGCGGAGCAAGCTAAAATGCAAATGACCATGATCGAAGCGCTGAATTCAGCGCTCGCACTCGAATTAGAGCGAGACCAAAGAATCGTGCTACTCGGCCAGGACATCGGACCCAACGGAGGCGTCTTCCGCGTCACCGAGCACCTGCAGCGCAAATTTGGAGAAGAACGTGTCTTTGACACACCTCTCTCAGAATCGGCCATCATTGGTAGCTCGATAGGCATGGCCATCTACGGTTTGCGGCCAATTGCCGAGATCCAATTCGCAGGCTTCCTCTTCGTCTGCATGAACCAGTTAGTCTCACAGGCGGCACGCATTCGTTTACGCAGCGCAGGGGCCTATACCTGCCCGCTGGTGGTGCGCGCACCCTATGGCGGCGGCGTGCGCACACCCGAAATGCATCCGGACAGCCTCGAAGGCGTATTTTTACAGACCCCGGGCCTCAAAGTGGTCATCCCTTCCAATCCTTACGATGCCAAGGGTTTGCTGGCCTCCGCCGTCGATGATCCAGACCCGGTGCTCTTCCTGGAGAACATCAAACTGTATCGCTCATTCCGCCAGGAAACACCGGAAGAGTACTACTCTGTACCACTTGGCAAAGCGAAGACCGTGCAAGAAGGTACAGACGCAAGCATCTTTGCCTATGGCGCAATGGTCAATGTTGCGCTGGAAGCGGCAAAGCAGGCGCAGCAAGAGGCGGGCACAAGTGTTGAGGTCATCGACTTACGCACCGTCTGGCCGCTTGACGAAGAGGCGATCGCCAGCTCTGTCGAAAAAACAGGCCGCGCCATCGTGGTGCACGAAGCGCCCCGTGCAGGCGGCATCGGAGCCGAGGTAACGGCCATTATCAATGAGCACTGCCTCTACTCGCTGCTGAAGCCCGTCGAGCGTGTAACCGGCTATGACGCTCCCTATCCCGTCCCTGGCCTCGAGGACTATTACTTGCCCACGCCAGCCAAGGTATTGACAGCATTGAGACAGGTAATGGAACCTTGAATACGGATTTTATGCAGGCCATAAAGGCTGCTTTGGGAGGATAGAACGTATGCAGGAATTTAAATTGCCAGACCTCGGCGAAGGTATGCAGGAAGCCGAAGTCGTCCAATGGCTCATCAAGCCGGGCGATACAATCAAGCTCGATCAAACAATGGTCCAGGTAGAAACAGACAAGGCCATTGTCGAAATACCCTCACCCGTTGCCGGGCGCGTCACCGAGATACGTGTGCAGGATGGACAGGTAGCCAAAGTTGGTGAAATACTGGTCATCTTTGAGACACCCGACGCCGCGAACGGAGGCGGTTCAACGCCCGCTAAAAACTCCGGCTCCGCGGTCGTCACGACCGAAGCAGTACATACGCCTTCTCCAGCAGTCCAAAACCCACCGGCAAAACAGCGTGTCCTGGCCGCCCCCGCCGTGCGCAAACTCGCCTTTGAACTTGGGGTTGACCTGGAGCAAGTAACATCCTCTCAGCCAAATGGTCGAGTCACCATCGATGATGTGCGAGCTTACGCCGAAAAAGCTAAAGCGGCAGCTACACCCCCTGCTGCTCCAGCGGCAGCGGAAGAAGCCGAACAGCCTGTGCCCCAATCCGGGTTAGCCAGCGCACAAAAGCCGGAACAACCTGTTGCTCTTGCCCAGGATGAACG
>WNFT01006345.1_pt1 | contig 10415 bp, 10 predicted proteins | sample 5400191 | NCBI WGS metagenome assembly WNFT01 (sample SAMN13153359, study PRJNA577476) | soil metagenome | isolation source: 80 cm saprolite under Madrone tree | place: USA:California | collected 2016-06-14 | reverse complement strand
GCTTCCGCGGGCCCACCGGATCCGCAGCTGCTCGACGACCTGGTCGCGGCCAACCGCATCCTGGTCGACCAGGGCGTGCTCGACGGCTACGGCCACGTGAGCGCGCGCCACGACCGGGATGCCGGTCGCTTCCTGATGTCGCGCTCGCTCGCGCCGGAGCTGGTCACCGCGGCCGACGTGCTCGAGTACGGCCTCGACAGCGAGCCGGTGGCGGCGGGTGGACGGACGAGCTATCTCGAGCGGTTCATCCACGGCGAGATCTACCGCGCGCGGCCCGACGTGCGGGCGATCGTCCACAACCACTCGCCCTCGGTGATCCCGTTCGGGGTGACCGGCGCGCCCCTGCGCCCGCTCTACCACATGAGCGCGTTCCTCGCCGGCGGGGTGCCGGTCTGGGACATCCACGCCGCGGCGGGCGACTCCGACATGCTGGTCCGCACCCCCGCGCTCGGGCGGTCCCTGGCCCAGGCCCTGGGCGCGCGCCCGGTCGTCCTCATGCGGGGGCACGGCGCGGTGGTGGTCGGCGCGTCGCTGCCGCAGGCGGTCTTCCGCAGCGTGTACACCGAGGTCAACGCCCGCCTGCAGGCCCAGGCCATCGCGCTGGGCGGGGGCGGCGGCGTCACCTACCTGAGCCCGGAGGAGGCGGCGCGGGCGGAGGCCGCGGTCGCGGGCACGCTCGGGCGGCCGTGGGAGCTCTGGAAGCGGAAGGTGACCGGCCGTTAGCTCACGGGAAAAGGCCGGGCTACTTGCGCCCGCCGGCCCACTCGAAGCGATAGCCCAGGATCATCTTGATGATCAGCCGGTCGGTACTCGGCGTGAGCCCGAAGCCGATTCCCGCGTTGAACTCCCAGCGGGGTCCCAGGTCGAGATCGATCACCGGGAAGATCTGGTGCTGCTGGTCGCGGCCGCGGTCGAGGTGGGTGACCGGTCCGAGCGCGCCGTAGTACTCGAGGCCAATCGCGACTTTGGGCGTGACGCCGTAACTGACCTTGGCGGCAGGGGAGAACTCGAAGCCCCGCCCGACGCTCTCGCCCTCGATCGCCCGCTCGAAGGTCGGGTTGATCGCGACATACCAGCGCGACCACTGCTTGTCGATGATCGGGCGCAGCTCGACGGTCCACGTGTCCGGCGAGAACGCCCGTCGCTGGTACCCGATCTCGGCGGAGAGACTCAACCCGACCGGTAGCTCCCAGCTCTCCGGCGCCCGCACCCGCGGGCGGATGTGACTGCCCACCCACTCCCACGTGGTATCGGGCTGGATCGACGTGAACACGTAGAAGCCGGTCTCGAGCCACGGCGTCCAGCCCTGGGTGATTTCCAGGGTCTCGTGGAAGGCCCCCTGCGTCCGGAGCACGTCGTTCTCAGTGCGGGTCGTTCCGACCGCGGCCACGTTGCTGTGCAGTTCGACCATGGTGGTGCCGGGCGGGACGGTCTCCGACCCGTAGACCTGGATCTCGAAGTTCTCCTGGGCTGGAACCTGCGCGGGAGCGACGAGCATGACGAGAACTACGAGAACGCCCACGCCGATCAGCGCTCTGGATGACCTCGAGAGCATGGCCGAGTCTATGCCGGGCCTCGCTCGAGGCCAAGGCACTTCTGGTATAAGAGAGCGGGGCCGGGCCCGCAGCGTCGTGGCCGGCCGCGAGGAGGTTCGTCCATGACCGCGATCACCGATCTCGAGACGCCGGCCGTCACGGTGCACCTGGACGTGATGGAGGACAACATCCGACGCGTGCAGGCCCACCTCGACCGGCACCGGATCGCCAACCGCCCGCACATCAAGACCCACAAGATCCCGGCCATCGGCAAGATGCAGATGGCGGCGGGCGCGGTCGGCATCACCTGCCAGAAGCTCGGCGAGGTGGAGGTGTTCGCGGACGCGGGGGTGGCCGACGACGTGCTGCTGACCTACAACATCCTCGGCGCGGCCAAGACCGAGCGGCTGATGGCGCTGGCCCGCCGGGTGCCGCGCCTGGCGGTGGTGCTGGACAACGACGTGGTGGCCGCCGAGCTGTCGGAGGTGGCGCGCCGCGCCCAGCACGACCTGCCGTTCCTGATCGAGTGCGACACTGGCTTCCGCCGCACCGGGGTGCAGACGCCGGACGAGGCCCTCGCCCTCGCGCGGCAGGCCACCGCGCGGCCCGGCCTCCGCTTCAAGGGTCTGATGACCTTCCCGAACCGCGACCCCGACACCCGCGAGTTCTTCGAGCGCGCGCTGCCCCTGTTCGCGCGCGCGGGCCTGCCGGTCGAGGTGGTCTCGGGCGGCGGCACGCCCGCGCTCGCCACGGTGGACCGCTTCCCGATGCTGACCGAGCATCGCGCCGGCACCTGCGTCTACAACGACGCGATGGTGGTCTCGAGCGGGACCGCCACGTGGGACCAGTGCGCGATGCGGGTGCGCGCCACCGTGGTCAGCCGACCCACCGACGACCGCGGAGTGCTCGACGCGGGGAGCAAGGTGCTCACCTCGGACCTCTACCACATGAATGGCTACGGGCACCTGATGGAGTACCCGGAGGCGCAGGTGACGCATCTCTCCGAGGAGCACGCGGTGGTGGACTTCGCAGGCTGCGCGGAGCGGCCCAAGGTGGGCGAGGTGGTGAGCGTGGTGCCGAACCACTGCTGTGTGGTCACCAACATGGTGGACGAGATCTACGGCGTGCGAAACGGCGCGGTCGAGGTGGTGTGGCCGGTCGCGGCGCGCGGGCGGGTCCGCTGAGGCCGCCCCGGCGACCATGACCCGCACCGGCGCGCACCTGGTGGTGGAGGCGCTCGAGGCGGCGGGTGTCCGCCATCTCTTCTCGCTCTCCGGCAACCACATCCTGTCGCTCTACGACGCCACCCTCCGCAGCCGGCTCTCCATCCTGCACACGCGCCACGAGGCGGCGGCGGTGCACATGGCGGACGCGTGGGGCCGTCTCACCGACGAGCCCGCGGTGGCCCTCGTCACCGCCGGTCCCGGCCACTGTAACGCGGTCTCCGCGCTCTACACCGCGCTGATGGCCGAGTCGCCGCTGGTGCTGCTGAGCGGCCACGCCCCGCTGGGGCAGCTCGGGCGCGGCGGCTTCCAGGAGGTGGACCAGGCCGCGGTGGCCGCGCCGGTGGCCAAGGCCTCGTGGATGGCCAAGGACGCGAGCCGCCTCGGCGAGGACATCACCGCCGCGCTCGAGCTGGCGCGGAGCGGGCGGCCGGGCCCGGTCCACGTGAGCCTGCCCGGCGATCTGCTCGAGGCCAAGGTGGGCGACGGCGGGCCCGCGCGCGCCCCGCGGGACGAGACGCCCGCGTCGGCGCCGGCCGAGAGCGTGGAGCGGGTCCTCGCGCTGCTGGCGGCGGCGCGGCGACCGCTCGTACTGCTGGGCCCCGCGATGGCGCGCGGCCCGCGGGCCGCCGCGGTCGAGCGCCTGCGCGAGGCGACCGGGGTCCCGGCCCTCCCGATGGAGAGCCCGCGCGGCTTCAACGACCCGTGGCTGCACCTGGCCGCGCCGCTCCTGAAGCAGATCGACCTGCTCCTGCTGCTGGGCAAGAAGCCGGACTTCGTCGTCCGCTTCGCCCAGGCGGCCAACCACGCGCCCGGCTGCCGCGTGGTGCAGGTGGATATCGACGTCGCGCCGCTTCGTGGCGGGGCGGTCCAGGGCATCGTGGCGGATCCCGCGGTGGTGGCCGATCAGCTCGCCGCCGCGGCGCGCGGGCGGGCCTGGCCCCATCGCGCGTGGGGCGAGGAGGTGCGGCGGGCGCGGGCCACCGTGCCCGCGGGATGGGAGGCGGCGCGGCGGTCGGATCAGGCGCCGATCCACCCGTTGCGGGTGTGCGCGGCGCTCCAGCCCCACGTCGACCGCGGCGCGATGCTGGTCGTCGACGGCGGCGAGTTCGGCCAGTGGGTCCAGGCGGGGGTCGAGGCGGCGCCGCGGCTGATCAACGGGGTGGCCGGCGCCATCGGCGCCGCGATCCCGATGGCGCTGGCGGCCCGGCTCCGGCACCCCGACCGGCCGGTGATCGCCGCGCTGGGCGACGGCACGTTCGGCTTCCACGCCTTCGAGCTGGATACCGCCGCGCGCTACGGCCTGCCGGTGGTCACGATCGTCGGCAACGACGCGCGCTGGAACGCGGAGCACCAGCTACAGCTGCAGCACTATGGCGCCGACCGGACGGTGGGCTGCGCGCTGCGCCCGTCGCGCTACGATCAGATGGCCGCCGCCCTCGGCGCCCACGGCGAGCACGTCGAGCGCGCCGCCGACCTCGAGCCCGCACTGGACCGCGCCCTCCGCGCCGGCATTCCCGCCATCGTCAACATCTCGATCGCCAGCCTCGCCGCCCCCACCTACTGAGCTAGATGGAGAGGCGGCGGCGGGCGGTGGCGCGGTCCCACTTGGTGGCATAGTCGTCGTCGAAGAGGATGTCGGGGTCGGAGGGCACCGTGATCCAGGCGCCCGCGTCGATCTCGTCCTCGAGCTGCCCGCCGCGCCAGCCCGCGTAGCCTTGCAGGAACCGGTACCGGCGCGGCCCCGTCCCGCGCGCGATGTCGGCGAGCACCGTCGGGTGCGAGGTGAGCGCGACGTCGCCAGCCAACCGCTCGGTCCCCGCGATGGCGTACTCCGCGCTGTGCAGCACGAGCCCGCGCCCCGGCTCCACTGGACCGCCGCCGTGCACGCGGATGCGACCGATGCCGCCACGGTCGTCGAGGCCGAACTCCCGGAGTAGCGGGCCGAGCGGCACCTCGGGCCCGGGGCGATTGACCACGAGCCCGAACGCACCGCTCGCGTCGTGGCGGACGACGTAGACGACGGTGCGCGCGAAGGGCGAGCCTTGGAGCCTGTCGGTGGCGACGAGGAGCTGCCCGGCGAGGGTCGAGCCCATCCCGCGCTCCGCGGAGGGTGGCGCGGAGCGCGCGGGCAGCGCGACGAGCGCGATCAGCGCGAGCGCGCAGAGGAGCGCGCCGCAGGGGACGGCGACGACCCGGGGCATCCGTGGCACAGTATAGCGGACCATGGCCGTTCCCGCGGGCCTGCGCGCCCTCCGCCATCGCGACTTCCGGCTGTTCTGGAGCGGGCAGCTCGTCTCCCTGATCGGCACGTGGATGCAGAGCGTGGGCCAGTCGTGGCTCGTGCTCGAGCTGACCAACTCCCCGTTCCGGCTGGGGCTCATCGGCGCGCTCCAGTTCGGCCCGATCCTGCTCTTCTCGTTCCTGGGCGGCGCGATCAGCGACCGCGTGCACAAGCGGCGCATGCTGATCGGCACCCAGACCGCGCTGATGATCCAGGCCTTCACCCTCTCCGCCCTGGTGTGGAGCGGCCACGTGCAGTTCTGGCACGTGGCGGTGCTGGCCGCGCTGTACGGCCTCGCCAACACGCTCGACATGCCGGCGCGCCAGTCCTTCATCGCCCACCTGGTGCCTCGCGGCGACCTGATGAATGCCATCGCGCTCAACTCGGCGGTGTTCAACGGGGCCCGGGTGGTGGGCCCGGCCGCGGCGGGGCTGCTGGTCGCGCGCTACGGCACCGCGGCCGCGTTTCTCTTCAACGGGCTGAGCTTCCTGGCCGTCATCGCGGCGCTGGCCGCGATCCGCACCGAGGGAGCGCCGCGGCCGCGGAGCGGGCTCGGCATGGGAGCGGAGATCGCGGAGGGCGTGCGCTACGCGCTCGGCAACTCGCGCATCGCGCTCGTCTTCGGCCTGCTGCTCTCGGTGAGCCTCTTCGTGGTCAACATGAACGTGGTGGTGCCCCTGATCGCGCGCAACGTGCTTCACGAGGGCGCGCACGGCTTCGGCCTGCTGATGGCCGCGCTCGGGGCGGGCGCGGTGATCGGCGCGCTCGCGGTGGCCACCTTCTCGGTCGGACGCCCGCCGCTCTGGGCGGTGGTGGCGCCCGCGCTGACCGCGGCCACCCTGCTGATCGCGCTCTCCTTCGTGCACCGGTTCGGGCTGGCCGTCGCAGTGCTGATGACGCTCGGCTTCGCCCAGATCGCCTTCATGACCGCCTGCAACACCACCGTGCAGATCACGGTGCCCGACGAGCTGCGCGGCCGGATCATGGGGCTCTACGCGCTGGTGTTCGCGGGCATGACCCCGATCGGCGCGCTGATCATGGGGACGGTGGCGGAGCGCTGGGGCGTCCTGCGCGCCTGCGCGGTGGGCGGGACGATGGGCCTGCTGCTCATCACCACCCTCACCCTCGCGTGGCGGCAGGCGCCAGGCCGCGCCGGGACCTCGTCTCCGGGCGACGGCGCGCCGTCCGTACCGTGAGCACCCAGTAAGCGCACCACCGCACCTCCGTCGTGCCCGTCATCCGGCCCGTTCGGGCACAAGTCCCGAGCGAGGAGCGCCTTTGCCCGGATTCCGACGGAGCCCGACGCCATAGCCGTCTCCAACCCGGCGCAATTCCGAAGCGCGGTCCGTGGCATCTCGCTTGCCTGCCGTTTCCGCGGCGGTCGAGGAGGTCCAGCCGAGAATGAGCTCCATCGCGAGCATGAGCGGGTTGACGATCAGTCGACGGGGATTCCTGCGTGGCCTGGTGGGCGCCGGCCTCGCCGCGCCGCGCGCCGTCGAGGCGCAGCAACCGGAGAGGCTCTATCGCATCGGCATGATCGAGAGGACACCGATCGGGATCAACGCCGCCAACGTCCAGGCTTTTCGACACGGGCTGCGGGACCTCGGGTACGTGGAGGGGGAGCACTTCGTCCTCGAGTACCGATCGGCCGACGGCCAGGACCAGCGATTCCCGGGCCTGGCGAGTGAGCTGGCGCGGCTGAAGGTGGACCTGATCCTGACGCGGGGCACGCCGGCGGCGCTGGCGGCCAAGAACGCTACCGGAGCGATTCCGGTGGTGATCATCGGGGTCGGCGACCCGGTGGGACAGGGTCTCGTCGCGAGCCTCGCCCACCCGGGTGCGAACATCACGGGGCTGAGCGCCGCGGTGACGGAGATCTACCCCAAGCGGGTCCAGCTGCTGAGGGAGCTGGTGCCCCGGGCGGCCCGGATCGTGGGGCTCTTCAACATGAGCAACCCGGCTCTCCCACCGCAGTGGAAGGAGATCGAGCGGGCGGCCCGCTCCCTGGATATCGAACCCATTCTGCTCGACGTGCGAAGAGTGGAGGATCTGGAGCCGGCGTTCCGCGCCGCCACCCGGCAGCGGGCCGACGCGCTCATCGTCGGGCTCGACACCCTGACCCAGGCCCATCAAGGGGTCATCGTCGACCTCGCGGCGAGGCATCGTCTCCCGGCGATCTACGCATCCACCGAGTTTGCCCGGGGCCTGGTCGCCTACGGAGTGAACTACCCCGAGATGTATCGTCGCGCCGCCGGTCTCGCGCACAAGATCTTCAAGGGGGCACGGCCGGCCGACCTGCCCGTCGAGGAGCCCACCGCGTTCGAATTCGTCATCAACCTCAAGACCGCCCGGGCGCTCGGCCTCCGGGTCCCGCCGTCTCTTCTGCTGCGGGCGGACCACGTGATCGAGTAACCGAAGTTCCCGCCGCGAGGCAAAGTTGCGGTTGCCCCCGCCGCGGCCGCACCGCATAATCTGAACCCGCCGCCATGACGTCCTCCGCCCCGCGCGACGCCGCCGAGGTGAGCTCCACCGCCGACACCATCCCGGTGCGCGAGACCCACCGCTTCGACGTCGCCGCGCTCGAGCGTTACATGGGCGGGCACGTCGAGGGCTTCAAGGGTCCGGTCACGGTGACCCAGTTCCAGGGCGGCCAGTCGAACCCGACCTACCGGCTCTCCTCGCCCGGCGGGGAGTACGTGCTGCGCCGCAAACCGCCCGGCAAGCTCCTGCCGTCTGCGCACGCGGTCGACCGCGAGTACCGGATCATCACCGCGCTCGCTCCGACCCGGGTGCCGGTACCGCGCACCTACGCGCTCTGCGAGGACGACTCGGTGATCGGCACCGCGTTCTTCATCATGGAGTGGGTGCGCGGGCGCGTGGTCGCCGATCCGCTGCTGCCCGGGATGAGCCCGTCGGACCGCGGTCGCATCTACGACTCGATGAACGAGGTGCTCGCGACGCTTCACCGGGTGGACCTCGAGGCGACCGGGCTCGCCGACTACGGCCGGCCGGGCTCCTACTTCGCGCGGCAGATCCACCGCTGGACCACGCAGTACCGCGCCTCCGAGACCGAGCGCATCGAGGCCATGGAGCAGCTCATCGCCTGGCTGCCCGCGCACGTGCCCGCCGACGAGCGACCCACCGTGGTCCACGGCGATTTCCGGCCCGGCAACCTGATCCTGCATCCGACCGAGCCGCGGGTGGTGGCGGTGCTCGACTGGGAGCTCTCCACCCTCGGGAGCCCGCTCGCCGACCTGGCTTACAACTGCATGCCGTACCGTCTCGAGCCCAGCACGCTCGGCGGGGTGCTGGGCGCGCCGCTCGGCGAGATGGGCCTGCCCTCGGAGGCCGACTACCTCGCGGCCTACTGCCGGCGCACCGGCCGCTCGAGCATCCCGGACTGGGAGTTCTACCTGGCCTTCGCGATGTTCCGGCTGGCCGCCATCGCCCAGGGCATCATGGGCCGCGTGATCGCGGGCACCGCCAACGACGTCAACGCCCGCGCCCGCGGCGAGCGGGCCCGGCCCCTGGCCGAGACCGGCTGGGAGACGATCATTCGGGGGCCGGGGGCGGCGGTCGCTGGCTGAAGCCCAGGCGGCCCAGCACCGGCAGCTTCAGAGCCGGGCGCTTCACGTCCACCCCGAAGGTCAGGCTCAGCACGTTCAGCTCGAGCCCCTCTTCCACGCCGGCCAGCACGCCCAGCAGGCCGAAGAGGGAGAGCTGCACCCCGGTGCCCGACGGGCTCAGGGCGACCGGGAGGCCGCCCGGGATGAAGTCCTTGCCGATGGCGGTGGCGGGCAGGTCCAGGCGCAGCTCGGGGACGGCCCGCCCCAGGTAGGCGGTGAATGTATTGCTGTTGGGCCCGGGCCAGGTCCGGTAGCTGGCCGGATAGGGGTAGCTCTCGACGGCCGCCTGGACGCGGGCGATCAGCCCGTCGACGCCCTCGCCCCGGCGGTCCACCAGCAGCTCGGGCCGGCTGCCGAACAGGGGATTGTCCGGTCCCTGTGGATCCAACAGTTAGGCCCGTCTCGCCTCCTTCGCCCTGAAGGTCGCGGGCCCTCGACCAGCGCGATCAAATACGCGGTACTGCACTTCGAGGGTTATTCGGTCCACAGATACTGAACATCAGGCCCAGATCGGTCCTTGACGGACAAGGACATGGTGCACGGGACGCCGGGGGCTTCAGCGGCACGCGCATCAGGCTCCAGGAATCGCGCGGGCGAGGCGTGCGGCTACCCACGGGACCGCTTAGGGGGTTTCCGGAGCACGCGAGCACGCTAACGGGTCGGAACACGCTGGCCACGGATGCCACGGTTGCCACAGTTTCCTGCAAGCCATCAATCCTGGAGACTCGCGGGTGGAGCGCACACCAGGCGTGCACGTAGGCGCTCAGGGTCTCGGTTCACGGTCGGTCAGGATGGGCCTGGAGCAGGCGGTACGGGGTCATGGAGCGGGGCTCGCCAGGTGGTCGTCCTGCAGGCTCACCTCGGGGGTGTGGGTCCCGCAAGGATCTTCATGGGCGAGGCTTGCGGGGTCGTCCACCCAGCTTGCCGTAGCGGGCTCCTAGGATTCCGTAGCGTCCCTTGGCTCGGTTCGCCTCGGTCTTCCGGCGGGATCGCCTGGAGCCACCCTTGCGGGCTGCGGAGCGGGCCTTGGTGTCGGTCCACTTCAGGCTCGTGTCTCGCTGCTCGTGGTACCGGAACCGGGTCCGCTTCTGTCGCGCCCGAGCTTCCTCGTGGGTTCCCGGGAGCGGGGCATCCTTCCACGGGGCGGTCCAGTTCCCGGTTCGTACGTTCTCCGCGGCTTCTGCGGCCTGCCGGTAAGTCTCGTACTCCTCGGCCGTCGGGGTCGGCTTCGGCTTGCTGGTGGACCACATGCGCAGGGTCCCGCCACCCTGGTCGCTCGTGGACCACATCCGGGCGTTGCCGCCTCGGGGGTGCGTCTTCCGGTCGCTCGTGGACCACATCCGGCAGGACAGGCTCCGGCGTTCGGGCTCCTCCTCGCGGTCGTCGCGGCTCATGGGCGGGGCGGGAGCAGGGCCTGGTCGTCTACTGGTTGCTCGACGGGCTCCGGAACCTGCCGCGATCCCAGTAAGTGTTCGGTCGGGCAGTGCTCGTCCTCGTGGGTGAACTGGAGGCCGACCAGGTTGTGCCGCTCGTTGAAGATGGGCGCGACCGGCGTGACGTCGAGGCCGTCGGCCAGGGCACAGAAGACGGTGCACTTCACCACAGGCCCGATCTCGACGGGCGCAGGCTTCCGCCCGACGAACGCCAGCACGCGGGGATGGCGAATCCGCCCGCGGAGCACGGGCACAAACATCCCGAGGATCTGAGCCGCCGGTACCAACGTCAGCTTCATAGGGGCACGCCTCCA
>WNFT01011046.1_pt1 | contig 10418 bp, 9 predicted proteins | sample 5400191 | NCBI WGS metagenome assembly WNFT01 (sample SAMN13153359, study PRJNA577476) | soil metagenome | isolation source: 80 cm saprolite under Madrone tree | place: USA:California | collected 2016-06-14 | reverse complement strand
TCCAGCTGGTCCCCGGGCTGGCCGCCGAGCTGCCGAAGCTGGTGGCCCCGACGGTCTGGGAGATCAAGCTGCGCAAGGGCGTCAAGTTCCACAACGGGGAGGACTTCAACGCGGAGTCCGTGAAGTTCAGCCTGGAGCGGCTCATCAACCCCGCCAACAAGCTGCGTGGCTCCTCGTCGTTCGCCCCCATCGACCGAGTCGAGGTCGTGGACCCGTACACGGTGAAGATCCACACCAAGAAGCCGTGGCCGGTGTTCACAAGGTTCATGGCCCAGCGGCAGGCGTCGATGTATCCGCCCAAGGAATACGCGGGCAAGGATGCCGCGGCCATCTCCCGAAACCCGATCGGCACCGGGCCCTACAAGCTCGTGCGCTGGTCGAAGGACGAGGAGATCGTGATGGAGGCCTTCCCCGGATACTGGCGGGGCGCGCCGAACATCAAGACCGTCGTATTCAAGCCGATCCCCGACGATGCCGTCCGCGTCGCCGCGCTCCAGAACGGCGAGATCGACGTCGCCGTCAATATCCCGCCCCACCTGGCCCCCATCATCGAGAAGCACCCGAAGATCTTCCTGAGCACGGCGCCGTCGATCCGTACGATCCAGCTCATGATCTACACGCACCAGATGGACGCGAGCCACAAGCCGGTGGGGCCGTACAACGGGCCCACCGCCGACAAGCGCGTGCGCCAGGCCATCGCCTACGCCGTCGACGCGGACGAGATCATCAAGGGCGTCATGGACGGCAAGGCGGTCCGGGTGGCGACGATGCTACCCAGCATGCACTTCGGATACGACCCCTCGCTGAAGCCGATCAAGCAGGATCTCGCCCGGAGCAAGAAGCTCCTCGCCGACGCCGGTCTTCCCAACGGCGTGGACATCGTGCTCAACGGCCCGCAGGGGCGCTACGTGCGTGACAAGGAAGTCGCGGAGGCGGTGGCCGGGCAGCTGACGAAGGCGGGAATCCGCACGACGCTCAGGACGTTCGAGTTCGTCAACTACCTGAACAACCAAGTGTACGTGCACAAGGCCGGCCCGGTGTGGCTGATCGGGTGGGGGCATGGAACCATGGATGCCGAGGCGATCTACGTCCCCCTCTTCAAGTCCCCCAACATCTTCGTCAACTGGCACAACGAAGACTTCAACGGGATGGTCGAGGAGGCGCAGACGCAAATGGACGAGAAGAAGCGCCTCGCCCAGTACCACCGCATCAACAAGCTGTGGATCGAGGAAGTGCCGGCCGTCCCCCTCTACCAGCAGATCGATCTCTACGGCGTCAACAAGCGGGTGGCCTGGAAGGCGCGCAGCGACGAGCTGATCCGCGCCTACGACATGTCGCTCAAGTAGCCCCCGCGCACGACGAGGGGGCTGGGATCAGCTCACCGCCGCGTGAACTCCGGCATGACCTCTTTGCCGAGCCAGGCGAGCTGCTCCAGCATCACCTTCTGTGGCGTGCCCATGCTGTTGCTCAGGTGCACGTGCTCGAGGCCGGGGTACGCCTGCTCGAGCGTCTTGAGGTAGGCGACCAGCTCCTCGGGCGGGCCGGCGAACCACGCGCCCACCTTCGCGTAGTGCTCGAGCGTGGGCACCCCGCCCGCATCCCAGCCGCCGCGCTTGGTGGAGGCCTCGAGCTGCGACGGGGTGATGCCGGGCACGAAGCCCAGCGGGCCAAACATCTTGACGTGCTCCTCGTACCACGGGGTGATCTCGCGCACCGCGCGCTCGCGTGACTCGGCGAGATGGTAGAAGATGCCGAGGCTCAGTCCCTCGCCGAGCTTGTAGTCGAGCCCGCCGCGGTGCGCCGCGTCCTGATACGCGAAGATCGACTTCTCGGCCATGGTTGCCGCCCCGCCGCCGATCAGCCCCTTGATGCGGTGCTTGATCATGAAGTCGAGCCCGCGCGCGCTCGCGCTCACCACGGGCTGCCAGCATTCCACCGGCTGCCGGAGGGGACGGGGGACCAGGGTCAGCTCCTTGAGCTCGTACCCGCGGTACGGCACGGCGGGAGGCAGGGTGTAGTGCTTGCCCTTGTGCGCGAAGGACTCCGAGTGAAAGGCCTTCATGATGATGTCGACCTGCTCCTCGAAGAGATCGCGATTGGCCTCGGCGTCGAGCATGGGGGCGCCGAAGGTCTCCACCTCGCGGGTGTGATAGCCGCGACCCACGCCGAAGACGGTGCGCCCGCCCGTCAAGATGTCGGCGGCGGCATAGTCCTCGGCCAGGCGGAGCGGGTGCCACATGGGCGTGATGTTGAAGCCGCAGCCCGTGCGGAGCCGGGAGGTCAGATGCGCGAGATGCACGGCAAGCATCAGGATGTTGGGCAGGCACTCGTAGCCCTCGCGCTGGAAATGGTGCTCGGCCAGCCAGAGGGTGCTGTAGCCGTGCTCGTCCATGCAGCGGGCGATGGCCTCGGTCTTCGAGAAGACCGTGGCCAGGTGCTCGTTCGAGTAGCGGCGCTCGTTGGCGGGGGTGGCCATCTGCCCCATGTCGGGAAGATCGACGTGGCCGGCGTAGACGGTCGAGAACTTGGAGATCATGGCGTCCTCTCTCCTGGTTGCTACGGGCCTTCGTCGGCTGGCGAGGGCAGGGCGCGCGGAGGGAACTGGCGTCCCGGATGACGCGCGAGCGCGGCCTCGTCCAGCTCGATGCCCAGACCGGGGCTCTGGGGGACGACGATGTAGCCGTCGCGGACCTCGAAGCCGGGGCTCGCGATCTCACGCCCGCGAGCCTCGAAGTTCACGAAGTACTCGGTGATGAGGAAGTTCGGGATGGCCGCCGAGACCTGGAGCGTGGCGGCGAGCCCCACCGTGGTGCTGTTGTAGTTGTGGGGCGACACGGTCACGAAGGACGGCTCCGCCATCTGGGCGATGGCGCGAAGCTCGAGGATGCCCCCGCAGTTGCACACGTCGGGATTGACGATGTCCGCCGCGCGCAGCTCGAAGGCGCGGCGGAACTCCGCGCGCGTGTAGAGCTCCTCGCCGGTGACCACGGGGATGCTGATCTGGCGTCGGCACTCGGCGAGGGCCTCCAGGTTCGTGGAGGAGACGGGCTCCTCGTACCAGAAGGGCCGGAAGCGCTCCAGGGCTCGCGCGATGCGCACCGCGTGCATGGGCGCGAGGCGCCGGTGCACCTCGATGAGCAGATCGACCTCGGCGCCGACGGCCTCGCGCACGGCGGCCACCGTCGCCACCGCCTGCTCCTCGTGCTCGCGGGAGAGATGCGTCCGCCAGGGACCGGGGAAGGGATCGAACTTGAGGGCGCCGAAGCCGCGGGCCACCGTCTCGCGCGCGAGCGCGGCATAGTCGGCCGGCGTCTTGCTCTTGCCGTACCAGCCGTTGGCGTAGACGCGGATGCGCTCGCGGCACGGCCCGCCGAGCAGCGCGTGCACGGGCACGCCGTGGCCCTTCCCCGCGATATCCCACAGCGCCTGCTCGAGGCCGCTGACCGCGCTCCAGAAATCCATGGCCCCGCGCTTGGCCGCGAAGTCGTGGTAGGCCACATGGAGGAAATGCGTGATGTGCGAGGCATCGCGCCCCACCAGGTAGCGGCCCAACGCATCGACAAGAGCGATGACGCTCGTGTCGCGGTCCGCCTGCGTGTAGCACTCGCCCCAGCCGTGCGGACCGGACTCCGTCTCGACCTTGACGAAGAGGAGGTTCTTGCCCCCGCCCAGGTCGACGAGGAACGGGGTGACGCGACTGACCCGCAGGGTGATCTCCGAGAGCTCGCCCACGAGGGCGACTCTACCAGAATCCGGGAGCCGTGATACGATCCCCCTCGGTCGCGTCACCCGCCCCATGCCCGCCCTGACAACGACGTCCGGTCGTCCCTCGGTCCGCAAGAAGCTGATGACCACGCTGTTCGTGTCCCAGATCTGCGGGAGCACCGGGCAATCGATCGCCCTGGCCATCGGCAGCATCATGGCCGCCAGCATCACGGGCACGAATACCTGGTCGGGCATGCCCGTCGCCATCAGCGGGCTCGGATCCGCGCTGGCGAGCTGGCCGCTCTCCCGCCTGATGAACCGCTCCGGTCGTCGGCCCGGCCTGGCCCTGGGCTACGGGATTGCCGTCATCGGAGCGGGCCTGGGCATGGTCGGCGTGACGATCCGGAGCTTTCCGCTGATGCTGGGCGGGATGGTCCTCTTCGGGATCGGCACGACGTCCAATCTCCTGGCTCGCTACGCCGCCGCCGACGTGAGCGGAGGAGCCGAGCGCGGCCGCGCCATGGGGCTCATCGTCGGAGGCTCGACCATCGGCTCGATCATGGGACCGATGCTGATGAGCCCGACCCTTCGAGTCGGCGCGCTCCTGGGCGTGCCGGAGACGGCCAGCGCGTTTCTCGTCAGCATCGCGGGCTTCGCGGTGGCCGCGCTCGTGATCGAGGTCTTCCTGCGGCCGGATCCGCTGACCGTCGCGCGCCAGTACCAGGAGCGCATGGACGCGGGTCGCCCGGTTGGTGTCGCCCGCCGAGCCGGTGAGATCTTCGCGGACGTTCGCGTTCAGATCGCCCTCGCCACGCTCTCCATCAGCCAGTTCGTCATGATCAGCACGACGTCGACCTCGCCCGTCTATCTCCATGACCAGGGGCACAACGTGCAGACGATCGGGGTGGCGGTGTCCCTGCATCTGGCCGGCATGTACGTGACCTCGCCGCTCTCGGGCTGGCTCTGCGATCGTTTCGGGCGGCTCCCGATGATCGGCGTGGGCGCGGGGCTGCTGATCGTCGCCGTCGTGCTGGCGGCGCTGGCGCCGGGCAGCGACCGCGTGCTCGTCATCTTCGCGCTGTTCCTGAACGGCGTGGGATGGAACCTGGCCTTCGTGTCGGGCAGCGCGCTCCTGACGGATGCGCTGTCACCCGCGGAGCGGGCGCCCACGCAGGGGCTCGCCGATCTCGCCATGGGACTGATGGGCGCCTTCGGATCCGCGGCGGGCGGCATGATCCTCGGCCTGTGGGGCTTTACCATCCTCAACACGCTGGGCGCGGCCCTGGTGCTCGGCCCCCTCGCCGTCACCCTGCTGCGCCGGCCCGCGCTCGCCGCGATCTCCACGGACGGCCATTGACACGCTCTGTTCACGGGCGTAGAAGAGCGCCATCCTTCTAATCCCGCGGTTCGAGCCGAGACGCCCGCCTTGGGCGGCGAGCGAGGGCTGAGTAGGGTGAGGGGTTCCTCAAAGGAGAGACCACAAATGGCCAAGAAGGGCACCGGACTCTTGATGGTGTGGACGGACGTCCCGGCGGACAAGGAAGCCGAGTTCAACCAGTGGTACAACGAGGAGCACCTGAAGGAACGCCTCGCCGTGCCGGGCTTCCTGAGCGGCGCCCGCTACGAGGCGGTGAAGGGCGGACCCAAGCACCTCGCCGTCTACGAGCTCGAGAGCCCGGGCGTGCTCGAGAGCCCGGCCTACAAGAAGGTGCAGGCCAATCCCACGCCGTGGACCAAGCGCTGCTCGCCCGAGGTCATCGGCACCACGTTCATCCGCAACGTGTACGCCATGATCCATCCGAAGGCGCTCGCTCCCAGCGTGGCCGAGAGCGGCATGGCGCCGTCACTGCAGATCGGACGCATGGACGTGCCGCCCGAGGTCGACGCGGAGTTCAACGACTGGTACAACACCATCTACGTGCCCAACTACGAGAAGGTGCCCGGCGTGATCCGGGGCCGCCGCTATCGAGCGGTGGTCGGCACGCCCACCTATCTCACCCTCTACGAGTTCGAGCATCCCAAGGTGTCGGAGAGCGCGCCCTGGCTCGCCCAGCGCGACGCCTCACCCGTGACCCAGAAGATCCGCCCGCACATGCGCCACGCCCAGGGGTCGCCCGGCATCTACGTCAAGACCTTCCAGCTCTAGCCTTCATCCCTCTCCCCCATCGGGGGAGAGAGTAGGGTGAGGGGGCGACTCTAACGGGGTCAGGTCTTACATTGTGACAGGCAGTGCCGCTCCCTGTCGGAATGTAAGACCTGACCCCGCCCGCGGCTAGCGGATGGCGACGGGAGCGACCGTGGAGCCCGTGAAGCCCTGGGCCTTCATCGGCTGCATCACGAAGGCAAACTCGTGGACCTGCTTCGCCGCCAGCTCGTCGAGCTTCAGGTTCTCGAGCAGGTGGATGCCGTTGACCACGAGCAGGACCTGGTGCACGGGTAGCGAGAGCTTGGGATCTGGATTCGGTGCCACCTCGACCGGCCAGTTGTCGGCGCCCACCAGCATCGGGTCCTGCTTGGCCAGCCACTCCGCCGCCCCTACGCCGATGCCCGGGCAGCTCTTCCCGTACCGCGCGTTGTCCTTGGCCCACAGCTTGTTCCAGCCCGTGTTGATGAGCACCGCGTCGCCCGCCTGCAGCGTGATCCGCTGGCGCGCCAGGGCGTCCTGCAGGTCCTTGGCGGTGATCTCGTAGGTGTCGGGGAGGGTGTCCACGCCCTTGAGCGCCGCGATGTCGATGAGCACGCCGCGGGTCATGAGGGTGCCCACCTTCTCGATGCCGAGCTTGGTGAAGCCGCCGCGAGTCGAGATGGCGCCGGTCTTGAAGCAGTTGTAATGGCTGTCCTCGTGCGACTGGTGCGCGAAGCCGTCGAACTGGGTGCCGACCTGGCCGATCTCCGAGACGACGAGCTCCTCGTTGCTGCCCCGGCGGTTGGAGAAGTCGTTCATGAACGTGCGCTTCACGTGCACGTCGAAACGCCGGGTGCCGGAGAGCGGCATCTTGTCGTTCATCACGTGGGCGATCTCGATGACCTCGCCCGTCTTGATGAGCTCTTTGGCCCGCATCACGCTTGCGGGCTTCATGTGGTTGCCCGAGCCGCGCTCGTCGCCCGCTCCCCACTTCGACGGGCAGCGCTGGCTCTCGGTCGGCACGGTCCAGCTCTGCGCCGTGGCGGCGGGCACCCATGGCAGGCCGAATGCTGCGGCGAGGACGACTACAAGGAGGGCACGTGGCATGGTCGTTCTCCTCTCCGTTGAGGTGTGAAGGGCCGCGCCGAGTCTATACCGCGGCCGCCCACCCCCGCAACGCCGGGGTCAGGTCTTACATTCCTACATTGGCCGATCGACGCGGGTAAACGGCTCCTTTTGATGTTGGAACGTGAGACCTGACCCCGCTCAGCGCATCATGCTGGGGAGCCAGAGGGAGATGATGGGGAAGGCGACGAGGATGGCGAGGCGGATCACGTCGGCCCACATGAAGGGCAGGACGCCGCTGAAGATGGTCGTCGTGCTCACCTCGGGGATCAGGGTTCGGAGCACGAACATGTTCATGCCCACGGGCGGGCTGATGAGGCCGATCTCGACCACGCACACGATGATGATGCCGAACCAGATGGGATCGAAGCCCAGGTGCACGATCACGGGAAAGAAGACGGGGATGGTGAGGAGGATCATCGACAGCTCTTCCATGGCGGTGCCGAGGACGACGTAGACCGCGCAGATGGCTGCCACCACCATGGTGGGGCTGACGTTGAAGCGCGTCACCCAGGCCTTGAGATCGCTCGGCATGGTCGTGATGTTCACGAACTCCGCGAAGATCAGGGCGCCGATCAGGATCATGAACAGCATGGAGGTGGTGCGCGCGCTCTCCAGGAGCGCCGCGTAGAGCGTCCGCCAGGTGAGGGCGCGGCGGGAGAGGGCGAAGAGCATGGCTCCGAAGGCGCCCATGGCCGCGCCCTCGGTGGCGGTGAAGAAGCCGATGTAGATGCCGCCCATCACGAAGAAGAAGAGCACGGCCACCGCCCACACGTCCTTGAGGGCGAGCAGGCGCTCGCGCCAGCTCGAGCGCTCGCCCGGAGGACCGGAGCGGGGATCGCGCCACGTCATGTACTGGACGGCGCCGCAGAGCAGGATGGCCCCGAGGATCCCGGGCAGGATCCCCGCGGCGAACAGCTTGCCGATGTTGGTCTCCGTGAAGACGCCGTAAAGACGCCGTAGATGACCATGATGGTCGAGGGGGGAATCATGATCCCGAGGGTGCCGCCGCCCGCGACCACGCCCGCGGCGAGGCGGTCCGAGTAGCCGAAGCGCTTCATGGACGGATACGCCACCTTCGCGAAGGTGGCCGCGGTGGCGATGGAGGAGCCGCAGATGCCACCGAAGCCGGCGGACGCCCAGACGGTGGCCATGGCCAGCCCGCCCCGCAGATGGCCGATGAAGGCGTAGGCCGCGCGAAACAGCTCCTGCGACATGCCCGCGCGCGTGACGAAGTTGCCCATCAGGATGAAGAGGGGCACCACGGACAGGGTGTAGTTGCGTCCCGTCTCGTACATCTTGGTCTGCACGGTGGCGGCGGCCACCGCCCAGTTCCAGTCGCGCATGTAGGCGTAGCCCACGAAGCCCACGATGGCCATGGCGAACGAGATCGGCACGCGCAGGCAGCAGAGCAGCATCATGACGACGAGGCCGACCAGCCCCTCGATCACCGGCCGCTCTCCCGGATCACCGGCGCTCGACGACCTTGTACAGGTGGATGACGCCGGCGAGGGCGAGGGTCACCGCCATGAAGTAGACGAAGGGGCCGTACACGATGCGGAGCACGTCGGTGGCGTCCCGATAGGCCCAGATCCGGTCGGCCTTCCGCCACACCAGCCAGGTGAGGAGGAACATGAAGGCGGCGTTCACGACCTGGACGGCGCGCTCGAGCCAGCCTTGCCCGCGGGGACCGAGCAGGCGGTCGATGAAGTCCATGACGGCGTGCTCGTCGGCGAAGGAGACGAGGGGGAGCCCCGCGAAGATCAGCACGAGCAGCATGAGCTCGGTGATCTCGAAGGCGCCCCGCAGCGGCCGGCTGAAGACGTAGCGCGCCACCACGTCGACCACCGTGAGGAGCATCATGGCCAGGAGGATCGCCGACGCGACTACACCCAGGAGGGCGTCGGCGTTCCCCTTCCAGTGCTTCTCGGACGTGGTCACTTGCCGGCGGCGACCTTCTTCAGCTCTTCACGGAACTCCGCCAGGACCTTGGGGGAATCCACGCCCTTGGCCTTGGCCTTGGTGATCCAGTCGTCGATGATGGGGGCGGAGCGCTTCTGCACTTCGGCCACGAAGGCGGGATTGGCGTTGACGATCTTGACGCCGGACTTCTTCAGCGCCTCCATGCCCTTGCGGTCGGCCTCGTCCCACGAGGCGCCGGCCAGGCGCGCGATGTGCTCACCGGAGAGCTTCGCGATCGCCTCCTGATCCTGCTTGGGCAGCTTGTTCCACTTGTCCTCGTTCATGAAGAAGCCGAAGGCCGAGCTGTACATCCCGCCCGGGAACAGCGTGGCCTGCTCGAGCACGGTGTCGAGCTTGAACGAGACGATGGACTCCAGCGGGAAGAACACGCCGTCGGCGACGCCGGAGCTGAGCAGCTCGTAGGACTCGGGCGCGGGCTTGACGAACGCGGAGGTGCCCAGGGCCTTGGCCACCGCCTCCGCGATGCCGCCGCCCGTGCGGATCTTGAGACCCTGGATGTCATTGATGCCGGCGACCGGCCGCTTGGTGAACATCTGCCCGGGGCCGTGCGTGAAGACGCCGAGGAGCTTCACGCCCTTGTACTCGCCGACCTTGTCGAAGTACTTCCAGTGGATCCGCGAGTAGGCCACGGAGTTGACGAGCGCGGTATCGCCGGCTCCGGGCAGCTCCGCCATCAGGGGCAGGATGTGGCGCGCCGGCGTGTAGCTCGCGGTGACGTAGGACACGTCCACGAGGCCGTCCCGCACGGCGTCGAAGGTGCCGGGAGGCGCCGAGGGATGCTTGGGAAGCATCTGGAGCTTCACGCGCCCGCTGGTGGCCTTCTCGACCTCGGTCGCCCAACCCTGCAGCACGACGCCCGTCAGGTGATGCTGAGGCGACACCCACGACGACATCGTGAGCGTGGTCGTCTGGGCGAAGGCGGGCTGGGCTGCCGCCATGACGAGGCCGGTCAGAACAACAACGAGCATCGATGCTCTCACATTCCTCATGCGGGTCCCCTTTCGCGGCGCGACGAAGATCGGCGGCCGCCGCGTAGTGTAGCAGCATTTTCATATCCCTCTCCCCCATCGGGGGAGAGGGGAGGGTGAGGGGGCCTAGCTGGTTCGCCGATCACCGGCTCCGGGCGGCGGGGTGATCGGGCGCCGCGGGGCGAGGGGAATGGCGCGGATGCTGTCGAAGCTGACCTCGGGCATGTCCAGGCTGAGCGAGCGCAGGACGGCGTTGGCCAGCTCGTTGTAGCGGCTGAAGTAGCGCCGGAGCCGCCCGCGCCAGGCGGGGATGCCGCCGTTGGCGTGAAGCTCGAAAGCGGACTCGCGGCCGTCCAGGGCGGACGCGATGTGGTCAGAGGCCATCTGGAGCAGGGCCGAGCGCTGGAGCGCCGTATAGCCGCCCCCGCTGAACGACTCCTCGAGGCCCGCCCCGACCTCGGGCGCCGTCAGGTCCTTGTCCGACGGCGCGACCACGAGGGAGGAGCCCGGAA
>WNFT01006342.1_pt1 | contig 10418 bp, 5 predicted proteins | sample 5400191 | NCBI WGS metagenome assembly WNFT01 (sample SAMN13153359, study PRJNA577476) | soil metagenome | isolation source: 80 cm saprolite under Madrone tree | place: USA:California | collected 2016-06-14 | reverse complement strand
GCGCGTGTACCGTCACGATGAGCGCGGCGACTTCAGTCACCGCCGCGTTCATGCAACAGTCGTTTGCGCTCACCGTGTCCAAGGCGGGCGCCGGCAGCGGCACCATCACCAGCTCGCCCGCCGGTATCTCCTGCGGCGCGACCTGCTCGACCTCGTTCACGACCGGCACCCCGGTCACCCTGACCGCGACGGCGGCGACGGGCTCGACGTTCACCGGCTGGAGCGGCGGCGGCTGCGCCGGGACCGGCCCCTGCACTGTCACCATGAACGCCGCCACCTCCCTTACTGCCACCTTCGTCCTGCAGACCCTCGGCGACACCACGCCGCCCACAGTCTCCATTACCGCCCCGACCGCCAGTGCCACCGTTACCGGCACCGTCACCGTCACCGCCACCGCTACCGATAACGTGGGCGTCCTCGGTGTGCAGTTCCAGCTCGACGGCGTGAGCCTGGGCGCGGAAGTGGCCACGCCGCCGTATGCCGTCGCGTGGAACGCGACGACGACCGCGGACGGAGCTCACGTCCTGACAGCCGTGGCTCGAGACGCAGCGGGCAACAAGGCGACATCGACAGGGGTCAGCGTGACGGTGGCGAATACGACGACGTCACCAGCTAACGTTACGGCCCCGGTAATTTCGCGGGTTAGTCTATCGGTCACCTCGTCCGGAGTGACGATCGGCTGGACGACGAATACGCCGAGTGATACTCAGATCGAGTACGGGCTCACGACATCCTACGGAAACCTGTCGCCGCTGGACGCCGCCCTCGTGATAGCGCACTCACAGGCGATCAACGGTCTGGCGGCGAACACCTGGTACCACTTTCGGATGAGGTCGCGAGACGCCGCGGGCAACCTCGGCGTGTCGGGGGACTTTAGGTTCAAGACGCGCCCCCACTGACGTACTGACGGCGCATCGACGGCGAACCCCTCAGCGACACGGGAGTGTACTGCGGTTGTATTGCCTGCCAAGGTAGAGGCGATGACGCCGAGAAGTAACCGCACCTCGTTGGCCCGGAAGGGGTGCCAATTCGGAGACACTCCTCGTCGCTACCAAGCTTGCTCCCAACGGCGTTGTCTGCTCGATCACTTCGGGTACCACACGAGCTGCTCGGCACACGCGTAGCCTACCAGTGTCGCGCCGCCGAGGCCGGCCAGGAGTCCTGCCCGTATCCCGTCGAGACGCCATCCGATCCGCCAGGTGAAGATCACCCAGCCCACCCGCGCCCGCGCCGAGCCTGCTCCCCCGCGCCTCGTGGCTCGGAGTGCGGCCTCCATGCGGGCGTATGGAGTGTGCGTCCTCGTCAGAGGCACCGCCTTGGTCGGCACATGGGCGCGACGGGGCCAGGCCGAAGCCACGGCTGCAGCAGCTCTGCGCCGCACGTCGAAACCGTTCACCACTCGCAGGTCCAGTGCCGCCGCCAAGACGAACACGGTAAAGGCAATCTGGATCGCCGCTTTGCCCCAGTGAAATTTACTGTCGATCGGGTTCACAAAGAGGGTCCAGCCGTACTGAAGGTTGGCGATCGCCACCATCCCGACAATGCCAACCGCCAATTGGACCCATCGGGTACCAGAGGTCGTCCGACCCGCAGGGATCGACGCGGATGCGGTTGCCATGTCTTCCTTGCCCGGAGAGGCGAGCGAGGCGGTGACGCGTAGGGCATGCACGCTCCGCCGATCAGTTGGCCGTTGGGGAGCCGATGGGTCCGGACGCCGCCAGTTCGGCTCCATCGCGGCCATTTCGCGGCCAGTCGGCATCAATCTCTCTGCGATGCTCCCTGGAACCGCTGAGGTCCAGACCGTCGAACATCGGCTGGCGGCGGAGAAAGCCCGGCCCGCCGGGCTGGGTGGCAGTTCGCGCATTGCGGCGTATCCTTCTTCGCTAACCGCGCCTGGGTCTCAGTGTTTCGGCCCGCGGGAAGATCCACCGTGAGCACCAGGACTGGCAGCCCGCCGCCTCTGCCCGCTTCACAAGCGCCTGTGGTGACAGCAGATACGGACGGCCTGGCGCGGGTTCAGCGGCGATTCACTGTACAGGCGTTACTCAAGCCTGATCGGATCACCACGACGGATCGTGCCGGCGCGCGCGACAGCCGCATACACGCCGACGTTGACTTGGTTATGTTGAGCTGCCGTGCGAAGGATTCCCGGATCCGGCGGGAGGTTACGACCAAGTTGCGGATCGGACCGAAGTCGGAGTAGCAGATCATTCGCCACAGCACTGATCGCATCGTAACCACCGAGACGATCATAAAGAGCTTTCGTGCTCATCATGCCCTCCTCATCGATTTCCCGAGGATATGAAGGTGTCTTATCTGGCTATGATCTTCTCCTTGCGTCAGCAGCATTCAGGCAAGAGCTTGTAACTCGACCTCTGCCTTGTCCAGCCAGAAGCGCATGTCCATCTGGCGGTACATCGTCAGCGCGGTGGTGAGGTGCTCCTGCGCCTGCTCGCGCTGGCCCGTGCGTCTGTAGAGCTTGCCGAGGCCGAGATGGCAGTGGGCGACGAGGGAGCGCATCACATCCGAGCCTCACTGCCATCCGCTGAAGTCTCACTTGCCCTTGAGCCTCACGTCTTCGTACGGCGCCGAGAAGATGTAACCGGCGACGAGCCCGATCCCTGACTCATCGACCCTCGGCCCGACGCCGTTCAGGGGAACGTTCTGCCAGATCGGCGCGACCACGACCTTCTCATAGATGAGTTGCTGGATGCGATGCAGGATCGCCTCACGCTTCTTGCGATCCAGCTCGCTGGCCTGCTCTCGAAAAAGCCCGTCGATGTCGGCATAGCTGCCGTAGACGTAGATACCGCCTCCAACCACCAAGGACTCGAGTCTGGTGGCCGCGTTCCCGAAGGAGCCGTTGCCGCCCTGGACGAGGCCTCGGTATTTCTTCTCGATCCACCCCTTCTGGAATGCTGCTCGCTCGATGGGCCGAAGCTTCACCCGAATGCCAATGGCGTTGAGATAGTTGACCACCGGCTCACCCATGTACGTCAGCGCGGCATCGCAGAAATAATCGCCCGTGTCGAAGCCGTTGGGATAACCGGCGTCGGCGAGAAGCTGCCGGGCCTTGGCGGGGTCGTACCCGTAACCGGGTGGCTGCCAGTAGAACTCGAAGCTCGGGGGCACCAGACTCCAGGTGATCCTGGCGAAACCGAGCCGCTCGGCGCGGTTCATCGCGTCGCGGTCGATCCCGTAGGTGGCGGCCAGTCGCACCCGCCGATCGTGCCACGGGGATTTCGCGTCCCACTGCTCGGTGAAGTTGACCCAGTCCACGACCTGTCCAGCGACCGGCTTCAGCGTCAGTCCAGGGCTTCGCCGCAGCTCCTCGGCCAGCGCGCCGCTCATGCCATACGCGATGTCGACTTCGCCGCGCTTCAACGCGGCGAGGCGCGTGGACTCGTCCGGAATCGACCTGAAGACCAGCCGCTTCACCGCAGGCGTTTTCCGCCAGTACCCATCGAAAGCGTCCAGGACGAGCTCGACGCCCGGGGTGAACGAGACGAATCGGTAGGGGCCGGCGCCGATCGGGGCCTTCCTGAATCCGTCGTCGCCGACCTTCTCGACATATTTCTTCGGCACGACCCAACCGGCGCCTGTCGCGCTCGAATAGAAGGTCAAGAAGTCCGGCCACGATTGCTTGAGCCGGAAGCGAATCCGTCCAGGGTCGGGAATCTCGATGCCGGCGACCCTGTCTCTGAGCATCTTGTGCGCGTTGCCCCGGTATCGCTCGAACGAAAACTTGACGTCCTCGACGCTGACCGGCTCGCCGTTGTGGAACTTGACGCCCTTGCGGAGGACGAACTCGTACACCAGGCCGTCCGGCGATGCGCTCCATGACTCGGCCAGGCTCGGCGACATGGGCTGGCCCGGGCTCGGCCGAATCACGGCGTCGTGCAGCGCGTAGAGAGTGTGGTACGAGGTAACAGTTCCTGCAAGCTCTGACGGGTCGAACCACCCGGGTGTCGGCGAAAAGTGGAGACCCCAGGTCATCTGGCCTTCGGCCGGCGCGGCGCCGCAAATTCCGACAGTCGAGAGCATCAGGACAAGCCACGTGGCGAAGAGGCCTCGAATGTGTCTCATGAGAGGTCTCCGTGTCTTACCGGGCTTTGGCGCCTGATCTTAGCGCAGTTTCAGCGGTGGAGAGCAATCGCCTAAAAGCCGTGCGCGATGCGCCTACGTAGGCTTCGGTGCGCGACCAGCGATGAGCGGTCTGCCGTATCCATGTCATTCTAGCGGAGTTGTCGTCGACATGCCGACGACCTGGCTTCTATCCGGTAAGACAGGCGCTGTCAGGCGCCCGACGGGTGGAAAGGGCCAGCCCCTCGACATGCCGCAGGGGTTGCCGGCTGAGCCCCAGAGCCGGTGGATCATCAGAGGTGTCGCGATCTGCAGGATCATCGCTGCCTGTCGCCAGTTCGCCACCGGGCCTTGGCCCCGAGGCGCCCCGCTCTGGAGGCAATAGAGCGTCGTTGGCTCGCGGACAGCGCTTGAGCCCGAGCCCGGCCTCCTTTGGCAGCAATCGCCTTCCGCTCTCGTTGGGAAAGCGTCTGCGCTCAGTACCGACACGGGCTCCGCGTGGGCGAGCTCGTGGCGCTCAGGCGAGATCAGACTGATCTCCAAGCTGGACTGCTCCATGTGACCCGGTTGAAACGCGGCGTTCCCAGCACGCACCCGCTCCGTGGTCCCGAGCTACGGGCGCTCCGGCAGATTCAGCGCGACTACCCGGCCTCGGCCTATGTGTTTACGACCGAGCGGGGCGGGCCCCTGACCGGCTCGACAGTCCGCAAGATCATTGCTCGAGCCGGGCGCGTGGCCAAGCTGGGCTTCCCCCTTTCACCCACACATGCTCAGACACGCAACGGGCTACTACTTAGCCAACAACGGGGAAGATACCCGCTCGATCCAGCATTACCTGGGGCACAAGAATATTTCCCATACGGTCCGCTACACGGAGCTGACGCCCGACAGGTTTAAAAAGTTCTGGCAAGACTCGGAAGGGAGCTTCTCGAAAGAGGCGACGCGAAGATGATCACCGTCGGCAACTGTGCTGAGCCCGTCATGAACTTCCGGACACTGACAGCTCATCACGCTCCTTCCTATCTGTCTCCATCGGGCTCAGTTGACGATCGATCGTTACTCTGGCCCGAGCACGGGTTTGCCGGTTCGGCCGCCAAGGCTCGTGTTGCCGTGCACGCGCAAGATCGAGCCCGGCGTCATTTAGATGGAGGGCGTGCAGACCGCCCTGGTCATCGACGCGGCGAACCGCCGCCGCTCTCCGCTCGGCGGTCGAGCCAGTCCTGCGGGGCGGGTTCGAATCGCTGGCTCAGGTAGAGGGCGTGCAAAGGCCCGATCTCGGGCAAGTGCGCCTGGAGTGTTTGGACCGTGCTGTCAAAGCGGGGGGGGTGGGCGACCATTGCTCGCACACCGCTCGCGGACACCAAGCTCGCGATGCGCCGCGCCGCAGCCAGGCTCGTCGCCAATGGCTTCTCGATGAGCAGGGGCTTGCCCGCCCGGCATGCCGCCTCCACGATGGCGGGGTGGAGCATCGGCGGGACCGCCACGACCACGGCCTCCAACGATGTGGCGGGCGTAGCGAGACCCGTGCTTGCCGAGGCCGATCAGCCCAATGCCGAGCATTGCGCGAGTGGGGCGCGGCTACGGCCACACCGATGTGCAGAGATTTTCACACCACCGCCTTTCGTGCTTGACGACACCGACGCGCACTCCTACGCTTCCGTCCACGCGCCGGAGGTGACCGATCTTCAGGGACAGTGTCCGCTCCAGGTAGGAGAAGGTTCTCCCAGAGGGCTACGCCATGTGTTCAGCGAAAAATCGAGTTCTTTGGTCGGCGATGTCAGTTCGATTGGACGAGCTCCTGCGGGCGCTACAACGAAGCTCTCACTGTCCACACTCGGTGGACGAGAGCGGTCCCGCGGAGTCCGTTGCGATCCGGCATGCTCCCGCCCTCGAGAGAACCCCGGCGCCAACGTGTCTCGTTGCGAAAACATCATGAAAGTGGATAAACCTCTCAGCTGTTTCGTGATCGGTGACGGTGCCCTCACCATTCAATGCTGTGACCTCCTGCTCGGCAGAGGCCACCAGGTTTTCGGAGTCGTTGCGTCAAATCCCGAGATCATTCGCTGGGCCAGGGAGCGGAGGATCACGCTGTTGGACCCGGCTGAAGATCTGGTGGCCGCGTTCAAAGCGTCGCCATTCGATTATCTGTTCAGCATTGCCAATATGCGTCTTATCCCGAAGGAAATCTTGGCCTTGCCGCGGCGATTCGCGATCAACTTCCACGACGGACCACTGCCCCGCTACGCGGGCGTGCATGCTACGTCCTGGGCACTGATTCACAACGAACGTCACCACGCGGTTTCGTGGCACGAGATCGGCGACCTCGTGGACGGGGGCCGCATCCTCAAGCAGCAGCCTGTCGCGATCGCGGAAGGGGAAACGGCCCACTCGCTCAACACGAAATGCTTCGAGGCTGGCATACAGTCATTCGCCGTGATGATCCAGGAGATCGAGAGCCGACGCTGTCAGCCACGCGAGCAGGACCTGTCCCAGCGCACCTACTTCGGCATGTACGAGCGCCCACCGGCCGCCTGCCTGCTCTCGTGGCAGAAGGGGGCGACTGAGCTTGCCGCCCTTGTGCGCGGGCTCGAGTTCGGGCCATACCCCAACCCCATGGGGCGGGCAAAGATAGCGCTGGAAAACGGATTCGTTCTATGCCCGAACGTCGACGTGGGCGAATCACTGGCCGGAGGACCGCCCGGCACCATCACGGCAATTGAGGCGGATAGCATCCAGGTGGCGACCGGCGCTGGCAGCCTTCGAGTCCGCCAATTGCTCACACTCGGCGGGTCGCCGCTGGCACTGCCGGATGCAGCCCAGCAGTTTGGTTTGAGGCTGGGCGCGAGGCTGCCCGAGCTTGATGGCGCGCTCCTCGAGCGAATTTCCGACTTCAACAGCACGATTTGCCGGCACGAGTCGTTCTGGGTCCGGAGGCTGCAAACGCTGAACCCGGTCTCCTTGCCCTACCTTGAAACGCCTTCCGAGAGGACGAACGAGATTCGCTACGCCTCTCGGGATATAGATATTCCGGAATCCGTACTCGGTCACATGCGCACGAAGCACGCGCAGTTGAACCCCGCTGAATTTCTGCTCGCCGCCTTTGCGGTGTATGTCGCCCGGTTGGGCGGCGAATGGAAATTCGATCTGGGTCTGGCGTTGCCCGAACTCGCTCGTGATGTGGCCGGACTTGAAGGCGTCTTCAGCCCGGAGGTTCCGCTGTCGGTGCAGATCGATGCGTCGGCGGATTTCACTTGCGCAGCCGAACGCGTCCGTACCCAGGTTGAAGTCACGCGGCGCCACAAGACCTTTACGCATGACCTCTTGGCCCGCTATCCGGAACTGCGCTCAATCGCGGACCTGGGACTGTCGCGTGCGCTCCGCGTTAGTGCGCATTTTGGCGAAACGCTGGACGCCTGTCAGATCGAGCCCAGCTCCGATCTTCGCCTGCTGCTGATCTCGACGGACGGCCACGTATGTCGATGGCTTTTCCGCACCGCAGCAATCTCAGAGTCCAGCGTGAAGCGGATGCAGGAGCAGTTCACCACGCTCCTGCTTGGCCTTGTCGCTGATCCGCTCCGCCCAGTCGCGGGCCTTCCGCTTCTCAGTGAGCCCGAAAGGCACATGGTGCTTCAGCATTGGAACAAGACGGCGACTCGCGTCGCCACCGATTTGACGGTTCATCAGGCGTTTGCCCAGCAAGTGGAGCGAACGCCCGATGCGATCGCGCTTGTGGACAGGGACGTCGAGCTCACCTATCGCGAGCTCAACGGACGCGCCAACCAACTCGCGCGACACGTGCGCAACCTCGGCGTGGCCCGCGAAATGCCAGTGGCGATCGCGATGGACCGGTCAGCTGAAATGGTGGTGGGCCTGCTCGGCATTCTCAAAGCTGGTGGGGCCTATCTGCCGCTAGATCCGAACTACCCCAGCGAACGCCTCGGCTTCATGATTGCGGATGCGCACGTCTCGGTAGTCTTAACGCAACAGGGTCTTACGCCGTCGCTGCCGCCACACCCGGCGCACACGGTTCGGATCGACACGGATTGGGCGGCGATCGCGCAGGAGAGCGCCGAGGATTTCGACAGCGGCGTCGCGCCGCACAATCTCGCCTACGTCATTTACACCTCCGGATCGACGGGTAAACCGAAGGGCGTGATGGTCGAACACCGCAACGTCGTGAACTTCTTTGGCGGGATGGACGCCCGTCTCAAATCGGGTCCCAATGCCACCTGGCTGGCGGTGACGAGCCTGTCGTTCGACATCTCGGTACTGGAAATCTTCTGGACTCTGGCACGCGGATTCAAAGTGGTCGTCTACCACGGGGACGACTTCAAGCACGCTCCGCGGACCGGGCCCAGTGCACATTCCAGCCGCCCAATCGACTTCAGCCTGTTCTATTTCTCCGCCGATCAGGGTGACGATCCGGCCAACAAATATCGCCTGCTATTAGAGGGGGCGAGGTTTGCCGACCAGCGCGGCTTCGCGGCCGTGTGGACGCCGGAGAGGCACTTCCACGAATTCGGGGGCCTTTATCCGAACCCCTCGGTGACCAGCGCGGCCATTGCGATGATCACGAAGCGCATTCAGATCCGCTCCGGAAGCGTCGTCGCGCCATTGCATACGCCCATCCGCATCGCCGAAGAATGGTCGGTGGTCGACAACCTCTCCGCCGGGCGCGTGGCGATCTCGTTCGCCTCTGGTTGGATGCCAGAGGATTTCGTAATCAAACCGGAGAACTATGCCAACCGCAAAGACGCAATGCGCCGGTACATCGAGGTTGTTCGGAAACTCTGGCGTGGCGAAACGGTGGCGTTCGCGAGCCCGCTTGGTCAGGACGTGCGAGTTCGAATTTTGCCGCGGCCGATCCAGGCTGAGTTGCCCGTCTGGATTACAACCGCCGGGAGTCCAGAGACGTACGAAATGGCCGGCAACGTCGGCGCCAACGTGCTGACTCACCTGCTCGGTCAGACCATCGACGAAGTCGCCAAGAAGGTCGCCCTCTATCGCAAGGCGTGGTCGGCCGGCGGACATCCGGGGCGGGGCAAGGTCACGCTGATGCTGCATACGTTCGTAAGTGACTCGCCGAAGTACGTGCGGGACACGGTGCGGAGACCGCTGAGGGATTACCTGCGAACGTCCGCTGATCTCGTCAAGAAGTATTCTTGGGCCTTCCCGGCGTTCAAGACGCGCGGGGGGAACGTTGGCGACGTCAATTTCGCCGAACTATCCAGCGACGACATGGACGCGGTGCTCGACTTCGCGTTCGATCGGTACTTCGAAACCAGCGGCTTGTTCGGCACGCCGCTGAGTTGTGTCACGATGATCGACAAGCTCAAGGCGAACGACATCGACGAAGTTGCTTGCTTGATCGACTTTGGTGTAAGCGCAGACGTCGTCCTGGAAAATCTGAACCATCTCGATGCGCTCCGTGAAGCCACGATGAAACCGCAGAAACACATGGACGGTAAGTACTCGATACCTGTCCTGATCCGATCGCACAACGTGACGCATTTCCAGTGCACGCCGTCGATGGCCAGCATGTTGATGGCGGACAAGGCTGCCAGGGACGCACTGGGCCTCGTCCAAACCGTCCTGCTCGGCGGCGAAGCTTTCCCCGCCTCGCTCGCGGCGGAACTGCGCGGCGTGGTCAAGGGCAACATCCTCAACATGTACGGTCCAACCGAGACCACGATTTGGTCCACGTCCTACCAGCTCAACGGGGAGGACCGTAATATCCCGATCGGCCGGCCGATCGCCAACACGCAGATCTACGTTTGCGACGAGAACCTCCAACCAGTCCCGGTGGGAGTGCCGGGCGAACTGATGATTGGCGGGGCCGGAGTGGCACGCGGCTACCTCAATCGGCCGGAGCTGACAGGGGAGCGGTTCATCAGGAACCCATTCAGCAACGCACCCGACGCCCGCATGTATCGTACTGGTGACGTCGTACGTTACCGGCAGGACGGTAACGTGGAGTTCGTGGGCCGCGCGGATCACCAAGTGAAGGTCCGCGGGTATCGAATCGAACTCGGCGAGATCGAGGCAGTGCTCAACGAGCATCCCACGGTGAGCGCGTCGGTCGTCATCGCCCGCGAGGACGTGCCGGGGGATAAGCGGCTGGTGGCCTATGTGATCGCGCGCGGCGGCCAGAATCCACACGGGCAGGCACTCCGGGAGTATGCGAAGAGCAAGTTGCCCGAGTATATGGTTCCGGCGCGGGTGATTGAGCTGGCCGCATTTCCGCACACACCCAGCATGAAGATCGATCGCAAAGCGCTGCCGGCACCGGAAAACGATCGGTCCCTTCTGGGTGGCGATTTCGAGCCTCCACGGAC
>WNFT01008281.1_pt1 | contig 10420 bp, 13 predicted proteins | sample 5400191 | NCBI WGS metagenome assembly WNFT01 (sample SAMN13153359, study PRJNA577476) | soil metagenome | isolation source: 80 cm saprolite under Madrone tree | place: USA:California | collected 2016-06-14 | reverse complement strand
GGACGGCGAGGAAACGGTGTTCGGTTTCTCCAAAACCGCCTTCCAGATACGGAATCAGCCGGCTCCGATCGTCGATAAGTCCGAAGACGATCACGCGTTGGCTTCGTCCCGTCGCCGGATTCATCAGCATGGGACCATGCAGCGCATCGGCCTGCCACAGTTCACCGCACATCGCGGCCTCCCAGCGGTACCGTGCGGCGTGGTCCCACTCCATGCGTGGGATCGACAGGCCGTGCCGGTGAAGCAACCGTTGCACACTCGACACGCTGGCCTGTCCCGCATTGATCCGTCCGGCCAGTTCCAGTTCTCGTAAGATCACATGCGCCGAGCGCCCCGGATCTTCCCGTTTCATATCCAGCACCAGTTGTTGTAAATCCTCAGCCAGAACCCGGCTCCGGTTGCGATCCTTGCGCGGCCTCGGCTTCAATGCATCAAAGCCGCCGTTGCGGTACTTGTAGTACCACTCCTCCAGTGTCTTGTAGGCGACACGGCGTGATCGTCCGTGGTGATCCTGATAAGTTTGTTGGGCAAGCTGCTTCAGCGCCGGGCGTAGCTGTCCGCGGCGCGGATTCCGGCTGAGGACATCACCCAAAATCGCGTGGCGAAACAGCGCTTCGTGATTACGTTCATCATCGGTCATGAGTTCCTCCTCGTGTTGTTCACGTGATGGAACTCAGCATCGCTACACCGGCGGTCCTCGCACAGGGTCTTCCTCTGTGGGCAATGCAACTGGCTTTGCTCCAGAATCGGAATCCGAACTGATTCCCGGACGGAATTGCGTTATCGGCCAAGCCTCGCGCCGGTTGTGCACCAGGCCGCTCAAGCTTCGGCGCACCGCCGCCCCCAACTCATCGAGAACCTTTGTGGCGGATTCGTAAGCGATCCGCATCTCGCCCAACAACCGGCTCAGATGCTGCTGCCCTTGCTTTCGATGTTCTGCCGGCTCGGTGATTCCGAGCCGCGATCCCAACCAACCCCATAACGTCGGCGATACCAACAACTGCTGCCGCCACCGTCGCAGGCTTCGCCATCCGCTCGACTCAGGACGACGCCCGAACCGGATGCCGATCGCGCATGCGCTCTCCCGCAAAATCAAATGCCGGTACAACGCCTCGATGATCACTGTCGCCGCATACCATCGCCACGGATGTAGCCAATCCGGTAACCGGCTCATCGTGTGACCGCATTCCCGGCACAGATACCGCCGCACCCAAATGACAACCCATCCCTCACTCAAACCGCAGACCTGGCGCCTGTACAGACCGTGCCCTTGCACGCGTACCCCTCCGCCATCCCGTGACACTTGTCCACATCGCGAACAAGATCCCGGCCGAAGCTCTTCAACCGATGGCGCGCCCGCACCTCGTGCGCACAGGTGCTCGACGGAAATAGTCAGGCTGTGTAGAATGACCACCGTCCACTGATCGGCGGTGGTTTCGGGCTTGCCGTCTCGCCAAAAGAAAGCTGGCCCTTAGTCACCGCCTTCCCCTCCAAAACGGTCATCATCCTACTGAAATCTTCGAGACGTTTCTTGTGGCGGGCTTCGGCAGGAAATCTTCGGCTCGGAATGACCTTACTTCCTGAAGCGGGATGATTGCGGAAGTCTTCCCAAGACTGGTTCAATTTACGGCATTACAGGAGCACTGCCTTCTTGATTTGGCTCAAGGTCATCGGTCCTCTCGGTAGGCGGCCCAACGGCCTGCGGCTAAGCGGCCGCGTTTTTTAGCGGCCCGCTTCAGCCGCTTGTTAGCCGCCGCGGGAGCGCGTTTCACTCATCGCTCTCGGGATACTGCGGCGGTGAGAATCCTCTCTTCTCGACGATTTGTGGATACTTTCCAAGGGATTCACTCGGGCCAATCGCTTCCACTTTAATTTCGTGCCACCACTCGTCACCGAAGTCGAAAAGGTACTCAAAAGTTTGACCAACCTTGAACTTGAGCTCATCGAGTCTCGCGCGGGCCGCATTGTATCGGTTATCAATTCCAAGAGGCTCGCCAGGTTCGAATCCTTGCGGAGCCGTATATTCTTTGGCCACTTTCCCACGGCTGAGCGGCGCGCTGATGCAGTTGGAAAATAGAAGGAATACAGGTGATCATCGTAGCGCTCAAAAGCAGTGAAGATCACTTCATGCAAGTCCTCGAGTGTCTGATCGCCGCGCAGGACGAGCGACCGCCAGACTGACCGGCGACGCTTCAAGCTCACTTTGAACAGATACTGGATTTCCGATCTTTTGCGATTCTGCATCACCCTTCTCGTAGTGCGGCTAACGGCTCAACGTTCAGCCGCAAGCCGCGCGAGCAAACTCTTTCGGTTTCGAATCAACGTGGCGCGCGGCTTGGCGGCTGCAACGTTTTTTAGGCGCGTGTGATTCTGTGCTTCTCAAGGTCTCCAAGAAGCTATCAAATTGCATTACGATGCCGCCGAATTGGCGAACCACGCCTTCCAAATCGGAATCCCGGGTAACCAAGCCGAGACCGTTTTTGACAGCAGTTTCTGCGATTAAGGCGTCTTGGCGATTGTTGGCCTTTCCTTTGTTCCGTTCATTTAGAGCCTCTAGTATCTTGTCGTACAGCCCGTTGCCGTCTGACCACTTTGCTTCATCCCAATTCGAAATATCCCATACTGCGGATTCGGTAGAAATATGGTCTTGCGGGATACTGGCAAAAATAGCCATGAGCTTCTCACGCCTGGTGGAATTCCTGGTGTTCTTGATTTCATCAAGTTGAACATGCGTTACGTAGTACTTCGCCTCGCCTGCGAGCATTGCTACGTCGAAGTCATCATCTAAGATTCGATTGAATACATTCGTATCGAACATGCAGCGTTTCATCCTTGGAACCTGTGCTTTCCCCCTGTCTTCATCGACCATGGGATCGCGCCTAACGGCTTAACGTTCAGCCGCAAGCCGCGCGAGCAAAATGTTGCAAAATAGAAGTACCGTCGCGCGCGGATTGACGGCTGCAACGTTTGTTAGGTGGCTCACGCGATTATGACGGAGATTCCCAGAGGAATCTCAAGCTCCGCAAATAAACCAAGGCAATGGTAATCGACCTCAAAACCCGCAGTGTCGCTATTGCTTCGATAGCCGCAGAAAACGTCAACATGAAATTGCTGCTTTAGCGCGCGCAAATACAAAATATTCGGCCGCACAGCGTTCCAGAGCGCCATGATGTGTTCATGAAGCGGCCGGGTCTCGTCAATCGGAGGCTCAAAACACCACATATCGTGTGGCCATGGTTGCGCCATATGGCTACTTCGCTCTCCCTTTCGATGCGAGTGAGTCGGCTCGATTCCTAGAGTGCGCGTAATCTCATCGATATCAAGATCATCTCCAAAGATGCGCAGCGATGCCCTGAAGCAAAAGTAGATGGGCTCCTCGTCGGAAACATCAGACTGTTTCGTTGTGGGTTCGCTCATGTGCTCATGTCCACCTAACTTCTTAGTCGGCTGGGCAGTACATTCCGCATAAACACTGCGGCGATTGCAGGCTATTTCGAGTCCTCGTTTGAACCCGCACGGTACGAAGTGGTTATTGCACCGTAGGATGGCCGCAACTACATCGGTCGCGGTGCTTAAAGATAGGCTGCGAGCACTCTCAGCCTATCCCTGCAGTCTATCTGATCCCGGGTCGGGTGGAACAGGAATGACTTTATCGGCCGGACTGCGAACACCGCCCCAACCCCGATTCAGGACGTGGCAGTAAATCATAGTAGTAGAGACATCCTTATGCCCGAGTAGTTCCTGAACCGTACGTATGTCGTAACCGTCTTCCAGAAGGTGTGTCGCAAATGAATGCCGAAATGTGTGGCAGCTTGCCAGTTTGTTGACCCCGGCTCGGCGAACCGCCTCCTTCACAGCTCGTTGGAGTACAGACTCGTCGAGATGGTGTCGGCGGCGCTCGTCCGCTATGCGATCGCGGTAAATGCGGGTTGCCGGAAAGACCCATTGCCAGGCGATCTCCCGTGACGCATTGGGGTATTTCAGAGCCAGAGCTTCGGGTAGCTCGACATAACCTGCGCCAATCGCAACATCGCGTTGATGCTGTGCCCGGACACGTTCCAGATGACGCGCCACTACCGGACGCACAACGGCCGGCAACAACGTGACTCGATCCTTATTGCCTTTTGCGCCTCTTACCAGAATCTGATTGGCTCCAAAGTCCACATCTTTGATACGGAGCTGAAGACATTCGAGCAACCGCAAGCCGGCACCATACAGCAGCGCTGCCATCAACCAATTTGTTCCGCTCAATTGATCCAATACCTTCTTGACTTCATCGCGAGTCCAAACAACCGGCAACCGTTGAGGCCGCTTTTCCCGAACGAGGTCACCCAGCCAGGGAACCTCTTGATTCAATACGTATCGATACAAGAACAGAATCGCACTCAAGGCCTGATTCTGCGTCGAAGCGCTAACGTGTCGATCCATGGCAAGCGACGAGAGGAAACGCGTAATCTCCTCTGCTCCCATTTCGGCCGGATGCCGCTTCCCGTGAAAGACAATGAACCTGCGTATCCATCCCAGATAAGCCTCTTCTGTCCGGCGACTATAATGAAGCATAGGAAAAACGAACGCGGTTTTCCATCGCTGGCCGATCCCGGAAGTCAGGAACGATGTCATGGAATAGCCGATTCCGGGCCGTCAGGGATGCCATCTTCCGGATGGATTCATTGGCCGATGAACTTAGCAAGGATCGAAGTACATGTGCATATTTTACACCGTATGAGCCAAACTTCACGCCCGCGCAACATCAAGAACGTCAGGATGAAAGACGAAAGGAAGGGCTTCAGTGGCGGATCGCCCTGCTTGGTTTTGTAGGTGCTCTATTAGGCGGGATACTGGGCGCGATCTTGGGCGCGGTCTTCGGCAAATGAATACTTTTCACAATATGCAAACTAGACCACTACCGTCATCTTGAGTGACTGGTGAATTGTTTTGGTATTATAGTAATTAATCCGGTCACGGACAACTTCAATTCAACAAGCTCGTTCAGGCTCTTGAACCGTACACGCTGCCGAGACTTCTCTTCTAAAAAAGACATAAAACCGGCGACGTTTTGATACTATGTCCTTATATTGGGGCTATACAAGCAATCCTGCCTCGGCGTTTTGCCAAGATAGTTTCAAGCTGGGTAAAACCGTCGAGACTTAACCTCGTGGAATACATACGTTTTCGTTTCCAGGCTACCATTTGAAAATAAAAGTCGCGATAACGCTTGCCATTTATGAATTGATTAGAATCGCAAGAGATTCTCACTGAGATCAACCCGGATTGTGTCCCCGCCTAAAATGCCAAGAAAAGCCTTCGATTTGCCGGTGTTTTTCGCAATGCGAACAGACGAGATTCGCTTTCTACATATAGCAGTATTGTTGGCCTAGTGTTCGTAATGACCGAATAGCAGAAAGCGAAACACATATGACGGCAATGAAAAGAAAACTTGGAAAACGAACGATGCAGCAGCTCCGAAGTAGATGATTCCTACATCGTTAGGATGTCCGAGCCAGAGGTAAATCAATAGACATGCCAGAGCAAACGCCAATGAAGGGCGAAATCGCCCTATGCGAACGTCCTTGGCCGGATGCTTGGATCTCGAGTGTCCCTCGACAACTGAAAGCAGCAAGAGACCAGCGCCTAGCACATATAGGCTCACACCAACAGGGTGGTTCCTGCTGGTGAGTATCAGGTATCCGCCCCAAATTGCTACAAGCAGTCCAATCGGAATGGAAAGCAATAGCAATGCGCCTACAATCTTGAGTACTTTCATTGCTCATCTCGTTTCTAAAATGTGGACCGTTTAAGCTAACGAGCGGTCTGATTCTGGCCTTCGCCTGCAGTCTTCGTCAGGTGGCCCTTGCTCGTTGGTTGGCGGGCCTTTGGCAGAGGCTCGCTCCAACAGCCCTCAAGAGACAGCCAGCCACTCTACAACGGGCCGTATGATACCTGATGGGATATAGTCAGGATGCCTGAAAAACAGCATGGAAAGCGAAGCGTACAAAACACTATTAATAATCACTGAAAGACCTATCAGTCGGTGATCCTCTTCCAAATGAAGCGCAGCAGCTGGCATTGCAGCAACGAGACCAATAAGGAAATACGCGATCTTGCTGGGCCAGCTACGATTGACAATTGTGAGCGCAGTGGCCATAGCAATCGGCATCGCGCCAATTCCATAACTTAACAGGCGTCCCACAATGGCGGCAGGTTGTCTTACGGCTCCTCCCCAGCCGGAAATGGAAAAATCCAAGAATCTGTCCCACAAGAACGTAAAAAGGAAAAGTTTTAGCGCAAAGATCCACCACATCTGGTTTTGTCCTTTCTATCCTAGAGTGGCTGCGTAATGCCGCCTAACATCCAAGCGCCCGAACAAGGAAGGGAGATCGCGAGAGCGAAAGTAGGCATTCGAAATCTCTTCCTGACTAAGACGGTCGGCAACCGCTCCGGGCTCTTTGCATACTGTGCCGCCGCTTGAAGCGGTCGAAGCAAAACCACCGTTATGGCGGCTTTCTTCAATCAAATTCTCGTTGAGAAGACAGGGACTGCTGACAAACACTCTCAACTTCGCCGTCAACTGACGAATTGGCGCAAGCTTCTTGAAAAGCCGAGGTAAATGCATTTGACAGACTCCACAAGGTTCGCAGAACGAATGCTCCGTACAATCCACCGGCTGGTGTGCTTGTGGAACATCGGAATGAAGTCGCCTTTACACATCGAATTGTCACACACTGCAACTTTACATTGGAAACCATTACGAGGAACAAAGGGTAGACTCTCAATTCGACGGGTGGGCCAATCACGACTGCTTCGGATAATTTTTTGCTCGGAACGAGGTTACTGATTGGAGCGTATACTGGCCACTGAAGGGAATCCGTCCGAATCTCCCTTTCTTTCATATCGTGCGACAGTTCAGAGATACACGGAGCTCCTAAAGAGTCGGTACGTTATCTTCGCTCACGATGGAAAGCCGGTGATCAATAACCAGTTTCGGTTCGGGAACAGGAGCGGAGGTGGCGCGGCGTCAGTCGATCTCGCGCGTCACAATGTCGAGAATTTGCTGCTGGCGCGCTTCAAGCAATCGTCCCTGCCAACGCAGAGCACGGATATAGACCAGGACAATCGCGGCAGATTCTGCGAGGGTCAGTACCAACCGAACCGGAAATCGCGTTTCGATCCCGAACCGCAGCAGAAGTTCAATGGCGGCGGGAAGGAAAGTAACGCTCAGTGCGACAGGCAACAGCGTAAAGAACCCTACGTACATCAGGAACGCTGTTCCACCCAGCCCACCGCGTTTAAAAGATCCTTTGCCAATGGCCGGGCGCTCGCCTGTAACCACCCTAGTTGACATAAAACGCGACACTGCCATCCCCGGTTCCCAGCGCAGCATCATACATCTCATACGTCGCCCACCGTGCTTAAAATTCCTATCCTCCAACTGTTGCTATAACGATATCATTGTGGCGATGGAAAATGGGAGCCTGGGTGAAAGCCGAGATCAAAGCCCTTCGGAATTGGTGGAGAAACATTAACATCAAGGCTTGGGTGAAAGCGCAGATTAAACCCATTGCGGTGTTGTTGAATAATATTCCGTGGAGATCGATGGCGAAGTGGGCCGGAATCATCTCGATACTGACATTTACCTTCGGATGGTTCGCCGGAGCTATTGCCGCCTTAATCATAGCGTTATGGAATAAGATAAGAGAACAGGACACATATATAGCACTCTTCAATAAGATGGTGCACGTCATCTACATAAAGCTGTTTACATCAAGGGCCTACCAGCGCTTGAGCAAAGTGATGACCGACGAGGAGTTGGCGATCTTAATTAACGAAATAATTCGCCATACCGGCACCGATCGAAGAACGGCTTTCCGGGCCTTGAAGTCAGTCTTTGCATCCGGCGCTTATAAAACCATTTCCAAAAAAGATCTCCTGTCCACCTTGATTGAATTAACCCGGACTCAAAAAGAGAACACCGCTATCTTCTATTACTTAATAACGAAATTGTACCGGCAAAAGAAACTGACCAAAGATTTGATCAACCGTATACTGGCGTCGGATAAGCCTATGGCAGAGATCCTCCATAGCGCCTCCCTCAAGATGGTCTTTGGCGTTCCTGTTAACGGAGCTGGCCAGGACGAAAACGGCAAGGCGCAGGCTGAAAGAATCATCGCCGGTCTCGGATTAAACGATGAGCAGGCCTTCATAGGTTCTGTGGGAAGAAAAGGCCGGGTGCAAATCACCACACCGGCGGCCAACCGGACGCTCGAGCGTTATGATTCCAGGAAAGGATATTTCTTACTTAGATTCCAACAGAGAGAGGAAAGAGGATGGCGTCGTTATAATGACACCTTCTATCTGCGGATGAACTCCACCAGCGGTAAACAACCAGAGCCGGATAGCGCGGCGGCGAACAAACAAGCCGCACCGGATCACGCGTTATTGATGGATGTTGGAGACCAGGATCTGAACGCGAAAGAAGTCATGGTCAATATGAAAGAGGAAGAGCTCCCCACCGGCAATATCTTCGAATTAGTCCGCAGCCGATTAGCCGCCGAAAACCGTCCCGCCTTAGTTGAACAAACGATGAGCATTTTGAGAAAAGCCGGATTAAAGTCCGGACAGGAACAACAGTATGCCAAAAGATTCGATTCCCTTCGCCGTAATCACATTGGTGCCCAGGATACATTTATCTCTGAAGTGGTGGTCAACGAATTAGAGAGAATCGCTAAAAAGCAAAAGCAGGATTTTGAAAATCCGGAAGCGACTAAACAAATCCTGGAATACAGTAAACAATTAAAAGCGATAGCGCAGAAACTCGAGGCCCAGCGCAAGGCGGCGGCCAAGAATATCATGAGTATCCGCAAGTATCAGATTAAAGCCGCCAGCGATAGAAAACGCACCAAAGTCTGGGGATACATTGTCTTAGTTCTTTATGCCGGGATCTCCAAACAGACTGCTGAAAAATATATTACCTTCTTGAGATATGTGAAAGATATAAGGACAGTCGGAGGTCTGCGTATCGCCGCGCTAGTGGTCCCGATTGCGGTGATAGGTTTATTGATAAAATTGGCGTCCTTAATAATTGCCCTCCAGCTTCTTCTGCCCGATTCGAGGAAGTTAAGACCGCCCTCAAGTTCCTCGTAGAGCATCCGGATATTGATAATGCTCAATTAATCAACATGCCGGTCAAGGTATTGATTCAGGCGGCAGACACTCACAATCCGGATCAGGCGATTGTGGAGTCCAAGAACCTCTTGAGAGCCGATCGCTGGGGCATTCCCGAAGAGATTCGCCAGGTCGCGAAAAGGTTCACCAAAGCGGATAGCCGGAATAAGCGGGCAGTTCAGAGCTGAAGGTGCCTTGAAGTCTCATAATACAGAGCGTTTTTAGACGAGCGCCGCGGCGAACCATGCAGAAGTAGAGACGAGATGTCGAAAGCCGCGGCGGTTGTCTAAAAACGTGTTGGGCTAAACCGCGAGGATGATGTGGGGGTCTTGGTCGTTGAATTGCAAACGTGTATTGAATCGCGGACGGATGTTCAGAAACCGGCCGGCTTGGGTGTGTGAGCGCCGGTGGCGCGATGGGATTTGCAGTAGGCGGCGCCATTCGGAAGGCAGTTCGTTAGGAAAAAGGGCGCACATGGTCGGTCTGGAGTGTTGAGTGTAGGGAGCGATGGGCGGTCCAGGCACACGTCGACCACGGCTCCGATTGTCAGTTTTCGTTTGTCGTAGTCTAGAGTCCGCTGAAGTCATCATGATGTATCGATGAACTCCGGAGATGCTGGGGCCAGGATTTCAACGACGACCATTCGGCCTTGGTGACAGATCGGACATTGCCGCAAAGAGGAACCCGTGAGTTTTTCGTAAAGTTGGTCGATGTCGTAATCGCTGGGCTGGCTCCCCGGTACTGGTTCCGGATCGACATCCGGCATACCCAACAGTTGACGGCAGAGTGCGAGTTTTTCTTCACGATGACGGTTGCCGCCCCCCGGAATTCTCGTCTTAAATCCTCCGGCTGCCTGGCTTAAATCCTCCGGCCCACCGGCCACGCCGCCCCCGCAAGGGGACATAATCCGCATTTGGACTAAACCGCCTGCTGGCGGTAGGGGAACACCGAGACGCTGAGCACCTGCAATCGGGATTGATCGCGCCACGACCCCAGATGGATCGCTGAGCTTCTTCTCTTCTTTCAAATTGAGCCCCTTTGCGAAAAGCATGGAGCCGCTGCTTGCAGCAAATTCCATATCGCAAAGGAGCTTTCCATGACACGACTTCGAAAGCGGTTGAAGCATAGGAAAAACGAACGCGGTTTTCCATCGCTGGCCGATCCCGGAAGTCAGGAACGATGTCATGGAATAGCCGATTCCGGGCCGTCAGGGATGCCATCTTCCGGTGCGCATGGGCGTTTTTCGGGTGTTTTTGGG
>WNFT01006339.1_pt1 | contig 10422 bp, 8 predicted proteins | sample 5400191 | NCBI WGS metagenome assembly WNFT01 (sample SAMN13153359, study PRJNA577476) | soil metagenome | isolation source: 80 cm saprolite under Madrone tree | place: USA:California | collected 2016-06-14 | reverse complement strand
AGGCTGTGCACCAGCCGCTGACTGAGACCAGCTTGCCGGGAAAGAGACCGCAAGGACGGTAGTTGTCGCCGGCGCTTCCTTGCAGTTGCAGGCAGTTCTCGCAATTCGATCCTTTCACATAGGCCGGGTATTTCTTGAGGTCGACCTGGGTGGCGTTTTCGACGTAGGCCACCGCGACCGCCGCCGGGTCTTTTACATCGAGACGTGCCGGCGGCGCGCCCCGCGCCCGATCCCAGGGCAGAGCAGCCGACAGGCCGGCGGCCAAACTCAGATTCTTGACTACCTCGCGGCGTGTAACGTTCATGCGCCTAATATGCCGAAAAACCAGGGCGGAGTCACCCTGGAAATTCGCCCGGTTCGGATTTGTCATGCTGATCGAAATCGTCCAAGGGCTGGCCATCGTGCACAGAGACCGGGACTTCTGGGATTGGGTGGCCGACACCATCGCCATCATTGCGGCGCTCTCGCCCATGCTGCTCGTGTGGTGGCGCGCACGGGTGCGCGCGACTCAGAAGAACAGCGACACGTAGACTTGGTACACCGTGGCGTCAAAGTGGTATAGCGGTTCGGTGCCGGCTGCGTAGCCGTTGGCAATGGAATATGCCTTGATGTTTCTAAAGTCGCTGTATTTGAATTGGATGCGGCTCAGGTCGAAGGTGGTGGTGGCGCGCTTGAAGATCAGGAACCCTTCCGGCGCAAAGGCCCAGGTGACCTTCGCATCGAAGGTGTTATTAGTCGACGCGGCGAGATTCTGGTCTCGAGCTTCAAAGTTCTGCGAGTTCGCGAAGGGAAACAGGTCGCTGTAGAACGTCGCATGATTCTGGCTGTAATGCCGCACTCTACCTTCGAAGATGAACTCGTTGGAGATGGGATGCGTGTAGCCCAATTCGATGGTGTTGGCGTGAATGCCCCAGGTGTCGCTGAAATACCGGTACGACACCGACGCGGCCGCGCGATACGGTAGATAGTACTTCGCCCGTCCCTCGACTGCCGTGCTGGTGCGTGTATTGGGATAGACCTGGGAACCGAGCGAATACCCGAGCGGGTTTATCGACGGATCCACTCTATAGCGAATGGAGCGATAAGGGTTGCTCAAGAGACCCTGGTCCGTGATGACCTCCAAGGTCACGCCCGTAATCAGGTTCTTGGTGATGACCTGCGACACGCCGCCTTCGTAGCTGCGGCTTTCGGCGTGTCCCAACCACGCTATGATAGGTGCATTGGACTTCCCGTTGTTTTCACCTACTTTGTCCCGGCTGTCGGTGAACCCCAGCGTCACTGTGGTCAAGTCCCCGAACATGTCCTGGCTCAGGGAGAAATGCGTCGTGTTCGAGATGTAGTCGCGCTCGGTGCTGTTGGTATACGAAAGGTTGTACTGAGTCTTGTCGTGGATGTAATCGAGCGAGAGACTCTTCTGCTTGCGTTCGTCCTTGATGACGCTGGCGTTGCTCAGGACATCGACCGACGCACCGCTGACTTTGTCGACGAAGTAGTTGGCCTGCACGGCAAACTGTTCGGCGAACTTCTTGCGCACCAGCACCGACTCGCCCTTGATGTCCATTCCGCCGCCCTTGTACTGGCTCCAAAAGAGGTCGGCACGGTCATCCGGCAGCACGGCGGCTCCGGCCACGCACATCAGCGACAGGGCCGCGAGCGCTGCCAGGCGGCTCAAATGGCGCGGAAGGGACTTCATACCGATGACGAGGGTCATAGTGTCCTGTTCCGCCAATAACTTGCTCGATTCGCCGCAACGCCGCCCGGCGCGACAAGACGCGGCGCAGCGAGTGAGTTATTGGCGGAACAGGACACTTAGTTGCAGCCGCAGCCGCCGCCGGCCGTGCCGGTGGCGCCCCGCGATCCTTCGCGGGACTCATAGATATGATCCATATACGCCCCGGAAATGGCGTCGCGATCCCATGACATGATGGGATCCGCCAAGCGGTCGCGCTCATAGGGCTTGACCCAGGGTTGGATGCTGCTGCATGCCCCAAGCAAGAGCCCGATGCCGACCACGGTAAGCTTCAATAAGGTGCCCACGGCACGTTTCGGTGAGGTGTCCACGGTCACTCGCGGATGAGCTGGCGAATGCGGTCTTGGTACTCGTTCTCGTCGCCCGGCCGATAGCCGCGGTGGATGTAGCGGATCTCACCCTTGCGGTCGATGATGACGGAGCTCGGCATTTCGTCGACGTGGTACGCCTTGCTCACCTGGTTCGCAGGGTCGAGCAGCACCGGGAAGCTGACCGGTTTGCGCGCCATCAGCTCCTTGACCGGGGGCGCTTCCTTGTCGACATTGACCCCGATCAGCGTAAACCCCGCCGGCTTGTACTTCTTGTACATCTGATCGAGCAAGGGCATTTCCTGCTGGCAGGGTCCGCACCAGGTCGCCCAGAAATTCACCATGACCACCTGGCCCTTGTACTGGCTCAAGGCGGCTTGCTGTCCGGTGAGCGCCGTAAGAGTAAAGGCGGGCGCGGGTCCCGAGGCATCGCCGCCGGCCGCGAAAGCCGTCGACGCGATGACGAGGGCTGCCATCGCGCAGCGCTTGAATAATTTAACCGTGGGAACTGTCATTGATCTGTCCTCTTGATCAGTAGAAAAAGGTCAAGCCGAGAGTGGCCTCAATGTTGTGGACGTTCTTGGTTCGGCCCGTCAAATCGGTCTCGAACACGTGATCTCTCACGTCCAGGTGCATCGCGAGCCAATCTGTAATCAGAAGGCGCTCGCCCATTCCGAAATTCAGCGCAAACCGGTCCTGGTCGGCAAATTTCACATCACCCATGCCCACCGTCACATACAGGGCTGAATTGAACGCATGTCCCCGCCCGAGAAAGATCTCGCCCGGAAGTACGTTGTAGCCTACGTCCAGGTCGTAATACGTGAGGCGTCTCCCAGAGTCGCTCACCACGGTGATCGCCGGGAACACATCCTCGAGACTGGTGGTGCCGGCCTTGGAGCGGGCCAAAAAGGCCTCCAAGAAAATGTCCTCCGACACGTGGTAGGCCGCGCGCACGCCGTAGATCGGATTGGTGCCGAAGTCCTGAATGCTGAGGGCGCCGAAGTAGCCCCCCAATTCGAAGTCCTTGGCCTTGATCTTCGGTGTCTTCACCGCGCGGCGGTTGACCTGCGGTTCGATGATCGAGGGCTCGCCTTGGGGCTCCTCGGCAACGACCTCTGTCTTCGCCTTCTCGCCGCGATGGAACCAGCCGCAGCCGGACAGCAGCGCCGCCGCTAGAAGAACACTGCTAAGCCGAATTTCCATTCTTCCGGTTCCTCATTCTGATTCTGGTTGGTGAAGACGACATACTTGCGCCAATCCGCACGCCACATGAATCGCCTGGTAATGAAGCCGCGCGCCCCCACGGAAACATAGGCCAGCTGGTTGCTGGTCTGGAGCGGCTTCGGCGGCACCTTATCGTCGATGTACTGTTCGCCGAATCCGATGCCCGCCGTGGGCGAGAACCAGCGCCACTCCGGTATGAACGTATGCCGCATTCCGAGGCTGGCAATGTACCGGTTATCGATGGTACCCAGGGCCTGCTGCAGGACGAATTCGACGTCGAGGCTGTCCGTGAGACCGAAATCGCCCCAGGTGGTGACCAAATTCTGGTGATTGAAGACGCCGTAACCCGCGCCGATCTCCCAGCGGTGGGTCGCGAAATCCGGATACGGCGGTATCGGCGCCGGCTCTCCCGAGACAAGCTTGGTGAGAGCCAAATCGGAGCGGCGCGACCAGCCTTCCTGGCCGCGCGGCGCGCGCACCTTGTACCACTCGGTGCGGCTGTAGAGCACCGTGACCACTTCGTCGCGGCCCACCACATAGACCACGGGATAGCCGCGACCCGGGCCGCTGCGCATCTCCAGGTAGGGCTCGGCAACGACGACTTCAAGGAGTTGTTCCTTCGCGTGGACCAGTGTGACACTGAACGCCTGCAGCAGCAGGAGGGCGAGCAGTGGTCGCATCAGCTCAAATCGCCGGCGCGACGAATGGATCGTTGTAGTACTGCGCGCCAATGTCCAGCCATTCTGCGATCAAACGCAACTCCGCCGCGGTTAAGAATCCCGTGTGGTCAAGAACAGGGTCTTGATAGGTCCCGTCAAACATCCTCAAAAACTTCAGCACCGAGCCGCTCGCGCTGCCGGCCGTCATGGGCGGCGCCAATGACACCGGCACCATGATCGTCGTCGGCAAACCGGTCACCGGGTCCGGCGGACCGGGCGCAGGCACCAAAAGATCTACTAGCACTCCATTATTAAGCGTCTGTTCGTTATGTGCAAACAGCAGTTCCTCGTAGGAGGTGACTACGGTGGGATCGACATTGGAGGCGCTGTCGGTCAGATCCAGCTGACCTGCAGGAACCATCTGGGCGGCGGCGTTTGCAGCGTTCGCCGGGTTGTGACAAAGCACGCACTTGTGATCAGGGTTGGGATCGCCCGCCACAGTACTCGGCCGCGGCAAATACCATAGCGGTTGGATCTGGTGCGAGACATTGCCGTCGGCGGTGGCGTCGGGATAATGGATGGTGCTGCGGCAAAGCGGATCCCACGTCGCGCAATGGGCATTGGCCGGGCTGGGCGTCGGGAGATTCGAATATAGATAGGAGAATGCCTTATCGGGCGGCCGCCCGGCCGTGACCGGATCGGTCCACACGTCGCTGTAGATCACGTCGATGGTCGGCAGCTCCGAGCAGGGGGTGGTGGCGCCGGGGGGAGTGACCGCATTGGCGCAGGTATTCCATGCCCGGGTATCCGCCATGGTGTCGCCGACATTGGCGGCCGACAGGTTGGCTTTTGTATTCAGAAACGGCATACCCACGGCCGTGGCTCCGACATTGACCGACGTGGTCAGTCCCGAGCGGCCGTGAGACGGCGTGGATTTGCTGCCTGCGACGTGGCAGCCGTTGCAAGTCTTCGTTTCGCCGGGAATCAATTGCATCCAGCTCTGATGCCGCGCGCCGATGCGCCGCGCATTCTTGTCGAGCACGTCGATGGTGAACGGTACATTGGCCGGCAATTGGACTTTCACCGAACCGTCCGGTTCGACCGGCGCGTAGGCGAGAATCTCGCGCATCCCTAAGCCCGCGGGGCCGAACGCCGAGGCGTTGATCTTGCGCACGGTCTTATCGGGAATCTCGACTGCTTTCTCGATTCTCACGAAGCGCGCCGGGCGCTGATCGGCGGTGGCCTGTTTGGGGTCGGCCAAGGCGGCGATATTGGGAACCGTATTGTTGGTTTCGGCGCCCACCATATCGATTCCGTCGAAGTCGTAGACGCTGCGTATGACGAGCAGACCCAGTCCGCCGTTGCTGTTGTGGGCCAAATTGGCGGCGGCGCTGCCGGGGGCAGGCACGAAATCCGGGATGAAGGTCGGCACCGGAGTGCGCGCCTGCATGATGACCGGTTCGACGATGACGGTGCCCGCTTCGGCGCCGAGGATGGGGCTCAAGGTGCCCTTGCCGACGTCGTAGATCCAGATGGTGTATTGCGGCGGGGCCAACTGCACATTGGCGCCGCTGGTGTTGCCGGATGTGCAAACGCTGGTGGTGGCCGGCGTCACGGTCGTATTCAGCACCAAGCAGGGAGCCCAGCTGACGAGCATTCGATTGGTGCCGTCGTACAGCGGATAGGCTGACGCAAACCGGCCGCCCATGGAAGGCAGGTTCGCGTCGGTGGTGATTCCGAGCGTGGTCGCACTGGACTGCGCCGTTCCGGCCGACCCCGTCGGCGTCGACGGCTGATTGATTTCCACGAAATTGGCGGCATCGATCTGCACGACGTCGCCGCCCTGCTGCGTGCCCAGAAACGGCCGCACAATGGCGATCAACTTGCCGTCCGCGCGTTGCCGGGCGTTCAAGAATTGGATCACGTTATTGCCCGTGCCGGCGAGGTTGGCGCCTGTGGCGTGGCTGTTCTCGCCGTAGAAGAGCTCGAGTCCGCTGCCGTCCGGATTGGCGCGGTACAGACTGATCTGGTCGCCGTTGATGGATTCGTATCGCGAGAACACGATTTGACCATTGGCGAGCACCGAGGGCGCAAAGTCGTGATTGGTGTTGAAACTGATCTGATGGATGCCGGTGCCGTCGGCGTTCATGACGTGCAATAGGAATATGGGCTGCTTGCGGTCGTCGGTCTGCGCCGGGTATTGCGGGCGGCCTTCGTCGATCAGAATGGCCTGTGTCGCGGCCTGGCGCGTCGAGGCGAACACGATGCGCCCGTCGGGCAGGTAGTGCGCGCCCACGTCATGGCCCGCAGTCGTGTTGTCGTTGGTGAGCTGGGTCACCGTTTTCAACACTGCGTCGTACTGATAGATCTTCCAGTTGGGCTGAGTGGCATCCGTGTTGGGCTTGTTCGGATTCAGGGGCAGCCGCAGCGAGAACACCAGCTTCTTGCCGTCGGGCGACGCGTCGAGGTCCCGAACGTCGCCCATGCCCTTAGTGATCGACATCGTGACGTTGGTCTCGAGGGAGCCCGGGCTGGCCTGCGCGCGGATGTAGAGATCGCCGCCGGTGGTGGACGTGATCAGGTCGCGGACATCGATATCCGCCTTCGGAGTCGCGGCGGGTGCAGGACGCTTGACATAGGCCAGCGGAAAATTCAGCGTGCCGGGATCCTGGGTCTGCGCGCCGGCAAGACCCGGCGCATGTCCGCTGACGCCGCCGGCGCAGCCGACCATGATCAACGCCGGGAGCAACAGCGCCGCCAGTTTCAGGGGACCGTGACGGAGTTCACGCGCGTGCAAAGTGTTCATGTTGCGGCTACCTACGTTCGATCATCGGTTCAGCGGTCAAGTCTGCCTTGTTTGCGCGGGGTCATTGAACTTAATTGGTCTCAAAATCGCAACTTCGTCCGAGTCGCAAGCGCATTGTGTTAACACACTCACAGAAGAACTCGGCCACATCCGTTTCTCTGTGCATCTAAGAGCTGACCTCTGCAAATTCAGGCTGAAGGATATAGGTGGACACTGGGTTCCCGATATGTCGCGAAACACCGACGTCGTTCGGATGAGACATTACTTGAGGTCTTTTTCGCTAGGTATATTTGCGCCACGTCGAAATCACAACTCACGCGAGTGGATGTGCATATGAAGAATGGGATGGCAACGCCAAAGATGAACGGTACGCACCTCGTGCGGCGGTGTGCGCGCACGAGCGCCATGGCCGGCGCGCTGCTGCTCGGCGCAACGGCGTTCGCCGCCGGCCCCACCGCCGATCAAGCGACGCGAATGTACAATCGCATCGCCGGCGTACCGCCCACGGCCACGGTGCTCGCCAACATGATCGCCACCGATCCGGTGAGCGCCGCGTTGCTCGCGACCAACGACAAGGCGTTCTACAGCGACACCATCCGCAACCTGGCGGCGCCCTGGACCAACCGCGATCAATCGGTGTTCGTGCCGCTCAACGATTACACCGCCACGGTCGTCGGCATGGTGCGCGACGACGTCCCGTTCAATACCTTGCTCAGCGCCGATCTCGTATACATCGCCGATTCGGCCTCCGGCGTCCCGGCCTACTCGGCGACGAACAACGACATGTACCAAACCATGGACAACAACAACGTCGACCTCAAGGCACACCTCGTGTCCAGCACCCAGTCGGCGCTGTCGGGCATCCCTTCGGCGGCCACCGCCGGTGTCATGACGACCCGCGGCGCGGCCAGCGCCTTCTTCATCAACGGCACGAACCGCGCCATGTTCCGCTTCACCATGATGAATCACCTCTGCAACGACCTGCAGACCGTCATGGACATCACCCGGCCGCCGGATCGAATCCGCCAGGACGTGACCCGCAGCCCGGGCGGCGTCAGCACCTTGTTCTTGAACAACTGCATCGGCTGCCACAGCGGCATGGACCCGATGGCTCAAGCCTTCGCCTACTACAACTTCAATAACGTCGATCCCACGACCGCCGGCACCATGGGACAGATCGTGTACACGGCCGGCCAGGTTCAGCCCAAATACTTCATCAACAAGACCAATTTCCCGCAAGGCTATTCGACTCCGGACGACGGCTGGACCAACCGCTGGCACACCGGGCCGAACGAGATCTTGGGTTGGCGCGGGCCCGGCAGCGGCAACGGCGCCAAATCTCTCGGCCAGGAGCTCGAGAACAGCGCGGCATTTGACAGCTGCCAGGTCACGCGGGTGTTCAAGTATGTGTGTCTGCGCGCGCCCAACAACACCAACGACTTCAACCAAATCAATTCGATGATCTCGTCGTTCCAAGCGCATCAATACAAGTTGCGGCAGCCCTTTGCTGAGGCCGCCGCCTACTGCATGGGGACTTGAGCATGAACGTTACACGCATAGCCGCTCTGCTCGCCCTCGCGGCCTCGTTTACCTTGAGCGCCTGCGGCGGGGGCGGTGCGCCCACGACGGCGACCGCAGCCACGGCTCCCACGAGCCAGGCGGCCTCCTACACCGGTCCCGCGCCGGCTACGGCCGATGTCCAGGCCTTCGCGGTCAATTTCTGGGCCAATGTGCGCGTGCAGAATCGTTGCGGCCAGTGCCACAACGCGACCAGCCCGGCGCAGATGCCGAACTTCGCGCGCAGCGACGACGTGAACCTGGCCTATGCGCAGGCCAACACCGTGGTCAATCTCTCTCAGCCCTCGACCTCGCTCATCGTCACCAAGGTGAGCGGCGGACACAACTGCTGGCTGGCCGACCCCAATGCCTGCGGCCAGATCTTGACCACCTGGATCAGCAACTGGGCCGGCGCCACCGGGGCGGCGTCCGCCACGCAGGTGCAGCTGGTCGCGCCTCCGATTCAATCCGTCGGACAGAGCTTGAATTTCCCGGCTGACCTCGGCGCCGACTACTCCAACACGGTGTATACGCTTACCAGCAAGTATTGTGTGGGTTGCCATTCCTCGACCGCGAGCGCGGCTACGATGCAATCACCCTATTTTGCCGACCCGACCCTGGCGATTGCTTATCCGGCTGCGATACCGAAAATCGATTTCACCGGGTGTTCGCCATTCACAGCCGGCAACACCGTCGCCACCGCCACCACTCCCGGTTCGTGCGGCACGAACTCGCGGTTCTACCAGCGATTGCTGACCGACAACCACAACTGTTGGGACAATTGTGCGAATGACGCGCAAGCCATGCTGGACGAGATTCAGGCGTTCGCGAAATTGCTGACTCCGGCCAACATCGATCCCAGCCTGGTGGTCAGCAAGGCTCTCTTCCTGTCTCAGGGCACGATCGCGAGCGGCGCGAATCGGTACGACGCGGACACCATCGCGAAATATGAGTTCCAGACCGGCAGCGGCTACACCGCCTACGACACCAGCGGCATCGATCCCGCAGCCGACCTCACGATCACCGGCAATGTGCTCTGGTCCGGCGGCTGGGGCATCAATGTGGGTGCCGGGGGCAAGGCGCAGGCCAGCACGTCGGGCAGTGCGAAGATCTACAACTTGATCCAGGCGACCGGGGAGTTCTCGGTCGAAGCCTGGGTCGCTCCCGCGCTGGTGGCGGTCGACAAGTCCTATATGGTCAGCTATTCGGGCGGCGACACCTTGCGCAACTTCACGCTGGGTCAAACCAACCAAGACTACGATTTCATGCTGCGCGGCTCGAAGTCCGATCTCAACGGCATGATGCAGCTCAAGACTCCGGATGCGGCGATGCTGCTCCAGGCTTCCTTGCAGCATGTGGTGCTCACCTACGATCCCGTGAACGGACGCCAGATCTACGTCAACGGCGTGAATGCGAACGTTCCCGACCCCCAGAAGGGCGGCACGATCTCCAACTGGGACAATACCTTCGCCTTGGTGCTCGGCAACGAAGTGTCCGGCGATCGCTCATGGCAGGGATTGATCAAATTCGTCGCCATCCACAGCCGGGCGATGTCGGCGACGCAGGTGATGCAGAACTTCAACGCCGGCGTGGGTCAGCGCTTCTACATGCTGTTCAACGTCTCGGCCGTGACGGGCGTGTCGCAGGCCTACATCATGCTCACGGCCAGCCAGTACGACAGCTACAGCTACATGTTCTACCAGCCGACCTTCATTTCGCTGGATCCGACGGTCAAGCCGAACAACATCCCCGTCAAGGGCATGCGCATCGGCATCAACGGCACCATTCCGCAGGTGGGCCAGGCCTTCATACCGATGAATGCGACGGTAACCGCGGCGGGCTACACGGCCCAGGGCGAGGTGCTGTCGAATATCGGCACGGTCATCGGCTTGCAGAGCGGACCGCTCACCGATCAGTTTTTCCTGACCTTCGATCAGCTGGGCAGCCAGACCCATGTGGTGGTCGAGCCGACGCCGACGCCGCCGCCGTTTGCCCCGGGCCCGATCGTAGCCGATATCGGCGTGCGCACGTTCGCGCAGATCAATTCGACCCTGTCGCAACTCACGGGCGTGCCCACCACGAACCCCGCCGTCAGCTCGACCTATCTCGCCGTGCAGC
>WNFT01006336.1_pt1 | contig 10424 bp, 10 predicted proteins | sample 5400191 | NCBI WGS metagenome assembly WNFT01 (sample SAMN13153359, study PRJNA577476) | soil metagenome | isolation source: 80 cm saprolite under Madrone tree | place: USA:California | collected 2016-06-14 | reverse complement strand
CCCTCGAACCCAGACCCGGCGCCATTCGCGTCGGTCTGCGCATCGGCGACGAGGAAGATTCCCAGGACGAAACCATCGAAGCGCGCTGCGTCATCAACGCCGCCGGCCTCTACGCCGACGAAGTCGCCGCCCTGCTCGGAAATATGTCCTGGAAAATTTATCCCGTCCGCGGCGAATACTGCGAGATTCGCGGCCCCCGCCGCACGCTCATCAACAATCTCGTCTACCCACTTCCCCACGCCGACGCCCTGAGCCTCGGCGTGCACTTCACAAAAACTCTGTGGGGAACGGTTCTTCTGGGACCAACGGCACGATACGTCGATGCGAAAGATGATTACGAGCGCGACCGCTTAACTATTGCTGATTTTGTGCAAGGCGCAAAACCGCTTTTACCGGAAGTGCAAGAATCCGACCTACAGCTCGGCTACTCCGGAATCCGCCCCAAGCTCGTTCCACCGGGAGGCAAAGGCTACGCCGATTTCGTAATCGCCCGCGACCCCGCCGTCCCCCAAGCCATCCACCTAGTCGGCATGGAGTCCCCAGGCCTAACCGCCGCCCCCGCCATCGCCGCCCACGTAGCCAAAATGGTCGAAGAAATGATGGACTGAACGAGCGTTATCCGGTCCGGGCGTGATGCTCTTTCAGACTGGCGATAACGGAAGAATTAAAAAGGTGAGGCTCCAGAATGGCCGAAAGCGAAATAAACCTGAAAACGTTGAAGTTCGCCGTGGATTCAGTGTTAGACCACCTGATGGAGGATCTCGGACTCGAGAACGTGCCCATTGATAAGGATTACTACTGGGATTGTCCGGCACGGGAAATGTATGACATGTCCGCCACGCCCACCGGCGACCATTTAACGGTCGGTAGTCTGGCCGATGACATGGAAGTTCATACGGTCGGTCCGACGCGGCGAGAGTGCGGACGCCTCTATTAATCTTATCCACATTGCCCCGCTGCTGCGTTATATCGCACACACAATCGGACAATAGCGGAGGTTGTTGTCTCCCAATCCTTAATGGGCGGCTCGCATTTGTGCAGGAGCTCTACTCGACAACAATCCGTAGAAATTTCTTCTTCCCGAATCGCACGCGATAGGAGCCTGGCTGCTCTAGATTGAGTTTGACGGTCGGATCGCTAACCGGCAAGCCATCGATCTCAAACCCGCCCTGCTTCATCACGCGTTCCGCTTCCGACGCCGAAGGTACCTGTTCCAATAATGCCAAAAGTTTCGACCACTTTTCCGATCCGCTGGAAATCGGCACCGTCATTTCCTCCGCGAGGATTCCCGATTTTGGAAGCGTGACAAACACTCCGCCCGGAACGCGCTTCAACCGAATCTCCGGTATTTCCTCCGGCGCCTCGCGATTGCGGAACACGCGCAGAAAGTTCTGTTCCGCTTGCTTTGCGGCATCCCTTCCGTGAAACTGGCCAATAATCTCCTGCGCCAGCCGCATCTTCACATCCATCGGATGCGTCGTGCCTTCTGTCACCGTCTGGCGTATCTCCGCAATCCACGATTCCGTCCGGTCCGTTACCAACTCCCAATACGTCCACATCAGCTCATCGGAAATCGACATCAGCTTGCCGAACATTTCGTCCGGCGCTTCCGTGATGCCCACATAATTTCCCAGGCTCTTCGACATTTTCCGCTGCCCATCCGTTCCCACCAGGATCGGCATGGTCACGCACACTTGCGATTCCTGCCCGTACTCGCGCTGGATTTCCCGCCCCATCAGCAAATTGAATTTTTGCTCCGTAGCGCCCAGCTCCACGTCCGCCTTCAGCATCACGGAGTCATAGGCCACGATCAGCGGGTACAGCAGCTCGTGCATGGAGATGGGCAGCTCGTTTTCCAGCCGCGTGCGAAAATCTTCCCGCTCCAGCATGCGCGCGACGCGATATTTCGCGCACAGCCGCACAATGTCATAACTTGTCAGCGTGTCCAGCCATTCGCTGTTGCGGCGAACTTCTGTCTTCTTCGGGTCCAATATCTTGAACACCTGCTCCAAATACGTTTTTGAGTTCGCGTCCACTTGCTCGCGCGAAAGCGGCGGCCGCGTTTCCGATTGCCCGGTGGGATCGCCGACCAGCGCCGTGAAATCGCCGATCAGGAACACGGCTGTGTGCCCCATATCCTGAAAATGTTTTAGCTTCCGAATCACCACTGTGTGCCCCAGGTGCAAATCAGGAGCCGTCGGGTCGACTCCGAGCTTGGCGCGCAGCGGCTTTCCCGTTTTCAGTGATTCCTCAAGCTTCGCCTTCAGGTCGCTTTCGCGAATAATCTCCGCCACGCCCTTTTTCAGGTACGCCAGCTGCTCGTCCACCGGTTTGAATTTTGTTTTTGTCATTAGTCCCGTTCAGCGATCCCGTTCAGCCGGTCTTGACCACGCGCCGCCCCACGATTTTGTACTTGCCTTCCAGCACGATGCGCACCGCCTCGGTGTAAATCCGGTGCTCCTCCGCCAAAATCCGCGATGCAAGCGTCTCTTCCGTATCGTCATCGCGCACCGGCACGGTCGCTTGCAGCACAATCGGCCCGGCATCCAGATTCTCATCCACAAAGTGCACCGTGCACCCCGCGAATTTCACTCCATATTCCAGCGCCTGCCGCTGCGACTCCAGCCCGGGAAACGAAGGCAGCAGCGAAGGATGAATATTCAAGATGCGATTCGGAAACGAAGCCACGAAAAACGGCGACAGCAGCCGCATGTACCCGGCCAGGCACACCAAATCCACCTTGTGTTCGTTCAAAACCGCCACAACTTGCCGGTCGTATGCCTCGCGCTCCAGCCCCTTCGAAGGAATCACCCGCGTCGCAATCTTCCGCTCTCTGGCCTTCTCAATTCCCGGCGCCCCCTCCCGGTTGCTGACCACCACCGCAATCTCCGCTCCCGGTATGCGCCCCACCGCCACGCTGTCCGCCAGCGCCTCAAAATTCGACCCCCGCCCGCTCAGCAGCACCCCAATCCGCTTACCCATAAACAAAGAAACCTAGCACACATGCTCCACCCGGCAAAATCACCGCCGCGCAGAAAATATCCCTTTTCCGATTGTCCCAAATCACGGGAATTTGAAAACAGACAGCATCACCCAAGTCAAAACGACAATCGGGATCACCGCCGCCGCAATCACCGCGAATAAAAGAACGGCCAGGAACATCCAATCCCGCCGGGTGTTGGCGCCGGGCTCTTCCTTTTCTCGGATCAGCAGCCGATAGTTACGTCGATTGGCCTTCCAAACCACGTGGAACACGTCGCCTGCTACAGGTATAGCTCCGATTGCGGTTTCCAGGAGCACGTTAGCGATCATGCGAACCAGCGTGACCGCTTTCGCACCGCGACGCCAGGACGCGAACACAATTAAGAACGATGCGATGCCCGTCATGGCATCTCCAATACCCGGTACCCACCCAATCAAGGCGTCCAGGCCAAAGCGAATCTTGGTTCCAGGGATGCGGAATATATCGTCCAGGAGCGCGGCAACGTAATCGAGGTGTTCGTTTGACGCGAGTTGGCGCGGCATTAGGGCCAGTTCCTTTAATACTATACAGGCCCGCACGAAGCGGACCGTGGAGTTGCTGCCACTTCCCCGAACGCGGCCATGGCGCGGCGCTCTGCTGTGCTCTTATCGGGTTCGAACGGAAATGCGTTCCTGTCTGGGAGCGGCTACCGAGATTTTGAAATCTTGAACAAACCTGCCAGGCGCTGATTTAGGCCTTCGATCGCTCGAAAAAGTTCCGCCGCCCCAGCGGTTCCGTCGCTAACTTCATGGGCGTCCAAGTCCGAGGCCAGCGCCTTGCTGAGCTGCGTGGCCCGGCGGACGCGTTCGTCAGTGAGCAAAGAGCGCACCGTGGCGGTATCGCGTTGATGGGCCTGGCGCTCCTGCAATTCTTGAAGAGCCCAGGCCGTCTTCCGTACATAATCGACGGCGTCGCGAAACTCACGAAGCACTCGAGGATCCATCCCACCCGACCTGCTGTCCTTCATGTCCTTCTCCAATTTCAGCAGGTCTTCGATCGCCACCTTCAGTCGGAACGTCACGCCCCAAAATGTTTCGCTGGGAGTAAGAAGTTCGATGGCAACTCCCAACACCTCGCCCCTTGGGGAGGTACGCAGGGATATCACTTGCGCGGAGGCTGTTTTAGTTGAGCTGAGGTTAGTCAGCTCGATTACGCTGTTGATGGCCGGCCGGCCTTTCATGTCGAGCAGGCCACCGTGCATGTTGACTTCTTTGGCTTCTGCAAACTCGATGACGCCGGCGCCGCTAGGCTCTAGCCATTTCACCCTCACGGCGACAACTACCGGGTAACGGTCGCTCCTCCTATTTTTTGCCTTGGAGACCGAAGGCTCCGTAGCCGACTTGTCCGTTGTCACAAGCCACTTCCGATCGGCCGTTGGCGCTGGAGCTCATGGCGCATCTCGATTCTTGGTCCTCAAAGCCATTTTCGCCCAATTGCTGTGGCCGTATTGGCAAACTAAGTCCGTCCTTTCCTAAAGAGCACCCTGTTGCGGGCACCTGCTCCTTGCCAGCCCAAATTGGTGCTTGCCGCGAGGAAATCCGCGTCCAAAATAGAGGGACCATGAAAACTACAAATTCGCGGCCGCGCGGCTCCCAGACCAATGCGGTTCATGCCGGTGAAGGAAACAAGCACGGTGTCGGCGTCGGAGTCGGCACTGCGATCGCGCGCACCAGCACATTCACATTTTCTTCGACGGAAGAGATGAAGTTATGGGCGGAAGGCAAGAGCAAAGCATACATTTACACGCGCTACGGCAACCCCACGCTGGCGATCGCCGAACAAAAAATTGCCGCGCTCGAAGGCGCGGAAGCCGCGGTAGTGACCGCGTCGGGCATGGCCGCAATTTCCAGCGCGCTGCTTGGCGCGCTGAAATCCGGTGACGAACTTATTTCCACGGCGCAGCTCTACGGCGGAACGTATCGCCTGATGCGCGATGTGTTCTCCGGCCTGGGAATCAAAGTCCATCATGTGGGCACCGACCTCGCAGGAATTGAAAAACTGGTGAATTCGCGCACGCGAGTTTTGTACGTGGAGAGTCCCACGAATCCCACCGTGCGTTTGGTTGATGTGGAGAAAGCCGCGCAGTTTGCGAAGAAGCACAAACTGATTTCCATCATCGACAACACTTTCGCCACTCCCTTTCTGCAGCAGCCCATCAAACTCGGATACGACATGGTGGTGCACAGCGCAACCAAAGCGCTCGCGGGCCACTCCGATGTGATCGCGGGTGTGGCCGTGGGAAATAAAAAATGGATGGACCGCGTGCAGCACATGGTGATTTATCTGGGCGGCTCCATGGATCCGGAAGCGGCGTATCTGCTGAATCGCGGAATCAAGACGCTTGGGCTGCGCGTCCAGAAACAATGCGAAAACGCGATGGCCGTCGCGGAATTCTTGGAGAAGCATCCGAAAGTGGCCCGCGTGTTTTATCCCGGGCTCCCTTCGCATCCGGATCACAAATTGGCGAAGAAGCAAATGCGCGGATTCGGCTCCATGCTCGCGTTCGATCTGAAAGGCGGCTTGCCGGCGGCGCGGAGCGTTTGCGATGGCGTGCAATTATTTTTGCTGGCGGCCAGCCTCGGCGGCGTGGAGTCGCTGGTGGTTTTGCCGGCGTATACATCGCACTACAATATGAGCGAAGAAGAATTGGCGCGCGGGGGCGTCACTCCGGGGATGGTGCGCGTGTCTATCGGTATCGAGGATGCCGAAGATCTCATCGCTGATTTGCAGCAGGCGCTCGCTTAGCTCCTCGCATTCCTTTCAAAAAAATCGTTACGCCTTCACCGGTGCTGGAACTGGAACGGCGTATTCCTCTTTTACGGGGAGCATGGACTTCACTATGTCTTCGAGCTCGTGGGAGCTTTGCACGTGTTCGGGATAATTGTGGACGCTGGTCTCGAAGGTGCCACCGTGCTTGGCGCTGACGCTTTGCAGCTCTTCCTGTAAACGGACGGCGATGCGTTTGGCGTTGAGCGTATCGGTTTCGGGAAGAACGAAGCCGAAAAGGTCGGGAGCGAGGTGATAGATGGAATCGGTGGGGCGCAGCTTGCGGGACATGGCTTTGGCGGCGTCGGCGAGAGCGGAGGCGTTGTCGCTGGCGGCGGAGGCGGCGCCGACTTTGGCGCGGACAAGCAGCAAAGTGAGATTTTTCTGCATGGTCATGGCCCGCCGATATTCCATAGTGAGGCGATCCCAGAAATGGTTGACGTCCGGCATGGTCTGGAGCAGGTCGGCGCTGGCTTGCAGCCGCAGCTCGATATTGCGCTCGAGCTCTTCGAGGATTTGCTGCTTGAGCTTGCGGACAGTGCTTTGGCGCTCGAGCAAGTAGCCGATGAAAAGAAGGGTGAGCGCGCAGAAGCCGAAAAAAGCGACGCGGAGAGTCCACTTGTTGGCGGTGTCGGGATGGACGAAGACCATCGGGTACATGAAGACGGCCAAGCCGCTGGCCAGCACAAAGACGAAGACGGCGGCGACGATGGTGAGCTGGAGTTCGCGGTGTTCGAGACGATCGAGTTCTTGCCGGTTGATGGTTGCCATTTCCACCCTGCCAATTGGAGAGACGGCCAGCGCACGAAAAAGCGATTCGGTGCGTCCTGGCAATGGTGGCGAGGAGGGGAGCTTGGAGCAATAGTCTCGCGGTACTGGCGTAGCGGAAAGGATAACGGGAAGTGACCCCTCGAGACTCGGGGTAAACGAGCGGCCCTTCCCGATAAACGAGTGGCGAGATCCCGCCCCGGCGCCCTGTGGACCCATTCGGGATGCGGGAAGGAAGGGCGTCTGGACCCCGGAAGCCTGCGAAAGAGTGCAGATACCCCCCACCCCCGGTGTTTTGGGAAAAGAGGCTGCAAACGATTGAAAACAAAGGAAACGAATGCAGAAAAGAGTGCAAAGAGACGACAAAGAGGCGGCAAGCTTTTGTAAACAAAAGAGTTGGCACGTTTAAGGGTCTGAACGTCGGGAAATATGGGCCTTCGCCGAACGCCGCTCCCGACGAGGCTCAGAGTAAAGGGGTACGTACACCCCCGTGGCGACGGGAAGTATGCGGAAGCTGCTGAGAACGGGAGAGATATTGGCGCTACGTGATGCAGATGACGGCGCTTGGTTAGGAGACTGGGCAGTGAGTGGTGGGTAGTGAGTAGTGGTAGGGAGCGACGGTGCGGTGCGGCGGGTACACAGGGGCGGAGCTTCGAGACTTGTGCCGGGATGGGGACGACCATGGGGAAGGGTAGCGCGGGGGTATGTCAGAGGTAAAGTAAAAAGCAGCGAATGGTCGAATTTCGGGTGCGAACGGCTATTAGGAGCAGCGAACGGCGACGAGCCGAAGAGAAGAATTCACGCCAAAACCAGGTTCGCAGCAAACCCGAGCCTAGTGCACGTCGTTCTTGTAGACCGCTCCGCCTTTCATCACGAATTTCACCCGCTCGACTTCCGTAATGTCCTTCAGGGGATCGTCGCTCACCGCCACCAAATCCGCCCACTTCCCCGGCTCAATAGTTCCCATCTTGTCGCTCCAGCCCAGCAGCTCCGCCGGCACCACTGTCCCCGAACGAATCGCCTGCATCGGCGTCATCCCATAATTCACGTAATACCCAAACTCCTTCGCCTGATTCACTTCTTTCCAGTCGAACCCGCCGGCATCCGTCCCCAGCGCGATCTTCACGTTCTTCTTCAGCGCCTTCTGAAAGGCGGCTTTTTCCAGGTCCACCATCTTCGTCCAATTCCCGCCGCGCCCCGGCGCAACGTAGGCGCCCACCGTGATCGTCGGCACCCAGTACACGCCCTTCCGAACGATCTCATCCATCAGCGCGTCCGTCAGCCCGTCGCCGTGCTCAATTGTGTCCACGCCGGCCCGCAACGCCGCCGCAATCCCGTCGCTTCCAATTGCGTGCGCCGCGACTTTCTTCCCCAGCCGGTGTGCTTCGTCCACAATCGCCTTCGCCTCCTCGTCGGTGAAATTCACCATGCTGTGCAGCACCCCATCCGCTTCGAAGTGATACCTCCGGTCCGAGTAGTACTTGATCCAGTCCGCCCCATACATCACCTGCTCGCGAACCGCCTTCCGCGCGCCCTCCACCCCGTCGACGTACTGCACGCCCTTCGGTACTTGCAGCTCCCACGAATATCCCAGCAGCGGATACATCCCCGTCGGCGTCATCGCCCGCGTCGCAACTTGCATCCGCGGCCCGGGCACTTCCCCGTTGGCGATGGCGTTCTTGATGTCCACGTCCGCGTACATCGCCCCTTCCGTTTCTAAATCGCGCATCGCCGTGAACCCATGCTCCAGCGCAATCCGCGCATTCCGTGCGCTCAGAATCGCTCGGTACGGAATCGATTGCTTCAACAACTGCACGTCGTAATCTTCGGCAGTAATGTCCCCGTTCAGTAGCAGGTGCGTATGCGTATCGACAAATCCCGGCAGCACCGTCGCCTTCGATAGATCGATCACTTCCGCACCGGCCGGCGCCGTCCCGCCCGCGCTCACCGAAACGATTCGCTCACCCTCAATCAAAATCAGTGCGTTCGTTAAAGCTGCCTCGCTCTTTCCGTCAATCAACCGCCCGGCGCGGATCGCTACCTTCCTAGCCGCGGTCTTCTCTTTGTCCTGCGCCTGCGCCGTACCCCTAACGCAAATCAAAACCCCAGCAACCGCGACGGCTGCAACCAACAGTTTTCCTCGCATCAGCTACCCCCTCGCACGCCGCAGAGAGTAGCACAAATGAAAAAAGGCCAACCGTCTCAAGTCCGGTTGGCCCTCGTTTGCTCTGGCCGCAGCCAGAACCTGTTTAGATCGTCCGCGCCGTCGCGGAACCTGGCCGCCGCAGCGGTCGCCGCGCCAAGTCTTCCACCGCCGACACTCCGCGCCGCGCAAAATTCACTACCGGGTGGTTGCTATCCGCAACTCGTCCCACTGCAACTTCCCAGCCCTTCTGCAGCATGTACAAGCTCACCATCACAAACGCGATGGCCGCGAACCCCAGCGCAAACAACGCAAACGCCGCCAGCAGCTCCCGCACAAAATAGAGCTGCAGCGCTGCCAGCACCCCCAGGAACCACCACATCCACTTCCGCCCGCTGTCCTTGGTCTTCATTCTGTCCTCTGTACCCGTTCCCTCTGCTTAACACCAGCTTCGTTATTTGGTTCAACGCCTACTTAGATGCGCGACCCTGTCCTTAGGGTCCACTCCCCGTTTACCTGTACCATTAGACATGAAAAGGGGTTCCAAAAGCGATGGTACGCAAGGCACATTTTTCGTCTTCGAGCAAACTCGTAGTACGCTCTCAGAAATCGCTGATTTTAGCTATGCACCGTATTTTCAATGCCTTACGCCTTCCACCTTCCTATGTAGAATTTTCGCCCCGTATTCTCCTGTCCTGCCTGTGGAAAACCTGTCCCTCCGTACAGGCCTTTTCGAGGATTCGCCGTGACCTCGACATCCGGCTTTGGACACCCTCGCAGCGCCCTGTTAAGGTCCACTAACACGAACTCTGACTAACAATATTCGCCTTTTATTCGCTATGTCAAGCAGTTTTTCACAACGTGCCTTGCAAGCAGGGTAAAGGCAAGAAACCAAGGAAAGAAAGAAGGACCGAAAAACCGCAACACACTGGAACCTGAAACCCTAATTTCCCTTCAGTGCATACCCCACATCAAACGGCAGCTTCCCATCGACCCGCAGCACCTTCACCGCGCTGTTGATCGCATACACATCCAAGATTCCCACCGCTCCCGGCGTAGCTTCCACCGTCCGCAGCAATTCCTCGTCGCTTTCCACAATGCGCACTACCACCCGCGTCTCGTTCAGCTTGGCAATCGCGCTCTTAGCCTCGCCCGGCGGCACTCCAAACAGCTTCTGCACCGCCGCGCGCAACTCCGGCGATTCCGGGTCCCTCATCACCAGCGTAAAATTTCGCCCGTCCGCCCACGTTTTCTGCGTACCTTTGCAGAGCTTTGCCAACTCAGCCAGCGGCACATCCTGCAGCTTGCTTCCCGCCGGCGCCACCACCGCCATGTTCTTGATTGCCGGCGCAGCGGTGCTCGCCATCAACACTCCGGCGCATACCAGTGCCGTCGGACGGAGCCCCTTCACCCATTGCTTTACATTCATAGAGCCCAAGCACGCCTCGGAAACGACCTATCTGAAAGTATTCTCACCATCCACGGATAGCACAAGAAAACATTGCTCCTCTTGTGTCTAACCATGCGACCCGCGCAATCGTAACCATCCCCGCACAGCCTGTCCCATGGGCCAGTATGCGGTCGCACGCTCGCCAAGCTAACGTGATCCTGCAAGGGTCGTTCCGCGTTCTCACATCAGAGGTGTGTGCTATATGACCCGCTTCTCGCGCGTTCTTCTTCTGATTTTTCCTTCGTTATTGGGCTATCCGGCCTGGGCGCAAAGCT
>WNFT01006334.1_pt1 | contig 10427 bp, 12 predicted proteins | sample 5400191 | NCBI WGS metagenome assembly WNFT01 (sample SAMN13153359, study PRJNA577476) | soil metagenome | isolation source: 80 cm saprolite under Madrone tree | place: USA:California | collected 2016-06-14 | reverse complement strand
CCCGGGGGACGATCGGGTAGGAGAAGCCGACGACGTAGACGCCTTTCTCGAGCATGGTGGCGGCCATCCGGCCTGCCAGCGCCGCGTCGCCGACCATGACGGGGACGATCGGATGCTCGCCCGGCAGGATCTCGAACTGCTCCTCGGTCATCCGCCGCCGGAAAAACAGCGTGTTGTCGGACAGCCGCTGCCTGAGGTCTTTGGCGTTACGCAAAAGATCGAGCACCTTGAGGCTCGCCGCCACGATCGGCGGCGCGAGCGAGTTCGAGAACAGGTACGGTCGCGAGCGTTGGCGCAGGATCGCCACCAGCTCCTTCCGCCCAGACACGTAGCCCCCGCTTGCCCCGCCAAGCGCCTTTCCCAGCGTGCCGGTGATGGCATCGATGCGGCCCATGACCCCGTGGTGCTCGTGGGTGCCGCGGCCATTGGGGCCGATGAAGCCCACCGCGTGCGAGTCGTCGACCATGACCATCACGTCATTGCGCTCGGCCAGGTCGCAGATCTCGCGCAGCGGAGCCATGTAGCCGTCCATCGAGAACACGCCGTCCGTGACGACCAGCCGAAAGCGCGCGTCTGCGCTCTCCTTCAGCTGCCGCTCCAGATCCGCCATGTCGCGATTGGCGTAGCGGAAGCGGCGCGCCTTGCACAGCCGGATGCCGTCGATGATGCTCGCGTGGTTGAGGGCGTCCGATATCACGGCGTCGTTCTCATCGAGAAGCACCTCGAAGATTCCGCCGTTGGCGTCGAAGCACGACGAGTACAGGATCGTGTCCTCGGTGCCGAGAAAATCGGTGAGAGCGTCCTCGAGCTCCTTATGGATCTCCTGCGTGCCGCAGATGAAGCGCACGGACGCCATCCCGTAGCCCCACCGGTCCAAAGCCTCCTTCGCCGCGGCGATGACCTCTGGGTGATCGGCCAGCCCGAGGTAGTTGTTGGCGCACAGGTTCAACACGCCACGTTCCATCACGGCTACCGTCGAACCCTGAGGCGACGAGATCAGACGCTCGGGTTTTTCGAGGCCCGCGTCATGGATCTCCTGCAGCTGCTGGGTGAGGTGGGACCGCATGCGGTCGAACATCACGAGCTCCAGTCCAGAACGATTTTCCCGCACTGTCCGGAGTGCCCCACCTTGAACGCCTCCTTGTACTCCTCGTATGGAAATCGGTGCGTGATCACCGGCGAGATGTCAAGGCCGCTCTGTACGAAGACCGACATCTGGTACCAGGTCTCGAAGATCTGCCGCCCGTAAACCCCTTTCACGGTCAACATCTTGAAAACGACCTGCGACCAGTCGACGGCGAACTCGTGATCGGGCAGCCCGAGCACCGCGATCCGGCCGCCGTGCGCCATGTTGGCGATCATGTCGCGCATCGCGCTGGGCTGGCCCGACATCTCGAATCCGACGTCGAAGCCCTCTTTCATTCCGAGCTCTTGCTGCACCTCTTGCAATGTGGTTTTGCGCACGTCCACCGCCCGCGTGACTCCGATCTTGCGCGCCAGCTCCAGGCGGTAGTCGCTCACGTCGGTCATCACCACGAAGCGCGCGCCGTTGTGGCGGGCCACGATCGCCGCCATCAGGCCGATGGGGCCCGCACCGGTGATCAGCACGTCCTCGGCCACGAGGCGAAACTGCGTCGCCGTGTGCACGGCGTTGCCGAACGGGTCGAAGATCGAGGCGACGTCGAGGTCGATCTTCGTCAAATGCGGCCACAGGTTCCCCGCGGGCATGACGATGAACTCGGCGAAGGCGCCATCGCGCTGCACACCGATTCCCACCGTGTTCGCGCACAGAGCCCGGCGCCCCGCCATGCAGTTGCGGCAGCGCCCGCAGACGATGTGTCCTTCCGCGCCGACGAGCTCTTTGGGGTAGACCGACGCGACGTCTTCCCCCAGCTCGACGACCTCGCCGACGAACTCATGGCCGACGATCAGGCCCGGCTTGATCGCGTGCTGGGCCCACTCGTTCCATGCGTCGATATGAAGGTCGGTGCCGCAGATGCCGGTGCGGAGCACGCGGATCAAGACCTCGCCTGGACCGGGCTTCGGCTGCGGCACGTCCTGGAGCCAGAGGCCTGGCTCCCCTTTCGCCTTCACCAGAGCCTTCATTGAGTGGCCAGAATACGGCCTCCGAGAAAGTAGAATTCCCGCGCGGCTCACGTGAGTCGCCGTATCTCGATGGTGTGCCGGGAAGGCTGGTCGGCAGGAGGTCGACCACGCCCCGATGAGCACAGCGCAGAGCTTTCTTTTCTTCCTTATCCTCCTGGGCGCGGCCGCGACGGGATTGCGCCTTGTCTCGCGGCGGACCCCGACGGTCCCGTATCCGGTGCTACTGGCGGTCGGCGGCATCCTGATCGGCCTGGTTCCGGGCCTCCGCCTACCGCCGATCGGGCCCGACCTGATCCTGCTTGCGTTCGTGCCCGGCCTGGTCTTCGAGGCGTCGCTCTCGCTCGATCTCGACGAGCTCTGGCGGCGCGTCGTGCCGATCACGCTGCTCGCGACCGCCGGCGTCTTTTTGACGGTCGCCTTGATCGGCGTGCTTGCCCATTTCGGCCTTGGCCTCGACTGGGCGAGCGGCTTCCTGCTGGGCTCGATCGTGGCCGCCACGGATCCGATCGCGGTGGTGAATCTCCTCCGGCAGCTGGGAGCGCCGCGTGGCCTCGAGGCCATCCTCGACGGCGAGAGCCTGTTCAACGACGGCACCGGTGTCGCCGTGTTCGCCGCCGTGCTCGGCACCGTCCTCACCGGCCACCCGTCTTTCATGGACGCCGGCGGGCGGTTTCTCTACGTAACCTGCGCCGGGATCGCGATCGGTGTGGCGGTGGGCGCGGTCGCGGTCGGGTTTCTCCGCCTCGTTCAGGACGCTGAGCTGGAGATCCTGATCACGCTCGTTCTTGCCTACGGCTCGTATCTCGCGGCCGATATCGTCCATGCCTCAGGTGTGGTTTCGGTCGTCACGGCGGGGCTCGTGGCCGCCCGGTACGGGAGCCGGACCGGTCGTCTCAAAGGCACTCAGCTGCATGGCTTCTGGAGCCTTCTCGCGTTCGTCCTCAACGCTGTGCTCTTCCTGATGGTCGGCATCGCCTTGCCCGCCCATCGTCTCGCGGAGGTCGCGGGGCTCGCGCTCGGCGCCTACCTCATCATGTTTGCGGCGCGCATCCTGCCTGTCTACGGACTACTTGGCCTCGCCGACCTTCGCGGCTCGTCCATCCCCTGGACCTGGAGGCACATGACGGTGTGGGGCGGGCTGCGCGGCGCGCTGTCGGTTGCGCTGGCGCTGTCAGTCGCCGCCTATCCCGCGGTCAACCCGAACGTCTCGGTCATCGCGTACGGGATGGTGGTGCTGTCCCTGATCGTCCAGGGAGGGCTCTTGCTTCCAGTCGCCGACCTGCTGCACCTGCGGGGCCGCACGGTCGACTAAGGTTTGCGCGATGCGCCTGCGCGTGGGGGTGGCGCTCCTGCTGGTCCTCGCCGCCGCGGGTGCCGTCAACTACCTTCGGCCGATACCGGCGGTCCCGCCGACTCACCTCCTCCGGACAGCGGACGTTGTTCCCGGCACGGCGCCCAGCCTGCCTTGGCCCTCGCGCGGCTCGGCGGCGGTTGGCGTTTCGGGACTCGGGTTCTTGGCGAGCTCCGGCAACGTCCAGGCGATCCCGGCGGCCAGCGTGACGAAGGTGATGACAGCGCTCGTCCTCCTCGCCGACAAGCCTCTGAAGACAGGGGAGACCGGGCCGAGCGCGACGCTGACGGACGCCGACGTGCAGTCCTACGAGGCCGACCTCGCCGGCGGGCAGTCGGTCGCGCGGGTCGAGGCGGGGGAGACGCTTTCCGAGCTGCAGCTCCTGCAGGGCATGCTGATCCCGTCGGCCAACAACTACGCCGAGACGGCGGCGCGCTGGGACGCGGGCTCGATCGGCGCGTTCGTTTCCAGGATGAACGACCGGGCGGCGAAGCTGAAGCTGACTCACACGAAGTTCGCCGACGTGAGCGGCGCCTCACCCGCCAGCGTGAGCACGCCGTCAGATCTGCTCGCCCTCGGCATGGCGGCGATGCGCGACCCGGTCTTCGGGTCGATCGTCGCCACTCTGCAGGTGGATCTGCCTGTCGCGGGCACCGTCTACAACGTCAACGGCGTCCTGGGACAGGGCGGAATCGTGGGCATCAAGACAGGCTCAGGGCTGAACACCGGCGCGAACTTCCTGTTCGCGGCCAAGGCCACCGTCGACGGGCACGAGATCGTGATCTTGGGATGCGTGATGGGGCAGCCAAGCCTGGCGATGGCCTTTGCCGGCGCGCAGAAGCTGATCGCCGCGGTGTTGCCGGTCCTTCACGTGCGCAGGATCCTGTCGCGCCACGAGTCCGTGGCGACCTACACGACCCCCTGGGGAGCCCAGACGGACCTCGTGTCCGCGGATGACGTCGACGTCGTCGAGTGGCCCGGTCTCGTCGTGCGCCAGAGCCTGAACGCGAAGGCGATCGTCATCGACAAGCCGCTGCCCTCGAGCACGCAGGAAGGCAGCGAGCACGTCGTGCTCGGCGACTACGATCTCGACGTTCCCCTCGTCACCGCGGATCCTCTCTACCCGCCGGGCAGGCTCTGGCGCCTCACGCGCGTCTCGTTCTGATAGGAAGGAAGCACCCCCTTCCATCCCGCCATGTTGACTTCGCGCCACGGTGGGCCCCCCTCCCCGAGGCGGTCCCAGCCGCCATGTTCGATCTCGACCTTGGTCGACGAATCGGACAGCTCATGGAAGACGATCTCGACGTCGGTGGCGCTGCCTGGGTCGGTCGAGATGTGCCAGAGATAGCGGAGGCGCCGCGGCGGATCCCATGTCACGATCTCGCCCCACTCGATCTCCTGACCGCCCCCGGTTCGCTCGAAGATCCTGCCTCCCGGGCGCGGTTCGAACACGATCTGCGCGCCGCGCTCGTGCGACACGGTGTGCTCGGGCGGCCACCACGACGTCGCACGCTCCGTCCAGGTCTCGAACGCGTGCGTCGCGGGACAGTCCACCACGAACGAGACGCGAAGCGGCTCGATCATCTATTTGTTGCGGCGAGTGTTCTCGGCGAAGAGCTTGAATCGCGTGGCGATGTCGCCCCAAACCTGCGTCAGGTAGCGCCGCTCCAACCTGTAGACGCGCCTGGTGCCGACCTGCTCGTCCGAGACGAGGCCGGCCCCGTTGAGGACCCGCAGGTGCCGTGAGACGGCCGGGCGGCTGATCGGCAGCCGGTCGGCGATCTCCTGTACCGACCGCGGCTTGCTCGCGAGCAGCGCGACGATGTCGCGGCGGTAGCCGTTGCCGAGCGCATCGAACGCATCGCGCTTCGCCGCACCCTTCATTTGGAATATCGTAACCCGGCTGTTACGTAACCTAATTGTTACGGGAGGTCGATCGATGGCCAAGGTCAAGGGAGCTGGATCGAAGCAGTCGCCGTGGGAGCTGACGACGCCAAGCGGCTCGTCCCAGTACCAGATGTACAGGGATGAGACGGCGAAACCGCCGGCGATCGTGTGCATCGTCGGAAAGACGGAGCTGCGCTACAACCTGCGCGCCATCGACGACCTGCACGCGATGCTGAAGAAGCACGGCGACTGGATGCCGCTGGGCAGCGCGGACGAGCAGAAGGCGGCCGCTGAGGGCACGGTGGAGGCGTGGGGCCGTTCACCGAAGAACCCGGTCGGCGGCTGGTACGGCTTGAAGAAGGGACTCCGTGGCCGGTTCGGCATGTACATGCCGCCCCTCCTCGAGGCGCTCGGCATGGCCGAGGTCGAGCACAACCCGAAGAACAACCGGATGCGCGCCGTGTAACGCGAAGGCGGTCGGCGACACTAAGAAGCGATGTGCAGTTGCGCGCCGATTGCAAGCTAGGCCCTCGGAACCAGAGGTCGACGCGCTCCGCCGCGGCGACGAGACGGCATTCGTCGATGCGATCCATCGGTATCACGGGCCCCTGATGCGGCTGGCCATGGCCTACGTCCGTGACCGCCAGGTGGCCGAAGACGTGGTCCAAGAGGCGTGGCTGACGGCCATCCGCACGCTGGACCGGTTCGAGGGGCGCTCGACATTGAAGACATGGATGTCTGGCATCGTGATCAACGTCGCGCGCGCGCGGCGCCGCAAAGAGTCCCGGTTTGTGACGTTCACCTCTCTGCTCCGCTACGACGACCCCGACCGGCGCAAGCCGACCGTCGATGCCTCACGCTTCGGGTCGGACGGTGCCTGGCGCCAGGCACCGAGCTCGTGGGAGAACATCCCCGAGTCGACCCTGATCGGCAATGAGACTCTGACGAGGGTGAGGGCGGCCATCGAGGAGCTGCCTCCCAAGCACCGCGAAGTGATCGTCATGCGCGACGTGGCCGAGCTCGACGCCGGTGAGGTCAGCCGGCTCCTGGGCATCACGCCCGAAAACCAGCGGGTGCGCCTCCATCGCGCCCGCACCGCGGTGCGTAAGGCGATGGAGGACTACCTCGCATGAAGTGCCGCGAGATGGTGGAGCTCATGACCGAATACCTGGAGGGGGCGCTCTCGCCGCGCGACCACGAGCGCTTCGAGGAGCACATCGCGGGCTGCGACGGCTGCCGCGCCTATCTCGAACAGATGCGCGCGACCAGGCGCGCGGTCAACAAGCTCGCCGACGAGCCGATCCCCGAACACATCCAGGAAGAGCTGCTGAAGGCCTTTCGCAGCTGGAAGGCGACCAACTCTTAGTAGAGACGTAACGCGCGCCGGGCCAGCCGGCACTGAACTGCGAGCGGCCACGTGGGTGGCCGGGAACGACCAGGAGGTTTCGTTGCACATCGCTCTTCGCATGATCAGCGCCGTCGGGCTCGCCACTGCGATCTTCGGCATGGCCGTCGGCACGTCTTCGGCTTCGGACGTGACCGGCCATGTCTACGTCAACGACAACACGGCGGGCCTCAACACGATTGCCGGTTTCGACCGGCACGGCGACGGGACATTGACCGCGACGCCAGGCTCTCCGTTTGCGGCTGGCGGCCGGGGCACGGGGACGATCGTCGGCTCCCAGGGTTCACTGCAGTTGAGCGGCGACGGCCGTTACTTGCTCGCCGCCGACGCCGGCAGCAATCAGATCTCGGTGCTGCGCATCCGACCCGACGGCACGCTTGCCCAGGCGCAGGGGAGCCCGGTCTATTCCGGCGGCTTCGAGCCGGTGAGCGTAGCGGCCCACGGCGACCTCGTCTACGTGGCCAACGAAGGGAACAAGGCCACGGGCACGGGGAGCAACTACACGGGCTTCACCCTCAACGCCGGCGGGCACCTGACGCCGCTGTCCGGCTCGACGATTCCTCTGCCGACCACGGCGAACCCGGGCGACATCCTGTTCAACTCCACCGGGACCAACCTGATCGGGGTAGAGGTGGGAACCATCGACCCGAGCACCTTCCTCATCGACAGCTTTGTGGTCGGTAGGGACGGGAGGCTGACCGCGGCCGCGGGATCGCCCTTCGCGGCTCAGGCTGCGGGGCCGTTCGGCAGCGAATTCTCGCCGGCCAACCCGACACGCCTTTACGTCTCGAACGCACACGGCGGTGCGGGCAATGGCTCCGTCTCGGCTTTCGGTCTGGCCGCCGGCGGCGCGCTGACGTCGATCGGGACATCCCCGTACGCGGACGGTCAGACCGCTCCGTGCTGGGTCGAGATCTCGCATGACGGCGCGTACCTGTTCGCCGTCAACACCGGCAGCACGTCCATCTCCAGCTACCACATCAACGCCGACGGCTCGCTGACCTACAGCAGCACCACCGGTTTCAAGAGTGGAGCCGGCATCCGGCCGTTCGACGCGCGAATCGACCCCTCGGGGGCGCATCTCTACGTGGTCGACGCGGCCCTCGGCGCCGTCAGCGGCTTCGCGGTCGACGGCGGCTCGCTGCGCGAGCTCTCCGGATCGCCGTTCGCGCTGCCCAAGGGCGCCACACCGTTTGGCATCGTTGCCATCTAGCTCCGACGTGCGACGCGGCGGCCTCCGGGCCGCCGCATCATGCGCGATACTCAGCGCCTGATGTCATTCATCTCGCGTGGGTTCAAAGGCAAGCGACGTGACACCGCTTCCAGCTCGCGCGTGCCGCCCGGGCAGTACGTCGTCACCGACTTCCCAGTGCTGTCCGCCGGCCCGACGCCTCGCGTCAACCTCGACCAATGGACGTTTTCCATCGAGGGCGAGATCGACGAGCCGAAGCGCTGGACGTGGAAGGAGTTCGCCGCCCTTCCGACGGAAACACTCACCAAGGACATCCACTGCGTGACCAAGTGGTCGAAGCTCGACACCACCTGGAAGGGCGTCTCGATGGACGTGCTGATGGAAGGCGTCGAGACGGCCGCCGAGTTCACGACGATCTTTTCCGACGGCGGCTACACGACCAACCTTCCGCTCGACGACATCACTGGCAACAAGGCCTGGGTCGTGTACGAGTTCGACGGCCAGCCACTGCACCCCGAGCACGGAGGGCCGGTCAGGTTCCTCGTGCCGCATCTCTACTTCTGGAAGAGCGCCAAGTGGGTGCGCGGGATCAGGCTGCAGAAGGAAGAGCACCCTGGATTCTGGGAGTCGAACGGATACAACATGTACGGAGATCCTTGGCGAGAGCAGCGGTACTGGGGCGACTGATCTGGACCCTGGGCGAGGTGGCCCAGATCGTGCCGGAAACCCCGCGCGTGTCGAGCCTCTACCTCGACGTTCCTGAATGGCCCGGCCATCTGGCCGGCCAGCACGTCGACGTGCGGCTTACCGCGGACGACGGCTATCAGACCGAGCGCAGCTACTCCATCGCTTCGCCACCCGAGGAGCCGCGCCTTGCACTGACCGTCGAACGCCTTGACGACGGCGAGGTCTCGCCCTATCTCGTCGGCGAGCTGAAGGTCGGCGACAAGCTCGAGCTTCGCGGCCCGGTCGGCGGCTACTTCGTGTGGCGGGCGACCGAGGCGCGGCCCTTGGTCCTGGTCGCCGGAGGCTCGGGCATCGTCCCGCTCATGGCGATGCTGCGCCACCGCACCGCGGCGAGCGCGAAAGCGCCGGCGCGGCTCCTCTATTCGTCCCGCACCTTCAGCGACATCATCTATCGCGAGGAGCTGGCGCGGCTGGCCGCCGCGGGCGACGGCCTCGAGGTGTTTCAGACGCTCACTCGCGAGAAGCCCGCGGGATGGGACGGTTTCACGAGACGGCTCGACGAGGCGATGTTGACGGCGGTGGCGTGGCCGCGAGCAGAGGCTCCGGCGGTCTTTGTCTGCGGACCCACATCATTCGTGGAGGCGGCCGCTTCTTTGCTGGTCGGGATGGAGTACGAGCCGGGCTGGATCAAGACCGAGAGATTCGGGGCGACAGGAGGATGAACATGAGCGTCGACGAGAGAAAGCGCCGGGCGCGCGCAGGGCGCGAAATGAAGCTCGACGGCAACGCCATTGGGGGCTTGCTGCGCGAGATCTTTACGATGGAGATGACCACCGCCGAGACGACGTGCGCGGGCTGCGGCGCGGTCAACGCGGTCGGTCGGGTGGACGTCTACGTGCACGCGCCGGGCGCCGTCGTGCGCTGCCCCAACTGCGAATCGGTCCTCATGCGGATCGTGCGCGGGCCGGGCCGCTACTGGGTCGACCTGAGCGGCACGCGCTGTCTGGAGTTTGCCGAGCCGTAACGGCCCTTCGCTCGCCCCTCCGCCCCTCCGACCGGCCCCATCCCCGGCCTGCGGCCGGTACTTCCCCATGAATGGGGGAAGAGTTGCACCTCACTGTGAATTGGAAGGGGTTGGCGAGAGGCAACGAAACGTAGCCGTTTGGCGTCATTTTTGGCGCGACCACCGACGAGCTTCCGACCGTTGAGCTTCTGAACGTTATTTACGTCACGTCCGGAAGAAGTCCGGGAGGAAGTGTCACGACACCTGTACATCCGCCGGTACAGCAGCAGATCAGATCCTGGTTCGACGCCGTGGTCGCGCTCGGCCTCAAGGTCAAGGACCGCGAGGCGCGCGCCCACAACCTGCGCGTCGCCCGGCTGTGCGTCCACATCGGCCGCCAGATGTCGATGAGCGCGGCGGAGCTCAGAGTGCTCGCTCGCGCCGGCCTCATGCACGACATCGGCAAGCTCGGCATCCCCCAAGCCGTTCTGGGCAAGCACTCGGCGCTTGACGAGTCGGAGTGGTCGCTCATGCGCACGCACCCGGAGATGGGCCTCACCCTCCTCGACCGCGCCGGGCAGTCCAGCCGCGAGGTCCTGGCCGTCCTCTACCACCACGAGCGCCTCGATGGAAGCGGGTATCCATACGGCCTCAAGGCGGAGGGGATCCCGATCGAGGCCCGCATCGTCGCGGTTGCCGACACGTACGACGCGCTGACCTCGGACCGTCCGTACCGCCAGGCGTGCAGCGAGGCGGAAGCCCGACGGGTCCTCATCGAGGAGGCGAGGACGCGTCT
>WNFT01017000.1_pt1 | contig 10429 bp, 8 predicted proteins | sample 5400191 | NCBI WGS metagenome assembly WNFT01 (sample SAMN13153359, study PRJNA577476) | soil metagenome | isolation source: 80 cm saprolite under Madrone tree | place: USA:California | collected 2016-06-14 | reverse complement strand
GGCGGCGAGGCGTCGGTCTGCCAGGCGGCATTCGTGGACGGCCTCTCGGACGGGCAAATCGAGGCGCTGTTCCGGGCTCAGCGCGACGCCGAATATGCGGAGCTGACGCGCGCGGCGGCGGAGCTGGCACGGGAGGGCGCTGGTGAGCGCGACTCGTCAGGCGAAATGGCGCGGCTCGAGCGCCGGCTCGCGGAGGTCGTGGCGCTCGATCACTTCGGGGCCGCGGGGCGCCGTGCCGCGGAGGCAGCATTGGCTCGGGCGCGCGACCGGCGTAAGCCCGCCGGCCGGCCCCGACCGGCCGGCGCCCGCCACGCGCGCCCGGTTCACGGGCGCACCTGGGTGACCCGTGGCGGCGTGCACGTGGATCGGATCGCCAGCGCCTGGCTGATCCGTCGCTTCATCGACCCGAAGGCCCGATTCCGGTTCGTCGCGGCGCAGGATGCCCGCACCGCGGCGGATGAGCTGCGCTTCGATATGTTCGAGGCCGAGTACACGCACGAGGGCGACCGCTGCACCTTCGAGACGCTGGTGGCGCGCTTCGGGCTCACCGACGCGGGACTCGTCGCCATCGGTGAGCTGGTGCACGACATCGATTGCAAGGACGGAAAGTTCGGGCGCAGCGAGGCCGCGGGGTTGGAGCGGATGATCGCCGGCATCGTGCGGCGGCACGCGAGCGACGACGCGCGGCTCGAGCGCGGGGCGGCAGCGCTCGATGACCTGTACGAAGCCTTTCGGGGACTAGGGGCTTAGGGCACTAGCCCGCGGCGGCCCAGCTCGGCGCCTCGATCCGGCGGTCGCCGTTCACCCGGCGCTCGGGGCCGCTCCAGGTCGCGGCGCCCACCAGTGCCAGCTGCCGACGGTCTGCGGCACGCCGGTCGGCCGTGGTGCGGGCCAGGACCTCACCGATGGTCCGGGGATGTCGCGAACGATGGGCAGGAACCCCTTTTCGGCGTAGTGGGCCGCCTGCTCCACCGTGCCAAGCCTCACCCGATACCGCCTGATTACTCCGTGCATGAGCCCCCCTTCTCGTTCAGTTCGTGCGGGCGCGCCGGCGGGCAATCGCAAGTCCCGCGCCCCCGTGCGTGCGTAGCGGCTGTGTTCCCGGCGTGGTCCAATCCACTCCCGGGCGACCCGAACCAGCGACAGAACTGGTGCCGCCCCGCAACAGGTCTACCGGTCCGGGCTCAAGAGACCGGGGGACCAGCGCTGCGATCAGGACCACAGGGTGAGGCTAGCGGCGCGAGTGTTTCCGGTCAAGCGCCGCCAGCCCCTCGAGTTGCGTTCAGCCTTCGACGATGATGAGGTACTTCGAGTTGGCCCAGAACTTCGCGGGGTCCGCGATCTTCACGGCGTGTCCGCTGATCTTGCCGTCGTGGTCCGGCGGCGTTTCGAGCGCCGATGTATCCTGGCGCGACACGATCCGGTACTCCTTGTCGGACGCGGGCAGCGGCAGCTCCGTGAAGTGACGTCGGTCCGCCACGGTGAAGACGCCGGGATCGAGGTTGCGCGCCGGGACGATCGTCTTCCCGCTCTTCCACAGGACGAAGAGGAACCGGGCGCCGCCCTCCTCCTGGATAATGCCCTTCTGCTCGAGCTCGTCCTTGGTGCCGACCACGTAGTAGACCGTGTTCGAGATCGTGGACATGTTCTCGAGCGTGTCGCGGAGGGCCGAGTTCTCGGCGGTGAGCGTCTCCACCTGGAGCGTGAGGGCGTCGATCGTCTCCTTCTGATTGGCGATCACGCCCTGGAGGTTCTGCATCGTGGCCGCGAGCTCGTTCCGCAGGCTGTCGGACAGGGAAGTGAGATCCTTGATGCGCTGCTCGCTCTCCTTGAGCCGCGGCTCCAGGTCCTTCACCCGCGTGGTCATGTAGCGGATCTTCTGGATGAGCGTGTCGCGCGATGCGCGGAGCGGCGACTCACCCGACACCTTGAGCGCGCGCGCCGGGACGTTCACCCTGGAGAGCTCGCGGCTGATCTCGCTCACGAGCCGGGTGTTCTCCGCGACCTCCTGCATCAACCGGTCGCGCTGGGACGACGCCTGGGACAGGCTGTCGATACGGGCCTGTACCTCCGGGGACGGTCCCTGCTTGCACCCTGCGGCGACGAGGAGCGCGATGGGGAGCCACGCGCCGCGCACAAGGCGACGGCAATTGCGGGTCATCTTTCTCAACCTCCTGCCAGGACTGGCGTGACGTAGGTCACAGGGGTGTCTGACGCGGACAACCGCTGTGTTGGACAAGTGCTACACCGGAAGGCTGGGCACAGTTCGGCTCGGGACAGGGGCGTGTTTTCAGCATCATTATTTACCGTCTTCGCCGCGAGGGCACAACGGCTGACATCACCGAGAGTTTGGCCACCGATGCCGCTCCCCCGACGTACGTCCTCTCGCGCTGGCTGTTCCTCCGCCTGCTCGGCGTCGTGTATTTCGTCGCCTTTGTCTCGCTTGCGCTGCAAATCACGGGCCTCGTGGGAGATCACGGCATCCTGCCGGCGGGCCAATTCCTCCGGCAGGCGCATGCCGCCTATGGGAGCGGGGCCTACCGACTGTTCCCGACGCTCTGCTGGCTGGGCACGAGTGACGGCATGCTCCGCGCGCTGGGTTGGGCCGGCGCGGCGCTCGCTCTCCTTCTCGTGGCGGGGGTCGCCCAGGCCCCGGTCCTCTTGCTGCTCTGGATCGGCTACCTGTCGCTCACCGTGGCCGGCCAGAATTTCCTTTGGTTCCAGTGGGACGGGCTGCTGCTCGAGACGGGACTCCTGGCCGTGTTGTACGCACCCATCCAGCTTCGTCCCAGCCTCAGGTGCGAGCGCGCGCCCTCTACCGTCATGCGATGGCTCGTCTGGGGACTTCTCTTCCGGCTGATGTTCCTCTCCGGTGTCACGAAGCTCGCGAGCGGCGATCCGACCTGGCTGCGCTTCACCGCTCTCGACTACCACTTCTGGACCCAGCCGCTGCCCACGTGGCCGGCGTGGTACGCGCAGTGGCTCCCCGAGTGGATGCACCAGGGGATGACGATCGCGATCATCGGGATCGAGCTCCTCGTCCCGTGGTTCATTTTGGTTCCCGAGCGGTGGGGCGGGCCTCGGGCGCGAGCGGCGCGCCGCGCGGCATGCGGGCTCCTGGTATTCGGCCAGTTCGCAATCGCGCTGACGGGTAACTACGGGTTCTTCAACTTGCTGGCGATCGTCTTGTGCGTCTCGCTGCTCGACGACGCCGCGCTGCAGCGGGTACTGCCGCTTCGGCTTGCGGCCCGAGACCCGGAGCCTCGCTGGCAGCAGTATGCGATCCGCGGGCTCGCACCGCTGCTCGGGCTGCTCGCCGCGCTGGCCTTGGCACGCGAGATCGTGCAGACGCTGCCCGGCACGCGGGGCGGGGGGGCCGGGGGGGCGTTCGCCAACCCGCTGCTCGACGCTGTAGCGCCGCTGCGGTCGGTGAACGGGTACGGATTGTTCCGCGTGATGACCACGGAGCGCTTCGAGATTGTGATCGAGGGCGGCGCCGACACGGTGCACTGGCGCGAGTACCGGTTTCGCTGGAAGCCCGGCGATCCGGCCCGCCACCCGGCGTTCGTGGCGCCACACATGCCGCGGCTAGATTGGCAAATGTGGTTCGCGGCGCTCAACCCCGAGGGCGCCCGGGACTGGCTGGTGCCTCTGCTCCGGCGCCTGCTCGAAGGGACACCCGAAGTTCTCGCGCTGCTGGGCGAGAACCCCTTTCCGGGCGCGCCGCCGCGCTACGTGCGGCTCGTGTACTACCGGTACCGCTTCAGCACGCCGACCGAGCGGGCCACGAGCGGCGCGTGGTGGCAGCGTGAGCGGGTTGGGTACCTGACGGAGCCACTGTCGCTGGGGGAGTCGTTGCCGCCCCGTTGATTCCGCCCCCATCCGACTTATCTTCCCGCCTCTTCTAGAGAGCGTTCGAATGAAGGCAACCGACATCCGCCGCGGGCACGTGATCATGATCGACGGGCAGCCGTGCCGCGTGATGGACTTTACCCACCGCACCCCCGGCAACCTCCGCGCGTTCGTTCAGGTGCGGTTGCGGAACCTCGTCACGGGGAACACCTTCGACACGCGCCTTGCCGCCACCGACTTCGTGGACGAGGCACCGCTCGAGACCAAGGAGTTCCAGGTCTTGTACCGCGATCAGGGTGGCGTGCACGTGATGGACACGACGAGTTACGAGCAGCACACGCTCGACGCCGAAGCGGTGGGCGACCACGCCGATTGGCTGCAGCCGGAGATGCACATACAGGTCGAGTGGCTGAACGGCCGCCCCGTGGGCATCGAGCTCCCGTCGGTCGTGGAGCTCACCGTCGTGCAGACCTCTCCCGTGATGCGCAGTGCCACCAAGACGGCGAGCACCAAGCCCGCCAAGCTCTCGAACGGGGTGACGATTCAGGTGCCCGAATTCATCTCCGAGGGTGAGAAAGTGCGCGTGGACCCTCGCGAAGGCGCCTATTTGGAGCGCGCCAAGTAGGCCCCCCCCGATTGGGTAGGGCACCGGACCCAGAGCCCGCGTAAATTGCGTAGCTATGGCCGACCCCGGGGGGCTTTCCCCGGGGTTTCGTTATCAGCGACAGGATCGTCTATGCATCCGGCGGCGCGGCTCGACACACTCGGTACGGAACAAGCTTACGTGGTCCTCGCCGCCGCCAGGCGCCTCGAGGCCGCGGGGCACCGCGTCGTACACCTGGAGATCGGCGAGCCGGACATGCCGACGCCGCCCCACGTAGTGGAGGCGGGCATCCGCGCGCTGCGTGACGGCCTCACTCGCTACGCCCTCGCAGCGGGGGTGCCGGAGTTGCGCGAGGCCATCGCGCGCTCGCTGGCGGCGCGCGGCGTGCGCGCCACGGCCGAGAACGTCGTGGTCACGCCCGGGGCGAAGCCGGCGCTCTTCTGTACTGCGCTCTCGCTGATCGCGCCCGGGGACGAGGTACTCTGCCCTGACCCGGGGTTCCCGATCTACGAATCGGTCGTCCGATTCGCCGGTGGCCGGCCGGTCTACTACCCGTTGGACAAGGCGCGGGAGTTCGCGCCGCACGTGGAAGCGATTGCGGAGCGGGTCACACCCCGCACGCGCGTGCTCATCCTCAACCTGCCGCACAACCCCACCGGCGGCGTGGCGACGGCGCGCGACCTCACGACCCTGGCGGAGCTGGCACAGCGCCACGATCTGTGGGTGATCTCCGACGAGGTGTACGGACAGATCCGCTACGACGGGCGTCGCGACAGCATTGCCGCGCTCCCGGGGATGTCGGACCGCACGGTGATCGTGGACGGGTTCTCGAAGGGGTACTCGATGACGGGCTGGCGCCTGGGCTACGGCGTGATGCCCGCCTCGCTCACCGACGCGATGACCACGCTCGTCATCAACAACGTCTCCTGCACGGCGACCTTCGTGCAGTATGCGGGAATCGCGGCACTGACCGGTCCCCACGAGGCGGTCACGCGCATGGTGACTGGGCTCCGCACGAAGCGCGATCTCCTGGTCCGCGGCCTGAACGCGATCGACGGGATCAGCTGTGCGACGCCCGCGGGCGCCTTTTACTGCTTCCCGGATATCAGCAGGGTGCTCGAGCGCACGGGCCTCACATGCAAGTCATTCGCCGAGCGGCTGCTCGCCGAGCAGCACGCGGCCGTGCTTGCGGGAACGGCCTTCGGGCCGGGCGGGGAAGGGCACCTGCGGCTGTGCTATGCTACGGAGCCGGCGCAGCTCGAGCAGGCGCTCGCGGCGATCCGGCGCTTCGTGGGCGCGCTGGACAGGTCACCTGCGGCGCAGGGTTCCCCATCCTAAAGGATGGGCCCGGGGATCACTGTCCTTAAGGACAGTGCCCTCTGGGCCCAGGCTTCAGCCTGGGAATCTCGGGGTGACCTTGACCTTCAGGGGTCGTTGGCTATTGTTACGCAGCTAATCGACAATCGACGACTCGTGGTGATTTGCCGCGTATTGCCGCCACGTTAAACAAGGTGCTAAAAAGCGACCGCCCGCGGCAGTAGTTGCCCGGGTTTTTTTGTTGAGGTCCACATGCCGGCTACCATCGCTTCTCCGCCGCTCACCGCCCGACCGCTCCGCTGCCGCAGCTGCGGGGCCGAGCGCGCCGCCGCGCCGATCGCGATCTGCGAGAATTGTCTCGGCCCCCTCGACCCCGTGTACGAGCCGGGGCGCGCGCTGCCCGACCGCGCGACCATTACCGGCCGGGCCGCCTCGATCTGGCGCTACAAGGAGTGGCTGCCGTTCGACGGCGACCCCGTCTGGTCGCTCGACACCGGGTTCACGCCACTGGTCGAGGCTCCGGCGCTGGCACGGCGCTTCGGCGTGGCGCGGGTGTGGGTGAAGAACGACACGGTGTCGCATCCGTCGCTGTCCTTCAAGGATCGCGTCGTGGCGGCCGCGATCAACGCGGCGGCTGCCTTCGGGCTCGATACCATCGGCTGCGCGTCCACCGGCAACCTCGCGAACGCGGTCGCGGCGCATGCGGCGCGGGCCGGACTCAAGGCATGGATCTTCGTCCCCGACGAGCTCGAGGCAGGGAAGGTGATCGGCACGAGCGTCTACGGCGCCCGCCTCGTGCGCGTGCGCGGGACGTACGACGATGTAAACCGCCTGTGCGCCCAGGTGGCGGACCGGTTCGGCTGGGGGATCGCGAACGTCAATCTGCGCAGCTACTACGGCGAAGGGTCGAAAACCGTCGCCTACGAGATCGCCGAGCAGCTGGGCTGGCGGTTGCCGACGGCGGTTGTTGCGCCGATGGCGGGGGGGTCACTCCTCTCGAAGCTGCGCAAGGGGTTCGGCGAGTTTCTCGAGGCGGGACTGGTGCGAGGCCGGCCGCCCCGTTTGTATGGCGCGCAGGCCGCGGGGTGCGCCCCGATCGTGCGCCTGGTGGAGCGCGGCGGAGATACGCTCCAGCCCGAGGTGCCGCAGACCATCTGCCGCTCCCTCGCGATCGGCAATCCCGCGGACGGCGCGTTCGCCGCGCGGGCGATGCGGGAGACCGGTGGCTGGGCCGCAGCCGTGAGCGATCCGGAGCTCGTCGAGGGGATCCGCTTTCTCGCCGAGGACACGGGGGTGTTCGCCGAAACGGCGGGCGGTGTCACCGCCGCGGGCGCGCTCGCCCTGGCACACGCCGGCCGGCTCGACGCGCAAGATGAAGTGGTGCTCTGCATCACAGGCCACGGCTTGAAGACAGTCGAGGCGGTGCAGGGAGCGGTCCCCGAGTCCCCGGTCATCGCGCCGCGGCTGCGGGAAGTGACGACTCTAGTGGAGGAGGAACGGACATGGCCATCACGCTGAACCTGCCTTCGGTGCTCGCCGCCCACACGGGCGGCGCCCGGACGATCGAGGCGACGGGTCGGACGCTGGGCGAGGCCGTGGCCGACGTGGCGGCTCGCTGGCAAGCCCTATCCCTTCGTCAACTTCTACTTGAACGACGAAGACGTGCGCTTCCGCGGCGGCTTCGCGGCTCCCGTCCAGGACGGCGACGAGGTGACGGTCATCCCGGCGATCGCTGGGGGCTGAGCCCCGCGTCCGCCGCGGCGATGCGAGCCAACCCGGCCCAGTCGATGTCGCCCCAGCCGCGGGCGACGCCGGAGAGGTAGCGGTCCCGGATCAGGCTGGCGAGCGGCATCGGCGCGGCGACCTCGTCCGCAGCACCGAGCGCGAGACGGACGTCCTTCAGGCCGTATTTCAGCTTGAACCCGGCAGGCTCGTAACGCTCCTCGGCGATCAGCTTGCCGTAGTTTTCGTAAATCGGCGAGCGGAAGAGCCGGCCGTTCACGATATCCAGCAGCTCCGCCGGCGCGACGCCGTACTTGCGCGTCAGCGCGAACGCCTCGCCCATCGCTTCGATCGCCGCCGCGAACAAGAAGTTGCCCGCGACCTTGATCACGTTGGCGCGCACCGGGTCGTCGCCCGCGAGGATCACGCCCTGGCCCATCGCATCGAGCACCGGCCGGCAGCGCTCGAGTGCATCCGGGGGTCCGGCGGCCACGATCCAGAGCTGCTTCGCCTCCGCGGCTTCCGGCCGCCCGAACACCGGCGCAGCCACGTACGTTTGACCAGCCGCCTTATGGCGCTCGCCGAGCCGGCGGGACAGGTCGGGACTGATCGTGCTCATGGAAACGTGGATCGCCCCACGCGGGAGCGACGCGAGCGCGCCCTGCGGGCCGAGCATCACGTCTTCGAGCGCCGGGTCGTCGGCGACCATCGTGACCAGCACCTCCGCGCCGCGCGCGGCAGCCCCGGGACTATCGGCCACGACCGGATTGAGCTGTTTGAGCTGGTCTGCACGGGCGCGCGTACGATTGTAGACCGCGCCACCGGCAGACCCATATTGCCCAACCCGATGAACCCGATGTTCATGAGGAACCCCCTTGTGCCGACACGTGTTGTGATGCTTTCTCCGCCCAACTGCCCTGATACCTATGGACCTGCAGCTGGCTGACAAGACGGCCGTCGTAACGGGCTCCACGGCGGGCATCGGTCTCGCGATCGCCCAGGCGCTGGCACGCGAGGGGGCGGCCGTCGTCGTGAACGGACGCACGGAACCGCGCGTGCGGGTCGCCACGGAGGACGTGCGTCGGGCGGCGCCCAGAGCGCGGGTCTCGGGTGTCGCGGCGGACCTGGGTACGGCAGCCGGCGCGGCCGCGCTGATCGCCCGCGTACCGGCGACCGATATTCTCGTGAACAATCTCGGCGTCTACGCCGCCAAGCCCTTTCCCGACATCACCGACGCCGAGTGGTCGGCCATTTTCGAAACCAACGTGCTCAGCGGCGTGCGGCTGACGCGTCACTATTTGCCGGGGATGTTCGCGCGAAACTGGGGGCGGGTCATCTTCATTTCGAGCGAGTCTGCGGTGCAGATTCCGGCCGAAATGATCCACTACGGCGTCACGAAGATCGCGCAGGTTGGGCTGGCGCGCGGGCTCGCGGAGACGACGGCGGGGACAGGCGTCACCGTGAACTCGGTGCTCGCCGGGCCCACCGGGTCGGAAGGGGTCGCGGGGTTCGTCGAGCAGCTCGCTCGGCAGCGGGGCGTCGGAGCACAGGAGGTGGAGCGGGAGTTCTTCCAGACCGCTCGTCCTTCGTCCTTGCTGAGGCGGTTCGCCAGCCCAGACGAGGTCGCCGCCCTCGTCGCATTCGTCGCGAGTCCGCTCTCGTCGGCGACCAACGGGGCCGCGCTGCGGGCCGACGGGGGCGTCGTGCGAGCCGCGCTCTAGATGAACGCCATCCGAGTTCATACTCAGGGCGGCCCGGAAGCGCTGCGCTACGAGGACGTGCCGCAGCCCGCCCCGGGCTCCGGTGAGGTGCTCGTGAAGGTCGAGGCCGCCGGCGTGAACTTCATCGACGTGTATCAGCGCACGGGGCACTATAAGGTGCCGGTGCCGTTCACGCTGGGACAGGAAGCAGCCGGCACCGTGGCCGCCGTTGGCTCGGGCGTGGCCGAGCCCAACGTGGGCGACCGCGTTGCCTACACCGCGATCCTCGGTGCGTACGCGGAGTATGCCGTCGTGCCGGCCGACCGGGTCGTGAGGCTCCCGGATGGCGTGAGCGCCAAGCGGGGCGCCGCAGCGATGCTCCAGGGTTTGACGGCCCACTACCTCGCGACCACGACCTTTCCGTTGAAATCGGGAGATGCGTGCCTGGTGCACGCGGCCGCCGGGGGGGTGGGCCTGCTGCTGTGTCAGATCGCGAAACTCCGGGGCGCCCGAGTCCTGGGCACCGTCTCGACCCGTGAGAAGGCTGCGCTGGCACGAGAAGCCGGCGCCGACGAGGTCATCCTGTACACCGAGCAGGACTTCGAAACGGAGGTGAAACGTCTGACGAACGGAGTCGGACTGCAGGTGATCTACGACTCCGTCGGCAAGACGACCTTCGAGAAGGGGCTGAATTGCCTCGCCCGCCGCGGGATGATGGTGCTGTACGGCCAGTCGAGCGGTCCGGTGGGGTTGTTCGACCCTCAAGTGCTGAACCAGAAAGGTTCGCTCTTCCTTACCCGTCCCACGATCGTGCACTACATCGCAACGCGCGCCGAGCTGCTCGCGCGGGCGGGCGAGGTGCTGGGCTGGATCCAGCGCGGAATGGTGAAGGTCCGTCTCGACCGCGAGCTCCCGCTCGCGCAGGCGGCGGAGGCGCACCGGCTGCTCGAAGCAAGGCAAACCACGGGGAAAGTGTTGCTGATTCCTTAACCGCTGGTCACGAGGAGTGGTCCGTATGACGTTGCCTACCCGTCCGCTCGGCTCGAGCGGACTCGGCATCACGACCGTCGGCTTCGGCGCGTGGGCGATCGGCGGCGGCGGCTGGGCGTTCGGCTGGGGCCCGCAGGACGACGCCGACTCGCTCGCCGCGATGCGTCGCGCGCTCGAGCTGGGAATCAACTGGGTCGATACCGCCGCGGTATACGGCCTCGGCCATTCCGAAGAGCTTGTCGGT
>WNFT01006331.1_pt1 | contig 10429 bp, 11 predicted proteins | sample 5400191 | NCBI WGS metagenome assembly WNFT01 (sample SAMN13153359, study PRJNA577476) | soil metagenome | isolation source: 80 cm saprolite under Madrone tree | place: USA:California | collected 2016-06-14 | reverse complement strand
CGCGCCGAGCGCGAGCTCGCCCTGACCTTTCTTCGTCAGCGCGTAAGCTTCATCGGTATAGGCGGCCGACGCCGGCGTTCCCGGCATCCGCAGCAGGCAGCTCGGGATGTCGCCCGCGAAGATCGCCATCGCGGTCGCCGTGACGATCGACGCGATCGCGGGAACCGGCGGCATGAAGAACGTGACCGGCACGAGGAGCGCCGTCGCCATCGTCGCGGTGAGGCCCGGCACTGCGCCCACGAAGAGACCAAAGACCGCCGACGCGAGGATGACCCAAAGCACGTAGGGATCGAAGACCAGCGCGAATGCTTGAGCTAGAACGCCCATTGTTCGAGCACGCCCCAGGGCAGGGGCACGCGCAGCACTTTGTAAAACGCCAAATGGATGACCAAGGTACTGAGAATCGATACCGCAACGGTCAGGCGCCACGACGCGCCGAGTGCGCGCATCCACACCGCGAGGACGAGCACGCCGGTGAGATGAAAGCCGAGCGCGTCCGCGAGCAGGATGTAGGCAACGAGACCCGCCAGGATCGCGGCAACCGCGCGGCGCGGGCGCTGCCGCTGCAGCCACTGCGGCATCGCGAAGAGCGGCGCGTGCTCACGCAAGCCGGCGCGAACGAGCAGCGCGCCGCAGATCGCGAGACCGATGGCGATCAGTCCCGGAAACCAGGCCGGGCCGAATTTCTGGCCCGGCATGGCCGGAAACCCCTGGATATGCCAGAGGATGACCGCGGCGAGTGCGACCAGCGCCGCGCCGGTCAACGCGTCGTTGATCTTTATTTTGCCAACCCTACCGCCTTGAGCGCGGCTCCGAGGTTCGTGTCCGACGCGGCCATGAACTTGGCGGTTTCCTGGGGATCGGCCCAGACCACGCCGAATCCGCGGCTCGCCATGAAGTCCTTGTACTCCTTCGAGTCATAGACCTTCTTCAGGGCGGTGACGAGGGTACGCTGCGCGTCGGCGGGAATTCCCTTCGGGGCGGCAATCACACGCCAGGCTGCGATCTGCCAGTTGGTGCCGAGTTCCTGCTTGAGCGTCGGCAGGTTCGGGTACAAGGCCGGCGGGCTGCCGTCCATGATGGCGAGCGCGCGCACCTTGCCCGCGTCGATCATCGAGCGCGCCTCGGGAATGGAGCAGGGCACGACGTCGACTCCGCCGGCGACCATGTCCTGCAGCCCGGGCGCGGCGCCGTTCGACGGCACCCATGGCAGCGCGTTGGGATCGATCCCCTGGTCCTTGAGCAGGCCGGCGATCGCGAGATGCCAGATGCCGCCCTGGCCGGTGCCGGAGGCTTTCATCTTGCCCGGGCTCGACTTGATGGCCTGCAGCAGATCCTTCACCGATTTATACGGCGAATCCACGCGCACGTTGACGCCTGCGGGATCGGCGTTGACCAGGCCGATCGGCGTGTAGTCGGTGTGCTTGAGCCGCGTGAGACCCACGTGGTGCATCATCGTGATCTCGACCGTGATCAGGCCGAGCGTATAGCCGTCGGGCGCCGAAGACGCGATCGCCTGGTGGCCGACCACGCCCGAGCCGCCGGTGCGGTTCACCACGTTCACCGGCTGCTTGAGCTCCTTCTCCAGCAGGCTTGCGATGATGCGCGCCGTCGCGTCGGTGCCGCCGCCCGCGCCCCAGGGCACGATGAGCTGGATCGGGCGCTGTGGATACTGGGCAAAAGCGGACGATGCGGCGAACAGAAATGCCGCGAGCAGTAGTTTTCGCATGACCCTTCCTCCGTTCAGGTACGGATGAAGCCGCTCCCAGGCTGGATAAGGCTCCAGTACCTCCCATCGAGGGCGTTCAGTCGTCGCCCCGCTCGAACAATTCGAGTTTGACCGACTTGCCCATCCGGTAATAGCCCGCAGGGCTCGGATGGATTCCGTCGCCGCAGTTGAACTCCGGGACAAGCAGATCCGGATTGGCCGGCTGGCGCACCACCTTGTCGAAATCGATCACGGCGTCGAACGGTGCCCTCGTGCGGATCCATTGATTCACCGCATTGCGGATCGCCGTCTTTGCATCATTCCAGCCGGTATTGGTGCCCGAAGGCGGCACGTTATGAGCGCCTCGATCGCGACGTGTTCTCGCATTCAGGGGTCTCGCACGTGGTGCTCTTCAGTCGTCGTCCCGGTCACTCGGGGCGAGGATGGCCACACCATTCGCATTCGGCACGCCGAGGTTGATCGCCGCGCCGCTGAGGGTAAGTTCGCCGAACGCGTTATAGGTCAGCAACGACAAATGAGACTGTCCGGCGCCGTGGTCAATCACGCCCAGGACGCCCTTATCCGCATCGATATCGGTTGGTGCGCCGCCGGGGATTTGCGCAGCCACTGGGGTGTCCACGAAGACATTGCTCCCCGTACCGATCAAACGGCTGATGGTCTTGCTCGCCGTGTTCACGGTGAAGACGTATTTTCCGACTCTTGTCGTCCAGCACGGAGCGCTCTGGCCTGCGGCGGTAACCGCCGTGAACGCGCCGTCCCGGAATAGTCCGTTCTGACTGCTATGCGCCAGCGTGATGAGCGCCGTGCCGTCAGGATAGACGGAAAATCCGAACGGTGTGAGCGTCCCCGCGGGTGCCGACACGGCAGCGGGAACTGCGCCGGTTACAGCACCGTTCCGAAGGGGCACGATATCGACTGTTCCCGGAAGCGGATCGGTTTTCAACGTCACGAGCAGGCTTTGCTTGTCGAGCACGCCCACTTGTGCCGTGCTGCCGATGGGAGGCGTAGCGCCTCCCGCCAGCTCCAGCGCGGCAGACCCGTCCCTCCACACGACATTGTCGTGCCGCACCTCGAACGAATCGATAGTCGTCGACCCTGCCACATACATGTGATCGTTGCCAAAATCTATGCTCACCGGAGCGCTCGTCGTGGTCACCATCCTGTCGAAACTCAGCCGGTCTCCATGGCGTTTGAACAACGCTACCGAATTCGATCCGTAATTCACGACGGCAACGAGCTCACCGTTGAGCTGCTTGACGCCTCTCGCATTACCGCCGACGCCGCCCTTCCCTTGGGTGGAGAGGGTCTGGAGTAAGGCCTGGGTGCGAGTGTCGTAGACCTTGATCTGGTTCGCCTGTGGATCATTCGTCATCACCACGGCCAGCGTGGTGCCGCCCTGATCGGCGTGGACGCTCGCCATGCTTGCTGCGAGGATCAGTAGAGCCGCCGTATTTCTCAGAATTACCGACCTAAACATGTTTCTCCCCTTTCAAGAAGTGTTCGTTAAGAGGCGTGGCAGCAGCCTCGGCGTTGATCGAACGCGCGCACGGTCCCATGATCGGTCCCATGCACCTCACCCTTGGTCGAGGCGCCTCGTTCATCCTTACACTCGAGGTGATCGATCGCGCGGAATTTAAGGAAGTCCTAACACGATGATTGAAACGAAGAATATGTCGGTGCTGTACGGATAGTAGAATCAATTCGCCACTGAAGCCATGGCGGCTCGCTGGCGCGCCGTAATCCGGTGCTTGAACCTGTCCTGAACGGTCCACATCGGTCTTATGTTAATTTCGCTCCACCTTGTGCGCCCCTAAGCGGGGCGATCGGAGCGAGTCTAGTGGTAAATTAAGTCTAGTGGTAAATTGCCGAGCGGTCAATTACAGCCGCCGCAGCAAGGCATGGCCTGTCGCACACCCCGGTAGATCCGGGGCGTTGTTCTCGTTCAGCAGCTCAGGCGATGTCGGTGCTTAAGGCTTAGCTCTCGCAAACCGGCAGCATCAACGCCTGAAGCACCTCGCTCGTCGCGCGGTTCTGCACGAACGCCGCTACCCCCAGGTGCCCGGGGTTCGCGCCGCGCAGGAGCGCCAGAGAGCGCTTCTCCTCGATCTTCAGGCCTTCGCCGAAGCCGATCGGGCCGATCCACTCGCGCACCACGAAATCGTGCTCGAGCCGCTTGCCCCGGTTCTCGCCGGCGGCCACGTCGCTCGCGAGCCTGTTCTCGTACGCGGCCAGATACACCGCGGCGTTTTTTTTCTCGGCAGGATCGATGAGCATCGCGGAGAGCTCCGCGTGGATGGCATCGGGTGCAACCGCGCGGATTGTGAGCGCGATCCTCGCGCGCGCCGGGCGGGAATTGATGCGCATCACCTGTTCTGCGAATTCGCCGCCCGACCAGCGGCGGAAGTCCCGTCCCTGCAGCAGCACCTGCGGAGTGTAGACGATCACGGGGCGCTTCATCTGCGCGAGCTTGCGCTGCCGCACGGAAAATTCGCCCCTGGCGAACGGGTCCTTCCAGCCGATGTAGTCCCAGTAGTCGACGTGGAGCGCGAGCGGCACCACCTGATCGGGCCTGAAGCCCTGGGAGAAGAGCGAGGACAACCAATGGTCCGCCGCGGGACAGCTGTCGCAGCCCTCTGACGTATACAGCTCGACCAGCGCCGTGGTGTGCGGCCCGCTGTAAGTCGAGCACGCCGGATCGGCGGCGTGCGCAGCGGAGGCGAGCATGACCGCGATCGTAGCGAGGGCGTTCTTCGATTTCATGCTTGCGTTCAGTCGGCGGGAAGGGCTCTTTCCTTACAACGGCGCATGGTACACGCAACCGCGGCGGAGGACCATTTGCGGCACTGACTAACGGCCTTCATAATCGCCGCGCCCGCCCATGGATTCCTCCGTAACCCGCATCTTCGCGCCCTTCTACTCGAGCGCGTTCAGCTGGAATTTCGCGCTCGGGATGACACAGCTGCTGATCCCGCTCTATGCGCGGGAGCTGGGTTATTCCGGTGTCGAGATCGGGAGCCTTATCGCTTTTCCCATTATCGTGCAGATGGTCTTCAACCTGATCGGCGGAGCCTGGACCGACCGTCTCGGCGGCATGAACATCTCCCTGGTCGCGTTCGTCGCCACCGCCGCGTCCGGATTCATGTTCGCCGCATCGTCGAGCTTCGCGGGCCTGTTCGCCGCGCAGATCATGATGATCGTGGCGCGCGCCGTGTATTGGCCGGCGAGCTGGACGCTCGTGAGCCAGCTTCCCGGAGAGCGCAGCAGCTTGATGGGGACGCTGAACGCAATCACGAGCTTCGGCCAGATCGCCGGTACGGTCTGCGCCGGGATGATCATCGCAGGCTGGGGCTTCGGCGCGGGTTTTTGGACCGTGGCTGCGATGGGCATTCTCTCTTTTGCCTTCGGCCTCGCGTTCCGCTACGCACCCCCGGCCCGGGAGAAGGCCCCGCTCCCGGTGCTTGCGGGCTACCGAATGCTGCTCGGCCGGCGCTCGATCTATTACGGCGTCATGTGCGCCTACATCTCGGCGCTGCCGTTCTCCTTGAGCGTCTCGTTTTATCCGATCCTGCTGATCGAGCAGGGGTTCGGCTCGGAAGCGGCTGGCTGGCTCGTCGGAATGCGTCCGCTGGGTGCGATTGCGGCGGGCGTCGTGCTCGCGCGTTTCGTGAAGCACGTGGACGACTCCTCCGTGCCGCTTGCCTCGGCCCTGGCCGTCGCGGCCTCGGTTGGCCTGGTCGCCCTTTTCACGAACCCCGCGATCATCGCGTTCTTCCTCTTCGGCGTGGGACTCGGCTCGGGCGTGATGACGATTTATTTCCAGATCCTCGTGAGCACCTTGTCATCCGGCGAAACCCGCGGATCGGCGATGGCGCTCGCCGGGATGGGGTGGAGCATCTCGCACATCTCGACGCCTCTCGTCATGGGCGCTCTGGCCGACCTGTACGGTATTCACGCGGCCTTCTACGCACTGGGCGCCTTCGCGTTGCTGTTTTCGTTCGCCCTTCCTCCGGTCCACCGCTGGTCGCTCGCCGGCGAAAAGCCGCGCTGAGCGCCGCGCCTTCCCGGCCCTCGAAGTCCGGTAAACTGCGGGCTTCGGCCCTAGTGGAGCCAAGCCGTGAACGCCATCGTCAAGTGGATGGGGATCGTCTTCGCAATCGGCGTCGCGCTCATGTACATCGAGTACCGCTTCGCGAAAAAGAAAAAAGAAGGCTTCACCCCGACCGACAGGCAGCGCGTCACCGGCATCTTCTGGATCACGATCTTCTTCTGCTTGCTGGTCGGCGGAGTCATGTGGCTGTCCGACTAGGCGGATGAAAGTGCCTCTGGGGGTGCTCGATCAATCCCCCGTCATCAGCGGACACAGTCCCGCTAGAGCGATCGCTGAAACCGTTTCGCTCGCCCGGCTCGCCGAAGAGCTGGGCTACCGCCGCTACTGGCTCGCCGAGCACCACGCCATCACGGCGCTCGCCGATCCCAGTCCGGAGATTCTCGTCTCCCGCGTCGCCGGCGCCACCTCACGCATCCGCGTCGGCACGGGCGGCGTGCTTCTACCCTACTACAGCCCGTTGAAGATCGCCGAGCAGTTCCGCATGCTCGAGGCTCTCTTTCCCGGGCGCATCGATCTCGGCATCGGCCGCGCGCCGGGCGGGGACCCGCGCACGGCGCTCGCGTTGATGGACGGCGAATACCAGGGTGCGGAGCACATGCCGCAGCAAGTGCAGGACCTGGTCGGTTTTCTCGACCGGACGCTGCCCGCGGGTCATCCGTACGTCAAGGTCAAGGCCCAGCCCGCGGGAGATACTTCGCCCGAAATATGGCTGCTCGGCTCCTCGGATTACGGCGGCGCGCTCGCCGCGCAGCTCGGCCTGCGCTTCGCGTTCGCGCATTTCATCAGCGCGTTCGGAGGCGAGGCCGTGGCGCGCGCCTACCGCGATCACTACCAGCCCTCGGAGCGCGAGCCGCAACCCCGGTCGCTCGTCTGCGTGTTCGTGATCTGCGCGAAGACCGGCTCCGAAGCCGAGCGCCTCGCGGCGAGCATCGATCTTCGGCGCCTGCACATGGCGAAAGGCATCGATGCGCCCGTGCCGACGCTCGAGGAAGCGAAGGCCTACCGCGCCTCTCCGCAGGAGCGCGCCTACATCGAGGAGCAGCGCTCGCGCCTGGTGCACGGCGATCCGGGAGAGGTGCGGGAAAAGCTGCTCGAGCTGAAGGAAAAGTTCGCTGCCGACGAGCTGATGATCATCACCATCACCGGCGATTACGAGAGCCGGCGGACTTCGTATCGCCTCGTCGCGGAAGCGTTTGCCTAGCGGTCGGGATTCAGCTTGGGTCCGGATCTGTCGCGCCCCGGCCACTCGGTCCGATTGCGGCCGGATTGCTTGGCCGCGTAGAGCGCGCCATCGGCCCGGGCGAGCAGCTCCAGGGGATTCGCGGACCGTTCCAGCTCGACCAGCCCGAGCGAAACGGTCACCTGGGGCAGCGCGCCTCCATCGTAGTCGAACGCCGCGCCGGCGATCGCCTCGCGCAAGCGCTCGGCGGCGCTGATGGCGCCCGGCATGGAAGTCTGGGGGAAGACCAGCACGAACTCCTCGCCGCCGACGCGGGCCGCGAAATCGGCGGGTCTCAAGTTGGCGCGCACGAGCCGTCCGACCTGCAACAGCACGGCGTCCCCGGCGGCATGCCCGTAGGCGTCGTTGACCTGCTTGAAATGGTCGATGTCCATCATGGCGATGCACAGCGGCTCGGACGCGTGGAGATGGCGCTGGATGATTCGAGGCAGCGTCTGGTCGAGCCAGCGCCGGTTGCGGAAGCCGGTGAGAGGGTCACTCAAGGCCGCCTGCTCGAATTGCCGGCGCAGGGCGATGTTCTCCTGCACGGCGTCGTTGTTCGAGCGCAATCGCTTCGCCAGGCGGACGAGCAAGCCGACCGAGAACTCGTGCGAGGACTCGGCAAGCCACCAGAAGGTTTCTTCGTCCAGCACGAGGAGCTGCGTAGGCTCCTCCGCTGCGACCGTCGCAGTTGCGGCGCTGCCCGCGAGCAGGGACAGCTCGCCGACGGTCTCGCCCCGTTCTATGTGCGCGAGCGGCGAGTCATCCAATTCCACGCGCAGCAGGCCCGAGACGACGATGTAGACGCGCAGATTGGGCTCACCCCGCCGGAGCAATTGCTGGCCCGCTTCGAGCTGCAGCAGCCGGGCGCGCGGCACGAGCGCGTCGAGGATCTGGTCGCCTGTTCCCTGGAGCGATTGGAGCTCGCGCAGCACCGCGACGCTCACCCCTGGCGCCCCGTCGCGGAACGACTCCTCGCTCGCGACAGGCGGCCCGGGTTGCGGCGGTTTGCGTGGTTTGCGTGCGAAGCCCACGTGGATGCCCGGCTGACCTCTCCCCAGAATATCCGAGGGCACCGCGGTCGGCAAGAAAAACGCGAGGAAAAACCACCGAAAGAGCCAGGTTTACAAACCGGCCTGCAACATACCCCTACCCTATAATAGCGCGTGGGCAGCTCGTAGGAGGACGTCATGAAATTCCCAAAGTGCGTGGTGGCGATGTTGGCATTGACTCCGCTGCTGGCCGGCCTCGCCACCTTGGGCTCTTGCCAGACACCACCCCCCGCGTCGCAGGCGCACATCAAGACGGTCTTCATCATACTCATGGAGAACAAGAACTGGGTGCAGATCCTAGGCAGCAGCAGCGCCCCCTACATCAACAATACCCTGCTGCCCATGGCGTCCCACGCGGAGCTGTACTTCAATCCACCGCTGGTTCATCCCAGCCTGCCCAACTATCTGTGGCTCGAAGCCGGCGTCAACTTCGGCATCTTCAACGACGACCCGCCCAGCGCGAATCACCAGAGCACGACCAGCCATCTGGTGAGCTTGCTGCAAAAGAGCGGCATTTCCTGGAAGACGTATCAGGAGAATATCGGCGGTGCCGACTGTCCGCTGGTGAACAACGGGCTCTATGCCGTGAGGCACAATCCCTTCGTCTACTTCGACGATGTGACGGACAACGGCAATCCCAATTCGGCGAATTGCATCAGCCACGTGCGGCCGTTCGGCCAACTGGCGACCGATCTCGCCAACAATACCGTCGCGCAATACAACTTCATCACCCCGAACGTGTGCAACGACATGCATGACAGCTGCGCGCCGCTCAACGATCCCATCCGGCAGGGCGACACCTGGCTGTCCCAGAACCTGCCCATGATCCTCGACTCCGCGGCCTACCGAAGCGGCGGTGCGGTGTTCGTCACCTGGGACGAAGGGGGATTCTCGGACGGTCCGATCGGCATGATCGTGCTGTCGCCGTTTGCCAAGGGCAATGGCTACCGGAACTTCATCCGCTACACGCACGGATCGACCTTGCGCACGTTCCAAGAAATCTTCGGTGTCACCCCGTTTCTGCGCGATGCCGCCATCGAGACCGATTTGAGCGATCTCTTCGCGGTTTTTCCGTGAAACTCAGAAGAGGTGCACCGCGGTCGGCCAGAAGAAGCCGATCAGGCTGAATGCGACGCCGATCGCGCCCAGGCCGTAGGCGATCCAGAGGAGCGCGGCGACCCCGGTGATGATCTGGGCCGAGGCGAGCACGATCGCGATCTGCACGGCGGCCGAGGCGATCTCGTAGTTGTGGTAGGCCGCCATCGCGCGGTCGCGCTTTGTCTCCATCTCCCTCGCGCGCGCCATGAGCTCCTTGCGGCCTTCGTTCGTTTCCGGCTCGGACTGGTAGCGTTCGGCGGTCTTCTTCCAGGCCTCGACCTGCTTCTTCACGCCTTCCGGCGCCTTCTGCCCGAATTGGGCTTCCATCTGCTCGGCGGCGGTGCGCACGGTCGTCTGGCGGATGGTCTTCGCCTGGAAGAAGGCCCACAGGTTCGAAGCCTCGATATGGCTGGCGAGCGCGCTCGTTTGCGAGCCCTTGCCCAGGGTCTCGGCGAAAGCGAGGACGAGCGCGACCACGGCGATGAAGAGGGCGACCTTCTTGTTCGAGGGATCGACGTGGACGTGGGCTTCGGACATTTCTGCTCTCCCCTTTCGTGAGACGCGTAAATTCTAGCTCAGCGCCGCACGCCCGGCGTCTCGATCGGCAACCCCTGCGCGCGCCAGGCGAGGAAGAGCTCGAGGTCGAAGTATTCCTGCGAGCCGTAAGGAAGCATCTCGGCGCGAATTCCCGAGAGGCAGGCGCGCAGCCGGCGCTCGAGCGAACCCATCGTCTGCCACTCCATGCGATAGGCCGGATACGCGTTGGGGTGACCCTGGCTGATGGTTTCCGAGAGCAGCCGTTTGCCCCATTGTGCGTCATGGCAGTGGGCGCACGACAGGTTCATCTGCCCGCGGCGCTGGTGGTACGCGGCGCGCCCGGCTTCGAAATGGGCGCGCGCTGCGCCGTCGATGCGCGTCGCGATCGGCACGCCGAGAGACTGGCGCGCGATGTAAGCGGTGAGCGCGAGCAGTTCCTCGGACTCGTAACGCAGGGCCTCGGCGCCCATGCGCTCCTCGCGGCACTGGTTGATGCGGCCCTCGAGGTTCAGCAGCTTCCCGTTCGCCTTGTCGATTTTCGGGTAGCGCGCGGCGACCCCGCGCATGCTCTGATCCTTGTGGCAGCCCGCGCAGGCAAGGTTCTTTTTCCCCGCCGGCTCGCTCCAGAGCTTCTCCCCGCGCTCGACCCACAGCATGCCGGGATTGGCGAAGTCGTCGTTCTGCAG
>WNFT01010862.1_pt1 | contig 10431 bp, 10 predicted proteins | sample 5400191 | NCBI WGS metagenome assembly WNFT01 (sample SAMN13153359, study PRJNA577476) | soil metagenome | isolation source: 80 cm saprolite under Madrone tree | place: USA:California | collected 2016-06-14 | reverse complement strand
ATACCCGAGCTCGGCCGCCGCGGCGTAAAGCCCGTCGAGGACCTCCGCGAAAAAGATGTTGTGCAGGTCGGAGACCATCACCCCGACGTTGTAGGTCCTGCGCTGGACCAGGCTCCTGGCCACCGCGTTGGCCCGGTAGCCGAGCTCCCCCGCCGCGCTCAAGACCGATGCCCGGCTGGCCTCGCTGACCGACCGCTCGCCGCGCATTACCCGGGAGACGACCGACTTCGACAGGCCCGCGCGGCGTGCGACGTCGATGATGGTGGGGGCCCTTGACTTCATCTGCAAGGCAACTATACTTGCGGGAACGTTCCCGTGGGAACGTTCCCAGGAGTGACGGAAAAGCTGCGGCTGGGAGGTGCGTTGCACGTAGGGCTCATCGGCACCGGAAGAATCGGCGCGCTGCACGCGCGAAGCCTCAGGGCGAGCTCGCTTGTCTCCGAGCTGACGATCTTCGACCCGGATTCGGGCCGTGCCGCGAAAGTCGCGGCCGAGGTTTCTGCCAGGCAGGCCGAGAGCCCGCAGGCGCTGCTGTCGTTGGGTGTCGACGCCATCGTGATCGCGGCCGCCACGCCCGCCCACGCCCCCCTGCTGCATCTTGCGGCTGACGCTTCCGTGCCTGCTTTTTGCGAGAAGCCGATCGCGCTCGACCTCGCCGCGACCGACGATGTGATCCGGCACGTCGAGCAAGCCGGGATATTCGTGCAGATCGGCTTTCAGCGCCGGTTCGACGCAGGCTACCGTTCCGCGCGCGACGCATGCTCGGCGGGAGCTCTCGGTGACGTGCACGTGGTGAGGCTGGCCACGCACGACCCCGCCCCGCCGCCTGAGTCGTACCTCGCGGAGTCAGGTGGCATCTGGAGGGACCTGGCGATCCACGACTTCGACATCGGTGCGTGGGTGCTGGGCCGCCGGATCGAGGAGGTCTACGCCGACGGCCAGGCGAACGGCGCCATGTTCGCGAAGCATGGCGACGTCGACGCCGCCTGCGCGATTCTCCGCTTCGAGGGCGGGATCGTGGGCGCGGTCACGGCCACTCGCAACGACCCGCGCGGATACGACGTCCGGATGGAGCTGTTCGGTATGCGGGACAGCGTTGCCGTCGGCTGGGACGAGCGCACGCCGCTGCGCTCGGTGCAAGCTGGTGTTTCCCCTCCCAGCCAGCAGGGCTACCGCGATTTTCTCGAGCGGTTCGCTCCGGCGTATCGCGCAGAGCTTGAGGGTTTTCTATCCGCCCTGCAGGACGGCTCGCAAAGTCCCTGCCCGGTCGGCGACGCACGCGATGCGCTGGTGGTCGCTCTCGCCGCCGATCGCTCGCTGCGCGATCACCGGCCCGTGCGCGTAGAGGAGTTCGCATGATCGTGGAGTCGAAGGTCGCCGGAGCTCCGATCTCGTGGGGCGTGAGCGAGCTTGCGAGCTGGGGCTACCGGATGGCGCCGGACCGGGTGTTGGCGGAGATGCATGAGATCGGGCTGCACGCGACCGAGCTCGGGCCGCCAGGGTACTTGCCCGCAGACGCCCGCGCGAGGGATGGCCTTCTGCGGCGCCACGGGCTGCGCCTTGTCGCCGGATTTCTCGCCGTGGTGCTTCACGATCATGCCTTTCCAGTCCGCGCCGACATCGAGCGCGAATCGGCCAGCCTCGCGCACTCAGGTGCCGAGGTCATGGTCGTCGCGGCGGCGCTCCCCGGGAATTCGTACAACGCCACGCGCTCGTTGGGTGCGGCCGAATGGAAACGGCTGGCCCAAGCCCTGGGCGAGGCAGAGGCGATCGTTTCGTCGCGACGCATGACGCTTGCCTTCCACCCGCACGCGGGCACAGCGGTCGCGACCGCCCAAGATGTGCAGATGCTTCTCGAAACGACGCAGGTCTCGCTCTGCCTCGACACCGGCCACCTCTTCCTGGGCGGGGCGGACCCGGTGGCACTGGCGCGGGAAGCGGCGGGGCGGATCAGCCACGTTCACCTCAAGGACGTGCGGGCGACAGTGGCCGCCCGGGTACGCTCACACGAGCTGTCGTACGCCGAGGGCGTGAAGGAGGGCCTCTATACGGCTCTCGGCCAGGGCGACCTCGATATCGAAGGTGTCCATGACCGGCTGCGCGGCGCCGGATACGAGGGCTGGTTCGTGCTCGAGCAGGACACGGCGCTCACTGCTGAGCCTGAGCCGCACACCGGGCCTGCCGCCGCCGCGCGGCAGAGCCTTGAATACTTTCGTCGGATTGCCGGCGCCATCAAGACCACAAGCGCAATCAAGGAGGATGAGCGATGAGTCGGATTCGGGTAGTCATGGGGCTCGCCGCCCTGTGTCTCATGGCGGCCGCGTGCGAAAGCGGTACGTCAGGCACGGGCACGTCCCCGTCCACGTCGTCCTCGGGCGGCGGCGCCAGGTTCTACTTCGTCACGCATGGCGACAACGGCACCTTCTGGTCCGTCGTGCAGAAGGGCGAAAGCCAGGCGGCGAGCGACCTCGGCGTCTCGGTCAACTACCAGGGCAGCAACAACGACGACGCCCAGGAATGTCAGTTCATCAGCGCCGCGGTCACGGCCAAGCCGGACGGGCTGGTGGTCTCGCCGCACAGCCAGACCGTGCTCGACTGCGCGAAGCAAGCCGCCGGCCAGGGCATCCCGCTGATCCTGATCAACAACTGCGGCACCACGGCCAGCGGCCAGAGCTACATCGCGTACTCCGGCGCGCTCACCTGCGTCGGCCAGCCGGAGTCGGCCGCGGGCCGGCAGGCGGGTATCAGGCTCAAGGCCGACGGCGGACACAAGCTGCTTTGCGTCATCCACGAGGCCACGAGCACCAGCCTCCGCGACCGCTGCAACGGCGCCGCGGCGGGGTTTGGCGGCTCGACGACAGCGCTTGTCATCGACAACGCCAAGGCAAACGTGTCGTCCGCCACCGCGACGCTTCAGGCGCGTCTCACCTCGGACAGCGGGATCGACGCGATCCTCGCGCTCGACCCTGACGTCGCCACCAACATCGTCGAGGCGGCGGTCACCGGCGCCAGCTCCAAGGCGAAGATCGCGACCTTCGACATCAGCACCAAGGTCGTCACCGACATCCAGTCGGGCAAGATCGATTTCGCGATCGACCAGCAGCAGTACCTGCAGGGGTATCTGCCCATCGTGTTCCTCAAGCTCTTCAAGCAAAACGCGAACACGGTCGGCGGTTTCGACACGGTCAAGAGTGGGCCGGGAATCGTGGACAAGAACAACGCGTCCACCGTCGCGAGCCTTGCCGGCAAAGGCACTCGATAGACTGAGATCGATGACCGGGCCGGTTCTCCGGCCCGGTCTTTTTTCGGGGGAGCAAGACAGATGAGCGTCGCCAGCACCGAGCCTCGGCCGAGCCCCACGTCGCCGCATGCGGGCGGCGCGCGCGACGAGAGGCTTGCCGGCGTCAGCGTCGTCGCTCGACTCCTGCAGCGACCGGAGCTCGGCGCGCTGATCGGCGCGCTGGCCGTCTACCTGCTTTTCGCGACTGTCGACGCGACGCCCGGGCACCTCTTTTCGTCCATCGCGGGGATGCAGAACTGGACCGACGCCGCATCGACCTACGGCATCATGGCCGTCGCGGTCGCGCTCCTGATGATTGGAGGGGAGTTCGACCTGTCGGCCGGCGTGATGACGGGCACCAGCGGCTTGCTGCTCGGCATGCTCATCACGCGGCAGGGGATCAACGTGTGGTTCGCGATCGTGGCAGTGATGGTCTTCGCGGCGATCATCGGCGCGGCCAACGGGATCCTGGTCGTTCGGACGAAGCTGCCGAGCTTCATCATCACCCTGGCCACGTTCTTTGTGCTTCGCGGTGTGGACGTCGGCGTCACCCTTCTTCTGACCAACAGCGTGCGCTTCGACATCTCCGACAGCGCGCCGGGCTTCGCCAGCGCCCGCGCCGTCTTTGGCAGCACATTTCTCGCGCCCTACAACTTCCAGGACGCGGTCCTGTGGTGGATTGCAGTCACCGCGATCGCGACCTGGGTTCTCACCCAGACGACCTTCGGCAACTGGATCTTCGCCGTCGGCGGCGACGCCAATGCCGCACGCGCCGTGGGGGTGCCGGTGGCGCGAACCAAGATCATCCTGTTCATGTACACGGCCATGTCGGCCGCGCTGATCGGGATCATGGTTGCCCTTCGGTTCAAGGGAATCCAGTCCGGGCAGGGCATCGGGCAGGAGTTCTTCTACATCATCGCGGCGGTGGTCGGGGGCTGCCTCCTCACGGGCGGCTACGGCTCCGCGATCGGCGCATCACTCGGCGCGTTGATCATCGGCTTCGCGCAGATCGGGATCATCTTCGCCGGCTGGGACTCCAACTGGTACTTCACCTTCCTCGGTGTGATCCTTTTCGTCGCGGTCGGCGTCAACACGCTGGTCAGGCGTCGCGCCGCGAGCGCCCGGCGATGAGCGAGTCGACGAACGGCGTGCCCTTGCTCGAGGTCCGCCATATCGGGAAATACTTCGGCAGCGTCATCGCGCTGCGCGACATCTCCATGAAGGTGCACGCGGGCGAGGTCACCTGTGTCCTCGGCGACAACGGGGCAGGGAAGTCGACCCTGATCAAGATCCTGTCCGGAGTCCATCCCCAGGACGAGGGTGAGCTTCTCGTCGACGGCAAGCCGGTACGTTTCGGAGGGCCGCGCGAGGCCAGGGCCGCCGGCATCTCGGTCGTCTTCCAGGACCTCGCCACCGTGCCGCTGATGTCGATCTGGCGCAACTTCTTCCTCGGTTCAGAGCCGACGGTCGGCATCGGCCCCGCGCGCAAGCTGGACAGCGCCTTCGCCAAGCGGGTCATGCGCGACGAGATGTCGAAGATGGGCATCGACGTGCGCGACCCCAATCAGCCGGTGGGAACGCTCTCCGGCGGCGAGCGCCAGGCGGTCGCCATCGCGCGAGCCGTCTACTTCGGCGCCAAGGTCCTGATCCTCGACGAGCCGACGTCAGCGCTCGGCGTCCGCCAGTCGGGCATCGTCCTCAAGTACGTGGTTCAGGCGCGCGAGCGCGGACTTGGGGTGATATTCATCACGCACAACCCGCATCATGCGTTTCCGGTGGGCGACCGCTTCGTGCTTTTGAATCGCGGCAGGCTGATGGGGTCGTATGGCAAGCAGGAGACGTCGCTCGACGAGCTGACGAAGATGATGGCGGGCGGAGAAGAGCTGGAGAGACTTTCTCGGGAGCTGGAAAAGATGGCGACGGACCCGGAGATGAAGATGGTCGCGAAGCAGCTGGCCGAAGAGGTGGCCCGGCCGGCCGAGGGCGGAACGCGATGATCCGCAACCTGATCGGTGCAGAGTGGAAGGCGCCGGCCGACGGGGCCGCGTCGCTGCCCGTCTTCAACCCGGCGACCGGCGACGTGATCGAGCAGGTGCCGCTTTCCGGAAAGCGCGACGTCGACGCCGCGGTCGCAGCTGCGGCGAGGGCGTTTCCCTCATGGTCGCGCACGGCGCTGATGGAGCGCGTGCGGCTCATGTTTCGGTTCAAGGCGCTGCTCGAAGAGCACTTCGAGGATCTCGCACGGATCATCACGCGCCACCATGGCAAGACGCTCGACGAGGCGCGAGGCGAGGTCCGCCGCGGCATCGAGGTCGTCGATTTCGCGTGCGGAGCGCCGACCCTGTTGCAGGGGAGGACGCTGCGCGACGTGTCCGGCGGAGTCGACCAGGACCTCTATCGCTACCCGGTTGGCGTTTGCGCTGGCATACCGCCCTTCAACTTCCCCGTGATGATCCCGCTGTGGATGTTCCCGCTCGCCGTCGTCGCCGGCAACACGTTCGTCCTCAAGCCGTCAGAGCGGACTCCGCTCGGCGGCCAGCGCCTCGCCGAGATCTTTCTCGAGGCGGGATTTCCCGAGGGAGTGCTGAACGTCGTGCACGGCGCGCGCGAGGCCGTCGACGCGCTTCTTCAGCACCCCGCGGTCGCGGCGATCTCCTTCGTGGGGTCGGCTCCGGTCGCCAGGCACGTCTACCAGACGGCGGCCGCCAACGGAAAGAGGGTCCAGGCCCTCGGGGGCGCCAAGAACCACATCGTGGTCATGCCCGACGCGGACCCGGAGATCGCGGTTCCGGCGATCCTGAACTCGGCTTTCGGCAACGCGGGCGAGCGCTGCCTCGCCGGCTCGGTGGCGGTGGCTGTAGGCCGAGCGGCCGACACGCTTCTCGACCCGCTTCGCGATGCGGCCGCAAAGATGGTCGTCGGGCCGGGTGACGAAGCGGGCGTCCAGGTGGGTCCGCTGATCCGCGCCGAACATCGGGACAAGGTCGCCGGCTACGTCGAGAAAGGTGTGTCGGAGGGCGCGGAGCTGATCGTCGACGGACGGGGCGAGATGAAGCGCCCTGGATTTTTCCTGGGGCCAACGATCCTCGACCACGTCACGGCCGAGATGACCGTCGGTCATGAGGAGATCTTCGGGCCCGTGCTTTCGCTGTCGCGCGCGGCTACCCTCGACGACGCAATCGGCCAGGCGAACCAGATGGCCCTGGGCAACATGGCGACGATCTTCACGCAGTCGGGCCGCGCCGCACGCGAGTTCCGGGAGCGCGTCGAGGCCGGGATGACCGGTATCAACGTGCCGATCGCGCAGCCGTTCGCTTTCTTCCCGTTCAGCGGCTGGAAGGGCTCGTTCTATGGAGATCTTCACGTTCACGGCACCGACGGCATCGACTTCTACACTCGTAAGAAGGTGGTTGTGACGCGGTGGTAGCCCGACGCGAGCTCACTTACAAGAGTCCGCTGCACGAGATGACGGAGACGACGCCGACGCGCCTCTGGAACGACTCGGCGGACATCGATGAGCTCAAGTACTCGATCGAGAACGGCGCGGTCGGGGCGACCTGCAACCCCGTGATCGCGGTGAGCATCTTGAAGAAGCGCATGGCCGAGTGGCGGCCCCGCATGCAATCGCTCCTCTCCGAGCTGCCGTCCGCGACCGAGGACCAGGTGGGATGGAAGCTGGTGGAGGAGATGTCCGTCGCCGCGGCAAAGCTGCTCGAGCCGGCGTTTGCCGCGCATGGCGGCCGCGACGGCCGGCTCTCGATTCAGACCGACCCCCGCCTGTATCGGGACGCCGCGGCGATCGTCGAGAACGCGATGGCGTTCAGCCGTCTTGCGCCCAACATCATCGTGAAGATTCCCGCCACGAGGGCCGGCATCGCCGCGATCGAAGAAGTCACCGCTCGCGGAGTGAGCATCAACGCGACCGTGTCGTTCACGCTGCCGCAGTGCGTCTCCGTGGCGGAGGCCGTCGAGCGCGGATTGAGTCGCCGCGAGGCCGAAGGAAAGGAGATCGAGTCGATGGGCCCGGTCTGCACGATCATGGTCGGCAGGCTCGATGACTGGCTCAAGGCGCTGCTCGACAAGCGCGACATCAGCGTCGACCCCGGCTACCTCGAGTGGGCCGGCGTGGCCGTGTTCAAGAAGACGTACGGACTCTTCCGCGAGCGCGGATACAGGTTGCGCTTGCTGTCGGCGGCGTTTCGCAACCACATGCACTGGAGCGAGCTGATCGGCGCCGAAGCGGTCATCTCGCCGCCCTACGCGTGGCAGAAGCGCTTCAACGCGAGCGATATCGAGGTGCGGCGGCGGATCGACCACCCGGTCGACCCCAAGGTCGTCCACGCGCTGCTCGAGCACTTTCCGGACTTCCAACGCGCCTACACCGAAGGCGGTCTGAAGGTGGAGGAGTTCGACTCGTTCCCGCCCACCGTGCGAACGTTGCGCCAGTTCATCGCGGCCTGCGCCGACCTCGACGGTCTGGTGCGCGACGCGATGCTTCCCGAACCGACGTAGCCGCAGTGCCCACCGTCCGAGTGACGATGGCGCAGGCGCTCGTGCGCTTTCTGGGCGCCCAGTTCGTAGAGCGCGACGGTGTCGAGCACCGCTTCATCGAAGGCTGCTTTGGCATCTTCGGCCACGGCAACCTGACCGGGGTCGGTCAGGCGCTTGCCCAGCACCCCGACCTGCTCACCTACTACCAGGCGCGCAACGAGCAGGCCATGGTCCACACGGCGGCGGGGTTCGCCAAGATGCGGAACAGGCTGGCTACCTTCGCGTGCACGACGTCGATCGGGCCCGGCGCCACCACGACGCCTTCGCTTCGCGCCGGGCGGATCCAGTGCTGCAGCAGCTGGAGAGCCCATCCCGCGGCGATACGAGCGTCAACGATTCGTTCATCCCGGTGTCGAGGTACTTCGACCGCGTCCAGCGGCCGGAGCAGCTCATCCCCGCGGCTCTTTCCGCCATGCGAGTGCTGACAAGCCAGGCGGACACCGGCGCCGTCACATTGGCGCTGCCTCAGGACGTGCAGACCGAGGCGTACGACTACCCGATCCGGTTCTTCGACAGGCGCGTCTGGCACATCTCCCGACCGCTCCCGGACGTATCGGCTCTAGTCGCGGAGACGCAGGCGGGCAAAGGATCGCTGCCGTTCGATCATCCGGGCGCGCTTGGCGCGGTCGGAGCGACCGGCACGCCGGCCGCGAACCGAATCGCCGCCGAAGCCGACCTCGTCCTCGGCGTCGGCACGCGCTACAGCGACTTCACGACCGCCTCGCGCACCGCGTTTCAGAACTCCGAGGTGCGCTTCGTCAACATCAACGTCGCCGAGCTCGACAGCCACAAGCTCGGCGGGATGGCGTTGACGGGTGATGCGCGCGCCACGCTGGAGGCGCTCGACGAGCGATTGCAGAGGTGGACGGTGAGCGACGCTTATCAGAAGCGTTACGAGCAGCTGCGTGCGGAGTGGGACCGCGAAGTGTCGCGCCTCTACGCGCTCAGCCACGCGCCGCTGCCCGCTCAGTCCGAGGTGATCGGCGCGGTCAACGACCTGTCCGCACCACGCGACGTGGTCGTCTGCGCGGCGGGCTCGATGCCAGGTGACCTGCACAAGCTCTGGCGCACGCGCGACGCCAAGGGCTATCACGTCGAGTACGGCTACTCGACGATGGGCTACGAGATCGCGGGCGGCCTTGGCGTCAAGCTGGCCGATCCTTCGCGCGAGGTATACGTCATGGTCGGCGACGGGTCGTACCTGATGATGGCCCAGGAGATCGTGACGTCGATCCAGGAGCGCGCCAAGCTCACTGTGGTGCTGGTCGACAATGAGGGCTTCGCCTCCATCGGCGGGCTGTCGCGCTCGAAGGGGATGGCCGGGTTCGGCACTCGGTACCGCTACCGATCGGACGGTTCGCTGGGCGACGACGGCAGCCACGACGATGGTGAGCGGCTTCCGGTGGACCTTGCTCTTAACGCCGAGGGCCTGGGCGCGCACGTTTTCCGCACGCGCAACATCGAAGAGCTTCGCGACGCCATCGTCAGCGCCAGGAAGGTAGAGCGCACCGCGGTCATCTACATCGCGGTGGATCGGTACGAGGGCGTGCCGAGCTACGACAGCTGGTGGGAGGTGCCGGTCGCCGAGGTCGCCGAATCGAACGAGGTGAAAAAGGCGCGCGAGGAGCACGAGCGAGGCCTGGCGCGGCGGCGGTGGCACGTGTGAGCCGGCTCGTCCTTAGAGGCTCGGGTGGCCCCATTCAGGTCACGCCCGAGTCGGCGGGTTGGTCCTACGTCGGCTTCGAGGTGCTGCGCCTCGCGACGGGCGATCGCGTCGATCGCACCACGGATGAGCGCGAGGTTTGCGTGGTGATGCTCTCGGGGCGGGCGGACATCGCCGCGGGAAATAGCTCGTGGAAGCGCGTCGGCTCGCGCTCTGGCGTGTTCGAAGGTCCGCCGGACGCCGTCTACGCGCCGCCGGGCCATGCTCTCGAGATCACCGCTTCGAGCGAGCCTTGCGAGCTCGCGCTTTGCTGGGCGCCGGCGAACAAGGGAGTCGAGCCCGCGCTCATCAGGGCGTCCGACATCAAGCCGTTCCAGCGCGGCTCCGGACGGACCGAGCGCACGATCCACAACATCCTCATGGAGGACCGCCCGGCCGAATCGTTGCTGGTGACCGAGGTCCTGACCCCGGCCGGAAACTGGTCGAGCTACCCGCCTCACAAGCACGACACCGCGGACCTTCCGCGCGAGACCTATCTCGAGGAGACCTACTACCATCGCCTTGCGCGGCCGGAGGGGTTTGCGGTTCAGCTTGTCTACACCGACGACCGCTTGCTGGACGAGGCGATCCAGGTCCGGGACGGCGACGTCGTGCTCGTTCCCCGCGGCTATCACCCCGTGGCCGCCGGCCCGGGTTACGACCTCTACTACCTGAACGTGATGGCCGGTCCCACACGTCGCTGGCTGGTCACGACCGACCCGCACCACCGCTGGCAACTCGACTGACCCCCCGACGAAGGCAGAGTCTTCGGCGTGACTTCGCAGCGACCCCCAAGTTGCTGTAACGTTCCAAAGCTGTGAGCGGGACGGTCCGCGCGGCCGTTATGACAGCCCCGGGACACCTCGAGCTTCGCCATTTCCCGCTTCCCGAGCCGGCG
>WNFT01008622.1_pt1 | contig 10432 bp, 9 predicted proteins | sample 5400191 | NCBI WGS metagenome assembly WNFT01 (sample SAMN13153359, study PRJNA577476) | soil metagenome | isolation source: 80 cm saprolite under Madrone tree | place: USA:California | collected 2016-06-14 | reverse complement strand
CTCCAGCCGCTCCTGCGCCGCCTGCGACAGGTCGTCCGCAAAGGCCCCGAGCACCCGCTTCCCGGCATCGACCAGGACGATTCGTGCTGTGGAGGGATCGATCCGTCGAAACTCCGACCGCAGCGTGCTCCGAATCAACACGGCGAGCGCGCCGGCCATCTCGACACCGGTGGCCCCAGCGCCGACCAGCACGAAGGTCAGGAGGTCACGATGACGACCGGGATCCTCCTCGGCCTCCGCCTGCTCGAATGCGTGCAGGATCTTGTTCCGGGCCGCGACGGCATCCGCCAGGTTCTTCAGCCCTGGCGCGAACCGCTCGTATTCGTCGTGGCCAAAGTAGTTGTGTCGCGCGCCCGGTGCGAGAACGAGGTAATCGTATGGGATCGGCACATCTTTCCGGTCGGCAGAGCTGACCGAGACCGACCGTCGATCCCCGTCCACACCTGTCACCTCGCCGAGGACCACCACGGCATTCCGCTGCTTTCTCAGGATCTGGCGGATCGGAGAGGCAATCTGCCCGGCGGCCAGGACGGACGTCGCCACCTGGTACAGCAGCGGCTGAAACAAGTGATGATTCGTGCGATCGATGAGAAGGACGCGCGCCGGCGTCTTTCTCAGAGCCTTGGCGGCCGCGAGACCGCCAAAGCCTCCGCCCACGATGACGACACGGGGAGCGCGATCATCCATGGGCTTGATCCGGCTGGGGGTTGGTCTCGGCCTGCACACCCAGAGTGCCGATGGCCGTGCCGAGCATCAGGAGACCTGTCCCCGCAGCGATGACCTTCCAGCCTTTCCTCATGCGCCTCCACCCTCTCCACACGGGCCCGCTTCGGTCGCGGGTCATCTCTTCGTTAGATGGGGGCTCGGGCGGATCGGTTGCGCCCAAGAGAGTCAGTTGGGATGGCGACATGTTTCAGCAAGAACGCGACACACGCTTCCGAGACCATGTGCGATGACCGGGACTTCTGTCGCATGCTTGCTGAAAATCGGGGAGCGGGCCGCCCGGAATCCATCACCGGCGTCATATGCGTGCGTCGTTCATCCTCCTCTGGCCACGCAGACCGCCTGCGGCCGGACGAGGTGGTCGCGACGATCGCGGGTAATGTGCGAAACATCCGAGAACCGAGACCAGAAACCGAGGAGGGTACGCCATGGTGCACGCTTTCAAGCTTTATACGGGACCGGACGGAGGGTCACACGTCATCGAGGGCACAGTCGATGAACACGCCCGCACCGACGTCCTCGCCATCCATTTCAAGGAATCGCCGGCGCACGCGTCGCTCGACTGGCACGACGCGCCCGAGGCCCAGTACGTGATCACGCTGTCGGGAACCCTCGAGTTCACGACCCGCGACGGGTCGTGCGGCCCGGCGACGTACTCGTCGCGGCCGATGATACCGGCAGCGGCCACGAGTGGCGGCTGATCGACGATCAGCCGTGGCGGCGCGCCTACGTCGTCAAGAAGCCCGGCGCCCGTGACGCCTTCGTGCCGAAGGTCCCTTGACTCCTGAAGGGATTCGTTTTGATCCCTCGCTCCCCGGGGGAAGACGGGAGGGTGGGGCGGTACGCCCTCTCGCGAGTAGTGCGAGCGAGCGGATCGAGTCCTAGACGTTGCCTTTGGATCCGAGGGGATCACTCTTGCGTTCGGGCCAGAGGGTAATGACCGCCAGGCCGACGGCAATTCCGATCGAGACCTCGAAGAACCTGTGGACCGCTATGACCCACTGGCTGTTTGGACGGGGAACGAGCAATACGATCGCCAACGTGGTGCTGGCGTACCGATATGCGCTGCGCTCGATGCGGAGCGCGGCACACAACAGTCCAATCACGAACACGGCCAGGCCGAAGAAGAGGACATTCCCCGGAAAATAGGCGCCGACGAAGGCTCCGGCCGCCGCGCCCAGCGCCGTTCCGGCGAGCTGCTGCGCCGAGGTGGGCAGGGATGCTCCCAGGGTCGATTGCATGACGACGAGGGCCGTGATCGCGGCCCAGTAGCCCTCCGGGAGACGGAACAGGTAGGCGACCAGCAATGAAGCGACCGCGGCGACTGCAGTCCGGGCGGAATGCGTGACGGATGCCGGGTTCTCCTTCGCGACGATCAGCGTTCGGAATCGGTCGATCGCGGAGTGATCCATCGGCTAGGAACACCCACGGCATCGGCGGACGCCGGGACCCGCGCGCTCAGACATTCTGCAGGTGCAGCGCCGCTGCGGTCTCGGCGCGGACCCGGTTGCACAGCAGGGGGTCGTCGATCAGGGACTCCCCGTAGGACGGGATCATCTCCTTGAGCTTGGCCTTCCAGCCGGCCGCGTTCAGCTCGCTGTCAAAGCACCGCTCGATGACGCGGAGCATGATCCAGACCGCCGTCGATGCGCCGGGCGAGGCTCCGAGCAGCGCGACCAGGGACTTGTCCGCCGCCCCGATCAGCTCCGTTCCGAATTCCAGGATTCCACCGTGACGAGCGTCCCTCTTGATGACCTGCACTCGCTGCCCCGCCACTTGCAGCCGCCAGTCCTCCGGGCGGGCGAGCGGATAGAACTCCTGGAGCGTGGCGAAGCGGTGCGCCTCGGACTGGAGCACCTGACCGATCAGATATTTGGTCAGATCGAAGTTGTCGCGGGCCACCGCCAGCAAGGGCCGGATATTGTCCCACTTGACGGAGCGGAAGAGATCGAGCAGCGAGCCGTGCTTGAGGAACTTCGTGGAAAACCCCGCATAGGGTCCGAACAGGACGGAGTGCTGTCCGTCGATGACCCGCGTGTCGAGGTGGGGAACCGACATCGGCGGCGAGCCGACCGACGCCTTGCCGTAGACCTTGGCGTGATGCCGCTTGCTTATCTGCGCGTCGTCGCAGCGCAGCCAGATACCGCTGACGGGAAAGCCGGCGTAGCCGCGTCCTTCCGGGATGCCGGATTTCTGCAGGAGGGGCAGGGCCCCGCCCCCGGCTCCGAGGAACACGAACTTGGCCGTCGTCGATCGGCGCCCGCCGCCGTCGCCGACCTTCGCCTCCACGCGCCAGCGCCCGCCCGGCTCACGGCGGATGTCACGCACGCGATGAGAGTAGTGGACCGCCACGCCCCCGAGGGTCTGCAGATAGCCCAATAGGTTGCGGGTGAGTGCGCCGTAGTCCACATCCGCCCCCGTCACCATGCGGGTCGCGGCCACCGGCTCGCTCGCCGCGCGACCCTCCATCACGAGGGGGACCCACTCGCCCAGCTCCTGCCTGTCCTCGGTATATTCCATCCCCCGATAGCAGTGATGCGCGGTGAGCGCCGCGTGACGCTTCTTGAGAAACGCCACGTTCTCGGCGCCGCGGACAAAGCTCATGTGCGGAACCGGATGGATGAACGACGGCGGCGCCAGGACTCCTTTCTTGACCAGGTGAGACCACAGCTGCCGCGACAGGTCGAATTCCACGTTGACGTCGAGCGCCTTGGAGATGTCGATGCTCCCGTCCGCGCGCTCCGGCGTGTAGTTCAGCTCGCACAGTGCGGCATGGCCGGTTCCGGCATTGTTCCAGGCATCTGAGCTCTCCCCGGCGGGGTCGGGGAGGCTCTCGAAGACCTCGAGGTTGAGAGCAGGGTCGAGCTCTTTCAGAAGCACCGCGAGGGTGGCGCTCATGATGCCGGCCCCGACGAGGACGACGTCCGGATCCGTGGCGGCGTGCGGCGGCCGCGTCTCCCTCGGCTTGTCGCCCGGGACGGAGACGGGAGCGAGGCTGGCGGTTTCGACTCGAGTATTGCTCATGAGCGCGCCCCCTCGATTCTTGTTGAGTTCCCAGAGACCAGCGTTTCTCAGTGCAGCCGTCCCGTGCCCGTGATCGAGCTTAGTCGCCCTCATGTGCCGGCTGCCGCGGCGCGCCGACCACGACCAGTGGCTCCCGGTGGCGATGGAACGCCGCCCGGATCACGTCGCGGTTGAGCCCGGCGATGAACTCCAGCGGGATCCCCTTGGGGCAGACCGCCTCGCATTCCCCATGGTTGGTGCAGCTGCCGAAGGCCTCGCGGGCCATCGCCGCGACCATGTCCAGGCTTCGCGCGTCGCGCTCGGGCTGGCCCTGCGGAAGCGCATTCAGGTGCGTGATCTTTGCCGCGGTGAACAGCATGGCCGCCGCATTGGGGCAGGCCGCCACGCAGGCGCCGCAGCCGATGCACGCGGCGGCGTCGAACGCCTTGTCTGCCTCCTCCTTCGGCACCAGGATGGCGTCGGCCTCGGGCGCGCCGCCCGTGGGGGCGGTGATGTAGCCGCCCGCCTGGATGATGCGGTCGAACGCCGACCGATCGACCACGAGGTCCTTGACGACCGGAAAGGCCCGGGCACGCCACGGCTCCAGGGTCAAGGCATCGCCGTCCTCGAAGAACCGCATGTGGAGCTGGCACACCGTGGTGTGGCGGCGCGGCCCGTGGGGCACGCCGTTGATCAGGAAGCCGCACGACCCGCAGATGCCCTCACGGCAGTCGTGCTCGAAGGCCACCGGGGCCTCGCCGCCCTCGGTCAGGCTCTCGTTCAGGACGTCCAGCATCTCGAGAAACGACATTTCGGGCGTCACCTTGTCGACTTCGTAGGTGACGAACCGTCCCGTCGCCTTCGCATCTTGCTGCCGCCAGACTCGCAATGTGAGCTTCATGGCTACTTGTAACTCCGTTGCGCGAGGTGAATGTGCTCGAAGGTCAGCGGTTCCTTGTGCAGCGTGGGGGCCTTGCCCGCGCCGTTCCACTCCCACGCGGCGACGTAGGCAAAGTTCGTGTCGTCGCGTTTGGCCTCGCCCTCGGCGGTCTGGCTTTCCACGCGGAAGTGGCCGCCGCAGGACTCCGTCCGATCCAGCGCGTCGGTGCACATCAAGTCGCCCAGCTCCAGGAAGTCGGCGACGCGGCCGGCCTTCTCGAGCGACTGGTTCAGCTCCTCCTCGGTGCCCAGCACGCGGACGTTGTGGTGAAACTCCTGGCGCAGCTCGGGAATCCTGGCGAGCGCCTTCCGCAGGCCGGCATCCGCGCGCGCCATCCCGCAGTTGTCCCACATGAGCCGGCCCAGCTCTCGGTGGAAGGAATCGACCGTCCGCCGACCGTTGACCTCGAGGAGGGCTTGCGTGCGCCGCCGGACCTCCTCCTCCGCCTCCCGGAACGCCCGGTGCGAGGTATCGACGTGCTCCAGCTTCGCCGTGGCCAGGTAGTTCGGCACCGTGGCGGGCAGGATGAAGTACCCGTCCGAGAGCCCTTGCATGAGGGCGCTGGCCCCGAGGCGGTTGGCGCCCTGATCGGAGAAGTTGGCCTCGCCCCCGACGAAGAGTCCGGGGACCGTGGACATCAGGTGGTAATCGACCCAGAGCCCGCCCATCGTGTAGTGCGGGGCCGGATAGATGCGCATCGGGACGTCATAGGCATTGTCGCCCGTGATCCGCTCGTAGATCTCGAACAGGTTGCCGTACTTGTCCTTCACGTCGTCGAGCCCCAACCGGGTAATGGCTTCGCGGAAGTCGAGATAGACGCCATGCCCACCCGGCCCGACGCCCCTTCCCTCGTCGCAGGCCTCCTTGGCGGCGCGCGAGGCGACGTCGCGCGGCACGAGGTTGCCGAAGCTCGGGTACCGGCGCTCCAGGTAGTAGTCGCGCTCGCTCTCCGGGATGTCGTTCGGCCGCCGGGTCTCCCCTTGCTTCTTCGGCACCCAGATCCGCCCGTCGTTGCGGAGCGACTCCGACATGAGCGTCAGCTTCGACTGGTACTCGCCCGACTGCGGGATACACGTCGGATGGATCTGCGTGAAACAGGGATTGCCGAACAGCGCGCCGCGGCGATGCGCGCGCCAGATGGCGGTGCAGTTCGAGGCCTTCGCGTTCGTCGAGAGATAGAAGACGTTGCTGTAGCCGCCTGTCGCGAGCACTACCACGTCACCCACGTGCGACTGGATCGCGCCGGTTTGGAGATTTCGCGTGACGATGCCGCGCGCGGTTCCGTCGATGACGACCAGGTCGAGCATCTCCGTCCGCGGATGCATGGTCACGGTGCCGGCGCCGATCTGCTGCTCCAGCGCCTGGTAGGCGCCGAGCAAGAGCTGCTGGCCCGTCTGGCCGCGCGCGTAGAACGTCCGCTGGACCTGCACGCCGCCGAACGAGCGCGTCTCGAGCAGGCCGCCGTAGTCGCGGGCGAACGGCACCCCCTGGGCGACGCACTGGTCGATGATGTTGACGCTGACCTGGGCCAGCCGGTAGGAGTTGGCCTCGCGGCCGCGGAAATCGCCGCCCTTCACCGTGTCCTGGAAGAGGCGAAAGATGCTGTCGCCGTCGTTGCGGTAGTTCTTGGCGGCGTTGATGCCGCCCTGGGCGGCGATGGAGTGCGCGCGGCGCGGGGTGTCGTGAAAGGAGAAGCAGTGGACGTGATAACCCTGCTGGCCGAGCGTGGCGGCCGCGGCGGCCCCGGCGAGGCCCGAGCCGACGATCAGGATGGTGTGCTTTCGCCGGTTGGCAGGGTTCACCAGCTTCATCTCGAAGCGGCAGAGGTCCCACTTCTGCTCGATCGGTCCCGACGGGATCTTGGCGTCGAGCACGATTTGCTCTGGCCGCGCGCCGTCCTGATCCCCTGATCGACCGGCCGGTGTTTCGACGTTTGCGTTAGCCATGGCACCCTCCTCAGCGCACCCAGGCAGCCAGCACGGCAACGGGCACGGAGATGAACCCCGCGAACACGACCAGAGCCACCCCGCGCGCCAGCGCCCGCAGCGCCCGTGTGGCCTTCGCGTCGCTCCATCCGAGCGTCTGGAGCATGCTCCAGATCCCGTGGTCCAGGTGCAGGCACAGGCACGCCATCGCCAGGACGTAGAACAGCGACACGTACCAGACCGAGAACCCGGCCACGACGTTGTGGTAAACCGACAGGGGCACGTACGTCCCGGGCTGAAAGCCCACCGTCCCCGCCGTCAGATGCAGCAGGTGGTAGACGACGAACAGCGCAAGGATCACGCCGCTCCAGCGCATGGTCCTGGCCGCATAGGTCGTGGCGATCGAGTGCTTGGTGTCGTAGCCGTGCGGACGCGCGGCCTCGCTCATCCAGGTGAGCTGGACGGCGGCGGTGACGTGGAGCGTGACGCTGACCAGGAGGACGATCCGGACGACCCACAGGAGCAGGCCGTAGGGGAACAGGGGCTCGCCCATTGTGCGCAAAAACAGCGCGTAGCTGTCGATGGCCGCCGGGCCGAGAAAGATCTTGAGGTTACCGACCATGTGGGCGATGACGAAGCCGACGAACACGAAGCCGGTGACCGCCATCACCACCTTCTTGCCGACCATCGTGCCCCAGAGCACCACGGCCGGATTGCTCGACCACACGCGCCGGGCCTCCCTGACAGGGGCCGGCCTCGGCCGCCCTTCGACCTTCCCGTCGAGTGCCTGCGTGCTCATTCGTTCCTCCGCTCCTGGAATCGCGTTCCCGAGTGATCGCCGCGGTTGGCTCTCACCGTCTCTCGCTGTGCCGTTATGAGAGTGGGCCGCCGCAACCGGGTAGCGATCTCGAACATTTGAGCAAAAAACGACAAGGCCACTGGCTCGCCGGATGATCCTTCCAACGACGTGAAGAGACGCTCAGCGCATTCCCGGATGGCTGCCGGCGAGGTGTTCGCCCTCGACCAGCGGCGCCGGGAGCGTCGCCCGGCCCGGAGGCGCGAGGATTTCCACCGCGATCCAGACAGCCGCGACGAGGAACACGAGCGAGCCCGGCACCCACATGATCACGCCCGCCACCGACTGATCCTCGAGCGCGGCGATGGTTCCCAGCCGCGCGGCGTAGGCGGGGTAGATCACGCGATCCGACAGCGTCAGGATCGCCGCCAGCACCGTGTTCTGGAGGTCAGCCAGGAGGAGGTACGGGATCATCGTCCACCGTGGCCACGGCGACCGCGCGGGCCAGGTGAGGATCACGGGCCGCCAGAACATCATCGCGGTCGTGAACAGGCACGCGTGCTCGACGTGATGCCACGCATCCGAGCGCAGTGCCAGCTCGTAGAGCCAAGGCGTGTGCCAGACCCAGAATGCCACGGCGAAGGACGTCCAGCCGACGGCGGGATGCGCGATCAGCGTCGTGATCCTCCGCAGGGAGGGGGCCGCGCGTCCCGCGGCCACCGCGCGCCGGATCTGGCGTGGAACCCCCAGCAGCATCGGGACGACGGGCGCCCCCAGCCAGAGGAGGGGCGGGGCCACCATCATCAGCAGCATGTGCTGCGTCATGTGGGCCTGCAGGAGCCGGCCGGCGAGGGCGTCGAGCGGTGAGCCCACGGCGAGCACGATCGCCCCCAGGCCGCCCAGGAACGCCGCGAGACGGCGCGGGCCGAGTCGCGGGGGCGTCCGTCGCGACAGCGCCCGCCAGCCCGCCACGTAGATCACCCCGGCGCCGAGCACCGCGCCGAGCACGGGCGCGACGTGCCCGCCCACTTCCGCGCCGTGCGCCATCGAACTATGCAGGCTAGCGCGTCGCCGGGCGCGGGGTGACCGACGCGCGTGCGGGGGATTGATTCGCCGGCCGGAGGGTCTCCAGGAACGCGACGAGCGCGTTCACTTCCGCGGGAGTGAGGTTCTTGGCATAGGCAGGCATGTTGCCTCCCCCCTGGAGCACCTGGCGGATCAGCTGGTCGCGCGTGAGCCGCGTGGCCACACCGTCCAGCGCGGGCCCGCGGCTGCCGCCTTCGCCGCCGAGGCTGTGACAGTTGCGGCATTGCTTGTTCTGGACCACGAGGGCGCCCTGCAGCTGGAGCGGTGTCCGCCCCTGCACGTACGCCACCGGCGTGGCGAGCGCGGTGCCCGCGTCCATGATGGGGGACCACGGAGAACGCACCCCGAGGGTTGCGAGCGTGGTCACGACGAGGACGATCAGGATCACGCTCAGGACCGCAACCGGCCGCCGCCGCCAGCTCTTCTCGCCGGCGGGGGAGATCAACGGCACCGCGAGGAGCAGCACGATCGCCAGCGGCATGCCCACGAGCAGGATTGCCGTTTCGGTCCACGGCGGGAGCAGGGCCAGCAGGGCGAAGAGGGAAAGGAAGTAAAAGTCGGGCCTCGGGGAAGCATCGGTGATCGTCGGGTCCGGCGCTCCGCTGGGCCCGTTGGGGCCGAACAACGCCGCGCACGCGAGCACGGCGAGGATGACCACGCTCATCCCCACCATGTCCTTCCGCGCGGCGACGGGGAAGAACGGCACGCCGTCCTTGTGGACCTCTTCCTCGTACCGCTTCCGGTAGGTCTCCCGATCGACCACCCGACCCGGCATAGGCCACTCGTTGACGCCCAGCCTCAGCACCAGCCAGACGTGGAGGCCGATGAGCCCGATCAGGATGCCGGGAACCAGGAAGACGTGGACCGCGAAGAACCGCGACAAGGTGCGGCCGGCGATGATCGGGCCGCCCAGGAGCGCGTGAACGATCGCCGATCCGATGACGGGGGCGCGCGCGGCGATCGACGCGCCGATCCCGAGCCCCCAGTAGGCGTCCTGATCCCACCGGAGGATCTGGCCGGTGAAGGCCATCCCGAGCGTGCAGAGAAACAGGAAGACCCCGACGATCCACGTCAGCTCGCGCGGGTACTTGTACGCACCCCAGAGGAAGACCTGGATCATGTGGAGTGTCATGACGAGCACCATCGCGTTGGAGCCCCAGAAGTGGACGGCGCGGAGAAACCAGCCCAGGGCCGCCTGATCGTTCAGGTAGCGAAGGCTCTGGTAAGCCTGGTCCGCCGATGGGACGTACACGAGGGCGAGGCAAATCCCGGTCGCGATCTGGAGCACGAAGAGGGCGAGCGTCGCGCTGCCGAAGACGTACCACCAGCTGGCGGTCCTCCGCGGAACGGGATGGGCCATCACGGGCGCCAGCGCCTGGGTGACCCCCGTGCGCTCCTCGAACCACCTGGCGATCGACTCGAGCGCTCGCGTTCCGCGCGGCATTACACCGGCCCCGCCAGCGTCGGGAGCTGGCCGCCGCGTACCCAGAGCTGCCCGTCACGCACCTGGTACTCGTACTCGAACAGTCCGCGAGGCGGCGGCCCCGAGGCCCGCGAGCCGTCCTCGTAATAGGCGCCACCGTGGCAGGGGCACATGAAGAGCCGCGACTGCGGGAACCAGCGCACCGGGCAGCCGAGGTGCGCGCAGTTGACCGCGAACACCTGGAACTGCTCGCCGCCGATCCGCCGCACCCAGCACGCGATCTTCGCGGTGGGGCCGTCCCAGGCCACGCGGAACGGGTTCTCGTACGTGGCCAGGCGGGTCTGCCCCTCGGGGAAGCTCCCCACCACGCCGAGCTTGATCCACTCCTGGCCGGCGCTTCGGCGAACCGGCCCCAGGATGTACCCGATGACAGGGATCCCCACCAGCGCGGCCGCGATCGCGTTCAGCGCAAGCCCGAGCTGGAAGAGGAATCCCCGTCGCGAGGTCGTCGTCGGCAGCGAATCGTGCTCGGCGCA
>WNFT01008120.1_pt1 | contig 10435 bp, 9 predicted proteins | sample 5400191 | NCBI WGS metagenome assembly WNFT01 (sample SAMN13153359, study PRJNA577476) | soil metagenome | isolation source: 80 cm saprolite under Madrone tree | place: USA:California | collected 2016-06-14 | reverse complement strand
CCTGTTGCCCATGCGCGACAGAACAATCGGGAAGCCGATGGTCCACCCGCGTGGACGTGGTGGGAGGTGGCTGTGGTTGTATCAATCGCAGTCTTGGCGCTGGCACTGCGCGTATGGGACTTAAGAGATTTCCCCTTTAATATCTACCCCGACGAAATCATGACCGGATCGGTGGCCGAGCGAGCCTATGTTAGTGGCCCAAGCACTGCACCGTGCCTGTTCAGCACACTATGGGGTGACGTCGAATTGCCAGCGTTATGGTTTGCGATCGTAGCGGGAGCGCTCAAGCTTGGTGGAATAGGATTGGCAACGGTCAGGCTACCTGCGGCTCTGTTCGGCGCGGCAACGGTGCTGCCGTTCTATGGGCTAGTGCGCGGTGTTTGGGGGAGAATTGCAGCGATTGCAGGCGCGAGCATTATGGCGTTCAGCGCTTCAAATGTGCACTACAGTCGCATGGCGCTAAATAATATTACGACGCCGTTCTTCTGGACGGTGTGCTTTTTCTTCCTAATACGGGGGCTGCGCAGCCGCAGGCCGACAGACTGGACTTTAGCCGGGTTGGGCGCAGGTGTGAGCGAACATTTCTACTACGGGACGCGCCTGCTGCCGTTCATTTTGATAGCGTTTGTGGTTTATCTCTTGGTGGTTCATTGGTCCGAAGCCCGACGATACCTCAGACAGATCGGGTGGCTGATATTGGGATACCTGATTGGCTTTGGGCCGCTGCTGAGTTACTTCGTAACGCACCCGGGCTTGTACTACGGCCGAGGCGCAGGTCTGATGACTTGGAACCGGATACCGACCAGCTGGCATGACTTCCAACAGATGTGGAGCACGCTGTGGCCGATCATATCGGAGAATCTGCTAGGCATCAGCACTCAAAGTGCGCAGGACATCATGTACTACGCTCCGCTGCTGCTGCCCGCAGAGGCCGCACTGCTGGTGCTTGGAGTAGCACTGATGGCATGGCGATGGCGACACCCGGCGGCGTTTCTGGTGCTGCTCTCTGGGCTGGGCGTGCTGTTCGTTGGAGGGACGCTGGTACTTTACCCAAATAGCGCGCCGCCGATGCTGGCGCATTGGACGCCAGCTTTCCCAGCTTTCTACTGCGCTACCGATCGGAGCATGGGTCGGATCTACGGAGGTTTGGCTACGCGGAAGGCAGAGATGGATAACGATCGCGGTCGTGGTCGTCGGGCTGGCGACACTCGCCTACGCCAATGTGAACTTCTATTTCTACAGGTATTACTCGGACCCAGAGAGTTTAAGGAGTGAGCGCTACAAGACCGCACAGACGCTCTACGAGGTACAGACGGTTCAAAGCCGGTACATGGCTTCGCTCGGTTCGGCTTACCGAATGGTCATCGTTGGACAGTCGCCATATCCATATAATGCAGACACAACAAGGTATCTTGTAGCAGGTCAGGAATACATAACCATTCGCGATCCACAGGAACAGCTGTCACTGCAGCCAGCACCCGGGAAGGGACTGGCATTTCTGTTCTTCCCAGGAAACGAGCAGTACCAAGAGAAAATCCGTGAGCGGTACCCCGATGGTACGGAAGGCGACGTGCGCAGTCCACTGGGGCGGCATCTGTTCTACACGTACATAGTTGAGCCTGGAAAAATTGGGAGTGATTCTCAACCGCGCTAAGTAAAGGGAAACCGGTTTAGCGGTCGTGAATTGCGCTTCACACAATCGCGCCGCCGCAGCTTGATCCCGCACCAGCGGTGCAGCCGAAACAATGATTACCAGACATGATCTGGCGATTTTCGATTTTTTTTGCATCGATGTCCCACAGAAAAATGGGAACGCCATTGTTCCATTGCATTCCGAGCTGCTGATTAAAATCGCAATCGTAAACTTCTCCGCGCCAGCCCACGCTGATCGTGTTGCGGCACATCAAGCCGTTAATTGTTGCTGGGTTAAACGCCTCGATCAGCAGCTGCATGTATTCATCGAGCGTGTTGTTGCGGCGGAGGTAACTGGCGAATCGGCCGATCGGAAGATTCGTCAGCGTGTAGAGATTATTAAAAACGATGCCGAAATGCTTTTTGAGTTCGCGTTTGTAATCGGCTTCAAGCTCCGCTTGCGAGGGCGGCAAAAACGCGCCCACCGGATTGTAGATGAGATGCAACGGCAGGTCCGGATCGATTCCGTAGCCCGATGAGTTCAGCAACTGTAACGCAGTGATGCTGCCTTCAAAAACGCCTTCGCCCCGCTGCGCGTTCACATTTTCCGCAGAATAACACGGCATCGATGCGATAATCTCCACCTTGTTCGTCGCGAGAAATTCTCCGAGATCTTCATATCCGGGCTCGACCAAGATTGTCAGATTGCAACGATCGATCACATGCCGGGCCGGCTGCAGCTCTTTTACTCGCTGAATGAAAAAACGAAAGTCCGGAATCATTTCCGGCGCCCCACCAGTCAGATCGACAATTGCGATGTCAGTCTTTCCGAGCCAATCAATGATGCGGTCGATCGTCTCGCGCGACATGATTTCCTTGCGCTTCGGCCCAGCGTTCACGTGACAATGCATGCAGGTGAGATTGCAAAGCTTGCCTACGTTCACCTGAAGACTCTCAGGATGGCCACGGCGAAGCGAGGTCGTGTGCTCCGCCAGTTTTTGTGCGAAATGATTCATCCCGAATCAGCAGGAACTGCCGCCATCGCAGCATTTGTTGTTTGGCTCCGTCGTTACATTGTAATCCTGGCCCTTGGTTTCCTTTGGATGCCGTAGCGAGGTGCGCGAACAATCAAACGGCTTGGCTTCGGCCGGCGGTACATCGACAAGCGGATCGACTAATTCAAAGAACTCACGATACGGCGCCTTTTTGTAGAGATTGTAAGTTTTATCGCAAACCGCGTAACGCCTTCCGCGTTCCATCCGATGGTTGTCGTCGTCGAGCACTTCCTTGAACGGACCGCGATAAATTACCGCCTGATTGCGCTCGAAGCATTCGCCCTGTTTTCCTTTGAAGGCTTCCACCGTGACCGAGCGAAACTCGATTCCCTGGACGGTGCGCCACGGATTGACGTCCCGCTTGAGAATCTGGGTTCCGTAAAAGCCGGCCTTCTCGAATGCAGCCAAAAAACCGTCTTCAGTAAAGGCGCCGGAGATGCAGCCGCTCCAAAGCTCCGGATCGTTTTGCATATCCTCCGGCACTTCTTCATCGCTCACAATGTCCGAGATCACTGCCCGCCCGCCTTTTTTTAGAACGCGAAAAATTTCGTCAAAGAGCTGCGGTTTCGATTTCGGCTCGACCAAATTGAGGACGCAGCTGGAAACGACCACGTCGATAGAATCGCTCGCGATGAGCGGACGCTTCATGCGCAGCTCTTCGGCCAGCTCGTCAGCCGCGAGAAACGAAGCTGCGTCGGTAATCGGGTTCTCTTTCAATTTTCGATCGAGCAATTCCAAATCGAGTGCCAGGTCCTGGATGCGCCCCTTACGAAATTCCACATTCGCGTAACCGATACGCTGGGCAACGATTGACGCATTTCGCCGTGCAACCTCGAGCATTTCGTTGGTCATATCGACGCCGATGACTTTGCCGCTTGGCCCGACAATTTGCGCGGCGATAAAACAAATTTTCCCAGTGCCGCTGCCAAGATCGAGCACCACTTCGCCTTCGCGCAGATAACGCGAGGGGTCGCCGCAGCCATAATCGCGCTCGATTACTTCTCGTGGAATTACCGTGAGATATTCCGGTTCGTAATCGACCGGACAACAAAGTTTGTCGGCGCGTTCTTTTGCTCCCGACCCATATCGCTCACGCACGATGCTCTCTTTGCTTTGGGATTCGATCATCTTAATGCGAAGTTTTAACAGACCGATTTATTCCTGAGAAGCTCGCAATTCTACGCTGTTTCGGTCCGCCGCAATGCATCGCGCGCGATCTTCGTCACCCAGATCGTCACCACGACAGTAGCGGCGAGGCCGAAGCTGATCAAAGTCCAGTATTGCCAGCCGTGTTTCACGGCTTCACCGCCGGCTGCGGCGGAAACCGCCAGTTTGCTCGCAGTGCCGATGTAAACGTAAAGAAACGTGCCGGGGATCATGCCGATCCAACTCGCCAGCACGTAGGGCCAAAACTTCACTGCGGTGAGACCGTAAAAGTAATTGCTGAGATTAAAAGGGATGACCGGACTGAGCCGAAGGAGAAAAATCAGCTTCGCGCCTTGTTTGCCGATCGCATTGTCGATCTTGCGAAACTTTTCGTTTCGTCTTGCGATCACTTCGACTTTGTCGCGTGCAATGAATCGAGCGACGAGGAACGCCAGAGCAGCGCCGAGAGTCGAGCCGGCGGAAACGGCGAGAAAACCTTTCCACAAACCGAATGCGAAGCCTGCGCCGATGGTCAGGACGGATCCCGGCGCGAGCAATACTGTGGCTACAGCGTAGACGATGATGAAAACAAAAATGCCGGCCACACCCATTTGGCCAACCCAGTTGTTGAAATTTCTCAGCCAATTTCCTACCGGTAAAAGTCTCATCGCCAGAAACAGGGCGATGATGATCGCGACGAGAGCGATCAGTCGTGCGATTGCGTTTTTTCTTTCGCCGGAAGGCATAGCAGCAACGTCATTCCGAGCGAAGTCGAGGAATCCCGGAACACAACCGATGGGTAACTGCAAGGGATGTCTCGACTTCGCTCGACATGACAAGCATGAGAGGAGCGCTCGTGCTCATCTTCGTGCGCGCGCGTACAGCCACGTGAAGAATTTCTTCGCCGTCGGAGTTAGCCGCGTCTTGTTGTATTTGTCGCCGGCTTTGCGCGCCAGCTCCGCGAACGTTGGATAAGCGTGGATCATGGACGCAATTTTACCGAGACCGATCTTCGCGTTCATCGCCAGCACAAACTCCTGCAACAAGTCGCCAGCATGCGGAGCAACAATGGTTGCGCCAAGAATTTTATCGGAGCCTTTAGTCGTCAGGATTTTTGCGAAGCCAGTTTCTTCGCTCTCGACCACCGCCCGATCGACATCTTGCAGCGGCACGGAGAATAAATCGTAATCGATATTTTTCTGTCGTGCTTCGTTTTCGCCGACACCGACGTGTGCAACTTCCGGGTCGGTGTACGTGCACCATGGTACCACCGACCAATCGACTCTTTGCCGCAGCAGTTGGAGCGGCATGAGAATATTCCGAACCACGATCCGCGCGGTGAAATCGGCCGTGTGTGTAAACTTGAGACGATTTGTAATGTCTCCAGCTGCGTATATGTGCGGCTGCGACGTTTGAAGATAGGCATTCACCTTTACCCCTTGTTTGTCGTAGTCGACACCAGCCGCTTCAAGATTGAGCGCGCGCAAATTTGGCGTCCTTCCAGCAGCGATTAACAGCACGTCGGCCGTGACCGGCTCGGCACCAAATTCAAAAGCGACTTTTCCGTCGCACATCGAAACGCGCGTTGCCGCCGCGTTCAAACGGACGCGAATGCCCTCCGCGATGAGGCGCTTCTGCATGAACTCTGAAACATCGCCATCTTCGCGCGGGAGTAGCTGCGTGCCGTGTTGAACGATTGTCAATTTTACTCCGAGCCGGCTGAAGGCCTGCCCGAGCTCACATCCTATTGGGCCGCCACCGAGCACGACCATGCTTTCGAGCTTTTCCGTCAGCTCATCAAAAATCGTTTCGTTAGTGAAATAGCGGACTTTATCGATGCCTTCGATTTCTGGAACGGTGGCGCGGCTTCCGGTGGCGATTACGAAATTTTTCGCGCGCAGCTTTTGTCCATCGACTTCGATATGATGCGGCGAAAGAAATCGCGCTTCGCCTCGAAAAACATCGACGCCCAGTGACTCGAAGCGCTCCTGCGAATCGTTTGGCGCAATCTTCGCGCGGCGCTCCCGCATTCGCTCAAAAATGTTTTCGAAAACGAATTGCGGCTCCTGGCAATCCAGGCCCCATTTTTTCGATTCGTGAATCTGCTGGATTAGTCGTGCCGAAGAGATGAGCGCCTTGCTCGGCACGCAACCGAAATTTAAACAATCGCCGCCCATCAAATTGCGCTCGATCAGCGCGACGCGTCCACCGAGTCCAGCCGTTCCGGCTGCGGTCACGAGTCCGGCCGTGCCGGCGCCAATTACGACTACGTTGTAAACGCCTTCGCCTTTTTTCATCAGCACGTACCCGATTATTCCATCGCGTCGCAATTCATAAAAGAAATAAACTATATGAACGCATCGAATGACTCGCTCGATAAATGGGGCGTGATCGTAGCAGGGGCTTGACAGGGCTGTTATAACAAAACCACGAACACAATTAGAACTTACCTTGCAGTTTGTTTCGCCGCCGGCGTGGTCGGCGCAGCGGCGGTGCTCATTTTCTCACTCGTTCTCTATTACATTGGCATTTCCCCGCACTTGGGCGTGACTGTGGCACCGAAGCTTGAGCCTCCGGGAATTTATCAACCGCTGTTCTGGGGCGGACTTTGGGGCATACCCTTCGCCCTGATCACATGGAAGCGCGTAACCAACTATTATCTCATCGGCTGGCTTTACTTTCTCGCGCCGGTCCTGGCGCTCTATTTCATTTTCGCGCCGATGCGCGGGATCGGTTTGTTCGGGCTAAGCAAAGGTTTGCCCTACACGTTTTATCTTCTTCTCGTTAACGCGCCGTACGGCATCGTGACCGCGCTGGTGGCGAAGTGGTTGAGCCGGTCGGCAGGAGGCTGAGCCCCTATCACGGGCGCTTCCACGCTGCACCTCCGTTATTCAGCAAGCTTTTCCGCCGGTTGCGACTCGCGCTCTGGGATCTCGCCGTTTGGCAATCGCCACTCGCGCTGCGCGCGAAACGGCAACGCAAAAAGTTTGCCTAGGGTAAGTTCGTTTTCCTCGCGATATGCTGCGACACCGACTGTGATTGCGTCCTGCGGCACGTCACGGCGCAACGTGCGATGTAGTTTGTCCCACCAGCAAAAAATCGTGCCCCAATTGGAATTGGTCTCGCGCTGCACGATGGAATGATGAATCCCGTGCATGCGCGGCGTCACGAAGAGCAGATTCAGAACTCGCTCCAGCTTAATCGGCAATCGCCAGTTGGAATGATGAAAAAGCGTTGCAGCCTCGAATGTAATAAAGAAGACGACCAGCATTATCGGCGCGACGCCAAAGAGCGTCACCGCAACTGAAAGAAATCCAATCGAGAAAATCATTTCGCCGAAATGAAATCGCGCTGCGGTTGTCACATCGAGGTCGAGATCGGTGTGGTGCACGTTATGAAAGCGCCAGAAGATTGGGACCATGTGGTTGGCCCAATGCCACCACCAATAGGCGTAATCCATCAACAGAAACGTTGCGATGACCGTGGTCCAGCCGGGAAGCGCAAGCCAATTCAGCAAACCGATATGCCGATCTTTGGCCCACATCGCGATGGCGATCGGGATCGGCAGCATGGCGAGGCGAACTATTGCAAAACCGGGGATCGAAAGCACAAAGTTACGCACGAGCCGATGCAGCATATTGAAATCCTGGCGTCGCAACGGAAATCGCCATTGGAGCCAGAGCAGCGCAACGAATATGCAAGCAAGCAATGGCCTGCCGACATAATCCATTAGGGGAATTTTTTGCACAGTCAGGCGTGATGTCGCTTTGACTCTATCATCGCCGAATACGTACCGACAATGATGAGCTGACGAGACTGAGCGCTATCTTTACGCCCCGATGCGCCGAAACGTGAACGTGGTCTCCGGCTTTGTGACCTCGCCGTTCATCTCAAGCAAAGGGTACGCAAGAAAATTGATCGGTCCGCTTTGGGGCTCCGGATCGACTACCAGGTCGCGGCCCTTCGTCAGTTCGAAGCGATTCGCTGGGTTGTGACCAAAATAATAATCAGCAAGCTTCGGATTCTTCCATGCTTCACTAATGTCCACCGGCACCCAGCGTCCATCTGCCAAAAATTCTGCCCAGCAATGGTAACCCTCGATCATGCCTTCGTTCTTGTCGGCTGGGATTGTAGCGCCGATCGCGAAACGCGCCGGAATACCAATGCTGCGCGCGAGAGCAATGAAATAGGAGTGGAAATCGGTGCAGTTACCGGTCCGCATATCACAGGCGTACTTGGCGTCGCCGCGGCCCCAACCAGTCCCTGATTTGTCGTAGCGCATGCGGCCCATCACATGATCGTACAGCGCTTTCGCGCGATCGAGATCGTCCGTTTTTCCAGCCGTCGCCTTCTCAGCGAGCGTCCTGAAGGTTTCATCAATCGGTACCAGTTTCTCCGGACGCAAGTAACGTGCGGCTTCTGCGCTGTTTGCGGAGTAAGCAGCCTTTTCCTTACGAACCACGCGATATCTCACTTCGACAGTTTTGCCGCTGTCCGAAGGCTGCGGATAGAGCACGCAAATATAGTTGCCGTAGTCCCGGTCCTGCACTTTTTCCCATTTTACCGGGATGTTCAGCTTTTCCTCATTGACGGTCTGAAAGGCATCGGTCTTTGCGAGCGGTATCCAGACGCGGGCTTCCCCTTTGATCTCTGGAAGTTTAACTCGATAGACAAACTCGAATTGATCCGTGCCTTTGACGATGCCTGGATTGTCAGCAGCGCGAGTCGCAGGCGCGACCGCCACGAAAACTGCCGTGAGAATCAAAACCCGCGTGGGCAATTGGGAAACCATTTGCAAGGTTAGCTTGCCGGCACTTTGTGCCACTTACCGTTGTCTTCTTTCCAATTGTAAAGCGGTTTGCCGTCGATTTTATGAACGGAGGTCTCGGTCACTTTCATTTTACCCGGCTGCCCGGTCAGAAAGAAATCGATGTCATAAATCTTTCCATCCATCGCTTTCATATCAACACACGCGAAATATTTCCCGCCACCGAGGTCCTGCAGGCGATCGTCGTGCACCTTTATCAAGTCGAGAGCCAGATCCTGTCCCTCATGTTTAACATGAAACTTGCCATCGCTGCCCTTTTTGGTTTCGGCTTCGATGTTCTGTTTTATACCGGCGGAAATATCGGCCGTGCTGACCTGTTTTACCTCTGCGCCTTGCTTGGGATGCTCCGCGGTTTTCTTTGGGTGCTCCGGATGCTCTTGAGCACGGACCCACGCTACCGGTGAAAAAAACAGTGCGATAGCCACTGCAATAATAAGTCTTGTGAACATATGAATTCCTCCGTTTCTACTTCGTCTGGTCGTAATTGCTTGGATGTCCTAATGAGTTTTACGCACCACGGCCGACGAGCACAAGTGTAGTTATTCAAATGCAGTTTTCAATCATTGTTCCGGTTTTCAATGAGGCGCCGCTGATACGGCGATTTCTCGCGCACCTGCGCGAGCGAGCGCCTGGAGCCGAAATCATTGTCGCCGATGGTGGAAGCACCGATGGCACGGCTGACCTCGCTGCAGGTTTCTGCGATCAGCTTGTTGAGAGCCAACGAAGTCGTGCCACGCAAATGAATGCAGGAACGCACGCCGCGCGCGGGGAAATCCTTTGGTTCCTCCACGCGGATGTCGAGGTGCCACTGCAGTGTTTGGATGAGATTGCGCGCATCATGGAGGATGCGCATGTTGTCGGCGGATACTTTCGGATTCGCCTGCCGAGAGCCCTGGTTTATCGGTTAACGGACAGTTTCGCACATTACGCAGGCATGCTGCTCAGAATGCGATGCGGCGATCATGGAATCTTCTGCCGTCGAACCGCGTTTGTTGATATTGGCGGATTTCCCACGGTGCCGCTGATGGAAGATGTGGAATTTTTTCGCCGGCTTCATCGCTGCGGGCATGTGGTGCACAGCCAGAAGCGAATTGTGATAAGCCCTCGCCGCTACGAAGCAATCGGACCGGCCCGATTGACATTCGCCTATGGATTCATCGCAACGCTTTATATTTTCCGCGTCCCACCCTCGTTGCTCGCGTCGATTTACAAACGAACGTGCTGCGCGGCGCAATAGCCGATGGCGCCGCGGCAGAGATTATCCGAGATTTTCGCGGAGCCTGTCCTGAGCGAAGCCGAAGGGCTCAGAATGACAACGGCCGTTTACGATTTTGCCCGTTTCTGACTTGCTCAAGCTCATCGAGTGAGTCCTATTTGCCCCGATTTCATGAGCGGTTTGCGCCTGGGAGTTAACATCGATCATGTGGCGACGTTGCGGCAGGCGCGTTATGCCACCATGCCGGAATCCAAAAACGCAGAACCCGATCCGATCTTGGCGGCTTCAATTTGCGAGCGAGCCGGTGCCGGCGGGATCGTTGCCCATCTGCGCGCTGATCGCCGTCACATTCAAGACCGAGACATCGAGCGTCTGCGCCAGAACATCATGACCAAACTGAATCTGGAGATGGGCAACACGGAGGAGATTGTTGATATTGCGCTGCGCATCGTGCCGGATGAGGTCTGCCTCGTTCCGGAAAAACGTGAAGAAGTAACGACAGAGGGAGGCCTTGATGTCATTGCTCAACGCAAGGAACTCGAACCGAGTATCAAACGT